>Ga0179593_1602479_pt1 | contig 15007 bp, 14 predicted proteins | sample CZODoug2_1_08_16_FD_185931 | JGI IMG/M metagenome (GOLD analysis project Ga0179593, IMG submission 185931) | Vadose zone soil fungal communities from Angelo Coast Range Reserve, California, USA - CZODoug2_1_08_16fungal (PacBio error correction) | ecosystem: Environmental > Terrestrial > Soil >... | reverse complement strand
TTTACAAGATACCAGTCCTTCCTCCCTGTCACGCGGGCCTCGATCCCCGAGGTACGAGATTCGGTTTCGCCCCACCGGCACCTTCCTCTGTCGGTTTAAGATTTGTCTTGGGGTGGGTGAATTTCCCTAGATTCTTTCTATCCCGGCACCAAAGTCAGACACCGCTCACTCGTTTTTCCTTTTTTTCTTTCTCATCTTCGTTTTTTACGTCCCCTTCTTTTGAATGCTAACGGGTGTCCCTGGACTCTAACCGTCGTTTCCCCCAGGATCTTGGCGTCGAATTGCATGATTTGGTTCCAATTCTGCACCCAACGGCTTGTTGTTGTGAGCTTAGAGCCATAAATGGAATTGGTTCAAGAAGGGACCCGCCCATTTCCTACTCCAATGCCCTTTTTTTACTAAAAGTGCTACGTGCTATAGCCCCGGGAAGTGGGCATTCCGCGCCTGTGAACAGAAATCACTTTTCTTTGTGCTCTCTCCCCCCGAATCTCCCCGAATGGCAATTTTTCCGAACTACCCCGTGGCTGTTGACCTGCTTCTAGTGAGTGAGCCTCTTTTTTGATTGTAATTTTTTTTTCCCTGGCACCCACCCCCCAGAAAGCGATGATGTGACCTCCTTTTGCTTCCTCTTTTCTCGGCGAACGACCGCCATTGCGTTATTCAAACAAGGCCTCGGAGGCTTCCGCCGCTCTCTGCCTTGTTCGACCGGCTCGCCCGCCTGCTTGGTGCTCTTGGTTAAGATAGTGCTAGAGGTCCCTGCTCTTGCCCTCTCATTGTTTTCCTTCCTGAGCCGAATCTAGACACCGCAGGATGGGCGCTCTGTCCCCATCAGCTAACGTCGCTGCCACCGCCAGCCCCTGAAAGGCCGCAGAAATGAAAACCCACTCTTACTCCTATTTTATCTGCTCCCATCTAATGAGGAGAGGGTAATTAGTTTTTTCCTTTATTTCCTTCGCACCGAAAGTGTCCCTTGTTTCTCCGCGAAAGGGCCTTCAGTCGCTTGTCAACTGAGACTGCCTTTTCCCCGGTTCAGATGCCCACGAGGTGTCGATTGATTCCTCATGTAGTTTATTTAAGTGACGCTCGCTCCTTTTAAGCGTTTCTTTGTTCCCGCGATTTTACTCACAACAGCGAGACAATAGGAAATTCCCTTTTCTTATCCCTCCTTCCGTCAAGAATTTGCGTCTAAACGCTTTTCTTTCACCCCGCCGATTTAATTCCATTTTTTCCACCTATCGCCCCTTCCGAGAAGGTTTAGGGTACGTTTGTGCTATCCGATGTTCTCACGTTTGTCATCTCCTCATGTGCTAAAAGTTGATGAGATTTCGAAACACAAAGAATTTTCGTTTGCCCCTTCCCAGCTCCCGCTGTTTTGGAACGGGGACGGAAACGATCAACCAAGGCCCCCTTCTTCTTTCCCCCTTAATGCCGCGATGGTCCACCTACATACGGGACATTCCACGTCGAAGCCCACGCCCCCATAGAGAAAGTAATTTTTACAGTAGTATGGTAGCTTTGCTCCCTTTCATGTTTAGGCGACTTCTATACGGCAAACGGGTCGGGACTCCAAGCCTGAAGAAGAATTTTTTTTTCTTTCTTCTTTCTTTCCTTTTTGACGTCACCCTTTCTTATACCTGGTTTTCTGAGGAGTTCCACATTTGAGTTTTCTCCACCTCCCCTGCATCCCCAGTTTCACACGTTGACTGAGGAGAAAATGTGCCCTTTTTATTAAGTGAACCTCCCTTCCCTGCTCATTTACCACTGCGCTGCACCCCACAATGGTTGCCTTTGACCGCGCAGGTCCTTATAACTAGTTCTCTGTTCGACCGACCACAAGGGGTCCACCTTAAAAATTCATGCAATTTTTTAAAGCAGCTGTGACGTTCTCCCCCTACGGAACCCCTTTTCTTTTAGGAGAACCGCGTTTCAATGTCAGGGAAACACAGCCGTTCCGGCCTCTTTCCCCTTTTTCGACCCCGGCACCCAAGAAGAAGCGCCAGTCCTCCCACTCCCTGACTCCCATTTTCCGATTCTCTCAATCACGTTTCCTTTTTATTTTTCTGTCTTGACGTCTTGAAAAATAATTTTTTCAAGGAATCCCCTCCCCTGTCAAAGTCCCCTCTTTATGAAACCTTTTTTAATAGGGCCCCTCTATTTTCTTAATGTTTCACTGTCGCCTTGTTACACCGTCCTGATCTTCAAGTCGCCGGTTAGTTCAACTGGCTGGACTTTTTGATTCCAAGGACCCTGACCCTTCCCTTTTGGTAGTTTGTTTTCACAAAGCCGTTTTACTGATACTTCGGCTCCCTACTCAGACTGGATCTATTTTGCCGGGGCTGGGAATGGTCGCTTTCCTTTTTTTTAGCAATTGACGTTCCCCCTCTTTTGTCTTTCGAGCCTTGTGGACGATTCGTTTGGTAAACGAATTTTTCCGGTTACCTTTTCCCTGTGCCGTCCGCTGGCATTTTCCAAATAGGCTTTTTGGTTTTCTTACGCCATTGTTTTGAAAACGATTCTCGCTTTCTTCCTTTCTTTTACGTTGGCGGTACTTTTGCGAGGGTAACGGGCCCTCTTCTAGCCCACCTTTGCCGGCGTGTTTGATGGCGATTCCTGTTGCGGTTCGATCCATTGGTTATGTTGTGAAATTTCATATTGAGGAAGGGCACCCGCCTGAGGCGGGCGTTTTCGACATTCGATACCGGAGAGTTGGCACGAATCTCCCCTTCTCGGATTTTGGACACCCCCCCTTCTTGCCCTCCTTTGTATACTTGGTTACTAGGGGTCCTTGTTGTGTGATACATCAAGACTTTCTTTGACATTCCCCCCATTTCCCCCCAGCGTTTCCTCTTTCATCATATCTTTTGCGGAATACTCTTTTTATTCCTCCCGTTTCTTTTTTTTTCCCAATATGCAATAGGCTTCTGTGAGCGATTGCAATTGACCTCTCCATTTTCCCTTAATGTGACGTGTCCTTTCCAGGGCCCCGGTCTCGTCTAGTCAGAAAAGCAGCTTGTTCGAAGGGTGGCCCCCTCCTCAGACCAAGTTTGCCTTCCCTAGAGCTTAAGATTTTCCATACCGCCGAAGTGGTTTTTTCTCCAGTTCTTGCTTAGGATGTGATACCCCCTATTCCATTCCTGTACACTTCGCACAAAGCCGCCCCGCCCTAGACCATAACCCCTAGCGCCTTCCCCTTTCCTTCTCCCTCAAATTCTACACGCTGAAGGGCCCGATGTCCAGACGTACATTCTTACAGGACGATCTTTGCTAGCAGAACGCCACCAAAGTCGCTCCCCCAACGCGGTGACTCCCTTCCCCTCTCAGCTTACCGTGGATCTTATTTCATCCCCCCCCCCCTTTTGGTTGTTTCTTCTCCCTTCGCTCTGCTTCCGGGCTGAATTCACCTGTAGTCAATTTTTGGCGTTCTTTCTGAAGGCTGCGGTTTCCTGTCCTTTTTCCGCGCCTTGCATCTGTTGCATAGTTTTGTGCTATCAGCGTGTTCGTTGTCTCGTCATACGGCCCTCGGCTTGTTATTTGGCGAATTTTTGGCGTTCTGTTTTCCTTTTTCTCCTGACTGCATCGTGACTCCCCACCTCAGACAATGATTAGACAACACCGGCGACGTTACCTTCTTTCTTCATTTCTTCTCCAGCTGCGTTCCTTTTTTTTCTTTGTTGCTTTGAGCCATTACATCGGGAAAAGAGGGTCTGCCCCCCTCTTCTCCTGACCCCTGCCGGTAAGTACTTTCCGGTTGCTGCTTTTCCGAAATTTTCCCCCTCCCCGCTCCCCACAACCTGCCCAATTTTGAACCCGACACTCTTTTCTCTCGTTTCAATTTCGCCCCGAAAATTGCTATGAAATACCCCTCGATGGTTGTACTGTGTTTTTCCAAAGACGAACATTGCGTGCCACCCTATTTCAAACTTAATTAAAAATCCCCCTTCCCCTCGGGTTTTTATCTTTTGTTGTTTTTCCAATGCCGGATAATCAGCATAGAGGACTTTCTTCCAATCACGGTTTTATTCCTGATCGCAGCGCCCCTCCCAGCGCGGTCCTGTCCTCCCCACCCCCCTTTTAACAAAATTAACGGGTTCTAAAGCCAACTTCTTTCCTCCCCGCCTTCACTTTCATCGAGTCCGAGAGAAATCCCGCTTTTGAACGAAAGCCATGTCCCTCCCTCCCTTTATTCTTTGAAAGTTTTCCCTTTCTTTTTCTTTTTTTTTTTTTTCTTCAAGAATCTAAAGACTTGTATCCCTGCTGCCTCTTCTGTCGTACAAGGGACTTAACCGTCTTTCCCCCACCAGAACATCGGTTTTCCCCCTCCCCTGATTCATTAACTAAACCCCCTGCGTACCCCCTTTTCCCCCCCCCAGGCTCCTTACAATTTCTCCCGTGCAAGATTAAAGTAGTCGTAGTAGGTCTTAGTAAAAGGCTTTGGTCCACCCTTTAACTTTCATGTCAGATTTCAGTCACTCCTTAAGCTTTCCCGGAAAATAGTCCTCCCTGACTATCTCCTTTCACTTCTCCCTTTCCATTTCTCCGCCGGTGCATCCCGTATTCCCCTACTTTAATAGTCAGTTTAATATACTTGCAAGTTTTCTTTTGGCCACTCGCCGCACACATTTTCCCCTCCAAAGACAACTTGAAAAGTGTTGGAGACCGCACGTCACCTCTTCTCTTCTCTTCCCTGCTTTGGAGGTGATTTAACGAGGGTTATCGCCTTTTTTAAGCTACAGTTTCGGGTTGCCTGCATCATTGGCACAGGCTGAGTTACCCTTGACAAGATTTTTTTTCCTTTCCTCCTCCTTTTCCCCAATTCATTAGAATTGCCCTTCGGTTCACAGTTTTTTCCGATGTCCCCTCCTTCTGCTTCCCCTTTGCAGACCACCTCGTTTTCTCTTTTTTTCATTTAGCTTCTTGCACGTCCTTCTTCGTTCCTTCTTTCTTTCCTTTTTTTTTTTTTTTTGAACATTTACGTGTCTTTTCAAAAATTTTCACGGGCAAGGGCACCTACTCGCCTCACCCTGTCCCTCACCTGTTGCTTGTCCCCCCCCTTCGGTGCATATTCCCATCTATTTATTATGATTTCTTTGTACCCTGAACGAGCTTCCAGGTCTCACTAAAAACCCCTTCCCTTTCAAATCTCACTTCGCCTATTCGCTTCAGACACCCCCCTTCTCTTTTTTATTGGATTCCCTCTGCAGTTTACCGATGTCTGCCGTGCTTCTTGAATTGTTTTCTTCCCGCGTTCCTTTCGTGGTTCGGCAATTTTCCAAACCCGTTATTTTATCGGCCCCCCCCTTTCTTTTCCGTCCTTCTTTCGCCACCATCCATTGGGGAGATGAATCCACCCGGTCCCCCCGATCGTCACACGCTCCGGTTTTTTCCGACCTCGAGTCCCAAGGAGCCTGAGTATAGAGGTCCCCATTTTTCTCTTCTCGTTTGTAACGCTGCTAGCGTAGGGACCGGCTTTCTTTTTTCCTCGGCATCTCCTGTGCATAGGTTCCAGGTTCGACATAGCGGCCTCCCCGATCTATGCCTTCGACATCCCAACGCTCTGGCCGTCGCTGCGTAAGTTCCTTACCCCCACATAAGCGAGAAGTTTTCGATAGAGAAATTTGCTTTTCCTTCTCTTTGCACCCCCCAGGCATTCAGTCTCGATTTTACCTTAACTACGGAGTCCTTTCTGTTAGAACCGTTTCCCCTTTCTTTTTCGCCGGAACAGGAAGAGAATCCCTCTTTTTTGATATTTATTCATATTCCCATACCGATATCCTCTTTTTTGAATTTTTGCCCACGGTGTTTTTTTGTTCTCTCTACTTGCGTTTTTTCTTCCGCAATCTGCGTTTCCCTGAGATAGGGTCTATCATACGTCTCGCTGACCTTTCTTCCGGTCCCGTCACCCATCATGTCTTATACTAGCCTGACCCTCTCCTTCGTCTCCTGGCCGCCCCCGAGTTTTGGCTGTTTTTGGAAGAATTTTCAGGGAGGTTTTTTCGTTTCTTCCCCGATACGCTTGCCCCTCCCAATCGTTCATCCTAGGTCGGTTTTCCCCCTCCCCCCCAAAATCACCTTCCCCCCCGGAGTCCCCTCCCGCCTTAACGAATGCGCCAGCCCATGGACGCCCGTTCTCTTTTCTTAGAATAGAAGCGTCCCGTTCTTTTATCCGACGATGACGGTCAGACGCCTTCGAGAGGGGTTTGCTAAGTCACGCCGTGGTTCCCGATGGTTAGGAGGCGCAGGGATAGCTCCGGACACGGGAAAGAGGTTCCGGGGGCGAATTCTCTTTTCCAGCCACGGGGTACACACGAAGGACAGGAAAACAGTTCCTCCCCTTATCGGCCCAGATAGGTTATCAAGTTGTGCATGGAATTTCTGTCCCTTCACGTTTTGTGTCTGGCTGCTGATCCTGCGGTTTTTTTTTTGTGTGTTCTGTGGTTTATGTTTTTGCAGACTAAAGAAACACACCTCCTTTGCCTCTTTCTCCCGCCACGTAGACATTCACACTGCCCTAGAGCTAGAGGGCTACTCCCCCCCCCGCCTCCTGATTGGCCTCTCGTCGAGGTGCACCCCGGTGTCTCTTGTAAAGCCACGCAGCAGCCGATGTAGAACCATAAGACGTCGAGAGGGATGACAAGAAGCTAATTACCGCGCTGTGCCCCTGTTTCCCATATGTTGCTTTCTCTACCGATGGCGTGACGTGAAGAGGAGAGTTTTAAATCTGGCAAACCCCACTCCGACATGGTTAGCACGGTTTGCGACGCCCACAGACCACCGCATCACGCGGGCCTTTCGCTGGGGTGATCTAAGATCTGCGTTCCCATACTTTGATCAGCACAAAGAAACCTTAAGAGGTTGGTTCCCCTCTTTACTTTTAACGCCAAGGTCTATGCGCTTACGTCCTTCCAACACCTCTATATCTGTGACTTCCTCATGCACAATGTCCACTGAAGGGCAGTCCTCTTAATTGTACTTCTCTCTCTCCTTTGGCGGGGCTCTCCCTAGACTCCTCCGGAAGGACGTTCCTCTTCTATTTTTTCTCCTCTCTTTTCGGAGACCCGATCCGCGCACGTCCCTCCTCTCCGTCGTCCTCTCCTCCGGCCCCGCCACCGCGCTAGTTTTTTTTGACAGTCTGTTATTATTGACTCCTCCTTTCTTTGTCCCCTTCCATAGTTGTTTCTAGGTTCATGCTATGACTGACCGCGCCGTAGAATTGGCGAACAGTTTAAGTGGGCTATTTCCGCTCTCGTTTCTGGTTAGCCACTTCAAGAAGCATACCGTCCTGATTCCCTCCTTTTCTCCCTCCCGCGGTTCGCGGTGAGATGTCTTTGTTTACAAAAGGCATGCCCGATGTAGGTGTGATGGTGCGTTGAGTGATTGGCTGATTTCTTCTTTCCCTCTCTATATGTTGTCGTTAAATGTTTTGCAACGTTCCTCTCACGATAGGTTTTTCTTGTCTCACCCGCCCGCGTGGATTCCGTTCCTTCTCCCGTTTTTAGGGGATCTATCCCCTCTAGCAAATGACTGCTCATTGATTTGTCCTCGCTGTTTGTTAGTCTGGCAAAACTCTTTTGTTGGTGAGATGCCGTCCCTTCTGAAGCATGCCCACTGTCCCCGCTACCCCCGTCTTACCCGCAATTGCCCCTACCTCAAAGACACCTGAGGTTCCTTTTAGAGATAAAGGCTGACCTCTGCGACCCCAGTTGAATGAACGCCGTTTTGTCAGACCGCTTTCCCTTTAGTCACCCTCTTCTGCCCTGTTTAGCTTCCATCTTTGTTGGAGATTTGTTTTTTTGATCAGCCAGACGGCTTGTTTTTCCTTTTCATTTTCCTGGGAAAAGAAATCGGGCTGTGACTTTCTTCCCCTCGTTCAGTCCTTCTAGAACTCACCCAAAACGGACTGCCATTTCCTCACCGAAAAACCCCTGTAGTTTTTTTCCGCCTCGCTGTCTCGTTTTTCCCGCCTTCTGGTACTCGAAGGTCGTCTATGTCTTTCTTTTTCACAGCCTCTTTCCTGTCTGTCATTGTCCCGCGGACCGATCTCCGGATTCTGGGAGTTTCTTCCCCCCTGAATATGACGCTGTTGAATAAGAGTCAAGAAAGCTAGGAAGCCAGCCCTCATTACTCTAGTCCTCCAAAAGACCGCCAGCAAAAGCCCCTTTTCTTCTGCCTCTTTTTTCGAATTCCCTGCCAGTAGCTGTTCATTCTCTACGAGTTCAGGTGCCCCTCCCCTCCACCTGTCCCGGTTCTCCGAGACCTTAATAGTCTCAGGTCACCTTCTCTGAATCTTGGGAACCCCTGCCTACCTCAACTTAGAACACTAGAAAGTTGTACTAAACTATCGTCTCCACTATCGAACTTTCCTCTCTCCTCCTCCTCGTTCTCCTTTATCAGGTTGTATTTTTTTCGCATCTTCTCCCACGCCAAACCCCGCTCTGGCCCTCCTGCCTGGCCCTCGTCTCGCGGCCGCATTAGTTCCCATCCCGGTTCCCCCGCTATCTCTTAGATAGTTTCATAGGGTCCCTCGCTCCTTTTACTGTCCGGATACTTCTTTGTTTCCGCATCAGTCCCGAGTTTTTCCTCCCTTTTTCGTTGTCTCCCTTCTTGCAAAGCTCTTTTTCCGATAAACTCACCGGTTGTCCCCTTGTCCCTGGACACTTTCCCAATGTCCCCCGGGACGCGACGGCAGCGACAAGGCTTCTGTCCCCGCCCCTCCCTCGGTACCCCATACCGAAGCAAACGCCATAGTCTTTTGGTCTCTCATTCTTATATGCGCGTCTTTCCTTTTGAAACGTTAAGTTAGGCCTCTTGACTGAACGAATGCCCCCCCCGTTTCTTTCCCTCCCCCTTCCGCTGAAGATATTTATATTCTTTTCAAGACCAGTTCTATGTGGCTGCGGTGTCATTTTTCCCTTTGCCCCAGGTACTGCCCTTTTGGCCACGCATTCCTTCCATTGTTTACCTCAAGGAGGAGAGAAAATGAATTCACTCATTTTTCACCCCTCACCGGGCACCTCTTTTCCATTCCTTCAACGTCCCGGATGAACCCTGTTTCTCCCTTGATAAAGGAGAGCCCCCGCGGATTCTTTTGATAAAAATCGCTGATGGAACCTCCCCACAGTTCCCCCCTCTTCTGAACCTTTTTTTTCGACATCTGATCGAAAACAAGTCACAACGGTTTTTCAGGAAGGTGCCAACCCCTGTTTTCCACTATGCACTGGTCAAACGACTGTACTACAAGTAAACTCCCTCTTCCCTTTCCCCTCCCAATCCTTCAGTATATCATAAGCTTCCCTTAACTTCCCCTTCGTCTTCCCCATCCCCTGTCCTGTTTTCCTTTTTCTGACTGTGGCCTTTCTTCGAGTCCCTCAGGAAAAATCGGCCTTCCCTCCTTCCTTTTGGCCCAATGTTTTTCCACTTAGTCTCTAAGGCAATTTAAAGGGGCATCTTTCCCCGTGCGACTTTCAAGGAGCAGGTTAGGACCTGCTGCATGGGCAAGCTTGCTTCAGGGGAAATTCCGGACTTTTTCCCCCTGCATTTTTTTTTCCCCCCGCACTTTTGCTGACATACTCGCGAGACAACTACGAATACTGGTCCTTCTCGTTTTGCCGTGTCTGGTCGATTTTTCTTTGAGGCGAATTTCCAGATCGATGTGGGTGGCGAGATGGCTAGAGTTTTCCTTTTTCTATTTTCTGTTTTGGTCTTGAAGCATGACGTCAGCCGATGGCTTGCTCCCCAACCTCTCTTCAGAAGTGTCCAGCTTCCCGTTGAAAACCCTCTTTTTAGCGTCTTTCGGGATTTCCCTTCTTGTTGCGCGTCTTTTCTCCTTTTCTTCGCGTAGCTTCTCTTCCCAGTGATGGGGGAGCGAATTCGTTTTTCTGTCTCTCCCCCTTTTCTTTTTTTGAGTTTATGGTTGAGGAACTGACCCGCTGTGCGGGCATGGAGTTCCAGAAGGGCCTTCATGATTTCAACTTCCTCATTTGATCGGATCCGGGGCAGGCCCTGGCGTTTCTTTCAAAAAATCCGTTTTAGAAGGGAGTTGTACTCTGGACTCCTTTCCTCTCCCCTCAATTTCCTTTGACCCCTCTCAATGACAACCATAGAGGGTTCTCTATGATCCCCCCCGGGCCGGCCCTCTCATCTTCCCGCCGGCTTCCTTTTTTCAAATTGCAAATGTTTTCGAGGCCTTCCCCCCCTTTTCTCTGGAACCCCTTCCCCTTCCTTTTCCGGCGTTTCAGGCGGGCTCGAGAAATTAGCCATCTCTTTTGCTCCCTGTCATTTTCCAGCCCCCTATCTTGTCCCCCCTTGCCTCGTAGCCTGACCGAGATAGCAGAGTCCTTCCCGCGACGTTTTTTTTCCTCCTTCCCCTTTCTTAGTCAACTCTGATGACGTTAACGTCGCCCCCCCTCACGTCCCCCCCCCTGCAGCCCAGAATAACCCCTCTAGACATGAAGGTGGATCAGGATCCACCCTCTTCCTACACCACGATGCCTCCATGATCGCGCAACACGCCCAAGAGCGAAGTCTCTCAGCCGCCAACCCCCACCTCTCCAACGGGTGAATTAATAGAACGAGAGCCTTTTTCTTTTTTTTTTCTTCCTCCTCCCTCCGTTTTTTTTTTTTGATAGCACCGGGAAGTCTACTGAGGTAAAGAGTTGTTTCTCCTTTTGGTTATCGTTCTTCCTGGTTGCTTGCTTTCGTCATTTGTCGCTATAGGAATGTTACTCGTTGTGTGTCTCCTTTCTTCTTTTTTTTCTTTTCTCTATTGGGTGGCATGTACGCGGGCTTTTTTCAGTGCTTTCCCCTCCTCATCCATCACTCTCCCTTTGACCCGGGCGGGCACTTCTGGCTGAAGCTTCCAGGAGGGAGACTTCAGCTGCGTTCTTTCCCCCTTCCCCTTGCTCACCATCTTTTTTTTCATTTTGAGCAGACATTGAAACTCTTCAAGTAAACCGGTTTTCGCTTGTCTCCTTCATTTACCTTCGCGCACCGAAAGTCTTCTTGCCCTTCCATACGGAAAAGCTTAGCTATTTTTTTCTCCCCTCAATTTTTTTCATCTCTTACCCTACTGAGATGTTTTTTCATTGTGTCTAGTTCCAAAGCCAGCCTTTGATCTATTTTACATCGTCGTTTCTTTTTACCCCCCCCCCTTTTCCCCGGCCGCCGGAGTTCTTGAGTCTTTCTTTTTTTTTCAATCCCGAAGGATGACGCTCCAGCTCTAGCCCCCTTTTTCCACATCTCCGGCATATGCGTGACTGTTCCCTCCTCCAGAGGTTCTCGGATCACCTTTACCCTTTTCAAACCCTACCATTTTTTTCTATCAGACCCCGCAGCATTAGCCTCTCTTCCCTTCAATTTTTTCATCACGACTTCCCCTCCTCTCCCCCCCGTACCCCAAGTAAATCCTCTACTTCCTCTCTGACTTTTTTTCCAAGTCGAGGACAACAATTTCCAAAGTTCGTTTTTTTCAAGGCCGAGCTCCTTCCACGTTACCTTAAGATGGTAAACCATGTTCCCCCCTACCATGTGAAGAAATATGAACACCATCGATCTTCCCCAACTTTATACAAAAGACCCTTCTTCACTCCGAAAAGGAACTCGCTTATCTTTCCTCTTTTCTCCTCCCGTGTAGCATTCCCCTTCTTTTCCCCCCACCACTTAGGTCCTCCTTCCAGTCTGTCCCCTCTTCCCCCCGTTTCCATCCCGTTCATAAAATGATCTCTCTCGTCCGTGGGAAATCTCCCTGTTTATCGCGGCATTTATATTCCTAAAAACAGTTTCCTTTTGTCTTCCCCCCCTTTTTTCCTCTTCGTCTGATGTGGCCCCTTCGACGTGCAGAAAAATCCACCTTTTCCCCTTGATTTGGCTCGCCCTTTGTCTCGACGTACTATGCAGCCTTTCTTATTACTGCTTTGAGTCGATAGTTTATACCGGTCCTCTTGGAAAGTAGGTTTCACGCATTTTCAAACCGGTCTTTTTTTTTACTTCCTTTCCAAAAGCATTTCGTATTTCTACGTCAGCGCTCTCAAACAATGTAATGATTTTAATGTTTTTTTTCCCCCCTTTTTCCAGCGTCCCGCTTTTACTCACTATACCGGATGATGGAGTCCGTGGCCCCCCCTTTTTTCGCTATTACTTTTCCATTTTTACTGGACGTTTCCCAGTCCTTATCTTTTCATTCTCATTTCTCTCCTTAGTGGACCCCCTTCAATGCGTTGCCCAAGGGGCTCCTTTGCCCCAGGCACCTTTCCCCTGCCAAACAGGTCCCCAGACCTTTGCTTGCAAAAACGGCCTTTTAAAGAAATATTCTTTTTCTTTCTGTCCCCTAATTTTCCTTTGGGCCTTCTTCTTCCGGCCCGGAACCCTGGCTTGACATTTTCCCCGTTCTAGTCTCATTATTTATTCCAACGCCCTATGGGACTCTTCTGGATCTCCCTCTTCTCCAGTTGACCCATCGAGAATAAGGATGATTTAGTCCGATTTTCCGGTTTTTTCCGCCCCCTGTCAACCCGCTTTCGCTCGCCCACGATATTTTACGTCGGATCATTCCTTTCGTCCCTCCATTGTAGTAATTTAAAATCTTCCGATATGTGAACCACTCCGGTTTCCTTACCTGGACAGCCCCCCCTCTCGCGCGAGTGCGTAGTGGCCTTTATGGCTATCCGTTGGAAAGACTAGGTTCTTTCTCTCCTTCTTTTCCTTGCATTCGTGAAGACGAACAGACTTTTCCCTTCTTTGCGAAGTCGCGGTGTGCCACCCCCCCTCTCCCCTGATTCGGAGCCAACCCTCCTCTTTTAGCCTCGTCGTCTCCCTCTCCAAATCCTCTCTCCTGTTTTTTGGAAAGATATGCTTACACATCTTTTCTTTTCTGATCGGCGCCTTGCATTTCTTTTTTTTTGTACAAGACGCTTGGCCGTTCTCTTATCCCATTGTGACCCCTTTTCTTGCTGACACATGAAAATCTTTTGCCTCCCTACGAGCCTGGCGGCTGATGTGAGCCCTATCCCAGAAGACTTTCCCCGACATCGATTCGTTGAATTGTTTCGGCGTTTCTTTTCCGGTTTCTCTCGACTTCGTGCTTACAACCCTCCATCGCGGGTGCGAGATAGTGTACGGCATCAAAATTGCTCTTGGAAGTAGATCCAGCGCCCTTTCATCTTGCGGTGACCGAGCTGTCCCAAATTGATTTCCTGACCCCGGAATATAGTCTGGGGATCTAAGTAGTGGTTTTCTGTGTTCCTCCATGGACTATGGGCGGGGTGCTGTCGTTCCTCCGCATGACCGCTTTGCCTTCAAATTAGCGAAATCCCCCCTGCCATCTTTCGGCTTCTACCACTTTTAACAGTAACCTTGTGCAACTGCCCCTATTTCCCTCCCCCTTGACTTCGCACCAGTATCCCTTTTGCGCTTTTTTCTTGCTACAGTTTCGCCTTTCCTTCGCTCGCATCCGCCCTTCCTGGGGCTCGAGAAACGGAACCTCCCCCTTTTTCCCTAGCATTGCTTATTAACCTTGGATGCTGGCAGGGACGGGTTCTTCTTCTTCCTTAGTCAAGTAAAAAACTCTTTTTGCAGATTTCCCCTCCCCCGCTCATTCCCCTCCCATAGCGCCCCAGTATTGCTCTGGATGGAGGTCAGAGAAATCTTTTTTTCAAACGCCTTCCTCAACCCCACACTTCTTTTGATTTTTTTCTGCCATGCAACCTGATAATTGTGAGCGTTCTTGCTGTTCTTCAACCATTCGACCCTCCAGTCTCCCTTCCTTGGCAAAAAGTTCAATCCCCAACTCCATCGGTCATTTCCTCAAACCGCATAGACCGAGTCCCCCCTCTTTTCCGCTTCTTCTCAGGCATTTTATCTGAACAACCCCCTGGCTTGCACCACTCCAAGATTTTATTCCCGTCTTCCCCAGGTTCCCCCAAAGGGCCGTTTCTTATCGTCTCTGGTACTATTCACCAAACGTCCTTTCTTACACGAGGTCACGCTGAGTTCCCCTCCGCAATCATCCCTCTCCCCTTCTGTGCTTCAGAATGGCGCTCTTCTCCCTTTGCGCCTCCTAAATAATGGGCTTTCGCCTTTGCGGTTAATCTATTTACACTCCTCGTTGTGTTTGAAACGTACACCGTCTCGTCCTCCTTTCGGTGGATAAGATCCACCGCACACCTCGGACTCCCTTCCTTCCTTATTTGGCTTTTTTTCAACTCCTTTCATTCGTTTTACTTCGAATGTTGGTTTGATACAGTTCAGCGTGACGCCAGCGCCCTCGCCCCTTGGTGACACAGTTCTCCTTTAATACCCCCTGGTTCTGTTTCCTCCGCTTCCCAAGATGAAACAGCTTGTTTGCCACTCCCCATCATCCCCCCGTGCCTTCTTTTTTTTTTTTTTGCACCCGCTGATCCTTTTGGTTTTCTTGTCCCGCACAGTTCTGTTTTTTCGTTTTTTCCCCCTTATCTCTATGTCGATTGTTGTGCCCGATACTTTTCCCCCCCCTTTTTTAGCTTTTTTACCTGTAAGAAGTCGTGCTTTCCAGGAAAGTTTTTTTTCCCCGATGACTTTTTTGCGTTTGCCTATCCGCCAGCTGTCCGAACATGTGTCTCTCTTGTGCCTATCGGATTGATTTTTCCCCTAAAAGGCAGGTTGGTGTTGTCTTTCATACGAAGACCTTAACGTCCCTCTGGCCTTTCCCCTGCACTCCTTACCATATACACATATCGACCATCCCGTGGTTCCCGTTCATAAGACGTAGAATTTGGGATTGAGATGCGGAAGGACCGACCCCTTGGTTCCTCTCTTCAAAAATCTCCCCTTTCTCTGTTGTATAACTCTTCGAGACTTTCTGTCTTTCTTGCGCCCAGACGTTTGCTAATTTTCATGGCCCCCTAAACAGCGGCTGCTGTTTCGAGTATTTTTTCCCCTCGTCACCTTTCCTCGAATCCCAGCCCTTCTTCAGTTCTTTCCACAGCACCCCCTCGTAGGCTTCCGCCTAAGAGCTGCGCTGTTAGGAGGACCCCTC
>Ga0179593_1595487_pt1 | contig 15007 bp, 21 predicted proteins | sample CZODoug2_1_08_16_FD_185931 | JGI IMG/M metagenome (GOLD analysis project Ga0179593, IMG submission 185931) | Vadose zone soil fungal communities from Angelo Coast Range Reserve, California, USA - CZODoug2_1_08_16fungal (PacBio error correction) | ecosystem: Environmental > Terrestrial > Soil >... | reverse complement strand
CAGAGGAAACTCCCCCCTCCCCTCCCTCCAAGGGAGAACCTCTTTTTCACGACTGGTTCCCCCCACTTCCAATATTTCCTTTCCCCCTTTTCCAACATAACCCCGCTGTTAGAACTGATCGAACGGACGGATTTCTTTTTATCCCCTTTCTTTTCATCTGTCGGCTAACCTTTGCCTCCTTCTTCATTTTTCTGTTTCCCTCTTTGACTCGGTTTCTACAACGAGATTCTTTCGCCGGGGTTTGATCTTCAGCGGGCGCGTAACCCCCCCCTGGCTCCACCCCCCTCCCCTTTCCGACACTTCTGTCCCCCCGCCCCCCAAATTCCCCCAGTTAAGTTTTTACCTTTTTTTTCGCTCTATTTTCCCGCCTATCCCTTTTTGTAAGTATGCCATTTAACACTCCCGGTTAGGCCTATAGGACACGAGCCGTTTTTCCCCCCCCCCCCAAGTCCCCGCTTTTCCCCCCTTTTTAAAAATCCCTTTTTTTTCCCCTTTGTTGTCTTCTTCTGCTGGTTTTTTGACCAAAGCCCCCGAGGTGGAAACTTTCAATCAAATGTCCCCCCCCCTTTTCAAACCCTTTTTTTCTACGTTGCCCTCCTCTCTTGTTGGTTTGCTCTCTCTTCTCAATTTTAGCACATTCCCCCCTGTTTTCCCCATTCCTTTTCACTATTTTTCTTTTCCCACGGCACCCAAGAGTAGGAGCGGGATCCTGACACCCCTTGCCCCTCCCCCCCCATTTTCTTTTTCCTTTTGGTTCCTTTGCTCTGGCTTGTCATGCTACCACGGCCTACTTTTCCTCTCTTCTTTAACGGGGTTTGTCAGAACCCCCCTTCTTTAGCGATTCGTGACCCAGATGAATAGACCTATCATCTCCCTTTCCCAGACTTTCCTGTGGGGGAGGAATAAAGCTTGTGACCAGTTGCTTTCTTTGTCTGTGATGCTTCCAACACTTTTTTTTCCGTAAATTTGGTCTTTTAAGGAAGGTACGCGTTCCCCACCCCCCCCACCCCCCCCAACCCCCCCACCACCCACACCCACCAAAACCCCCCACCCCCCCCCCCACACCACAAACACCAAACAAACACCCACCAACCCCCCAACCCCCCCCCAACCCCCCCCCACACACCACCCCAAAAACCCAACCTCTTTTTTTTTTCCCCGCGAACTTTTCTTTCTCTCCTTTTCTCTTCACATCGGGCAACACGCGCAAGTTCCCCAATTTTGTCCGTTTCCCGTTCTAACATCGGTTTATGCCGTGTTTCCCGCCCCCGGCCTCCCCCCAAAGTGGCTGTTCCCTTTCTTTATTTTTCCCCCCCTATGGCTTTCCAGGTCAGCTTTTTTTTTGCTCTTCCCTTCAACCTTTACTTTCTGACCGGAGACCTCGAAGAGCCTTAGAGTCACATCTTGCAAAACCTTATCACTTTCCGTGTCTTTTCCTTAGGCCCCCTGGCTCTTTTCTTTTTTTGCACCCATCACCTTATTTCCCCTGCGCCGATTTCTAGTACCCCCTTTTTTTTCCCTGGGGTAATGAAAAAGATGAGTTATTACGTTCCCAATTCTTTCCTTTTTGACTCCCCCCCTTCTCCCCCCCCATCTTGACCAAATGGTTTTTTTTCCTCTCTTAGGCCCTTTTTTATGCAATTCTGGCGGTTCCGTCCATCCTCTTTGTTGGGTATGTCGCCGAGGTCAGTGTCCTTCCCCCCTTTTCCTGTTAATGACTTCGACCTTTTCCTCCATTTTCTTGCGAGTTCTCTCTTCCTTTTTCTTATCATCCTTCTGCTTACAAAGTCTTTCAAACTGGCTGTGCCGATACCCTCCCAACAAGGCGGCTTGTTACCTAGATGACTTCAACCTCCTTCCAATTCTTGTTTCTTTTCCCGCAACGGCTTTTTCCATCAGTTCCTCGAAACCGTTCGGTTTGATTTCTTGAATCTGAAAAGTTTGAATTCCCCGAAACCCAACTTAACAGTTCCGCGAGACGGCCCGCACAACGATCTCCTCTTTTTTTCCTCCCTCATTTTCTTATCTTTTCCCTTTTTTTTTAGTTCTCGCTTTTTTCTTTGATTTGTTTCTCTCTTTTTGTCTGTTTCACCCGGCCAACCCTCCCCTATGCAACTGCCCTTTCTGGATTCGGATTTACCACTTTTTTTCTTGACGCCCCCCCTGGGGCAATCTAACCTCTTTTTGAGGTTCTCTCGGTATCCCACCGCCTTTTCTTTCTCTTCTTTTACCTCCCTAGCCCCCCCCACCTGACAGCAGCTAATCGGGTACCCGACTAACCACGCGAGTCGCACCCTCCCTCTCCCCCCCTTTTTTCCGATCTCCTTTACTGAGCCTCATTTTTTTCTCATCCCCTTTCTCTGCGACCCCACCCCTACTGATTTTTTTTATGTACCCAAATTAAGAATGGTAACTCATACCCCCTTCCTCTCTTCCTGCACAACTTTTCCCCCTCAAGTTTTTCCTACTTTTTGCGGTTAACCCCAAACTTTCCCCCCCAATGCCCCCCTCATCTTGGTCCCCACTGCCCACTTCCCCCCCATATTCTCGGATCCCTGGCTCTCAGGGTTCTCCTCCTCGGTCCACGGTTAGGTCTTTCCATCTCACTTTCCCCCCAATGGTGCTAGCTCTGCTCTTATCTTCAGAAAGTCGCCTTTCCTTGTGTATTTTTTTCTCAGCGTCTCCCGGTTCTCCTTTAAAAAGCTTTGAGAGAAGGATTGTCCCCCCCCCTGCTCTGCATCCGTTTGCATTAACCTTATCGGGTAAAAAACCCTTAAAAACAGTCTCATAACCTGTTTATTTTCCGGCTTCTTGCGCGTGTTCCTATTGTCTGCTGCTACCTTCCCATCTAATCCTCTTTTTTTTTACGTCCCGGCAGGTACTTCGAGGACTTATTCCCACGGAAAATTTTAAAGACGGAGGTTGGAGTTCAGAGGCGCTTTTCACCCTTTCCCCTCCTAATCCCCCTCTTTTCCCCACAGCTTCTCCCTGCCCCACCCCTTCCACCTCTCCGCCGCTCTATGTTCCTAATCGCTCTTCCATATTGTAAGTTGATTTTATTTCCCCTTTCCCTTTTCAACTTTTTTTGCCTCCACAGCCCTTGCTCCCCCTCCCTTGGGTCGTGATCTGTCTCCCGATCCCCTTGCTTTTTTTTTTGCCTGTTTTTTCATTAATGCCCAAGGCCCCCCGTGGCACCCTTTCCCCCTCAGAACCCCCCGCCCTTTTTTCCTGTTTATGATCTTTCCTTCTTTTTTCCTCCTCATCTTGTTTCTCTCTCTTCTTTCGCCCAACCTGGTTTCGGCGGGGGTCCCCTTTTTTTCTTGAAACGGGTCCACTCGGGGGCTTGGGCATGAACAGCCCCGCAAGAGTAGGCGCGTGGATCCCGATCTTTCCGTTTTTTTTTTTTCATTTTTGTCGCATGTGGGCTGTCCTACCCCCTTGCTCATTCTTTCCATATTGCGCCCCATATGATTGGAGTCTTTCTCCTGGAACCAGACTTCGATCCTTCTTCTCTCCCCGAATCTTGACCTTCCAGGACTCTTTTTTTGACCAGCGTTTCTTCTTCGTATGAGTTGTCGCTGACTCGCCGAGGATATGATCCACCCCTCATCTGCGCTTACTGGGGACTTCGTCCTTTCCCCTCTTTTGGTTAGCCCAAATGCCTTTTTCTTTAGCCGACACATCCTTCCACATAGGTTTTGCCCCCCCCCCCTTTGCATAACTTTTTCCTAAATTTTGTTTATGAGAGTTTTCCCCTTGTGGAATGCAAACGGAGCTTTGTCCAGGTCTCTTTCCAGTTCGCTGAGGATTTTCAGCCGAACTCCCCCTCTCATTCAATTCTTCTCCTTAGAGAGTTCGAGTCACATCTTGCCAACGGGTTCCTCTCAATTTAAATCCTTCCCCTTCCCTCTTATGCTTCCTCTATCGCCCCTCTAATCTTCGCGTCTGGATTCCTTTTTCCCCTTTTTCTACCAGATGTTGGCCACCTTTTTTTGCCCAGTTGGATCTGTGGCCGCCAACCCCCCACCCCCCCCCACACCCAAAACACCCATTCTTCCCCTTTTCTCCTACTTCCGGATTTTTTGGGTTGTCCTTTTCTTCCGCGTCGGTTTTTTTGAACCAAATTCTTAGGTTTCCCCTTACATCCTTCGGTTGGGGTTGAGTGCGGGCCACGACACTGTTCCTATCAACTTTTCTTTCTTCACTCTGTCTCCCTTGCCGGTTCGACAGCCCTTTTTTTTCTTTTCTAACCTCTTCTTAACAACTTCCCCTTCCCCCTTTCTTTGAAGGTCCCCCCCCAGGGCCGATGGTCAGATGTCAAAATCCTAATAAAAGTGTTAGATTTTCTGTCATACATCCTCAGTGTGTTCCAGAACTTTCCCGATTGTTTTTCCTTTTTCCAAGCAATGTCCCTTTTCAGAACCCCCCCAAGTCCAAAAAGACGAGAGGCCCGCACAATTGGAAGACTTCATTTTTCTTTTTTTCCTCCCTCCTGTTGTTTCTTTCTTAAAAGTCCTTCTCGCTTTTGACCTTTCCGTGTGTATCTCCCCCTTTTCAGTCACACTCCCATTTTCCCCCCCCCGAGGTTTTCTTCGTACGGATTTACACACCTAGCGAAGCCGTAGGTCTTTTCTGCTCCCAATTCCCCTTTTTGTGAAGTTGGAACTCCTTCTCCCCCTCTCCATTGTTTTTGCGTTCTACTCTGCCAGTTGGCCAGCCCTCTCGAGGTTAAATAAACGCCGAGCGTCGCCCAAGAATTTAAAGGTAGACCCCTACTTTATCTCTCCTTTTGTTTTTTGAGATGAATACCCCCCCCCCCAATGATTTGTAGTCCCCCTCAACTCCTCATGTTTACACTCATCCCCCCTTTCTCCCCTCTGGCAAATCCTTTGAAGATTTTTGAGAAAGTGGACAGAAGAAGTTTGGAGGTCCCCCCCCCTCCCCCCCCCCTTCCCTTGCCCCCCCCGGTCCTTTCCTTTCTAATTGGGTAAGCCCCTCCCCCCTGGTACAAATTTTAACTTCTTGTCGAGTATTGCGACGGTTCTTTTTGCTCTGAAGTGTTGTTACTCAACTCCTTTCTTCATTCCGCACTTTTCCCCTATATGTTACCTCCTTATCCCTCTGATTCCTAATCCCTTTTTCTGCCCGGTCGGTTGGAGCCCCCCAAGAGTTCCCCCCCGCGCTCGCAAAAAGCGCAGGGCGACAGCGTGGACCCGATTCTTTTCACCCTCTCTCCTTATAGGTAGTATCCTAACCTAGTTTTTCTAAGACCTTCTCTTCTCGGAGTGTCACTGGGGTAAAGCGTCGGCGAACGGGACCTCTACCTTTATCATTTTTCGGAGTCCCCCCGCAGTGTTCCCTTTTTCCCGTTCTACCTGCAATACGCACTCAGGAGGTTTTTATATACGGCGTCTTCCTCCTCCCTCATCGCGGCCTCCCCGTATTCCTCCCCCAACCCATCCAGTACAGTCCCTTTCTTTTTCCTCTTCTTGATAGCTTTTCCCGGGACATAGCTCTCCCGAGATTGTAAGTCTGAACTAATTCCCGTTCGCTTTTCAAATTTTGTTGCATCCTTGTGACAAACCCCCCCTCACATTTTTTCTCCTCGCGCGTCCCCTCTTCTGTTTTTCTTTTGCCACAAGCCCCCCAGTGGAACGCTTTCAAGTCAAACCCGTCAACCAACACGTGTTTTTTTCCGTTGTGATTTCTCCGTGGTTTTTTTTTCTCGATTCATTCTTCCCACCCCTCCCCCGTGTTGCCTCGGGTTTTTACCGTTTCCCGTTTTTTTGGGAAGGACCCTGCCAAAAGAAAAGAGTAGGAGCTGGACCCTTTCCCCCCTTTTTTCGACCCCTTTTCTTTTGGTCATTTTTGCATTCTCCCCAAAGAATCATTTCTCTCGTTCACCCTTTTGGGTTTGCCTCACTTTCTCCCATATGCGTGGACAATTCTTCCTCTTGTTATCCTAGCCCCCCTGTAGAAAAGACTTTGATACTTGTTTTTTCTTCGCATCTTCTCCCATAGTGGTTTCTTATTTCTTGTTCTGTTCCCTCGCCTTCTTGCTGGTTACCCACCCTCCCTCTTGTAATGGCCCCCTGAGCTTCCACCCTGTTGGGATAAGGACCCCCCGAAAAAAAATGATCTCGTTCGTTTTCCCGTCCCCCCCCCCGCCGTAAATTCCTTTTTTTCCCTTTCTCAATCGTTTCTTTGAGGAATGGTTTTTCTTTCTGCCCTCTGGCCCCTCCGCTGTTTTGTAAACGATTTCGAACTATAGATTCGGTTCTTTTTCCCTCTTCTTCATAGGCCTCTTTTTCCGGAGAATTATCCTCTCTGTTAGCCCCTTTTCCCCCCCCTCAAGATCCCTTCACCTTAGTGGTTGAGGAAAAACCATTCTCTTTATTTCCTTTCCTCTTTTTAAGATTCTGTCTTTTTCCTATGGGTACCCGTGGGATGTTTTTTATGAAAGAGACTTGTTTTTGGCCCTGAGGGGCAATTTATTTTTTTTACCGCCCCTCATGTTACCTCCCCTCTTTCCCTGCCGATCTTTGCGATAGGCAAGTTTATTTTTCGTCTTTTTCCCTCATATTTTACGCAGCCCGGGAAGTTCTCAGTCTCAACAAGTATCTGTAAGGACTTCTTTCAGAACGGTTATTCGGTCCCCTCTCTCCTTTCCTTCTTTTCCATAGCTGTTCTCCAATGTTCCATTTTCTCAGAATTTGCCGATCTCCCCGGAGATTCTACCAGACCCCCATAAAATTTTCTTTCCTCCCAGACCTTTCGTGTGTAAATCCTAATAAAGACCAACCCCCTCCTTTCATCTTTTACTGGTTACCTACACTTCAAAACTTCATCCCAAGGGCCCACCTCACTCTCTCTTCTTTCCTTTGTGGTGTTCTTCATTGTGAGTGCCGTTCTTCTGTGCATGTGTAAGTGGTTCAGTCTTTTCCCCTTTCCCCAGTCCCCCCTCCCTCACTCAGTTTTATTTTCCCCAATACTAGCTCCTTATTTTAGTCTGAATCCTTCACCTTTTATTAGTCCTACCCAGATTCTCGGAACCTCGACCCCAACGCGTTGAGCCAATTGTGACCAGTCCCCTTCATACCCCTTACGTGCTTTTTTTCCGCTTTACTGAAGAATCCTTTTCCCCTCTCCTTTTTTCCTGAGCTCCTTCTGCGAACTACCCACCAACTATGACATGAAAACAATCAATTTTTCCCCCCCACCTCTGCCGTCCACTTCAACCTCCTTCGGACTCAAGTTTAATGAATTTTTCGGCAAAAACAGCCCTAAATTTCCCTTCTCCACGGTTTTTCCCCCCCCCCCATCCCCCCCCATTCACTCTCCCTTCTCCCTTCTGACATTATGCGATGATTTTTTTTCTTTCCTCCTCAGCGCCCCTTTGGTGACTAATCTTTTCCCAGGTTGTCCCATGTGACTAGACAGTCCTCTTCTCCCCCCCTTTTCCATTCCATCTGTCCTAGGGTAGGTTTGAGGAACCCACCGCCTCCCCAGCTTTTCTGCCCCTCCCTCGACCCCCCCTCACACTATATAGTTGAAAAACAGTCTCATCCCAAACCCGATGTTCCCTTCTGTGTTGCATTTATTTTCCCTCTTTCTAACCGACTACTCTAGTCTTCAGGGTGGACTTTATCTTGATCACTTTTCCAACTTCCAGTCTTCCCCTTCGGTTGCTTTCTTTTTCCCCTCGATTTTCACGACCTCCCCCATCCCCCTTGTGGCACGAACAGACTTTCTGATTTCCTCCCCTCACTTTTTGGGCTCTGTCCTCCCTCATCTGGGTACGAATCGCTCTCCCCATATGTACAGTGCAACCCTATCTTTCCCACATTTTTGGAGTGTTAGCATTCCCCCCAAAGGCAGTGACAAAACTTCCCCCCCTCTATTTTTGTCTCTTTTTTTTTTTTCATGATCAAGCCCTCCTCTGCGTTTTGCCTCCTGCCCCTCCCCCGACCCATTTCCCTTTCCCCCCAAGATACACGGTTGGCAGTTTTTCGACTTTTTTCTTCTCTCTCTTTTCCTCCCCTTGTTGTTTGAATCTCTCTTTTCACTATTTCTCCTGGGGTTACCTTCCTTTTTTCCCTTTTCTCAATCGGTTCTGGTCATGAATGCAACCATCGACTCTTGGTTCCCACCCTCACACTTTTCATTGGTACACGGTCCTTGCATGCTACCACGGTAATTTTTGTTCTTCCTCCCGTCTTCCCTGTTTCCTTTTTAGCGAGTCTCTCTGCTTATAAGTCAAACGTCAGAAAAGCGTGCCTGGATTTTTTCCTTCAAATTTCTTTTTTCCTTTCCCCAGATTTCTGATTTGTCGAAATCGCGTGAGTAAAACCCCCGCCTTTTTTTTTCCGCTCTCCTTCCACCTTCTTCTCGTTCCTACGAAAATTATACTGTCTCTGTAGGTCTGCTCCCACTCCTTCATGTGACCCTTCCCTCCATTATCCGTTTCAACATTTGTATGAGACTGTTTCCCGATAATTTTCCTTGACACAACGTACCGTTCCCCCCCCTTTTTTGTAACTTTCTCCCCTGCTAGACTTCTGCGGCTGTTCTTGCTCTCCCTCCGTCGGCTCTTCTTGATTTGAGTTTGCAGAGCTTGCTTTTTTCACATCTTGTTGAAAGGTGTTCCCACTTCCCATTCCTCGTCCCAACTGAGATATCAGTCAGTCGCTCTTTTTTTTTTTTTTTTTTGCTCTATCTTTCGTCCGTCCCAGTGTTTGACCCGATCTTATCCGTTTTGGCAAGGAGGCAAGTCTGGCGGTGGCACTGACCCACCGTTCTTTCTCTACTCTTCCTATGGCCCCTTTTTCTTTTTTCCAGCGCAGTTTTTGATCTTTTTTTTCGTTCCTCTTAGCTGACCACCGGAAGTTCTGATCACAAGGAGCTCGGTCTCCATGATTTCGCCCTTCCCCTTCCCGACTTCCTTTTTCCCTCTCCCTTCTTTTCCAAGTTGCTCAAACTGGCGTGGATGTCGGGTTCCGCTCGCCCCTGTCTCCTAGATTGACCCCCCCTCAAAAAGTTTTAGATTGCACTGTGCATCCCAGACCCACGGTTTCGTTTTTCCCTTTCCTCAGACCCTTTTTTCCTGGTTACTTTCCCACTCAAGGGAATCGGGCAAACACTTCCAGTCCTCTTCCAAAATTTCTTTACTACCTACGTTGTTGTTTTTGTAGAGCCATCCATTGTGCGGGCCGTCTAGATGTGCAGTATTTTCTTTATTCCACTTTCCCCCTTCCCAGGTCCCCCCCTTTGCACAGACGGGTTTCGCCGGTCTCTTTAAAACATACCTTCTCCCTCTCTTCCAATTATAGTTTGTCCATCTTCTGTATCGCGACTGTTGGTATCCCTTTCCTCCCTTCCCCCGCCTTTCCCTTTCCCTCTTTTCTCTGTTGTCATCTCTCGAAACCACGCTTCCTGCGACCACTCCTTCATTGTCCTTGTTGATCGGGAAACTCGGGTCCTAGGGAGACCCCCACCACCCCCTCTTTCCGTGTCCCCCCATCATTTTGTTCCCCCTAGACAGGCCCTATCGCGGCCACCCTCTACCAGCCCTCTTGCCGTTACGTGTTAAGCCCCTCATGCACACTCCAAAATTGCCCTCATCTGCCACCGGCCATACTCCTCTCATGACCCTTTTCAACTCTCAGACTGCGCATATTATTCCTTCCCTTTTTCTCAGTTGTTCCTTCATGTGCTTTTTTTTCCTTTTCACTTTCAAGATGTGACTCGCAAGCTATGCTTCTCCCGACCTTTTCGCCTTTTTTAGGTTTCTCTTTCCCAAATTCCCCGACGAGTTGTTGCAAATAGGTGGGTCCCGCTCTTTTTCCCAATCTGTTTGAATCCTCGATCGGGAAAACAGTCTCAAATCCCCCCGATCTCCACCCAGATTCCTAATTTTCTCGCGTGTGTGCGTTCTGGTTCCCCTACTATAAACCCCCTCCCATTTGTTAGTGCAGGTGGACTTCGCTCCGTACGTAAAACGGACGTACTGCGCCAATCCTGACTTGCTTATGCACAATCCCCCCCCCTCCCCTCGTTCCCCCAGATTTCCCCCCCCAACCTCCCTCAGTTTCAAGGTTTATTTACGTTGGCGATGTAGAAGTATCCCCCTGGTTCCCACGAACTCCTTTGTAGTTTCTGAATTTCTCCGGGTTAGCCTAATCTTCACATGGGCAGTTTTCTTCAAGCCACAGTTCAAAAGTCCTGTGGTCGTGGTCCCTGGGTTTTCATTCTCCCCCGTTCTCTACTCCTGCTTTTCCATGCCTTTTTTGACCCTTTGCATCAAATGTACCCCCCTCTCCCTGTACGTTGCTTTTTTCCTAACGTAAGTTTTTTGAGAGGGAAGTTGTCAGCAAACGTAGCAAAAAATCCCACCTGTGTGTGCTTGGCCCCATTGCCCTTTTTGATTGGGTTTCCCACAGAAAGAGGTAGTGCGGCGACATGACTGCTATTCCCACTGTCATATTTTTTTCATTTCTGGGCTGCATGATCCCCCGTCACCATTTGTCGATTAGTCAAAGTTTTTTTGATCCCATCTTTCCCAATATGTCCCCAGATGACCTCTGTTATCAGAGCCACGTCGAAAATGTGACTTTTCCCTTTTCTTTAATACTTTTCTCTTGGATGCACATCGCGCTGCGATCCAAACTCCGTTTTCTTCGTATGGGGTCCGTTCACGTCCGTCCTCTTTCCGAAATCCCTCCCCTCTTAATGTAGATGTTACTAGCCGGCACCACGGGTTTTCCTCCTCACACCGCCCGAAATTTTTCTTCTTCGTTGCCATTGTTTTATGAGCGTTTAACGATATAGGGACCCTTCAACGGCGCTTTCAGTTTCCTCCTTTTCCCCCTTCCCCCTCGATTTTCGGCGGCTGTGTTCGCTCGTGCCCACCTTCCCCTAGAAACCTGCTTTTTCTCAAGTGAGTAACCCATCTTGCCATGGAAAAAGTATCAATTTCCCATTCGCTGATGAGTCACCCCCCCGATCTTTCTTTCCATACCCGTGGCGAGTTATGGGTACCGTGGGTACCCCATTCCGTCTTTTTTTTTGGGCCAGCTGTGCAAGCAAATTATTCACCCTACTTCCAGATATGGTCACCCCTTTTCCCCCCTAGAGGACCTTTTTTTTTCTTCCCTTATGATGCGGTTCGCAAGTATTTTTGGGGTTATGTCTCCCCCGGCTCCCCCCCCCAAGGGCTAATGAATTCTTAGACCAGATTGCGGTTAGACAGCGCGTTTGTGTATGAAAATCTATCTGCTTGGCTCTTCTTAGAAGGTTTCCCTCCCCCCCCCCAAAAGGCGGTCTACTAGATTCCCACTCCAATAAAGTTTCTCGCATTCTTCTTGGTAAGAAACACCGTCCGTTAAGATGGTTTGGTTCCATGTTAAGCTGACCCCAAATTTTCCTCAACCCCGCCCAAGAGATACGGACCGCACAATTTTGTGACGTTCTCCTCCTTTTTCTCTCGATCTAGTTTGGCGCTTGTGCCTGGTCCCTTTTTGTTTTTCATCAGGCTCCCCCATCCACAATCCCACAGACGGTTTGGCTTCCTTGATCACCCTCGGTCGTATTCTTTTTTAAGATAAACACCTGATTAGTGAAGGGCCCATATAGGTAGTAGAGACCTTGTTTGGTAGGCCCTTCTCCCCCCCTAAACATCTCCCCCCTTTGTGACAGAAGCTGAGGCATCCACGTCTCATCAAGCCTTCTGAAGTCACATTCCCCCCGAGGATCCTGTTTGATAGCTTCAACTTCGGGTCTACCCCCCCAACTACTGCCCCTGCAAATCAGTCTGGTACAAACTAACCCCACTCGATCAAACCCATGACCCTCGTTTTTGAAAGTTTCTCCTTTTCGGAAAAATACCCCCTAAAACTTGCCTGCCATTCTTTGGTAATGTCCCTCCAAGTACCCATAGGAACTTTTTACCAGATTTTCCCTCCGCGACGGCAATGTTGGTCTCAGTGTTGTACCATCCCTTCCCTCAAGGTGCGGCCTCCCGTAATTTGTCCCTTGTGATTTTTTTCGATATAGAAAGTCGATTGACTCGGTGTAGGTTGTCTAGCACCTCTCCCTCCGAAAACCAAGCGAGCAGGTTTGACCTGTCCAGTGACTTTTTTTCCCTTCTTTTCTTTTTCCGTTTTTCCTATACTGGCAAACCAGTATCTCACCCTCTTTTAGAACCGACGAATTCTGCGCCCCTTATGTTTGCTTGCGTAACGGATCTAAATATCCTTTTTCGGCCCGGTCCGTCTCCTTGGACTTCGCGGTTTCCAAATTCCAGTAGCGAGGAACGGAGGTTGGATAACCCGGCGATTGTCCCATTTCCCCCCCAGATGTGCACCCGAACTTCTTTATTCCGCCCCCCCCCCTTCCAGTAGGTTCTTTTCGATGTTGGCTGATAAGCAGATATATTACTTTTGTCCACAATCGTTCCCATATTGTATTTTCTTTCCAACTTCCCTAATTCGGAAAAATTTTAGTCTTTTCTGCATGCAAGTCCTTACCCCCAACCTGCAGATTGTAGTGGGAAATCTTTGTGTTCATGATTCACTGTGGTTTCTCCGTTTTTTTTTTCAAGAAATCCCCAAAGTAACCCCTTTTCAACCGGTGGCAGTTTTCCTTCTTTCTCTGTTCCCTTTGTTGAGCCTAGAAAAGTACTGAAACATCCAAACCTGGGTTGAAGGGGGGTCCCCTCTTTTCTTGAAAAAGGATGGCCCCGGCCCCCCTTCTGAGGATCAACCGCTAGTCCCCACTACACCAATATTTCTTCTTTGGTTTTTTCCTTTTACCCCGGCTCCTGTCCGATTAGGCACACAGGGAGTGAGACCCCTTTTTTTCCGACTTACAATTTGAGAGCCCCCCTGAAATCTTCTTTTTTCTAGCCAACGTCGGAACCGACGTTGTAACTTGATTTTTTCAATCCCTAATCTCCCTCTTTCAGGAGGAGATTTGTCGTGAATCGCGCTGGATTCAAACATACGTTAGTTTCGTACTGGGTCCGTTTTCGGCCTTCCCCCGGATTTCCGCCAACATGATCCTGTAGTGTCCGTAGCCCTCACCCTCGTGACCCCTTTTCAAACCCCCCACTTGTTACGTTGAGGTAACATAGTGTGGTTCCGACTGTTCCTTGTTCTCCCCACACTTTTCTTTTTTTTTGAACCTGTCGAGTTCCCCGCTGTCCGTTGACTCGACTCCTGCATGTTGTTCCTCTGCTCCTGCCAACATCACCGAGGCAAAATTCTCCTTTCTTGATAGTCTCTGAGATTCTCTGCCCCAATCACCATTTCCTCCTTCAAGCAAACTTTGTATGAGGAACACCATGAGATCCCCCCTGAACTTCCGCGAGCTATGGAGCGTCTAATAGTTTACCTGGGGTATGCAATCTCTCCCGTTTGCCCCTGAGCAAGTTTGGATGGTTTTTTGTTGCCGCAACACTTTCTCCCCTTCCCCCTTTTTTTTTTGCCCGATCGTATTTATTGTTTCCCCTTGCGCGTCCCAGTATGTTTTTTTTCTGTCGAGGACCCGGCCTTGGTATCGGCAACAAGGAGCTACGGCTGACTTCTTTCGACCCCCCGTCCCTTGCAGTTACCCGCTCCGTTCTTCTTTCCTTTCTTCTTTTGTCACCCCCCAAAGGTTGGCAAAAAACTGGCAGTTTCGAAGGTGCCGATAGCCCCAACAAGGCGCTTGTCCTACCCCTTGGCCTTCGATTGGCCTCTCCCCCCCCCACTGCGCGCGTGGGTAATTTCCGTAATACCCCCGTCTGTTTTCCTTTTCTGGTTTCCAACAAGTGACAATTTAACGACACATTACCCAGGCACAAGCTTCCCGGCCCGCACACTGTCTCTCCGTTTTTTCCATCGAGATCTTCCAATGTGGTGGCGCGCTTGTGCATGTTTTGCTTTTCACCTCGTTTCAGTTTAACAAGCCCAAGAACAAATGAACTGGTTTCTGATTATGATCACTAGCTCTTCGGCAGGTCCCCCCCCCCCTTATTCGTTTTGTGCATCTATTAGCACTCCCCTGCCCATCCCTTTTTTTTCCCTCCCTTGTGGAAATCCCGTCCCTACATAAACGGTAGACGAGGTCGACCCGTCCTTCCGGTTCGAAAGTCCTACCTCTTACGAGACTTGGCTCATTCCCCCCACCCACTATGCTGATCTGCACCTTTCAACGAATCCCTCCCAAAAGTCCCATTGGGGGGTACCACTTGAAGGAGAAAGGGTTCCTTCATTTTGGCGGCCCCCCCTCCCCCCCCCCCTCAAATTGCCCTCCTTGCAAAACGGCATACTCTTTTTTTCTTCAACACTTCTGGAACTTCTCTCGGTGCTGGATATCTCACTGGTGTTAGATGCTAATGTCTCATCCAGCCCTGCGGTGCTTTCTTTTCCCTTGCAAGATGTTCGCACTTTGCTCCCTTTCTCCTTCACTCGAAAGGCGCCCCCTTTTTCCTGGGTAGTTTGCGAGCAATAAAACACAGCCGCACGACCCCAGCGAGCCGGGCGACCATCCCTTTCCTTGGGCCCTCTTGTTTGCATTCCCTATTTTGACCGTCTCAAAAACACCCTCCGTAGACGGAACGGACGACGTCTTGCGCGTTTGTTTTTGTACAATTTCCTCTACATTTCATTTCGTCGGTCGTCCCTCAGGGCCTTCGCGTACCTTCACCCCCCTCAAGCATGAGTTCTCCTCTCAGCGGACCCTTGCTTTCCCACATCTCCCCGCTGGGCACAGTTCCTTTCTGCCCCCCCAATCCAGTCCTTCTTCCTTGCTTGCTAAGCCTCTTGTCCACGTCGCTCTCAAGAATATTTAAGTTGCCAGATTTGTCAACTCCCGGTATCCCCTTGCACCCCCTCTCCTTTAGCATTGCCACAGGCCTGTTCACCTTGAAGTATTTTTTTGGTCTTCTTGGTTCCTGCTCCAGTCTACTCGTGCTTGTCTGTTCATGCACAAGCAACCCGAGTGGTCCCCCTTTTCAAGAATAAAATGT
>Ga0179593_1480558_pt1 | contig 15007 bp, 11 predicted proteins | sample CZODoug2_1_08_16_FD_185931 | JGI IMG/M metagenome (GOLD analysis project Ga0179593, IMG submission 185931) | Vadose zone soil fungal communities from Angelo Coast Range Reserve, California, USA - CZODoug2_1_08_16fungal (PacBio error correction) | ecosystem: Environmental > Terrestrial > Soil >... | reverse complement strand
TTACCTCCAATCCCGTAAAACTTTCCGTTGTTTTCAAGATACGCCTCTTTCTGGAGGGTCGCCATTTTCCCTTTCAATTTCTTCCTGGAAAAATCCCCAATTTCCGCCCCGACACCTGTAGTGCCGGACTCCCGCCCTTTGACTCTCCCCCCCAAACCTGAAGGTTTGCCTAACTGATACCCGAAAACTATTTGTTTCCACTTTTTTTTTGAGGCTTTGTTTCCCAAAACGTTCGACCCACAGGTCTCCTCTCCGGGAGTAGGGTGTCCCTACAACCAAAGCTGCTACACGGCAAATGGGTCCCCGTTCCCTGTTGTTTGATCGGCCTATTTTCGTTTCTCCTCTTGAGAGTACCCTATTTTCATTACCACGGGGTGTTCCCTTCTTGGACCTTTGACCTCAGCCTGAGTTGGTGTGTTTTTTTGACTCGTCCCCTTCCTCGGGGTTTTGTTTTCAAAAACCCAAAAACAAAAAAACAAAAAGTAACTTCCCCTTCTCATTTTTTTTTTTCTCTTTGCAAATTTCTTCTTTTGATAACTCCCTCCTTTTTCTGCGGTTCTCCATGTTAGGTGACAAAAAACCCTCCCCCCCCTCAAACCTTTCAATCACTTTTTCTGCTTCCCTTCTTGACACAGGCAACCCTTTTTCCCCCCCCCAGACCGCAGGTCTTAGAAAACCCAAAGAGTACGCGCGATCATTTCATTCTCTCACCAACCAATCCCCTTTTTCTTTTCCTTGGTTTATTTGCGTCTAGGAGATTTCAATTTTTCTTTCTTCCGTTTTTGAACCCCTCGCAAGGTGCCTTTTTTAGAAATGCCGTTTAAAGTTCCCAAGTTGGGAGTTCGTGGGAGCGGGGTCCAGGAGTACTGCCCCCTCATCCTAGCGTGCGCATACAATGGGCAGCGCTTCCCTTTTTTTATCAACACCCTTTTACCTTCCTTTGTCCAAATCTCCACTTCTTCTTCACCTTTTTCTGTATCCCTCCCCATTGGACCAAACGGCGTCTTTTGGTTCCGGTTTTCCCTCGGATTAGAAATCCGTTCTCTCCTTCCCGGCTTCAAACGCAATTCGCGTAAGAAAAACTCATCTCCTTATCGCCCTCAAGTATTGCATTTGGTTCTTTAACTTTTGAGAATCGGAGGTGTTTATCTTTTCCTAACCCCCTCGTGTTGGGTGCGAGTCCTTCCCCGTCAGAGGTAGCAATAATCGTTTTTTTTTCTTTCGATTTTTTTCCTTCTCTTTTCTTCTTGCTGTTGGCATGAAACGGTTCTAATTACGGTTCTTCTTCTGCGCTCCCTTCCCCCCAACCCCGTCTGGCCTTACCATAATTTTTGAAACAGTATGACCCCCCTGGCGATTGTCTTCGGGTGTTGCCCTCCCCCGGTCACTCGACATTCGGCTAGATATGTCTTCCCTCCTTTTCCTCAGTTAGAACTTTCCTTCTCTGATTTCCATTTTTTTTCTTCGGACAGTTTCTTATTGCCCACTGATGCTGTCAGAACTCCAAGGGTCTAAGGCTCTCTATAAACTTCCCCTACTATCAGCCTTAAGGGGATTTGTTTTTTTTGAGCCATTAATCAAGAAAAATCTTTATTGTTTTTCTATTTTTTCCTCTGTCTTTCCACCCAACCGTGCTTTTTCGATCCCTTCAGCACCCCTTACCAGTTGTCTCTTTCTATTGGGGCCCCTTCCTGTTAGGGGGAGCTTTTATCGCTTCTTTTGCAGCCCTCCCTTTGCCCACGGAATCTTCTATTCAAACATTTATATTTGTCTCCACTGTTTTTGGACCCTTGTACAGTGGTTTTTTTTCAACAGTTTTTTGGGGTTTTTTTCACCGCGTCCCTTCCTCGGGTGTTTCGGCCTTTCTTTTCCCCCCTGCTGATCTTTCTTCTTGCCTGTACTTCACACTTCCTGTTGGAACCCGTGCGCGTGTTGGACTATTACCCTCCTTTCTTTTGACCCACGAGGAACTGTTACAAGTTTTGTTGAATCTACTGCGATGGTTTTGCCCTCCTTTTTCGGTACCTTGCTTTCCCCGGACTGATGCACTCTGTGTGGGACTTTTCCTCCACAGAAGGCCTTTTTTTTTCCCCGGGTTTTTTGTACTTCCCCTCTTTGCCAAGTTTTAAATTTGTGAGAGTGTGTTCCTTTAATGCCATTGCCCCTTTACGTTTTCTCGTAAAATTTTCTGCACACTCAGTATCTTCTCTTGTGATTCCCCCTTTTTTCCCGATTTAACCTTTCTTTGATTTGAGTGCTTAAAAGCTTTCTCCTATCTGACTTTTTCCACTTGGGTGGTGGGCTCTTTTTTTTAAACTTGTTTTTTGGGGTTTGACCCCCCATTGGCGGAGGTGGTGGTCTTTTTTTTTTTGTTTTGGTTTCGACCCACCCCACCTCCCCCCCCCCCCCCCCCCCTCTTGACCTCCGAACGCGAGCCCCCCATTCTTTTCCCTGTTTTTCAATCAACCCGTCCCTTAGTCCGTTACATCAAATCTTTTACTGTGAACATAAAAATTTTTTACTAACAGACCCTTCCATTATATTCCTTTTCTTTTCTCTCATTGGACCCTGTAGATTTCGTACCATTTTACCCTCCCTCGATTTTTACTTGTTTTGACAACCCCCCGTGCTCCGCGACTGTCCTTGTTTGATACTCTGCGACGTGACCCTCTCCCTGTTCTCCTTTGGGGGAAGCTAAACATGAAAGGAATTGCCCCGCGAAGCAATTCCCCCCGCATCGTCCCCAATCAGCGCTCCCCTGTCCCGATCCTATCTTTTATCTTATTCTTCCCCCTTGCAACAATCCCCTAGCTCCTTCCTTTAAAAAAACAGATGGGTATATCCTTCCGTTGCACCGCGATGATCCCTGCCTCCTCACCATTACCCGATCCATATAGTTCCGCCAACGTACCCCCTCCCCCTTTTTTGCGTTTTCCTGGTTCAAATATTTCCTGCTTTTTTTGGTTGAGCTTCCTTGGACCTTTTCCCCAATTGAAAGACCGAAGAGCTATTTGTCAGTTCCTTTCTCCCTTTTGCCCCTTAGCGTCTTCAAACGGTGTGTTGAACCACCAGGCCACCCTGTTTGCAGTCCTTGGTGTTAGTGTGCCTTTACTTTCAGAGAACCTTTTGATCTGGACCCCACTTTGCCATTTTGGTCGTTAGTGGTTACGACAAACGCTTCCCCCCGCCTTCTGGCCACCTTTCTTTTTTTTTTGGTTATTACTGTCGTTTAACGGGTGGGACTCACTTGCGCCGTTTTAATACTTTGTAACCTTTATTCGTTGCAAGTTTCCAGTGGGACCCTGCTGATTTTCCTCTACTGTGTCCTTTATGCCGGGATCGCCCGCGCCCTGTCTGTAAGGGCACTCTCCTCGGCCGGACTGGAGAGGAATTCAGTCATCCCCCCCCCCGTGTAGATTCCGTGTTCTTATGGCCCTCGAACCTACTTCCAATGCTGCCCGCTTGCAAGGAGAAGTGAGAGGATATTCTAATACTCCCAATAAGAGAAAATATGACCTTAATTTTTATAATCCTCGGAGGAGCGCATCTCCCAAATCTCATGGAACATTCGCGCGCTTTTCCTTCACCTTTCCGTTTTTTATTCTACTTTTATAGCTCTTTCCGCGATATAACCCATGTAGTGTTCCCATGTGGTATGAGAGAGCACCCAAAAGCCCGTCTCGTGTCATTTTGTTTGTCACTAATGGCAAGACGGTACTTTTGACCCCCTCTTGTGTATCCTTTTTTCGCCTTCCGGTGATTTACCGATGAGAGGTTCCTTAACCTGTTTTCCTTCTCATTGAACCTGCAACTCCATCCGTTGGATTTTTTCTGTCGGGCTATCCCCCCTCGGGGACTCTCAGGGTCCCCCAGGTTGAAGAGGTTCACCGACTTCTGGGTCGTTTAGGTCTTTATGTTTGTTCCCTTTATTGGGTCTATCCGTTGGCATTTTCTTTTTTCTCCCTAATTCTTCAACTGCGCTCTCAAGCCCTGAGATGTTCCTTATAAAGTCCCTATGAGTTTGCCCGGTGGTGCTCCTTCTCTTTCTTTTGTCTTTTTCATTAATTTTGTTGCTCGATCTTCGACATTCGATTTTGCTCATTAATACTCCACAGTGGAATTCCGTACCTTCCTGGCATAGTTCGAGGTGTTTTTGCTCTTCGGACAGGCTTGAACCTGTTCACCCTCATCTTCATCTCATCTGAACCCTTTCCGGTATTCTCCCAAAAACTCTCCCACGCAGTATTCACCCCCCCCTCTTTCACTAAACCAAAAGGAATCCCTCCTCCCTCCTTCCTTTCAACCGAGGTTTGGACATCCACTATGATTCGGTTTTTTACATGCCTCTCCTCCCACTCGTTGTGGTTTCTTTTTTCCCAACACACACTTATTTTAAAAACACCAACCCCGGACCACAAAACCATTTTTTAGCCCCCCTCTTTTTTTGGGTTTTGGTTTCATCTTTCCCCTTTTCCCCTTTCTATAGGGCGAACCACGTTTTGCCCCAGCCCCTTCTCAGGTTTTAGCTGGCGAGCCCCACCTCCTCTTTGCTGGACACTAACTCCCCTCCACCCCTCCCCCCCTTCTCTACTCTAACTCCACACACCATGTGAAACGAACGTTCCTTTTCCTAAAATTTGTCCAGTGCCTGTCCCCCAAACCTCTTTTCCCCCCGTAATTTACTTATCCCTGCCACTTTGGATACTTTTTTCCACCAGGAGGTCTCCTTTTTCCCCAAACCCCCCCCCCTCCTCCCCCGCCCTGACCTTCCATGTCTAGGTTGTTACCGGTTTTTCATCACGCCCCTCTTTCCTACTTTTCAGCTTAGAGGGGTCCCCCTGCCCTCCCTCGTATATTGCCGTACCCCCCCAAATCCCTTACTTGCCTTTAAGGTACCCGCTTGTCCCCTACCAACCCTGAAAGTAACACGATGCTTTCTTAAATTTTGTTGCCCCCCGGGGTCCTTGCTCAAAAGGTCAGAATTGGGTTGTAACCAAGCAGTTCTTGAGAGTTTATCGTAAAACAAGAATACCTTACTCCTAATCATGTCAAATCCCCCTCACTGAATTCACTTTAAAGGTCCGACCCTTCTTCTCACTGCCCAACCCCCCCCTTCTACATGCCCTTTGGCCCCTATGTTTGTTTTTCGTATTCCGAAGGTGGTGGGTCCCCTTCGTCTTCCCCCAACTCCTTGATTTAATTTCCTGTTTCTCCCTCCTTTGCTAGGTAGTTGCTACAAAAACAACTGTGAACCCACTTTTCGTCTTTTTGATTCCCAGATTCTTCTCTTCTAGGGGTGTCCGTTGGTTTTTTTTTCCCTTTTTTTTTACATTTAAGCTGCCGTCTTCCCCTTTTTCGTATTCCTAGCCTTGAATCTCTAATTAATCGATAATTTTTGCTCCCTCCTTTGCTTCTTTGTCTTATATGCGAGGCTTCTTTTCTGACCTTTCTTCCCTTTGGTGATTCCCCCCCCCCCCGACCCCATTAAAAAACACCACCCCTTCCGTCGGTGCGTTATGTCTTTTTTTTACAACCCTTCGCCCCCCCCTTCTTTTGCATTGTTTAAAGGTTCGGGACCCCTCCACCCCACCCCAAAAATAGCTTCGCGGACGATGCCCCCCCCACACTTCCTTGTTCAAATGGATTTCTGTTCCTCACTTTCCTCCCTGGTCTGTACTTGACCTAAACCGTCAAAACTGGGGTGGTTTTTTTGTTCTCCCCCCAACTTTGCTCACTCAAAACCCTGGTTTCCAGATCTCCTCTGTTTCCTTGCGCTGATTTTCCAAAAAGGCCACCCTTTCCCACAATTCGATAGGAGCACTTTTTCCCCACACCCGGTCCACTCCAGATGTCCTCCCAGTGATGTTCAAACAGTCGGGAATCTCCCTACTAAACAAAATTCTTAGTGCCATATCCCTTTCGACTTACTCTGATCCCAAAACCCTTTTCCTCCAAACAGTCTTTTTCCAATCCCCCTTCGTCGAACCTCCACAATCGGCCTAATAACGGGTTTTTGCCCTTTGGGGAAACTTTAAGTTAACCAAAAAGCCAACCCAACCCCCCCCCCCCCCCCTTTTGGTCGTCGCCTTTCACTTCTTCCTCCTTCCGCCGACCCCGCTCTCTTTTTTTTTCCCCTTCCAATAAGTGTAGGAGTTTTCCATTTTCGTGCCTTTTTCTGGGGCCGATGGCTCCACCCCCCTTTCGCTTTTTCCCCCCAACTTTCCTTCTTATTGCCGACGGACCTTATTTACTTTTCGTGTCTGGTCATCGGCACTGGCCGTCTTTGATGACCTCCCTCCTAGTCCCCTTCAGATTCATTCGAAAATCCGTTTCCAAAAAACCCCGTCGTCTTGGTTCAGCTTCATCCTTCATTTTTTCCGGCCACCGTTTCCTTTTGGTTTTTTTTTTTTTTTGGTTTTTTGTTGGGCCCAACAACCAACGAAAAAACCCCCCCCCGACCTACCCCCTGGGTCCCAATGTGGGGGGACGGTGCCAGAGATTCCTAAAACTTACAAAACCCGTTTCCCCCTCTGACTTTTTTACAGGTTAGTAGAGAAAAACTCTCGGCAACCTCCCCCAACCCCCCTTATTTCTTATTCGTTTTTTTCTTCTAGATCGAATTGAGATTATGGAACTCCTTTTCCTATTTAAGAACTATGTTTTTCCCCGACCCTTTCTTACTCATGGTGCCCCTTCGCCCTTTCTTTAACTTGAGTCCGGTTAGAGTATCACTTCTTCCGTGGACCTCCCTTAACGATCGAGGTCCCTCCCTCTGCGCTTTGTGTTAAACCACCCCCCAGCCCCCTTTTACTGGTGTCTTTAAACTGATGATCACATTCCAATCCAAACCCCCCGTTGTCCCTTGTTGTCTGTGTCCTTTTCTGCGCGCCTTCTGGGCCTGTCTTAGTGAGTTTCTGATGCCAACCCCAACCACCAGCGTACCCCGATAGCTTTCCCCCTTCTTGCAGCTGTCCGTTAGATTTTTGATCTTAATTTTTAATCCTACGTTGTTTTTTTTGAGTTCCCCACCGCCATCTTCTCCCCCTTATGCAAGATGCAGATCTGTTCTGTTTCCTTCAACCTTTTTAATGTTTTTTGCCGGGAGAACGTAATATTAGTCGGTTTTGCTCGCAGATGACAAACTCCAGAAGTTTCCCCTATTTCGTGAACCCTTCATGACTTCTTCCGGAATTTTTCCTCCGTGGGTTCACTCCCCCCATCTGTTTTCCATGCGGAATCAGATCCTCTTTTTCTATGGACGAAGTTTTCCTTCACGAAAGTCCTTTCTCACTAGTCAACACTGGGAATCTGCTTCCTTGCCACTGTTCACCTTTCCCCCCGGGCGGGTAAGACCGCTTTTTTTTAACTATAATGGGAACAACCAACCCCCCCCCACCACCCCCCCCCCCAACTGAAAAAAAAAAAACCTTTGTTTTTTTTTTTGTTTTCAATTGGTGAACCCGTTGGGGGGGGCTTCCAAAAAAAGTGGGTTTGGTTCTCATATTTTTTGAATTTATAGAATTCTTTTCTAGCTTTGCGCCTTTTTATGGCAAATGGATTTTTCTTAAGATGCCTTTTCCCCCCCAGTATTTACCCCCTTGAGTCGATAGGGTCCTTTTTCCTTTCAAGTGGCGTTTCTCAGAATGCCTTAAGCCCTCTTCTTTTTTGAAAACGGATACCTGAGCTCTAGGTTTGACCCCCCCAAAAAAAGGGGTTTGGTTGCCCCTTTCTTGGGGGTTTGGTTGGGTGGCCTTTGTTTGGTTTTTCTTCCGCCGATGTTTGACTTAATTCTATGCCACACCAGCCATAGATAATATCTATGTCGCTCCCCTCAAAGACAGGAAATTGTGTGATTCTTTGTTTCCCCCCTTTGGGAGTTTTTTGCATTTAGACCGATAGAGTTTAACAATGACCTTGGTTTTTTTTTCATTGCTTTTTTCTTCTTTTTTTTTTCTCAGTAATTTTTATCCTTTTTAATGGTCTTTACTCCGTCAGCATGACTCCGTCTCTTGGGCCGTGAAGCCGCCCAAAGAATTCGATGGAAGATTGTCGAAGGTTTTCCAGTCTGGTCTCCTTTACGCGATTTTTTTCAGATTTCAGGCAGTCTTGGTCGATTTCCAATTATCTTCCACGCAGGTCCTCTTTTTGGTATGTTTTCTTCCTGGGACTTTCCATCCTTTGCCCACAAACTTTTGTGACGTTCGTTTCTCTGCGCTCTTTAGAGTATTTTTTTTTTTTGCCCCACTTCGCCCTTTCCCCCGCCCCGCCTCCCGATTTGCCCCCCAGGTCGGTTTCCAGGTAGCCACTAAGGATGTCAACCTCCCGTTTTTCTGTGTTTACTCAATTCGTCGTTACGGTAACAAGAGGACAGTGATGTGAATTTGCATTTTCATCATTACTCTTGACGGCATTGGAGGCGTCCGTCGCTTTCCGACCCTCGCGGTTGGTTTGTTGTCCACCTACCTCTTGCTCCGAATGTTTCGTTGTTTGGTTGCGGGTTCGGCCGTAAATCCCGCATGTTCCCCTCTCTGGTCATCATGACCGCGTCCTGGTCTCAACCGTCCTTTGCCCTCAGCAAAAATCGATCTCTACTGCCGCAGTTTTGCATTCCGTTGAGCACCGACCACATGGGGGTCTACGATGCGTTTTCTATTTTTTCCCTTCAAAAAATACTGCAAAACCCAAAACCCCGGCGGGCATGCATCTTCCTCTTTACCACTGCCATTCTTCTAAGTACACTCACTCCCCCCAGCCGTCACCCTTCGACAAATGATAGAGAGAATCCACAATGTTAGTCATGTTTTGTCGGGGTGTTTGTAGCTGGACCAAAAGAAAAAATTCTACACAAAAACGTTCTGTGAAGATGGTTAATGGACCATACCTCGGTTGAAATTTTTTCGTGTGGGCGGATACTTCGTCGGACCGGCTAACAAATACGTAATGTTTTCCCATTGGCAGTTAGGGCGTTGACGACTTGAAAGGGCGGCGGACCTTCTATTGAGAGTGCTCTGTATATCAAGAAAGGTCTTGGTACCCCACTGTGAGGTGAAAGTTGATTGACCCTGTTTTATTGGGATGTTCCACTACGCAACCTTCCCTTCTGGCGATTTTCTATTTTTATCACCGCACCCCTTGACCCCAGGGGTAAGTTTTCTTCCCGAAGGCTCTTACTGGTCTAGTGTTAATGTGCAGACTTCTTCGTGGCACCGTAATTCCCACTAGTGTGTTTCATGTGTCTTTTTCTCCGCGACGTTTTCTGTTGTATTTTAATGGAGTAGTTTGATGGTGTTTGCCTTTTGGGTACGCGTACGTGCAGAGAGAAGGATTATTTTTAAGGTTCCCTTTGTATTTATGCGCCCTTCGGGGAACTCTACTTGTCAATGCTTTGAGATTCCTTTTTACTCGAGTGAGCGGGTTCTGTGGTGTTAGCGTATCGCTTTTTTCGCCACTCTTGAATTACCGTTTTAACGGAAGGTACTCTTTACCCTAGACTCGTGCATGTAGCCCTCCTATTTAATGAATAAGTTGAGACCGCCTCGGGTGATGTTCTCTTAGGATATTGAGGATGATGCTTTGCAAGTAGTCCTCTATTGCGGGTAGAATTCTAGAAGCATTGCTCTTTTCCATTTTTGGATTACACCCTTTGACTGGTCATCCGATCTACTCCTTCGTCTTGTTTGCTTCCAGGGAGTCACTCTCCTTTTGGCCCTGCCAGTCGTCCTTTTTTAAGTGTCGCATTCCTTTGGGTCTGCCCCCTCAACGTGTTCGCTTGACCGCTGCCAGCGCGTGGTGACCACACCCTTAGCGTGCATGAGAACTTCATTTTTGTGCGTGTGATTTTTCCGGCGCGATGGTCCCCCCATTCTTCCGTGTGTTTTCCGTTGAGATTTCCCCGGAATATGAGGAATTGCCATTGATTCATGTCTTTCATATTTCGTGTTGAGCGACATTTACTCTTTCATTAGACCGTTTCTCCCTGATTATACACCCTTTCCGCTCGATGGTAGTACTCAACTTTCCGCGTGGGTCTACTGAATACGTGTGTTGTGTGCATTCTCCCCAACTGTCGTTAACTGACCTCCCTTCTCTCTTGTCTCCCCGTCCCGTTTGGCGAAGGACCCCCCCCCCGCGACCACGTTCTCTCTATTACGTGCTCAAAGTAGGTTTTACGACTCCGACGCCATTTGCCTCGACTCGACGAGCCCTCCTCGGTTCTCCCCGCTCCAGCGCGTTTCATAGAATTCTTGCCACAACGCCTACATTCCCATGCCCCTTGATAAGAGGGATCTCTGATATGTTCCTTTTTATTCACCACCCTTTGACCAGTCGGCCCCGGGACCTTCTGGCCGTTACTGTTACACCGGAGCCTTTATAACCCCTTCTGTGCCCCACCTCACTCTGGATAGTTTTTCTGTGTACCCCCCCCCTTCTTCTGATGCGGAATTGTCTCGCAAGAGCGTTTTCCCGTTTCCTCACTCGGAGCCCTCTTGTATTTCGCCAGGCAAATCGTTTCTATTTCGGCTGGTACCCCCTGGTTTCTAACGTCCTCCCCTCTCACCTTCTTCTTCCGATTCGGGGGCCCCCACCCCGCCCTCGCTGTGCTTTGCCCAGTCCCCCACTTCTCCTTTGTCTATCCTATGCGCGGTTGGGCTTTTGCGTCTTTTTTTCCCTTTAAGGGGCGTTCACGGTTCCTCTGCTTCTCCCGACGCCGAGTTTCACACCCACTCTTCTGTTAGTCCGAGTGCTTTGATCCTTTCGGCTTTCGTCAATTTGTTGTTGTATTCTTTCCTTTCGGGAATCATTTTTACGTCTTACCTTCGCCGGGCTGTCCGACAACACACATTTTTTACCCCCCTCCCCCGTTCTTTTGTTTCTTTCCTTCCTCCTTGGGATGTTCCCTTCCTTGACGGCTGGAAGATCTTTCCTCCTGCGTCTCTTCCTCGGCCTGAGTGTAAGATCACCACATCCTCACTCTTCGTTTACGTTGCGTAATCTGTCCCTTGTTATCCACACCCACCGCATATGGGAGTGAAAGATAGCCGAGTCAGCCAACAAAAAGCCCTTGGTCCCGGCTTCGCCAACTTCAGTCAGAGCCTTCCAACCATTTTCACACTTGACACGTTTTATTCGGGCTGTGTCGTATAAGCGTTAACTTTCTTGCCTACCTTCCCGCGCACTACCGTTCTGCTAATGGGGTGGACTGTCTTTTTCTCACCCACGCATCTTTATGACACGTTCGTTGAGTTAGTCTTAAATAAGACACCGCGCCCCCCCCCCCCTTCCCCTCAGAGTTTTCTGCCCCCTTCAAACTCAATTAAGCCGTTTTTCCCTTTCCTGGAATCGTCCAAACAAACCCCTTTTCTCAACAATAAATGTTTGGTTTGTGTGGTTGCGGTTTAGTTTCCTGACACCACCCCTGTTGTCCTACAACTCAGGCGGTTTTTTTTGTTCCCCAGGGTTTTTTTAAAACGCCAAGCCCCCCTTCTGTTCTAAGCCTTCTCCGAAGAAGTCGTTGCCCCGCACTTAGTCTTGAAGTCCCCCCCCACTTTTAGAGAGATAAATTTCGCGCTTTCCCCCCATCACTTACCTGTTGCGAGAAGTACGTGGGTAATTTGTGTTCAAACAGGTTTCAACTATTCTCCTTTTGTTCCACAGATGCTTGTGGCGTATCAGGTTGGGTTTTGTACTCTTTCATAGAGTTTTTTCCCCCCTCCCGACCTTGGTGACCCTGAAACCTGTCCCTTGCCTATCCCTGTTCGGGTGGTCTGTCATCATTCTTTTCCTATCCCCTCAGAAGTCGCTGTTTTTTTGCCCCCGGTTTAGTAAGACAACCTTTGACTGTATGAGCCCGCGGAATTGTCATTAGTTAGGGACACCCTTTTTCCTAAGCTTTTCTGTCCCCTGCCAGTTGGAAAAAAAAGCGCGCGTTCCGCACTTTTTTTCAGTGACCCACACTGTCACCTTCTCCTTTTTGACTTGACAAGTTTGTTTTCTTTCCCCGTATACCAACCCAACGCAAAATTCTCTGCCAGTAGTCTCCTCGCACATAGTATCCTTCACTTTAGTAAGACCCACACCGAGAGTACGTGACTTCCATGTTTACTGTCCAGCTCCTCTGGAGGGTACTGTGTGATGTTGTCAGCGTAAGGGGGTGGCCCTCGCAATCTTTTTCTTACTTGACTATTTTCTTTATCTTGCAAAAACACCGCGTTCCACCGAAAAAGTTCTATTCCTTTCTTCATTCTTTCTTATTCCTCGATTTTGATTCCACCCCCCTGCCACCTTTTCTTCGATACCCGGCAACGTTCAACCCTCTTTTAATGGGCCCGCAAGTGGGCCACCCCCCAGCCCACGGTTAACAGAAAACGTCAGTCACAGGTACGTCGCCCGCCCCCCTCCGCGAAAAAGAAGTCGTATGTCCAGGTGATAACTTTGCTCGGAGCATAAAAAATCAGCCGACGCTACAAAACCTCTCTTGCCGGGGGTTCACCCTCCCTCTCCCATCACCAATTCCTGTACCTGTTTTCAGAGTCTTTAGCTCCTTTTAAAAACCCCCCATCGTTGCTTGTCGCCGGCGTCTTCCCCACTTTAGGCTTCTTCCACTTCCAACCACATTTAACTCATTTCTTGGTTCTCTGATATCTGTTTGACGCGCCTCCCCAACCTGTTGGGCTAATCCGACTCTTGTTTACAAGTTGGTGTGAGCAATTGTGAATTCGGATTAGCGCGCCTCTCTCGAGCGCCACCTTGATTGCATGTGTTCAGTCAACGTTACTCTTTTTATCGTCTACAATACAAACATGTCGCCCTCTCGTGAGTAAGAGGGAGACAAACTCTAAGGTTCGTCCTTTCAGATTTTTAATTTGCTCAGCCTTCCTCACCCCGTGACGGGCCCGGCTCGTTTTACAACCGTGTTTTTCCAGGGCATCACTTATGACCTGCCCCTCACACAAACTGTTTTTCCAAAGTCCAAGATGTTTTGTTTGCGCGTAGTAAAAAAGCGCGATCTCAAAAACCCAACCACATACCCTTTATGTTATATTTTTCGTATCTGCTCCATCTTTGTCTGAACGCCGGGAAACCCAAATGGTTTCTTCTGTTTCCAAGCCCTTTTGCCTAGAAAGGCCCTCCGCCCACTACTTTAAGGTGCATCGCCTGTGTATCCTTTGTCGTTTTGTGAAGGGGGATGAAGACTTTCCTTGCCCCCTGGAGGCGACAGATCCCACTATGGATGAGTTTCCGGCCTCTGAGGTCCCCCTGAGAAAAAACCCCGCCCGCAAATATCGACCACGGCGTCTTCACCTTTTTTTATTATTTTCCAGGCAAACTTGTCCGACGGTTTTCTTTTCTCGTGTCCCACTTGAACGTCGTCCGCTCCGGCCTGAGTATTGTGGAGCTACCGCCTTCAACACTCCGCGTTCCTTCCTGAAAAAGTAATGGTCCTTCGAATCTTCTTTTGCTTTTCCTTCGATCTCCCCCCCTTCCACTTTCGCTCGTCTCGTCTACCAACCTTGTTGTTGTTGATCGCTCTCGTGACAAAGACCAGACTCGGGCGAACCGCGGGGTGTGTTCGGCCGCAGATGCAGCTTGGGACTGTTTCCGATGGTTTCCTATTGGCGCTTTGCCCCTTCTACGAAGGAGTCGTCTGCGCGCCGCCTGTGCCCCCTAGCAGTCGCTTTTCCTTAACTTCCTTTTAAGGGCACAAATGGCAATAAAGTCCTTTTTCCTCTTTTGTTACTGGTGGCGCCACCCCCCCTCGCGTTTTTTACTTTTTCTTATTGTTAGTCGGGAAGCAACGGTCACATCATGCCGCGCCTTGCACTCCCTTCACTGCTACAAGGTAAGCGTTTCGGTGGTTGAATTCTTTTTATTTGCCAAGACCCTACCAACGGGGCCGTTTCCCAATCCTTCACCCCTCCTAACTCCCCGCAGAGAAATGGAGGTTGCACACCCTTCCTTCCTTTTAGCTTTGTGGCAGGGGAATTTTTCTTATGATCCCTTGTCTCGCTAAACCTTCTTATTTTCTTACAATAAGAATTAGAAGGTGTGAGCTGGACGGCTCTACTTGAGTCTGCCCTTCCGACAACATTCTGAAGTTTGTATCTCTCTGTGTTGTGTTTTTGCCGTCCTTGGAGCGCTGTTTTTTTGGTTTTGTGCGTACCACCATGGTTTTTTTCCTTGTCATTATTAGGGGCTTTCGTATATTGTCGGACCCCACCACATGAACAAACATTTTTTTTTCCCTTTGGTTTTGTGGTTTATGCGTTTAACCCTCTGTTTTGCCAGGTGTACGATCCCTAATCTTTCCAAGTTGGATAATTAGTGTATTCGGGTTTTCACTAGCCGAGTTTTGGTCATTCCCTCCCAACGGTAGCTCGAGCGATCGAACTCCTTTTAGTGCCACCAGTCAACTGACCCGTCCTTTGGGTTGATCCCCTTCTCGAACATTGTGTTTGTCGTGTTGACCTTAGTGTCCTCAGGTTAGGTTTTGATTTTATTACAGTGACGCTTACACGTTGCGTTTTCTACTGGTTCAGATACCCGCCGGAGATCCTTTCCCTCAGGGTGAGTGATAGCTTTTTCCGGTAAGTTCCCCCCCCTGGAGTTATGCGGCGCTTTGCCTCAATTCAGCAATAATGACCTTATTGTCGTTCTGGCGCTTTGTGTTCATCTTGTTCCTTTTTTCGTTGTGCAGGGGCTATCAAGGCCAAGATATAAAGTCCTCGGCATTCTTCCTCTGGCGGTTTGTAGGGGTGAGCATTCCTTCCGGACCAGTAATTTGGACTGTGGTCAATCGGTGCGATGCGTTTTGATTGAATAAACGAGAGTTGTTTAGTGTTTCGAAGTCGGTTGGGGTCTTTTTGCCGTTTTGCAAGCCAGTTTCCCTGTCCCTTCGGCTGTGCCTCTTAGAAAGCCTTTTCTTTTCTGTGTTTTTTCTAAGCACCCCACTTTGTCTCTTGGTATTGTGCACATTTTTAACTTCGTGAGGTTCCCTACATTTCCCCCC
>Ga0179593_1314662_pt1 | contig 15007 bp, 19 predicted proteins | sample CZODoug2_1_08_16_FD_185931 | JGI IMG/M metagenome (GOLD analysis project Ga0179593, IMG submission 185931) | Vadose zone soil fungal communities from Angelo Coast Range Reserve, California, USA - CZODoug2_1_08_16fungal (PacBio error correction) | ecosystem: Environmental > Terrestrial > Soil >... | reverse complement strand
TTTTCGAGAATGGTACTTCTCGGTTGTTTCTTCTTTTTCCTCCGTTTTTCACTCTTGAGACATGATCTGGTCGATCTCTTCCTAGAACCGCGAAGTTTTCTGAACTTTGCGAGAGACTCCAACCTACTCTCCTTTTCCCGGGATGCCTTCCCTGTTTTTTTTCCGTCAGACGACTTCCTTTAGTTCCGACCCCGTTTTCTCTTGTGTTCAGCCCACCTTTCGAGATTTAAGTAGCCTCCCTTTTTGAATATAAGAAGATCAAGAGCCCTTTTTTTCCCTCTTTTTGGCGTTTTCCTCTTCTTTCAGCAGATGTAAGCCGGATCTCCACACGCTTTCTCTTCATCTCTCATCTTTCTCTTAACCTAGCCTCCAGTTTGTACGTATGCCTATTGCATTTTTCCTTTTGCTGACGACGAGAAGTTTTTCAGTAATTTCCCTTCGTTTTTCGGCCTCTTTTCTCGAATCCTTTTCGTTCTGCATTTCGAGGATCCTCGTCACTCGTCCCCATGCTTGCATTACGATTGCCGGTCCGCTTGACACCATTACAATCATTTCAGACCTGTAGCCAGCCGATTTCCCCCTTCACAATCTCGACCCTTCGTTCCTTCCCCTGTGCCTCGCCTTATACGCGTCGCGCAAGTCAAAATGTCGGTCTTCTTTTGTCGCGCTCATCCCTGCGTGTTCTCAGTTGGACTTTTCTGTTGACGTCAAATGTTCCCTTTTTGGATCGTAGTTTCTCCGGGTTTTCCCCCCTCCGAAATATTTTCCCTCCCAGACCAATTTGTTCTGCTCTTGAATGTGACGCCGCTCGTCCCAGTACTCTGACGGCCGCTGCTGCCAGACCCCGGCTCCGTTCCCCATTAGAATCCTCCTCTTCGTCTCCCCCCTTTGTCAGAACCCTTCCTGCTGCGGTTCTATCGGACCTAACTTCCTGGGTCCGCCGGAGCACCGCCCCCTTAAACTCTTTCGGTCCTTTCCCGGACTCACCTTCGCGATCCGTCCCAAGCCTTTACGCGGCTCTTGCCCCCTTGCTTCCTTGATCCCAGACTCTTGTCAGAATTTCTTCCTTTCTCGTGGTTGTGTTTACCTGAAACCCCCCTTTTTTTTTCGGTCAGGCTCCCAGCCTTTGAGTCGTCGGTTTTCTCGTTAGTACTAACCTCCCTTAGGTCCAAGACTCCGAGTTTTCAGTTCGCGTTTTTTTCGAGTGGGGTGTTCTTTCTTTTTTCGTAGCCCGTAGTTCTCTCTGTTTTTGAAACGCGCTCATCTAGTCATGGGCAGGGATCAGGAGTCAATGCAGGTTTTCTCTCTTTTTAGCTTACGGATTGATCGATTTCTGAGTTTTTTTATTTTTTTTGACAGATTCTCTTTTTCCATCTTTCGATTGCCGTTTTCGACGTCGTCGCGTGCCACTATTGCGGATGTTTTTTTTTCCCCTTTCTTTAGTTTTCTGCCTTTTCCACCATTTTCTTTTTTTTTTAGAGACTTTAGGCAGATTTCCTTCCCTGCCCCACTCCCTTTGAGAAGAGACGAAGAGGCTGATTCATCTCGTTTTTTAGAGCGTCCGATTTTAGCGCGCTGCGGCCAGCCGTGAGGGTCCTTAAGAATCGCTGCCGTGGGACTTCATTTCGCAGCACGCTTCCGTCGTCCTCTCCCCTGTACCTTTCACTTTTTACTATGTTTTGTGCCCTTTCCCTTAAAAGTACCTTTTTCAGTTTCTTACCCCTTTGTCCCTTCAATAAGCCCTCCTCTCCACTCCCCTCCCTCCGAATACTTCGGCTGCCCGATAAGTTCTGCCCCAAGCAACTCCTCCGGTCTCTTTTTTTTTTTTAAGAGGCACAGAGTTGTCGCTCGATGTCCCCATAGGGTCCCCCTCAGCTCGTAAGCTATGTTCTTTTTGCTTTCTGACCTTACCAGAGTCCCTTTAAAGTCTTCTGCCCCCTTGCCCTCTCTAGATTTTCCTTTTGCGACTCGTATCCTTTTCTTACAGTGTCATTCCCGGCTCTCTCTCCGAACTCGCAGGAACTTTCTCTTCTCATTGCGCCATTGCTGAGTTCTTCCTTATATATTTTCCTTCTCGTTTTTTTGTTTGAGGAGTCTGAGACTCCTTATTGTTTTTTTTTTCCCTTTGCTGTTCGGGCTCGTCGTCGAATTTCTTCCCTGATGAACCGAGTTTCTAAGAAGTATGCTTTGCCTTTTTTCTTTTTCCCTGCCCTCTTGCTGAAGCGGTGGGTTCCCGGTCCCTAAGACCACCTCGCATGGGACTAGGCCTTTTCTTTGGTAATGCTTTTCCTTTGCCCTCCGTCTCCAAGTGTTTTTTTTCCCGCCCTGGTTACCTGCCGTACCTTTGTCCTTTTGTTTTTTTCTGATCTCTCCTCTTCTGTCAGCTGGCCATGATGCTTCTTCTTGCTGATTTCGGCCTTCACCGAGTTTCTCCCTTACGTGTTCTTTGAGCTTAAAGCGAGAAATGACCTTTCTCGTCGCCTAGAGTTTTTATTTTTCCCCCCCTTTTTTTCGAAGTTGAGTATGCACTCTCCTTTCTTAAGAGAGCTCGGCTCTCTAGTTTTTTTCGCTCTTCGAACGCGTTATTTTCCTCAAAACTGGTTTGTCAGCGCTCTAGTCCGTTTATTCCTGCGCTCTTTCTTTTCTGGCCGTCCCTCGCGTTTCCTCCCTTTTCGTTCGGCTTGTGTGCGGTTCCTGGTCCGTCTCTCCTACCCTAATTTTTCAAAAATCATAAGTGGTGTTGCTTCTTTCCTTTCCAAGTTTCCCCTTTTCTGTTGCCCGCTGGACTTTCCCCTCGCGCTATTAACCAATCACCCCCTTTTTATTTTTTTCGATTCTCCGTATCGGCGCTTGCAGGCATTTAAGGATTCAATTTGATAATTGACTTCTCTTGCTTATGTATAAGCCAGTCTCTTTTCCCCAGATTCCGAGAAACGTTCCCCCCCCACCAATTCAATCTCTGTAGCATGCCGCTCTCTTCTTGACTTGGTAATGCTATTTTTTTTTGTTATCCACTGTACGCGACTTCTTCTCGACACTTTGCTCTCACCGTAGCGTTTCCCCCTTTCGTAGTTCGCGGGTCCGGCATTCAGTTTGCTTCCTCTCCGTTTTTTTTTTCCTCCTGCAGGGTGCCATCCCGGCAGTTTTTTCTTTATCTCCGCGGATCCCTGCAATGAACATTTCATTCTTCTTGCCAGTTCTACCTTCGAAAATTTCCCGTTTTTTGTTACTCGATGACCCGCGTCGTCCTCTGCCCTTTTCGTGGTCCCCGATCGTTCTTCCCTCCCTATTGTGCAGCGTTAAGTTTATAGTCTGGTCGCGGACTTCTCGTATGACGAGAAGGATTTCTACCTCGAACCACGTTGTTTTCTTCCTTGGACCTATTTACTGAATGGAGTTCGTACCCATTGGCACGGCTTCTTTGATCTGCGCTCTTCTAGGTTGTTAGTATAAATGTCCTTCGCTTCGTGTCTCGCGTAAACGTCCCTTCCCTGTGATTCTTCCTCTTTTAATAGCGGTGCTTGTCCCCCCTACGCACCCTGAGATTGTGCGCTGCCGGAGATGAGCTTTTATTATGCCTTTATTTACTATTTTTCCCTCCTCCCCTATCCCTAGGAAGGGAAGGGGCGGTGGAATCTCTTCTAATTGGTCCCAACATGCAGCACGCCCCAAGTTCTAGATCCCTCCTGGCTTCAAGAAAAGCGTCTTGGACGGCACACCTGCAACCACCGAGTGCTCGAACGTTGCCGTTTAGCCTTTTCACTCGTATAGCCTCTGGTATTCGAGGGTCTAGGCTACGAATCCTTCATGTCTCCCTCTCCGCCTTTCTAAGCTTCTCCTGGTCTCGCTTTTACCAGACCACGAATAGCAACATCATTTTTTATATTAGTTTTCCCTTTCTTCACTTAACATTACGTAAGTTCTCTTTTCCCCAGAGTAAGATCTCCCATTATTCAGTGCTGCCGTCTGTGAACGCTCTCTCGTCCGCCCACCCCTTGCGTCGGCGTTTTTCTATCGATTTTGTAGCGCTCGTGTCCCTTCTTGGGTTCGGTCCCTTTTCTCTCCCATGTCGCCGCGTTCCACACTGATTTGCACACAGTCCCCCTCGCCTCGCCGGCTAATCCTCTCTTTTTTTTCTTCTAATCGTTGTTGTTGAGAGATCTCCGAGTTCTTTCCGATATTAGCGGGTTCCTTTTCCCTCGTGTTGTCCCAAGCGGCGACCTTTCTTTTTTCTTCATCTTAGCTCGACGAACGCCCTCCCCCTGTCATTCGATCCGGCACGCGCTCGCAACCTTCTGCGCACCCCTTTTTCTTTCAGCTCCTCGCTTGCAGTGCTACTCCTTTTCCCGAGTTGTCCTTTTATGCTTTCGTGTTCAGCCCTTATCCGAGAGACTTGATCTCTTTCCGTCTACTACATTTTTGAAGATCCCCTCCGATCCCCATTTCTCCCTTCCTTCTTTCGTTTTTGGCGTTCGCTTCCCCCCTCTTCACCTTCTGAATCTTCCCTGAGCACCGCGTTTTTCCTCCATTCCCTACTCCCGGCCCTCTCTCCTATAACACCGCAAGTCCGTTTCTTTTTATTTTGATTCGCGATGTGTTTTAATGTTACGTTTTACGCCCTGTTTTGTGCAAGGTTGTACAGTTCTTCGTGAATGGATTTTCTCAGAATACCAGTAGCTTCAGTTTCCTGTGCCATTTTTCTTCCAAGAATCTTTCCCCTTTTTCTGAGGACGGGACAACCCAATTCCTCCAGACAAGTTAAAGTCTAGCCCATTTACTCCTCCCCCCCCCCCTAGCTTCCCTGGGTCCTCTACCCCCGATTGAAGCACTCATTCTCTTTTTTTCCTCGGTTGCTTTTTTTGTCTTTCGGCGAATTACTACTCCGGAGAGACTGTCCCGGAACGAGGTTTCCCCTCCGTTTTATAAGCCAAAATCCTTTCTCACTTTTCATTCCCTTTTCCCCCTCAATAGGTTCCAGATCCCCCCTCACCCTTTGGCTTTGCTAGTCTTCATGCCCGCCCTCTTTCTCTGTACGGGCGACTGACCCTTCTTTTAAGGGACCTAGTCCTAGCCACGACCTTCCGTGAAAAGGCCCTTTTTCCCCCCTTCCGGGACCTCTCCCACTTTCTTCTCTTCAGTTTCGATGCTCCCTCTTGTGCCCAGAGCGGAATCTCTTTCCCTCCCTTAGCCCCTTTTTTGATCATTGGACGGTGAGTTCCCTTTTCCGACGATTCCCGTCCCCACCTGCTTTTGTATTTAGAACCCTTAGTCAGGCCCCGCACCGCCCCCCACTCCCACTGCCTACTTCTTACGTTCTCAGCGCGCCGTAAAGTTTACCCCTTTTTTGCGTGCTGCTAATCGGCTACTCTGCTCTGATCGTTTAGCGTGCGTTTTAGTACCCCCTATTTCCTCGCCTGACGAAGAGTCGGCCTTCTCTCTCTTTGATTTTACGCGTGGTTGTTTCGTGGCCGCTTTAGCGCCGCTGTAGTATCTGGATTTATACTTTTTCATCTAGCACTCTTCAGAGGGAAGGGCAGCCGGTTTCTGCAGTCGGCCCCCTCGGAGACGCTTGCCCTCCGATATTCGCCTATCTTTTGTGTTCCTCTCCCGAGTTCGTAGCTGCGACTCTGCTGGTCGAAGGTACCCGCCTACCCCACACTCACCCCCCCCGTCCCCCCCTACCCCCCCACCGTCCCTTAGGAATGTGTCCCTATTCGTTCTTCTCCCTTCCCCTCGAGAAGAGAGGAGGATCTCTCATCAGACAGCGAGGAAGGCAATGCCCCCTCATCCTGCCTCTCCATACTCCGCTCTTCTTCAAGATGAGCAACGCGTTCGATCTTTAAGAGAGTCGCCCCCGCGCGTCGTCTCGCTCTTTATTTTGACTGACGCATCTGTCTTTCAACCGCGGGAGAGACCCCTCGATACTTCTTCTTCTGTTCCCGATATGTTTTTGCCTTTTTCCCTGAGTTTGCCCTTCTCCCTCCTTCACGTAAACTCTTTTCCCTCTCTTCCGGCAATTCCTGTGATCTTAGCCGCTGACATTTCCATATTCTTCTTCGAGCAGGCCCGCGAAGAATTGTCTTTTGCTTCCGAAGTACCACGGAAAACCCCCCTTTTCTCTATATGCAACGGTGAGCCCGAATTCAGGTTACCATGCCTTTTTTTTCTACCGACACTCTTCTTTTACCTATGCCCCTGCATTTTACCGTAGACGCGTCCAGCCTGAAGTTTTTTTTTCGCCGATTCATCCTTTACTTTGCTTCTACTGAGACCGACCTCGCAGTTCTCACGTAAGGAGACAGAAAGCTGTCCTGCGACTCTTATTTCATACTTCTCCTGTTTGTGTAGAGATAGTGAAGTCCGGCATTGTCTGTTCCTTGAGCTCCCTGAATGTTCCTTCCCTCTTTTCTTTTTTATTAGTAGCGTACTGAAGTGCCAATGGATTTACCTCTTTCGACCTCTTCTTCCTGGTTTCCGCTTCTATTTTCACTGATATGATAGCTAAGAGCAAGCTCGGGTGTCGCGTGAGAAAGACTCGAATGCTTCGGTGGGCTCCCTTGATGGACTCTCGACACTTTGAAGTCTTTGGTTACCTTAGCCACTCTTCCATTTCGGATTCTGTTATTTCCTTTATTGACGAAGACTGGGAGTACGTTCTTTCCTTGAACTTCTTCTTTGTGATTGGGACCTCACGATTGTTAGCCACCCCCTTGAGTCTGATTAGGTCTCCCCAAAATACCAGAGCCCTTTCTCCCCTTGTTGATCCTTTCTGATTATCTTTTTCACGAGGTTTCCGTGCAGTTCCGTCCCGGTTCTTTCCCCGACCCGAGCGAGTTCTTCTTCTTTTTTTTCTCTTTCCGACGAACGCGGTGATCTCCACTCTCTATAATAGGCGTTTTTTTTTTCTCGGAGTTTTATCCATTGCCTTACGAGACGGTAGTTTATTTCCCTTTCTCGACTCCCGTTTCCCCCGTGTTTCCCTTTCGACTTTCCATAACCTCTCTTGTCTTTTCTCTCCCGATCCTTCTAAAAGTTCGACCTTTCCGAAATCTTGACTCCCAAAGTCCTTCCTTTAAAACCCCTTAGTCGCATCGTCCTCCGCCGCTATCCCCTTATAAAGGCTCATGGTCCATTCCCTTGTTGATCAGTTAGTTTCTGCTGATTCAAACCACTTAATCTCTTCCCTCTTATCGATCCAGTCAATCCCCACCCAGTATCCTCTCTTTCGTAGGCCTCAAACGATCTTTTTTTTCTAAGGTCAATATTGTGTGATTGTATAACTGAAACGCGACGTATACTCTCCTTGATTCATGTTCTCCTTCGCCCACTGTTTTATCAGTGCTCTTTATTCATCTGTTCTTCCCTTTTTGGTTGGATTTTTTTATCTAGGGGGCTCTGACTAATCCCTTCCTCTTTATTTTGATGTCCTCGATTCTCTTCCCTACATTTGAACTTTCTCTTACTGTCATTTACGGAGGGACCAGTAGTCGTTTAATATGACCCTACCGTCGCTTTTCGGAGTCCTTTGGCTATCGCATCTCGTTCGTTCTGCTTGGAATCCGTCATCCAGTTCCTCTTCTTGCGTCTCTCGTAATAGTTTTCTTTTCCGTCCTTTGTCCTCCCACTTGTGTCTGTCTTTTTTGACTCTTTTCACATGTGACGTCTCCTTGAGCATTTTTCTTCTACTCTCTCTATCGGTCCCTTCCCTATGTTCTTTTCTCTTGCCCTTTCTTTGGTCTTCCTCCCCACATGTTTTTACTCTTTCCGGCATTTTTCCCGGCCTTCTTGTCTGGTCCTGCTATTTTTTCTCTGCTCTTCCCGTGGCTTTGTCGTCTGAAGTCTCCTTCCCTCGACACTAGACCCAGCTTTTTTCTCCGTTTTCGAATGATTTTGGAATGTCGCTCCATGTATTTTCATCCCGGATCACCTACTTCCTGGAATTTTTACCCAAAACCTCGTTGTCGCTTTCTGGACTTCCTACTCTTCGACTGGTCTTCGTTGTCTCCTCCTCCTCTTGTATCTGATATACTTTCCTCTTTTTATTATTAATATTTTTCGCTCTTCCCGTCTCCGCCACTATGAACTTTGATAGTCGTTTTTCTTCCTCTTCCCTTCCCCTCTCTATGTCATAAGTGTCTTCCCCCCTCAAAGCCGTCTTTACCTTTATAGATTTTATTCGCTTCACTCCCCACGGTTGCTTTGTTTTGGATTTGTCTAGGCCTCTCTTCTTGCTGCCTTTCTTTCTCTCGCCTTATCGCACTGTTTTTCAACAATGATTCACGTCCGCCGATCCAGCTTTGAAATCTCTTTTTTCTCTCCTAAGTTGTTCTATCTCTTTCCGTTAGTAGGTTTTTCCTTCCCCAAAGATTCCCGTGCTGTTGTACCAGTTTGGTAACTCTGACGAGGATTTGCCTTCCTTCCTCACTAGCGCGCACGCGTGAGTTCCCCCTCGAGTTTTGCCCCTTTTTTTTTTATTAGAGATGAGCAGTGGAATCCCCTTTGTTTCCTTTCTCTAGGTATCGTGGCCTCCCCTTCTCTACGATTTCAAGTAGATACTTTCAAGCTCAAGACGTAAAAGCTAATGTTTCGTAGGTTTCACTTTCGCCTTTCCTCTTACTCTGACCTCGGTCCAGTTTTTCCTCACCTTCCTTTCAGATACCTCCTCTTCTCGACGTCCCCCTCCTCAATGCTTTTCTGTAGTCTTCCTAGTTGCTTCTGGCAAAATTTTCTGAACTCGGTTGTTCATTTTTCCCTTCCGTACGTTTTCGGCCGGTTCTTGTTATCGCTACCATTCCTTGCGTTTTCCGAGGAGCAAGGAACTTTCCCCGAATGTTCCCTTTCCAGACTCGTGCGAGCGCTTCCATCCCTCCCCCTGCCAGGCTCTCCCCTGCCTAGTCCTCCGGTCGACCCCCCAATAGAGGACCTGTCCTGACCAGGATTCCCCTCTCCCCTGATGATGTCTTCGAACCCCGTTTCTCTTCTTTTTTTCCAGATTCCTCTAGTCCGTATTCCTCTCGGCACTCTTTTGGTCTGTACTTCCTTATCCCTCTTGTCCTCCGGGGTTCTTCCCTTTTCCCTATAATCTGAGCCCCTCTCTTTTGGCTGCGAGGACCTCACTCCCTCTTTTCTTCTATTTCTCAAGGAAGATGAGTCCCTCTCGTCACGCTACCCCGAGTAATCCCCTCCTCTGTTTATCTGCCCACTCTCAGTAAGAAAGATGTTTATTTGGCTGAAGAGATTTCACGCCCCCGTTTCCTCCAGCCGTAGACTGGTTAAAAGAATTCCTTCGTCGGATTTGGCCCTTTAGATTCTCCTTCCAACAAAGGAATAGTCTTTCGTCTAGATCCCCTTCCTGCATTCTAACTCCCCCCCCACGATGTCAGCACTTAAGTCACCCAGCATCCCGCAGTCAACGAGCACTGTCTAACATTTCCCTCAGGCGAGGAGCGTCCTTTGCTAGTGTGACCTTCACCCGATTTCCTGATGCCAAAGATTAGATTTGCGGTTTTTCGAGGCCTCTTTTTTGTGGTCTTGTTGAGTCTACCTTAGAATCGGCCTTTTAGCAGTCAACTGAGCCCTAGTATCCAGTATTGGAAGGAGTCTTTTTTCTCATGTCAGCGTTCCTCTCTCGTTTTCGCGGACCACGATGAGCGAGTTTGTTATCCTCCGATTTGCCTTCCCTTCTTGCGAGATGTGCGCTGGTCCGAACTGCATCTCCCTTTTTACGACTTCGGATTTTGTGACCCTTTCTGATTCTTTACTAGCTCGTCCCCCTCCCAAACGAGTTTCCGCGCCGATATCTCCTTCTTTACTTCTTCCCTTCCAGCCCTGCCTCCTCCCTCCCATCTAAAGTTGAGAGATGCTCAGGAGGCTTCGAGATTTTTTCCCCGCTTTGCCTTCTCGGCGCTTTTGCACAGACGTCAGCTGCGTAACGTTCTTTTCCTCCCCCTCGTCCTCTCTGTAGACTTCCCCTTATAAGTTTTTGCTTTTTGTGCAGCGCCGTCCACGTCCATTGTTTTCGAACACTTTCCTCGTGATGCCACTTCCTCCGCCCCTCATAGTGCAGCGCTCCCCGTAAAGATTCTTCTGCTGAGGACCATCCACCAGTCCCGGTGAGTGAGGAAGGGGCTTTTTTTTCCAGTTCCCCTCCCGTGAGCGCTGTCCTAAGATTTTTAGAACCGCCACTTCCGATTCCCCTAAGGTTTTTCCTTCCTCCCAGAGGCGCTTTCCTTGATAGATTTTTCGAGTTTTTCCCTAGTCCCCTCCTCATGTTTTCCTCCCACTATTTTTCACTTCACGTCTACGGTCCCCCTCTGCGACAAGACGCTCATCATTCTGATTACAGGGAAGCCTGAAGGGATTTTTCTCTCCATTCTTTCTTCTTTAATATTTTGTGTTGATTTAGATTCTCCTTCGAGTTTTCTCCTGGTCTAGTCCTCCTCTCTTTTGCTTTCTAATTATCTCCCCAGTAGTCATGCCCTTTCCTTCCTTTCTCACTGAGTGGCGGCTCCGTCTTCTGCGTATGTCCCTTCCCCCCCTGTTCGTCTGTTATTACGCTCGGGGTCGATGAGCCTATCTCATTTACTTCTAATTCTTGCTACCGCTGATTTTCTTCTGTACCTCTTTTCGGAACTCATTGCAGCTCAAGGGTAGGCATTTTTGTTTTTTTCATTCTGCTCCTTTTCTCCTTTCTGCGCTGATCCGCGGGTATGCCTTCATAAAGTTTCCGAAACCACACTTTCTAATTTCCTTGGACTGCAAAACCTCTCTCCACTTTTCATAGTGCTTCCCAGAAGAGATTCTTAGTTTCTTCCCCCTTTGAGCGATTTTTTTCTGAAGTTTCTTCTCCTCGCGCTCTTCTACGTTTTAATCTCTTCGAACGTCGATAGATAATCCTACTAACGTTCTCTTTCTTTCAGGGTTCTTCGCCCATTGCGTACTTTTCGCTTCTTTTGGACGCAGCGCATTTTGTGTTTTTTCGCCTGACTCAGTCTCCCTCCCCTGAAGCTGTTACCCCACCCTATCTGTTTCCCTCCCAGTTTCCCTTCCATGCAAGTCGTACCTCATAGATTCTTTTAAAACTCCTACTAGATCATTTTCTTAGCCGCGATTTTTCTTTCTTTCAGGACTTCCTGCGTCCTTTCCCCCTTCTATATCGTGCTTCTGTTTTTTATCCCCTCCTATTATACTCTTCTACTGAGCCCATTCACTCCCCCCCCCCCCCTCTTCTTATTTCGAATGCCCGAGCCGTCATTGCTCCTCTCTTTGTGCTTACTCATTTCACAGCGGACGCGTGATCCGATCTTATCTGATGTCTTCGTTGAGTCCCCCCTTTTTTCTTGTAGCGCTGAGCGGTTCGGACTTTGCGACACCCCGTGTGTGTTCACATTGTTATTCCTTCTCAGTGTTTCTCTAGAAGGTCGGCTTTTTGTCACTCTCGTACCGCGCGGGCTTTCCTCCCCTCACCGGCCCTTGCCTGGCTTCTTGATTTTTTTCCCTTTGGTCCATTCGGCTTTCTTGTGATAGGTGAATCTTCGGACGATACCCTGGTTTGCTCAGCATTTTTCTTCCGTTATGTTGGTCTAGCGTTTGTTGGCTACCGCCTTCTCGTAACTCCTATCGGATTTCACTTTTAGAATCAAATTTGTAGTCTTTCTTCCTACCTACTTATGTCCTCTCCACTGCTCCCCCGGTCCAGGATTCCCCTCTCTCCTTGACCTTTTCATGTTCCTCGCTAGCTGCATAGCTTATCTCGGTCACACATCGACAGGGATTATGATAGTTCTTCTTACTGCTTCTCTGTTTATAGAATTTCAGTTTGGCCTTGCCATCTCCCCCTCCCTTGTTTGATCTTTGCTCTTCGGGAATGGTTCCGTAGGACCTCTCCCTTGTCTTTTCCCTCTGTAGGATTTATTGCTTGTCTCTCCTTTAACTTCGCCAGTTTACAGACTTTGTTTGCTCCATCGGAAGTTTCCACTCCTTCCGTGATGCCCGGACACCCTGACACAACTTCGGCGAAACGTTGCTTTTTCGAACTTTCTCCTCGTTCATGTTTTTGTAGTGGCTCCCTTCCGCGCCGCGTCGTTTCCTAGGTCTCCCTCCGGTGCTCCTTGTGCTTCTTGTTCTCGACTCTGACCCCCTCCACGCTAGCCCCCCCTTCCCCTTTTATTTCGTTCTCTTTTTGGTTTTCCTTCAGTTCTACTTTGTCTTCAAAACGAGTTCCTTGACGCGCAGTGCTTGTTTCGCACTGCATAGCGACAACACCCGTCCCCTGTGCGACCCCCTTCTGTGTGGCAGCTTCTCGGCATCTTTTTTCTGACTTAGGCTTTTTTTTTTTCTCTCCGATTCCCATCTGCGATGTACCCCCCCCCTCGGGACCCACATTCCTCGCCTCGCAAAGGCCGAGAAATATATATATCTCCTCCCCGTTTTTTTTTGAGTATCCTTCCTGATGGCAGGGTCTCTCTTTCGGGGTGGACTGTTTTTCCTCAGTGTTGAATCTTCCCCAATCTTTTTGGCGATCGATGATCCGAACCCCGCCGTGACTTTAAGAAAGCCTGAACTGCGCTTCCACCCTCGCTTCTCCCCTTGTTTGTGTCCTTTCTACGCGCTGGCATTGCGCCCAGCCACGAGCGTCACTAGAGACGGTCAGTTTTCGCCAGTAGACGCTAGAGATGAAGTTTCGTCCGACTTGAGCGATCACTAGATCTGGAGCCACCTGCGTTCTCTTTTTTGGCTCGCCCTAGCATCCCTCTGATGCACCCTTCCCTGCTTGAAGTCCCTTTACCTACTGTTCCCTTCCCCTCTGCATAACTTCGAATTACCCATTCGAGTGTTTGAAGAGTTCTTACTTTTGAACGTTGCGACGTAGGTGTCTCTCGACTACACCTTCATTTTCTTGGACTTATTCCGAGACCCCATCTTTCTTGCAGTCGAACTGAAGTAACCCGTACACCAATTCTTCAAGAAGTCGATTTCTATTCTCTTAATATTTCAACACTCCTCGACCTCCTCTGAGCTTCTCTCCCCCACTTTTCGGACATTATTATACGCGGTATAGAAATGCCTCGTCGAGCCTAAAGGTCTTTATGTGTTCCGCCCTCCCCTCCTGGCGACCTGGCTGAAGGTTTCCTGCACTTGACTCGGAATTATCTCTTGATCCTATTTTTTTCCAATCCCTGTGCTCAAGGGTCGAATTATGAACGTTCGGTCCCCCCCTCTTCCCCTAACAAACGTTCGCTAGGACTGTCCCGTCAGCTTTCGTCGAGGTAACTCCGGAAGCCCCGATTCCGCGTAGGAAAGGTTTAAAGAGAAGAACAGACGACAGCGGATACCCTTCCTCTCTAACTCCCTTGCGAAGCTGCGGTTCCAGCGAGGCAACACAGGGTACGTAGCCCTGGCCGACAAAGCCCCGCCTTTCCGGCCCCTTTTTTTGACTTGCTCGCTGCTTCAGTCCACAACGGCCTCGTTCCGTCGAGCCTACCCTCCCCCTTCTCGAAAACCGCCACACCCCCTTGACTTGCGCACTGATGTCTTTCCAGCGAGAAGAATCCACAGTTTTGCGACTTTACTCGGCCTCCTTTGCGATGGCGTTTTTATTTGTCTCTTTACCATACCCCCGTCTCCCCTATGCCCAATGCCGAAGTAATCTTTCCCTTGATCTGAATAGAGCTTCCGCTCGTGCAGTTTGCATATTTCTATGATCGGATTGATCAGCATAACACTCCAGAGAAATCGCTAAAGATTTTTCAGGGCGCAGGAGTTCCTCAGCGCCGACGCTCTTCCGCCCGCGATCGCGTCAGATTTTGATGTGTTATCTCGAGTGTCCTCTTTCTGAGTATGTGTTTGCCTGTTTCGCACGGATAGCTGCAAAGGGAATTTTGGTACCATTCTTTTTCTTCGCTCGGAAGTACACCATCACATCTCCCTTCTCTTATATCCTCCTGCAGTCTCCCTCGAGGGCACAACCTGCCGAGACATACGCTATTATAGTTTCCTTCAACGCGTTCTCTCTCTTCCAAGAGCTTCTCTGTCGCTCGGCGTGCCGGAGTTGGGGCATGATCCGCTTCTTCCCCCTTATGAGCTCGTCCCCCCCTAGCGTCCAGCGTTCGTCGTCCGAATCAATGTAATTTTAGTTTGTCCAGTTTCCGACGTCCACGGCCCCATTGCTTTTCTACCCTTGTTCGTCCCGTTCCCCCCCTTCTAAGCGCCATCTCCTGACGTCCAGCATCGAGGCTCGCCAAGCACCGTCCGGTTCGTTGCCGATTGAAGGAACCTGTTGTTATTCATTCACCTCAGCGTTGAGCCCGCAGAAGACTTCCATGAGATTTTCTTTCTCAGCCGACCGAGTATTTCCTCTCTCCTCGGCGTCCAGATACTGTCAAGTGAGATTTTTTTTTCCAACTCTCATCCAGTTTTCAGTCTTAAAGCCCATTTCCGATGCCGGCAGGTTATATCCATTGCAAGCCCTGCCCCGGCCGGAGCATTATATTCCTACTACGTTTTTTGTTTTTTATCCAGTTCGAATTCCTCTTGCCGTACCTGTAATGCCGTAATAGCTCGGTAGGATCGTCATACCGTTCCGCCTTCATTATGCAAATCGTTTCTCCCTCCAGTGCCCTTCTTTTATTGCCTCTTTCTCTGTGTCCCTGCCGTTGATAGAGTACCCGCTCCGATCTGCTGAGCACTCCCTCCCTTTCCTTCGGCTTCGGTTCCATGATTTCATCGCGTTTCCCCCTTCGTTTTTTAGCTGTACCTCTGTCCTCCCCCTGCCGACCTGTCAGGCGTTGGTTCCTGCTCGCCAGCTCTGGACTTTTCTTCCGGTAGGGGATGTTCCCATAAACCTTGGTCGCCCCCCATGGGACTGTTTCAGTAGGACTGTCCCCCCCCACATCAGACTCCCCTCTGACCTTTTCTTTGTGACGACGATCTCTTGAGTTTCTATAAAAGAGGTTGATCAAAATCTGCGTCTTGCTAAGTATTCGAACCCCGCGAAGCTCGTGAAGCT
>Ga0179593_1583840_pt1 | contig 15008 bp, 18 predicted proteins | sample CZODoug2_1_08_16_FD_185931 | JGI IMG/M metagenome (GOLD analysis project Ga0179593, IMG submission 185931) | Vadose zone soil fungal communities from Angelo Coast Range Reserve, California, USA - CZODoug2_1_08_16fungal (PacBio error correction) | ecosystem: Environmental > Terrestrial > Soil >... | reverse complement strand
AAAAGCGTGGTGACCTCGAGTGCTCTGGAAGGAATTTCTTCCCGTCGAGGAGGTTTTTTTTCTCTGAGTATGCATGTTCTTCGGTACTGACTCTATTGCCGGATTTCCTCCCATCCCCCACCTACCCCTTTCTTCTGAAAGATCAAGAAGTCTTTCGGCAGGGCTCCTCTGTCTCGAGGTTCGCCGGTCTTGTGACTGGACGTGTGGTAAGAAATGAGGCGTCCTTCTTCGAGCAGCTCCCCTTTTTCTTCCCAGCAGCGCTCACCCCTCTTTTCCTGACATGACCTTTTTTCTAGGCCTTAAGGCTACTCCCCAAGCGATCTCAAGCCGGCACTGACAAATAACGAACGGCGTTCTTTTTTTTTTTTTTCCAAGCCCCCCCTCTGCCGTCTTTGAGGTGCTGGTCTTTTCCCCACGCGTGGACGTGCGTGGCGAAGCCCCAGCCCCGAGGGATTCAGACGACGACCCTGGATTTTCCCCCTCGATGATTTTGCTCCGTCCCCCAGACTACTCTTTTTCGAAGTCCGTTGACGTCTTCTTGTGCGCAGGGATTTCGCCTTTCCGCCCCACGTTGCGATATAGGGTTGCCTACGGGCCCGAGCACGTCCTCTCTTCCTTCCCTTGTCCCCCTTCTTTCGCGATTTTTTTAGATTCGCAAGGACGTTTTTCCTCCCGGCCCCCTGTTAGCGGAATGGTCAGCTTTTCCGACGCGCTCCGAAACTGCCGGCAGGGGCCTTGTGTTCGACTTACTCCTCTCCTGATCCCCGGCCGTGGCCGTCCTTTCCACAGCCCCTTACATGGAAGAAGGGTCGCGGAGTATGCAGACGAGCTCAGTCGCACGTGCCGTCCCTAAAGAGGATTGGTTGCCTTTTATGCGCCCGGATCCCTCCCTTATGGGATACTTGCTATAACCTCAGCGATTCCTACAACGTCGAACAGGAGTCTCGTAGAAACGGCTTAGTGAATCTTTAGACTGCGGCATCAGGCGGTCCCATGGAGCCAAGCCATCCTGGACTCCCCTAGCCTTTTGTTCAAGTTCCCCTTTAACCCTCTACCCTCTTCACCTGAATTCCCCCTCTCCCCTTTCCGAGCTTTCTTTCTTCACGCACGTCAGCAGGACAAGCTCGTAGCATTCTGGGAGGGTCAGTGGTCGCAGGACGGCGTGTTGATCACCCCCTCTGTCCCCCCCCGCGACCCCGGCTTCTACCTGCCCTTTCCCATTCTGACACCCAGATTTTTTCATAGCCAGCAGTTCACAAAACAAAAACCTCGGGCAAGGGCTTCCTCCTTATATTCTTGTTTTGTTTGCGTCCCTCAAGCCCGCCTTTCCCTCTCGGTCACCTCCCAAGAATCGTGCGCTTTTTACCTCGCACGCATGACTTTTGGAAGGTAGCTTGGTCGGGCCGGCACCCCCCCGTTTTTTTTTTAGCTTCCCTCTCTCAGTTTTTAGCCCTCAGGTCTCTCTTCGAAGTCCAAACTTTTTCTCGCTGACCACTAGCGATTTTTTTCCGTCCTGCCGGACCCATCCCACTCCGCTTGAAACTCTTCAATTGTATTCCCCTCTGAAATCAACTACGGTGCCCCGCATCTCTGAAACCTAAATTGCGCACAGACTTTAGGCTTGCAGCGGCACCCTGAACCACGGTCTTTGTTTTCTCTGTTTCCTCCCACCCCCCTCTTTCCCTTTCTTTAGGTGTTTCTTCTTAGTCGCCGCCGAGAGAATCTTTCCGTACAGCGCGTACTCCTGAGCGACTGCTTTCTCCCTCTCGTCCCCCGACTGGCTTAGTACGTCATACCTCTCCTTTTCCTTTCCTTACCCCCCCCCTCAAGTGCATTTATTTGCGGGAGACCTCCTCTACCGTTAGACATTTCTGCGTCCAACGTCCGCGTGAAAATTATTCAACTACTTCGGATCCGCGGCGGCCTTCCCGTGTTCCGCGGTCTAATTCCCTTCGCCCAAAACCTCTGCTTACTACATTGGCCCGAAAAGGTGACCCGGCGTTCTCAGCCCTCTCAGGCTAGAGCGCCTTGACCGCTTTCCCTTTCCGTTTCGCCAAGATCTTGCTCCTTCAAATTCCCCCCTTCAGAATTGCAGGAAGTTCCGGGCTTATCCGATGAGTCGTAGAGGGTCACTTGATGGAACAAAACTCGACCTTGGGTAAGCTCCCCCCGTGGGACGCTCATTCCTTCTCTCCCACTCTTTCCCCATTTCTTCGCCTCCCCCTCCCTGTCGAAACCTCCTAGCCTCCCGCTCGGAGTCTCCACAACCCCTGACCTGCTGAGGGTCCTCCCGGTTCCCTTCTTTTTTCAAGGAGTTCCCCCTTCTTGACCATCTTTTTCAACAGGGTAAGTCACAGCTGCCCCTACCCCCGCCTGACCGCGATGTGAGACCAAACTACCTTTTTCCCCTAAGCCAAAGGTGGTTTCCACTCGTCGATCCCCGCCCCCCTGGACGCTCCTCCCCATAGACCCTTTTTTAAAAACACATGACCTCTTCGTCTCTCACAGACAGGAATCACTTCACAACCAATAAATCAGTAGCTTTATCCCCCACAAGAAGAAACTACAGCCGCTTTTGAAGCTTCCCCGACGTCTTCACCCCCCCCCAGCCACTTTGACTCCCTGATGGGGTTTCTTTCCCTCCCCCTCCTCGACCATGGGCCAAGTGCTTGGCCGGTTGCACTAGACGTTCCCCCACACCGAAGAGATCACACTTTTTCTTCCATATGGCTCAGTTTTCCCGCCGCCCCTATTTCTCCGTTGTTTGTGTTTCTCTTGATATGGGTGGTTTAGCAGTAGGAGTCTCTTCGCCATGATGGTTGAAGATTGATCTTTCCCCGTGTTGGTTTCCCGTATGGTCCCCCCAGCACTTGAACCCCCTTTTCCTCTGGCTTTCTTTCGAGACCCCCCAGACTCATTGGAATCTCCGCCATCTCTCTGAGGTTTCTGGGGGCGGTTTTGCCTTCGTTTCCGCTCCCTTTTGTCGCGGCTCCTCTTTTTTCATGTCCTATGAGATTGATTTATTTTCTTTTCTGTTATCGTGAGAGTCTTTTTCCTCTTCTGGTTTTTGCAGCGTTTGGTCTTCTCTTTTAATGCGAGCGTCCAGTTTTAGTCACACCTTGATTCTGGACGAATAGGTTCTTTTTACCCCCCCTTTTCCCAAACCGTCTCATTTTTTCATTTTCACTTCTGCTGATTTTTTTCTCGGAGGTGTACTTCTGTTGACCCCAGTAGTCTGGGTCGCGACCCTTTATTCCCTTGATCAGGCCAGTCTTGTGATCATTGGTTCTCCTTCAACCCATCTTGTTTGTTTTCTGGGCCCCGCGAGAGGATTTCTCCTTATTGGAGACCTTATTTGGAGGCGACATGTTGGTGAAATAGTTCTTCCGAAAAACGGAGGGTCATCCCCTCCTGTTTTTTAAGTTTATCTGTGTTTTTTTATCAGCTTCCCCCCTCCCGGACTACTGTCTGACGACCTCGTTCCTGCTTCTGCACCGCAGACCTAGTCTCTCTTTTCCTACTCCCACACACACACTGTTCTCTCTCCCTTATCGCATCTCCGCTCTTCTATCCTCTTCCCTCCAGCAATCGCCGGGTCAACCGTTGAAATTTACTGTAGTATCTTTATGGTTTGATCCATTCGTATCCTGCCCATTCGCTTTCTCCCTTTAGACATTCCCCTCCCCCTGTTATCCATTTTAGTTTGGACACTGATTTCACGCTTTCTGCAGATTTTTACTTCCCCCCCTTTTCCCCCCCCCCCCTGTTTTTTATGACTACCTCCGCTTCCTACCTTTCTTTTTCACGCCTGAGCTCTTTTTTCATCGCTTCCCTTCGGTTCTAGGCACGGATAGCGTGCTTCGAGTTTTAGCGTTTTCCCGGGCTCTTGTCGACTCCTCGGCCACCCCGAATCCCTCCCCCCCTCCCCTCTTGTTTGGATGAGGTCCTTTCCCCCCTTCCCTGAGCCCGCTACCATCCGTGTACACGAATTCTGCGTTGTCGCGTGCAAGCCTTCCCTTTCTTGTGATGACATTTAGGTTTCCTTTCAACATGGCAACCGTAGTTTCTACTATCCCCTTCCCAAATTTTTTTTTTTTTTCCGATTTCTTTTGTTATTTGCGGCTTTTCCGGTGAAATGACTAGTTACTTTCAGCCGATGAGCTTGCCTTCTGATTTCCCTGCGTGCTAAAAGACCTCCCTCAGCTACCCTCCCCCATTTGGATTGCCGCCTCACCAAGCGAAATCCCTCAATCCATGCCGGTGGCGCAACTCTCGTCTTTTTTTCTTATGTCCCCGGTAGCCCTCGCCTGCTTCAGCACGACCACCTACGCCGAGCGAAGACATCGACGCCCTTGTTGCCTGAACTGCTGGCTTTACTGGTGCAGCATTCTGACCCTTCCTCCAACTTCTCCCAGTCTTGGCTACTTTTTATGTGTATCCCCCCCTTTTTCTCCAGAACCCTGACCCGCCCCTATCATGGTAGCTTGTAATGACTTCCTTGGAACACGTCCATTGCCTTTGAAATTGCGCGGATTCCTGCTAGATTCGCGTTTTCCTTTTGGAAAACACGCACAGGCTCGGTCTTCAATTCTCCTTGATTGGCTACACATTCTTGACAGCCTGAGCCGAGTATATCCTCCTGATCTTTCTCATATCGATAGCGGTGCTCCCTCCTCTCTCTTTCGTTCCTGATCCCCGGTTTTGAGCTCCTCTCCTTGAGCATCGTCTGACCGAGGAATCACGTTCCCCCCCACAAAAGACTAGGAGTAGGTCCCCGTGCGGACTGCGTCGCTTCTAATTACGCCTATCCCGTCTTTCCTTTTTTTTTATGGTTCCCTTTCCTTTTCAGTATTTTTGAAGGATTCCTCCTAGGAGCAGTAAGGCCGACCACTCTGCCCGCAGGATTTTCTCTGCGGCGTCGGAATTTCCGTAGACCTTTTTTCTCCGGTTCTCCCAATTACCTCCCGATCTGCAGAATACGTTTCCCGACATCAATCGGCCCTGAAACGCATGACCTTTTTCGAGTCCCCCTTTTTGCTTCCATTGTTCTTCCCCTGCAGTTTTTTTTTTTGAAGTTTCCACTCCTTCTCACTCCCTAATCCCATGGACTTGCGGCTTTGTTCCGTTCAGACTCTCATCCTCTACCTCTTCTTTGATACCATCGGGTCGTCGTCGACAAAATTCCAGCGGGCGTCCTAGCAACGCCCCGCTTCTTACCTTACAGCCCCTTTTTCCATCTTCTGATCTGATCGTTCGAAGTTCGTTATCTTTGTCTTTTCAGTATGCTGAGCCTCGATCTCCTTAGCTCCCTAAGCGTCAGGTCTTCTCCTTTGACCCGGGTAGCCTTGCTTCTCCTACCCCTTTCTTCAACGAAGTACCTTCGACAACGTAGACAGATGAGGACTCCCAATTATTATTGAATATAGTTTGAGAGAGCTTGTTCTGGGTTCTTGCTTAAGTCAATTAACGTCACTAACCTATCTCTTTACTCGGGAATCTCTCTACCGCGCATAATTTTTTCCGTACGGGAATGCCCAGGAGATGAAGGAAAGGCCAAGAAAAAAAGATGGGAATATATATCCGACTCCCTTGTTTTTTGGAGAGATACTGCTTGGTAGCTCTTCTTTGGTTTGTTTTGGGGGGAGTGTTTCGCTTTTTTTTTTTTTTTTGCCTTTTTCTCTTCTCTTTTCTTTTTCTCTCTTTTTTCTTTTCTTCTTTTTTTTCTTTTTGGTTTTTGATTTTTTTTTTTTTTTTTTTTTTTTTATTGTAAGTCTTTTTTCCTTCTTTTTTTTTTTTTTTTTGGTTTTTTTTCTTTTTCTCTTTTTTCTCCTTTTTTTTTTATTTTTTGTTTTTTTTCGTGGACTTTCTCTTTTTCTTGTTTGTTCTTTTTTTTTCAAAATGTTGTTCTTTTGTTTTTTCTTGTTTTTGTTTTTTTTATTCCTTGTTTCCTTTTTTCTTTTTTTCTTTTTTTTTTGGTGGTTTTTTTTTTTTTTTTTTTTTTTTTGTTTTTTCTTTTTTTTTATTTTTTGGGTTGGTCCTTCTTTTTTTTTCTGTGGGTTTTTTTCTCAACCTTTTTTTTTTTTTTTTTTTGTTTTTTTTTTTTTTTTTTTTTTTTTTCATTTTTTTCTTTTTTTTTTTTTTTTTTTTTTTTTTCCATTTTTTTTTTTTTTTTCTTTTTTTTTTTTTTAAGTTTTTTTTTTCTGGTTCTTTGTGGCTCTTATTTTTTTTTTTTTTTTTTTTTTTTTTTTGGTTTTTTTTTTTTTTTTTCTTTTTTTTTTTTATTTTTTTTTTTTTTTTTTTTTTTTTTTTTTTTTTTTTTTTTAGGATGTACGTTTCCTTCTCCTTCTCGGCATGATGTTTTCGGCTACGGTCCCCTTACGATAGCGTTCGATGTGAGGGAATGACGCAACCGAAAACCTACCAAGCCGCCTCTGCAAATATATCAACCTTTAGAGCGGAATCCTGTTCTTTGTTCTCCTTTGTAATTTTTTCTTTTTCGTACTTTTTTTTTTTTCCCTCCGTGTTCCCTGCATGCCCCGTAGCGGTTCCGTCTAAGACTGGCTGAGGGAGCAGGATAAGGTCCTTTTTCCGACAGCGCTGCTCACCCTCCCCAGACCTCGGCAGACTCCCCCCTCCTGTCGGGACTTTTCCCCACGTTGACGTGTCGTTCCGGCGACTCACTCACCCCGAGGGAATTTTGACGAAGACCGGAGGTTTTCCGTCTCGATAAGAGTTCTTCCAGGACCTCTTCTCCTTCCCCCCCCGAGTTCGCCCTCTTTTTCTTTCACGGCTTCTTGCGTGTCGACCCCCTCCCCCGGCTCTTTGGCGCTAACGACAAGTAATGCCCGGTCTGCGACAGTGATCGCCCCTGCGGTTTCGGCGGTTTTGATGGGCCGACCTGTTCTGTCTCTTTACATCTTTCCGATCCCCCTTTTCCCCTCCCTTCGCCGTGTCTCTCCCCTTTACGGTACGCGTCGAAAAATCCCTGCCAGGCAGGGCCTTGTGGTCGCGCATTACGATATTACGAGACTTGATCCGGCCTACCCCCCCCAGTGCACCTCTTCCCGCCGCTTCCTCCGGGATCTCTTTCTCCGTATAGCAGAACGCGTCGGAACACGTTCCTACGTCTGGCTTGGTTTGACTTTTTCCGGTTTTCTCTTTCACCTCCTCTTTCCCCCCCGGAGTTTTTCCATCAGCGCGTTTTTTGAAGCCCCCGTCGAGGCTTAGGCTCTTTGAAGCCTCCTTATTTTTTTTTGCGAGGACTCTCAGGTTTCCCAGGTCATTGGTAGCCAAGAACAAATGTCTGCCTCCCGAGCCTGTTTTCAAACGGAAATGACTAATCGCGCCGCCTGACTCTTTTTCCTTCCCAACGGCCCTCTCCGTATGTTCCTTTTCATCCTGACAAGTTTTTTCTGATCGTTTGGCCGGTTCAATTGTTTCTGGAAGGACTGCGTGGTGATCACCTTCCAGTACAAATTCAACCGCCCTTTTTTTGACTCCCCTTGTCCTCTCCCAGATTACCCTTCAAGCGTTTTTTGCAAGTCGTGCGAGTTCGAGCGGTTCGTCGGATAGGAGGCCCCTAAGTGCCCTCTTTCCCTTTTCTGGTTTCCCCCCAACCCGATTTCTTTACGCTTCCCCCTTTCATGATTTTTTCTTTGAAGTGCTTGGTCTGGCGGAACTTTTTACAGGTTTGGTGTCCCAGGTTTTCTGGCCTTTCTTTTAGTTTTCTCCTTCCCCGTTCAAAGTCTCCTCGTGCGGAAAGTTAACTATCTACCTGCCGAACCAATAACCCCCTCAGAACCTTCTTCCTCTCTTCCCTTGAGTACCTCCCCTACGGTTGCTGCAGATTGAGGCAACCTAATGGCCAGCACGACAATCGGAATGCTGCACCACCCCCCTGAACGACCTTAGTGCCACGGCTTTTTTTCTCGTGGACCCGCGGAACCTCAGCCAACACAGCTCAGGGATTTCGGTGTCTCTGTCTTTCGTCATCCCCCGCCCCTCTTCTGCTGGTCCCCCCCCGCGCCTAACCGCTACCGAAGCTAAGCGCTACCGGTCTGAACCTCTGTTCCTCCGCCACTCGCAACGCAGGCTGCCCAAAGGAACGTGTCCGTTTTTTGTTTTTTTTTTTTTTTTTTTTTTTTTTTTTTTTTTTTTTTTTTTTTTTTTTTTTTTTTTTTTTTTTTTTTTCCGATTTTTTTCTTCAAACGATCGCGAAAGGGACTTCTGCGTCCCAACGCAAGAGTGACCCTCTTCAACGACGGCTTTCTCCAATGGAGTGCTTGTTCTCATGCTGACGTCCCCCCTCTTAGTCAACCCCTTAATTGCCCTCGGCCATTTTTTTTGCCTCCCTGTCTGTCGACCTTCTCACGGATTCGAAGCTTTCATCGACCGCGTCTTTTGACTTTTACTGTCGGTCTCACATCCTCCCCCCCCCCCCTTATGATTCTCATTTAGGTCGTCATCCCGATGAGTGTACTGCGTAAATATACCTGACAAACCCTAGCTCCCCGAGCACCCTTTGCATGAAGCTTTCCTAACTATGTTTTCCCCCACATCTTTCCCCCTTTCCCAAGGTCGCCCGAAGGCGAGCATCCGCATAGGCGGTTCTCCCCGAAGACTGCTGTCAGTTCATCATCCCACTCCGGCAGCCCACATACTTCCGTCTTTCCTTTTCATTTTTACCCCTCTGTCCAGGTAAGTAAAAATGCCGACAATCAGCCTGACCGCCCCCCCCCCCCCCCTTGACCCTTTCCAATTTCCCTTTTGACTTCCGCCACGGTGTTGTGTCCAAAAAAGATTAAAATATTTCCTCCCCCTGCCTCCCCCCTTACGGTTTCTCCCCCGTTTCCCAAGTTCCCCCCTCTCGCTTGGACACACATGACTCTTCGTTCTCCTAGAAAGGATCACTTCAAACCAATCAATCTAGCTTCATCACAACCCCCCACTACCCCCCTCCTCGTCCTTTTTACTCCCCTTCACACCCCTCAAAACCCCCTAATCCCTCATTAATCCTGGCCTTTTTAGATGCAATAAGGGGTGTTTCGAGGAAAGAATCCTTTCAGATGGGCAAGTTTCCGCCGTTTCTAGCTTTTTTCACCCCCACCGCTTTTCCTCCCCCCTCACCCCTATCGTTTCCCTAATGAGAATTGAGAACGACGCTGCTACCCTATCTCTTTTCCTCCCCCTTTTTTTTTGTTTTTCTCCTCTTTAGGTATTTCCCCCTTCTACATGATGGCGCACGAAGATTTTTTTTTCTTTTTTTTGTTAACTTCGTGCACACTCTTCCCGCACTTTCAATAGGTTCTAGTATTTCCGAGAAAACCCAACTGATTGGCATTCCCCGCCATCTTCCTATGTCTGTTTTTCTTTTTTTTTTTTTCTTTCTTGTCTTAGTTTTCTTCGGTTCTAGTTTTTTTTTTTTGAATCTATTCCTTTTGATTGTGATCCTGTCCGCGAGACGGAAGAGTAATGTGTTTTTCAAAGCGGAAAGCGGGAAGTCTCTTTTATCAGTAGCGTCCATTTTTTTCCTTCATTTCTCTTCGGAATGTTTACCTTTTTCCCCCTTTTGTCCATGATACTTCAGTTTGGTTTCTTCTGTAGGATGGTTGTAGCAGGCGGTTCCTTTACCCTGTTGGCCACCCTTATTTTCTGCCCTTGAGCATCCTCTTTGAGGTCTTCTTTCTGACCATCAGCGTTCTTTCTGTGTTGTGGTAGACCGCCGAGCGTCTGTTTCCTGCGCCCCTGTCTTGTCTTCTTTTTCCCTTTTTTTTTTCGTTATCTTGAACGCGGAATGGATTCAACGGGTTTGTGCTTACCGGGTGAGAGGTTCTTCTCTTTCTTCTTGCCTTCCTCGGATGTGTTTTTTCCGCTTCTGCCCTCCTTGTTTACTGTTTGAATTCCGATTTGACCGAAGAACAGCGTCCGTCGGGTCTCGGTCGATGTTCGTTTCCCCTTTTTTATCGCCCTTTCTAGATCGGGACTTGAGCCCCTGAGTGCCATTAGTAAGAGATTTTGATCATCGTGGAGTAGACGTCCTCTTCATCTTTCGGTCCCATCCCCCCGGCGTGAACCCTGCGATTTCCGATGAGTTGGACCGCATAAGTCACTTTCTTCCCCTGTTATAGTTTCTCCCCTTAAATCCTGGATTCTCCCTGTTAAGTCTTTCTCTGTAGTCGGTCCCTCGCGCTCCTTTCTGTTCGAGCCCGGAATTTTTGTCGGCTGCGGTCTTTTTAAGGCGAGTGACCCTCTCCTCTCTTTTTTCCTACCCTGACTTTTTCCCCTAAATCCCCCCTCCGATCTGTTTTCTAGGACTTGCTTCAACGAGCCTTTTCTACCAGCTTTCCTTCTGCCTTTGTCCGCTTTCCTCCCCTTCCCTTCTTGTATGTGTCCCTTCCCCTGCACATGTTTTTTGAAGTTTTAGGACTATTCCCAGCTACAAATTGCGGCATTGAGGGTGTCGATCTTTTTTTATTGGATTTTCCTCCAATCGCCTCGAGACTCTTTCTGTTGCTTCTTCCCTAAAACAGCACCTAAGCTCCTTTTTTCATTCTGTAACCCCCCCCCAAGGGAGGGTTTCCTCTGACCCCCCGCGTCCCTTCCACATTCATTTGTCCTAGTTTACCCCGCACTTTCTTTCATGACGAGCGGTAGTCTCTGCCGCCTGCTGCGCACTATTCTCCCTCCGACCCGCTCACCCCTCCCCCCTCCCTCTGAACTTTCCTCTTTTCCTCTGTTGTTGACAGGCATGATAGTCGGGCAGGTTTCCCCTCTGCCCACCCTGGGGCTTTTTTATCTCCCATCGTCCTGCAGACCATGGACCCGACTCGCATGAGACGGACTCGCCTTTCCCCCCGTGCTGTACCCCCTTCACTGCTCTTTCTCCCTTTCTTAGATTCTTTTTGCGAGATTTTTGGTTCATTTACGTTTGAAACACCCTCAGGCCTTTTTTCTTCCTTCGCTTTCCTTTGGCCCCCCACTCTGATCTCTCGACGAGCCTTTCCTTGCGCTCGAGCCTCTTCTCTTGGCTTCATTCGATGATGTTAGAGCTGATCCCATACGTTTTTTTAGAGCTTTCTTTTTTTCTTTTCCTCTGAATCCCCTCCCAGCCTGGCGTATTAAACGTCACGTGCGACTTTCCTTCTCGTCGGCATACGCCGCGACCCCCCCCCCGTCTTCCCTCTTTGGGAACCCTTTTTAGAAGTTCTGGATCCCCCCTCGTTATCGTAAGGCTCGACCACGGCCCTGGGCAGGATTTTCTTCTCTCTTTCCCCCGCTCCCCCCTCCCGACTTTTAGCTCAGCAGCTCCCCTGCGATCTACGCAGAGCGCCCCCTCTGCCCCGCCTTTTCCCGCATGACATTTCTACGTCTTTTTCCTCCTTTCCCTCTTTCTTATCGCCCCCCCTCGGTCCCCTTTCTACCACGCACATGAGAACCCTTCTCAACTGATTGCTGAATCTTTTCCGTCTCCTTTGCCTTCTATCCTTTCTCTCTTTTTCTCACTCCCCCCCCCCTCCTAGTTTTTTTTTCGTCGCCGCCACGCACTTCAAACGCTGGGGGGAAGAAAGTCCCCCCCAGAACCTTCCGAGAGCTTTTCTCTCTCGATCGCCTTAATATTGGCATTTTCAGTGCTTAGCAGAGCTGAGATCTCGCCTGCTCCCTCTTTGGGTTTCTTAGCGGACCCCCCCGGAGCCCCGCTTCTTCCTCCCTTGATCTTTCCTCTTCCGTACTTCGTCCACACGTCGTCTCCGGCGAAACCTCGAGACAGGACGCCTCCTCAATTTCTTCCCTGCCGCCCTCGTCTTTTTTCTTAGTCTTTTCGGGCACCCGTGAACCTGTTCACCTTCGTGCCGCCGACCCTATACGCGCATCATTCTCTTCGACGGGACTTCCCTCTCTTCATGCTCGTCTCAGGCCCCCCCCCTCTTCTCGTATTCCTTTTTTTTTGAGTCTGGTGCATTTTTTGAGTTGCCTGCGCGGAAAGTCAGGCCGTCGGGGAGGCGGCTTCTGCGGCGTATGCAGTTCTTTTTCCGACGGCAAGGATCCCCCTTTAGTGCGGAAGTGCCGCTTCCCCCCTCCCCCTCGCGGCAAGTATTCAAGTAGATTGAGGCTCCGCATCCTGTCTCGAGTTTTTTTCCGGATGGACGACTTGACTGAGTCGTTTGGATATTTCCCCCTTTTTTTTCCCCCCCCTTGCCCGTTTTTAGGCGTTCCGACCTTGACTTGATGGAGAAGGATAAGGATATCGCGCTGCTTCACTTCCCCTGCAACCCCCGACCTTCGCTCTTATCCCTCTCCTGATCCTTTTCTTGTTCCTTACAGTGGGACTGTTGAGGCGACCACAACCCAAGATTAGTTTTCGACGACTCCCTTATGTTCTCAACTTCCTCTCAGTCTTTCAAGCACTCTCTTTTCTCCTTTTCCCCCTGACTACTTCAGTTTACGTCTGTGGTGCGCTTGTGTAGAAATTCGCAAAACGCAGCGTGGGCGCTCTACGACAATTACCCTGTTTCCCTCCTCCCTGCCGACGTCCTTTTTCTTCGTTCGATTGGGCGGACTTGCTGCGTGCAGATAAGACAGAAGTGGGCAGGAGATCCTCCAAGACGTTCGCCGGATCTCCTGTTCCGGGTCCGCCCTCTTCTCCCAATGCGCATTCCCCTTTTTTTTCTCCTACCCTCTTTAGGACTTGATTCCGGCGAACAGCGTGAACGTTGCGTTCCAGACCGGGCAGGACATTCACGGGATCGTAGAGGCGTCTGACGCCTTTTCCAGTTCTCCCCTTTGCTCCCCCTCCCCCTCTTTTTTTTTGTTTGACCTTCTGGTAATCTATGGCATTCAGGCTCTAAAACCGATGGGATCATGTCCAACATTCAGCCTGAGGATGACCGCCCTTCGGGTTGCCCCTTTTCTCGACTGCCTCAGGATGTTCCCTATCATGGGAGCCACAAAAAGGCGTCCTTTAATCTGTGGTGTGTTCCCCCCCTGAACCCCTTTCCCTTTTCTTGCACCCCTGAAGAATACGCTGCAATTTCAGACTGGCTGGGGACGTGTTCCCGACCCTCGGCAGGACAAGTTTCATGATCTCGGTTTTCTCATTTTTATGTCTTTTTCTACCCAGCCCCTCCCCCCCAAAAGCGAAAACCGCGTGGGAGAAGGTGTCTTGCCCGGTCTCCTGATGAACCATATCTCCCCCAGCCTTTCCCCCCTCAGACGTTCGCCCTTTTCTTTTCTGCTTTGTGCGTTCCCTCATCTGCGATCACCTCTCGCAGTCAGGACCAACGCCGGTGCGTGCGCTTTCGAGCGCCACTTTCGTTTTATCTTCTTCCCCCCCTGTCCACCGGTTTGGTCTTGTGCCTCGCTGAGGTCTCTGGCTTTCCACGCAGGTTTCTCCATTCCCCCCCAGTTAGTAACTCCGCTTTTTTTCCCGTCCTGCCGAACATCACAATACCCAACACCAAGACTTGACACACTCGCTGCCATTTGTAGTTGCATAGCTCACCCCCAACTTCCCTTTACCCCCTCCCCCCCCTCAATTTTTCCCGAAGGGCTTCGGCAAGGCAGAATTGTACACTTCTGTAGCGTTGCTCGTGGAAAGCTCCCTCAGCCAAATATCCCCCTCGCGTTCTTCCGTTTATCGTCATTACCCTTTCGCGTTCCTTTTTTCCCACGCGACTAAGCCGACGCGTATCCCCCTCGCATCGACCTTTTCCCCTCGAGAGCGATGTTCGACCTCCCCCATTTTCCCCCTCATCAGTTCCCCCCCTTAATATCCCGATTTTTCGACGCCCTCTCCGTTCGAAAGGGATTCTCCCAAACGTCCCACGTTCAAATTCCAATTTGGATTAACTTTCTTTCTTTATATTTTTTCCGCTGATTTTTGCGAGGTCCACGATTTTCCCAAAATGTCGTACTACATTTGACTTCTCGATCTGTCAGCCTACTCGTCCTCCTTCTATCCCTGGAGAGGGCTGCCCAAGCCCTCTCTCACCTCCCGGTCAGTTCGTCGTCCCCTTCCTCTATGAGTTCCTTCCCTGACAACGCCTCCGCGTAAGCACAACGCGTGTGGACATCTGCGCGTTCGCGAATCTTGACACCCCACCATCTTTCCCCCAGGTTCCCCCTTCCATCGGGCTTCCCTCCTCCCTTCCGGTATCCCCCCCCCCTCCAGTACCTGCTTTTCCTCACTCCGGCCTTCCTCACATACTGCAGGATCACTTTTCTGTGCATCAAGGCGCGACCCACTCCATGGGTAAGTAAACAGTTTTCAGCCTGAGCCTCCCTCTTCCCCAATGACCCCCCCCCTACTTGCTAATTCCCCCCCAAAAGACTAAACCTATTCGTCAAGAATCCCTGCCCCGCCGGTGTCTAACCTCCCTCTACTCAGCATTAAACTCTCTCTTTCGTCTTTTTCCCCACCCTTCGTTTTCCTCCTTCTCCAGGAATCCCCACCATCAATCAGTTACACAAGAATGAACTGTGGAAGAGACAAGCTTTGAAGTAAAACGACCCAAAGTCCCCCCCAACAGCCCCACCCCCCCCGTTCTGGTGGGTCTCCCCCCCCTTTTTCTTTATAGTCTCCCAGATTCTTTGACCTTTTGCATAGACTAAAAAAAACCTAGAGATAACCCCGATCGCACTTCATTTGCCTTGTTCCCAAGTTTCTCCCCCCCCCCTATCTTCTCCCATCCGTTGTTGAGCGAGATAGGGTTAGACGTAGTTGCGTTAGTATCATCCCATTTATGGATCTCCGTGTTCTCCCTTGTCCTTTTTCCCACCTCACTTGCTGTTGAAAGGGGCTGGGAAGTTCTTCCGTTGAAAACCCATTCCAATGATTGGCATTTCCATTTATCCTCTTTTCTTCTGTTTTCTTTGTGAATTTCTCTTCAAAGGTTTTTAGTTCTTTTGTATGACCGCTACTGATGTGATTGATTGATTAATGTAATCGTTCTTCGAAGGTCATTTTTTCAGCGAAGCAGTCTCTTTTAATTTTCTCTTGCGTCCTTCTGACA
>Ga0179593_1294156_pt1 | contig 15008 bp, 12 predicted proteins | sample CZODoug2_1_08_16_FD_185931 | JGI IMG/M metagenome (GOLD analysis project Ga0179593, IMG submission 185931) | Vadose zone soil fungal communities from Angelo Coast Range Reserve, California, USA - CZODoug2_1_08_16fungal (PacBio error correction) | ecosystem: Environmental > Terrestrial > Soil >... | reverse complement strand
TCTCTTATCCTTTAACGACGCTTCCCTCCTTTTGATAGTCAAAAGTCTGCTCACCCGAGGTGTATGATTTTTTCTACTGGCTCTTCTCATTGATACGGGTTTTTTTGAGGGCATTTCATCTCTTTTTTTTTTCTCTTTTAATGGATTTGTGTGCCTTGTAATGATCTTTTCTTCCTGTTTTTTTTTCGACATTCAACCTATGTTTAGTAGCACTGGGCTGGGTGCGATCATGCATTTGATGGATCTTCCTTGTGACCGTTTTTGGGTGTTTTTGTTACGATCCCTTCTTTGCTAATATTGGTCCACCTTCTTCCTCTTACGACCTTTCTTTGATCTCTTACCGTCGGGGGATTTTGTGTCTCTTAGATTTTATGGTGTAGCACCTTCTTCCCGTGACTATTTGCTGGCGGCTGGCTGCGGGCCGTTTTTTTTGTTTCCCTTCTTTTCCCCCTTTCCCTTCTGGAGCACGGCGTCTTCGTCTTTCCCGGTTGAGAGGGGATGCTTTTCGGTGCATGCTTCCTAATTTTTTTTTTGTGTTGTATCTCTCCCTGCGTTAGCGCGGCGGCCTGCTTTATCCTGCCTGTTTCCCTTCTGCCCTCCGGTGTTTCCGCCCAAAGAAGCAACGAACCGCCGCGACTCTGCTGGGCAATGTCGGCTATTGAGATCAAGACGCCGTGGTTTTCCGGATTTCCCGATTCGCTTCATTACTGAGGAGATGCCACAGTGTAGTTCCAACTATATTCCCCCGGTAGCTTCACACCCGACAGTCGGGTTTAGCGCTGTTTACCTTATTCGGAACCTGAAGTAATTGCCTGACATAGGCCTCTCCGAATATCCCCAAAATTTTTACTCCCTCCAAGCTGCGAACTTTTAGTGATTTTCAATACGCGTCCTCGGTTCGCGATTATTTTTACGAAGCGGTCTGACTCTGACGACCTCCCCCCGTCCCAATCGTTCTCCCCTCAGCCTAAGAGCCTATTACGAGGATGAGTTTGCACCCAGTCACCAGTAACCAAGCTCCCCGCCACCATCGCTTTCCCCTTAGCGTGCACGCTATACCTCGGACCGTCTGGCTATGACGAATCCCCGAAATGTAACCACCCATGGAGAAATCCCCTCGCCCTGAGGTGTGGCGCCACGAATTTGCCCCTGATTTTTTTAACGTACCTATACATCCATTATGCGCGAGCCTTCCCACCGCTTTTCCGGAGATAAGCCACTCAGCAATTCTGCTACACACTCTCCTGCAGGCGCCCCACTACTCCCCGGTACAATGATCGACCCCCTATGGGGACCCCAGAGGTAATCATTCTTTTCTTCCCATAGTCCTGGGGCTTTTGCACTACCCTCTTTTTACTCCTCTTTATGATTCACAGATAGACTTGAAGTTTATAAAGAGGGACCCCCCTTCCTTTTCCTTTCTTTCCCAAGCAGCGAGGCTTTCGCAGGCCTGAGGTTTTTTCGACAGCCGTCTCCTTTTTATTATACATTCTTTCTCAGGTTTCCCTAAGATCGCTTCTTTTGTGGAGTTCTCCGACCCCCTTTCCTAGCACAACCTCCTTCTCGAATTTACCCTTCTCTTTCTGTTATGGTTTGGTTTCTTGGTATATGGGTATTTTTTTTAGCGTTCATTTACAATGGCTCTTCCTTTTTCCTTCCTGTTACAACACCCTTCTTAAACGACCCGCTCTAACCAATCCTCACTCCTCTCACCTCTGACGTATGTGCAAGTGATCCCCAGGTGCTCGTCCCTGAGCGTCTGCCTCGGGGGTCAAACCGCCGATTTCTTTTTTTTTCCTCCTTATACTTCCAAATCTCTGACTCCGTGGTCGTTAATTGTCTGAACCCTTCGACGGGAGTATCCTTATTGTCTTTTGCACAAGGCCACACCCCCCCCCCCCCCCAAAGCAGCTCCCTTACCCCCTCTCGGCGCGATGGCGCCCGAAACCTGGCGTTGCCGGTTTCCCCTCTTTATCGGACTAATGGGGCTGTTTTAGCGTTGGATGGGGGAGTGATGTATCCTGTGAGAAACTCCATCGTTTTTCGCCTTTGTTGGTGTCTTTCCTGTGCGCACGAATCTGTCACTGTGCTACGAGACCTCCCCCCCCGTGTGATGCGCAGGAATAGGTCCCCTTGTTTTGAAATTGGACTTTTTTTTTTTTCTTAGCCGGGAGTTCTTTTCCGCGTGCACGCTCTCCCCGCACTTCATTGAGGAAGTGGCTCCCTCTAAGGATTCTGTTTTTACTGTTTATAGTCCGGATCCGCTGTTGCTAGAGTTACCCGTGGACGGTGTGCCACCGGTTTTCGAATTTTCCCTTTCCCTTGCCGCGAGGCTCTCCCTTCCACTCGGAGACCAAGGCTTATTTCGCAGTCGAGTTTAAACATGGCCTTGCCGTTCACGGCCTTCCTATTACCTGGTCTTCCCCATGCAGGAGTGAGTTTTATGGGTCGTAAGTAGGTTCTCCGTGAATACATTGGCCTGACTCTGCACTGGGTTACTGCTTACGTTTGGCTCTTCCTTAGTCCCTTTCATTTCCTCCTGCTCTGATTCCATAGGAGGAATCCTCTCTTCAGGCATGATAGCCCGCTTTTGTTCTTCTGCTTCGAAACTATTCTGCAGGTGCCCTCCCTTCTCCAAATTGCGTTTTTTCTTTTTCTTTCCCCAAGGCGATTGACGGTCCTATGGATCTCAACAGGGATGCTGGTCTCGGCCTTTGGCCGCATTGTAGAATGTTCAGCGTCTCTCTGCGTTCCCTATCTCTCATGGGCCCTCTCTCTTCTTGCTTGATTATGTTGTTTTTCTCTTCTATGTTTGCCGGTGTCTGCAGATACTGTATAGCTGTAAGCCAGTTCCGTGTATTAAGGTGTCTCCCCCCGCATTTTTTTTTCGCAAGACACGATCCAGTCGCTCCCCATGCCTGCCCGGTGGGGCACGCGCATCGTTGTGTACCCCCTTGGGACGTTCTCGCCTCTACACTCCCCCATGGGTAACGATGACGCCCGCTTCCTTTCTGCCCCTGCACGCGATTCGTACCGATTTCGACCCGACGAGACGCCCCCCAAGGATGATCCACCTCAAGTACTTCCTGTCCTGTTCTTACACCACCGAGATCCATTTATGCTATCTTGAGCTTGATGTCATCGTGTCGTGCAAACATCCCCGCAGTCCCGCGAAGTTAGCGGCTCACTTTCCTTTACTTCCTCATAGTGTTCCGTTTGTCATATACCCCCGGAGCTGCAAGGTTGCTCCCACCTGACTTGAAGTGACTCCTTGCTCTTGATCACTGTTTCCCCCCCCTCAGGATGCCTCGCTTTCGCTCGCGGTCCATTCCTCTATTTGATTTCTTTTCCCCTTCTCTCCTGGGAACGACTGGTGGGTCCATCTCGTTCCCCCCCTTTCCTACCATTGTTGCACTGCTCCCCCCCACGTTCGTAATCCCTTCTATATAGGCCACCTGGCCCTCGTACTCGCACCCGAATCCCGCATGTCTCGCCACGGACCAGTCCCTCCTTCGGAATCTGAACATACAACGGCCCACCGATTCATTTTCCCCTTTGCCATCGAATTTTTAGCCCCCCCTTGCTGGCCTGATACATGTCCCCCCGGCCTCTCGCTACAGAGACCAGCAGCATCAGCTTCATTCTTTTTTCCCAGAAACCAGAACAATCTCCCAGCTTTTTGGCCCCCCGATTCTCACCGGCACGCTTCTGCCCTACCTCCCCCTCCCTGGCGCCACACCCCCCCCCCTCCTAGTTCTCCGCCCTGACGGCCCCAGGTCCAAGCTTGACCCAGTCAACCAATCCCCCCCCTCCTACCAATCGTCTTTCCCCCGTGCTGAGGTATTTTGTTCTTCTACCTGCGATTCCCCTCCTCGAGCCGTCCTTCGTATGTTACACCTCCCCTCTCAAGACTGAGGATGCCTCAGCCCCCTCCTCCTCTCTCTCAGCCCCTTTCCTTCCTGCTCGGAGGTTCTCTTCCGGTTCGGTAAGAATTTTTTTTCCTATTCTTTTTTTATTTAGTCTCAATGCAAATTACTAGGAGCTAAAGCCCGCTATCTTGACCTCCCTCTGTTTTGACAAGTCGCCCCCTCCGAGGGTACTCATGCGGAGTTAATTAGACTTTCCTTGGGCCACTTATTTGTTTTAGAAAAGGAATCGCTTTGAGTCACTCCAATTCCAGGAGGGGGTTCTTCGTCTGCCTCACGCACAAGACGCGCTCCGGTTACCCCCCGTATTTTCTACGTCTACGGACGCATTGCTTTAGCCCCGGCCTTCTTTTTCATTTTGATGTTGATGTGTTATCCATGCAGTTGGCCTAGTTAGTCGCTAGCAATTCTTCCCCGCAAGACTTCGGTTAGGTGTCTGATCTCCTCGCCTTCCCCGGCGATTTTGAGTTTTAGAGGCTGGTTCACGTTTTTCGGTCCTTCAGTATCTCCTTTCCCCTTCGCGGTGAGCTACAATTCGACTATGTCCCTCCTTGGTACAGTTCTTCCCTTCCGCTTCGTCCGTCCCCCCTTCTTCCGAACTCGTGGTCGTTCTGTTCCCCTCCTCCCCCGAAAAGGTTTTGTTTGTCTCCCGGCTTTTTCTTTTTCATCCCCCTGCACTCCTTCTGTGCTTATAAGATCCTGAATTCCTGTAACTTTTCTTTTACCTGCCATACATCTTGCCCCATTCCCCTCCGTCGTTGTGGATTCAGCTCTATGCCTCCTGTATGCGCCCCCTGGGTTCTTCCCCCCGTCATTCTTTCATTTTGTATCCAACACGGTCGCCCTTTCGAGAAGGCAACGTTTTGCAGTCCGGCTTTTTTAGGTGTGTGGCTTCGCGGCTTTTTTCAACCATAGGTTTCTCCTCCGCAGCCTCTACCCTCTGAACCCGTTCTGTCCCGCTGATAGCGTTTGCGTCCCTCCACAAACAGTCGATGATCGGGCACACGGACCGACAGTTTCAGACTCGTCCTCCCCCTACTGTAGGCAAAACTCTCTCTGTCCCCATTGGCCTGTACAACCCTCCCTCTGATTTTCCCTATTTTTCCTCCGAATCTCGTCCGCCAGCGCTGATGCCCGTTCATGCCTTCCATTGTCCGAACCCCAATCCCTGATTTTTTAGCCAACGACGACAACCCCCCCCAAATTGGGCTGCTCTCATGGTGCCACCGGTCTTTTCCTCTTCTCAGGAGCGCGGCTCTGGATTGCGGACCCCTTTGCGCCAGTCCTTTTCTTCACCCCCAAAACCACGCCCCCGCTCCGCCATCAGACACGTGACATCTCACCCAGCCCCCCCAGACTCCATGTCTTCTGTTGACTTCTATCGTTTTTTTGGTTTTAATTTCTGACTCATGCATTGATGCTTTTGTACCCCTTCTCTCCCCGGCCCAACCTCCCCCCTCTGGAATACGGACTCTGCCGAGAAGGCCGATGAATCCTTCTCCGCCGTCATTCTTCATGAGACCACTGCGAAGATCAAGGGAGGATCCTGCCCTCGTAGAATCAGCTTTCTTCACGAGCTAGCTAGCCCCCCGCCCAATCAGGCTTGTTTTTTTCGGATCTCTCGTTCTATTAATTTTGTTTTTTTTTTTAGATATATGCCGTCCTCTTCCGTAGGGCTTTTCCCTCCGTATCCTTTTTAATCCCCCCTTCTTTTTTCTCAACGAGTGTCTCCTCCAGTTCCTTCTCCCCTTTCGCTTGGCTGTTTTACGGGATTGATGTTATTCGGACTTGTTTATCCATTTCTTGTGTCTTTTCCAACCGCCCCCCGCTAGCCCCACCCCACACCCCGCTATCACCTTGGAGCTCTATTTTGGCCGATCCCCCTTCTGCTTTGGTGCTAACCCACATCCGCTGACGTTATGACACGAATTTTGGTGCTCTTTTTCTTAATTATTGCCACTGTTCGTGTAGTGCGGTCGTGTGATAGTACTTTTTTTGTGTGACGCTTTTACTGTTTAGTTCACATCACACATCTCTTTCATGATTTGAAGAACTATCCCCTTATTAATAGGTCCGGTAGTGGGGTTTTGTTTCTTTTTATGACCTGTTTTAGAACGGGATTTCTTCCGGGGTCCCTGTCTTTCTTTTTGGTTCTGCGTTCTTTCCTTTTCTCTCTTTTATGCTTATGGAGGCGAAGGCATATTTTCTGTTTTATGGCTTCTTTTTGATGCCATGAAGGAGTCCTTTTCTTCATCAGGGCAGGTGGGATGCATTCTCCCTCTCGAGCCTTGACGTCGTTTTCTTTTTTCTATGGTACCTGGCCTTATCCCAGACATTTTCGGGTTTTTTAGTCCAGCCCCGTCCCGATTCCCTTTTTCGTGGTGTTGACCCCCATCCTTTTCCTGTTCAGTCCAAGCCCTCGATAGTGCCCTCCTCCCAACGTGTCCATTCTTTCTTCCTTCTCATCCCTCCGCCGGCGATCGAATTGTTTTCCCCGTCGTTTTTCCCCAGATTCCCAACCCAATGCTTGTTTCGCGATGTGTCAATAGCTCCCTCCCCCGGCCTGCTTATCTGCTACTTCCCGTCCGTTGGCTTTCCCTACCCTGTCAGAATTGAACCGCCCTGTGCCAATAAATATTTAGTTAACGCAGGTGCCGCCACGCAAAGCCCTCGGTTCCGAAGCATTGGGTCGGCAGTTCAAAATAATGTTGCTTTTCAATCCCTCCCTTGACCTGACTTTTAACCCCTAGTCGCATTCGCCCCCCCTCTCCCGGTGCCGGTTACGCGTTTTCTGTGCCTGTTCTGACCCTTAACAGCCAGTCCCACCCTAGGAATTCTTTGAGTCTACTAAGCCCTCTCGACCGTCTGCTTTGTTGGTCCTTCCCCCCCCCTTCGAATACGCCTGCTTTGCCACCTCCGTGAACAGCCTGTTGTGGATTTCTGTGCCCCCCACATTCCACGAAGGGTACCACCCGACTGTTCTGCCCCCCGATCGAACCGCACACACGCCTCAGTTTGCGCCACTTTGCAGCCCCCGGCATCATTTATTGTATCGGTCCGCAGTCCGGCCACCCAAATAATCTTTTTTTACCCGAGAATGTTTCCTCGATATCTTCTCGCCGTCCTGTACAATTTTGCCGGGGGTTTTTCCCCCGGGCGCGGTCGACTTTCCCCACAGTTTGCCGCGTACCTTCTCTGATTTATCCTTCCAGGGGTGAAACTTCCTGGAGTATATATTCATACTCCCAGTGTATATAATATATTCTTCCCTTTCATGAGCTCGTTCCGCTGCCCAGCCCCACGGCCGCATATTGCTATCTATATGATATATCTTTATGAGCGATCCGATGGCTCGGCCCTGTTTTCCACGCCGTTTTTCGTTCTACTAAGAGAGGCCCGGATTACTCGCCCGGTTCCTATCCCCCCACACTCAGCCACGTCGGCGGCTTGGCGGGATAAGTTGTCTGGTGTACTGTTAGGTATGCATGGTCCGGCCGTCTGTTCTTTCCAACTCTTTCTTTTATGAGCGAGGGCGCAGACCTTTCGTGCTGCGGGTGACATTTACTTCCACGTGCCTGCCCCCTTGCATGGATTTGGTCTGGCTGTCCATGCCGCTGGTTACAATGCTCGGAGAAAGTGCCCTCCCATACACATCTTATATTTTCTCGAATTTTTACATCACTCGGGTGATGTTCGGAAGAAGGCCACGGCCCTCTGCATTTCTTCCATTCTCGTACCATCACTGTTCGTGTGGTGCGCGGATATGTTTTTCATCGTGCCACTCGCTTCCATATTTCCTTTTTTTCTCGAGGCTTTGTGGCCCCACGTTGGGCGAATTTGCGCCCGTTCACCCCCGGCCGCGACGTTCTATTTTACCCTTCTATTTACCGCATACTCTATTTACGCGCGCTTGCGGACTGGATGTCACATCCCTCGGTTCCAGTGTCCTCGGGTCTCCGAGCCCGTTTTAAAATTGGTCTCCTTTCCTCAGTTATGCTCCTCGCTGGATGCTGGCAAGTCGAGAGACCAAGTAGGCCTTTGAGTATTTCCTTCACACACAGGCGCTATACCCAGCGTTAGGCCCGCCTGGCAGAAGCTCATTTTCAGTTACCCCCGTAGATGACGGTCATGGCTACCCCTTCCTATTGCCAGTGACGTCCGCCCCCTGGCCGCGGAATGTACCACCTGGGACTATCCATCCCGGCAAGATCATACCCGCTGATACATTCCCCTTCAGTACCAACAGTTCACCAGCACACAACTCTTCCATTAGCTTAAGGTTCTGCTGCGTCGCTGTCGCACCAACCTAGTTGTGATCGCTTTGTTCCACCACTAGACGCACGACCTGGATCTGCCTGACTTTTCCCAAACAATGCCCCTTATAGGACACTAGCGCACCCTCCCCAACCGGGGCTCAGCTGTTATTCAGTTACTGGACTTGTCCACGGCGAGTGCCTCCACACTTGGGTTTATCGATCTGCGTCATCTTATTCCACTCCCCCCCGGTCCACATATATCTCCCAACTCCTCCTTGTTGCTGTCTTTGACTCTGATCCACGTTGCCCGGCCCCGGGCTTTTCATCTATTCAGACCTCTACTCGTCTATTTGTTTTCGCCTTGCCGACCGCGCCGGAAAGGCCGTTTCACACCAGTTGAAGCACGCCCTGTGTGACGGTGAGTCTTCCCCCTGCCACAGGGCCCGCCGGCCCCGTTTTCTTCTAGTCCACTGAGCCGAACCCCTGCTCTTTCTGCGAAGTTTTTTTTGCCCCGCCCGCCAATACACTGACATTCTCCCCGACCGACCGATACAAGGATAGATCGGTATCCCCCTCACCCCCACCCGCTGTTTGCTTGACGCGAGTTGTTCCTATGTGCCTCCCCTTTATGTGAGTATTACGGGACCGTAAGTTTTGGACCCCCCCTCCCCCCGGACGTGGGGCGACTAAAAGACGCCGACTGTGCCCCCGCCCCTCGTATTAATAGTTTTCGCCATGCTGTAAAAATTATCACTTCATTGTACTGCTCGAATTGTCAGTGCTACGCCTTGTCCTCTTATGCGACATCTCCGCCGTATGTCTGTTTGACGCCGGTCGTCGAGGAGCCCAATTTGAAGTTCCGTTAACCCTGGATTACCTCCTGGTTGACCGAGGGGTCAATTATCTAATGCGTTGTGTAGAAGGACTGCCCGTAACTTTAAGAGACAGTCTTTCCCTTTTTCGCCCTCCCCATACATCTAGATCAGCGCTTCTAACTGCCCTCCCTTCGTGTAGTACCCCCAGCCCTTGACTCAGATTCATAATAGGTTGACCTTTCAACTATGAAGTCGCATTCCCACACGTCGCCGAACGGATTTCTTCCCGAGATAGCATAATTGGTTGCCTAGGATGAGAAGACGTTCTTTACAGTAATTGAAATCCAAGACATCGGAATGACGGTCGACTTGCAACAGCAAAGAAGACCCCAGAGCCCTCCCCTACTCTAGCCCAAGGAACACCGCAAATCAAAACTACCTTCCGCCCTTCGACGCCCCCAAAAACAGACAGTAGCAGAACGCCAGGACAGGCCCCGCAGTCGAACCCCCGTCACCGTCCTCCCAGCACTTTTCCCCATTTCATGGAACGTGTTCCTTCTTTGTGTTCTCTCCCTCCTAGGGACGAACCTAGCCGGCTCCTTAGTCGAACGAAAACCTACTCCTCCTAGATCCCCAGCAGACCCGCGCTCGAGGATCTTCCGCCCCGGACATCGCGCTCGCGGATTTTGCGTATCAGGAAGACGGGTGGACCATTTTCTTCTTTGGTTTTCATGTTGTCTTTTGCCCTTATCCTCTTATATCAGCCCTACTTCTACCTGGAGAAGATGTAGTTCTTGACAATGCTCGGTAAGATCATTGTTTCGTACCAGTATAGTAGGGGACCTAGTATTTTCTCCCAGGCTTGACTTGAGACCCATTTAGCTCGTTTTATCTGAGAACCGACTGGTTTTTGGTGAACCTTTCGTCTCTACATGGATTCCTCGGGTTTTCTTCCTTTTTTCTTCCCAGTTTTCGTCGTACTGTCCCAGAAGTCCAGACCTTTCTATGAGGGGATTCTCGGCCCAGCCCAGGACTTTCTTTTTTTAGTTCTGGTTAAAAGGTTTCTTCCCATGAATGACATCGTCACGTCGATTGGTCGGCGTCAATTTTCGACCCCGATTTTAGTATTCTTTTCTTTTTTCATCGCTTGAGTCGCCTCCTCGGCGACTACGTCCTTCTGGAGTGACCATTGCTACTCCATTTTTGGGCGCAGGAGGTAGATTTTTTTTTTTTTTGATACTAGGGAGGCCTTTCATATCGTCGAAGACTTACCGGAAGGTCAGAATATGGACCAGACTCAGCTTTTCCCCCCGCCGTCGTTCCTTCCCGTTTCACCTTTTTTACTCCTTTTCTTTCCCCATGAGAGATCTGGAAGGACGCGACGTTCGCCTGTCCTTCACGGCGTTTCGCTCGGGCTACGGAAGCAGGTCCTTGCGCGCGTAGTTTTTGCGGCGGCTTTGAGGTTTACAATTCTGTGAGATGTTCTCCGACAGCCGTTAACCCTTACCAGGCTGACGAGCATTTACTGAGGTTTTCTTTTGTCTCTATCCACAAAGGATGGTCACATTCCCCTCCGTACGTACTCGATAACCTCGCTGCCATGCACGATTTACACTTTATCTTTGCTACTAATGACCTTGACCCTTGATATCCCGCCGACAGACATCCCGCGCTCCATTTCAAACCTGCAGTCCTCCCCCTTCCTCCCAGTGAACTCACTAGAGATCCCCCACCACTCGGGCGTCTATACGGGCGACTTTCCTTCCCCGCTTCTCATGACTTTTCGTGGATGCGACCCTTTGTGCTCCTGTACCCCACATCTTGCTGATACCCGTTAACAGACGACGCCCCCTCACCGTTGCTTGGACGCAGCCCCTTTCTTTATCTGATCTTGTTCGGCCCTCTCCGGGCGCAATTTTTTTTTTTCGCCCCTCGCACCCCGCATCCTAAAAGGAACCATATGCCCTTTTCCTTCGCTTAATATCGCCCTTTTTCGCCGGTCCCGCCGCCGATGCAAGGCGCCGATCAGGCGAGTTTAATTCTCTTGAGAATCCTTTCTGACCTGCGAGAGAGATACCCTCCCCCTTCTGTCTCGTGACCCATTACTTAAAATCATCTTTTTTTTTATCCCTGCCCTTTTCATTCCGCAGTATGGTACCTTCTCTCGCCTACTCTGCGCCCCCTGATGCATAACACGCTGGCACTTATTCGTCCGTGATCTGCCCCCTATTAGAATAGTTTCTGCTCCTCTTCTGTCTTTACCAATTTATTTCGTCTGCCTGTCTTTTCCCCCTATTATGCTTTTGCGTGGCCGGGCGTCTTTTTTTGCGAATTGCCCTGACTGATACGTTCTTCGAAAGACCCCTTATGAAGTATTCGCCACTGGTTGGTGACGTTAACATGTACTTGTCAGGTCTGGCGTCTGAATGTGCCGGTGTGGGTTTCCTCGCCTCAATTTAGTTGCTACTTGAAATTCCTCCGCAGGACGTTCCAGGTACAGTTGACCAGACCTGACCATGAGGTACGGGAAACATTTGTTTGAATTTGTGTGGTAGCTTTTAGTATTTGATTCCTCTAGTCGACACTGACAAGGAGCCAGCTGGGTTTTGCGGTCTTCTGTCTTGGTCTATTCTTTAGTCAAGGACGGAGGTCAGTAATTCTGTTAGCTCACTTGTTACGGCGCTTGGTTATTGCCTTCCTGACTTAGGGCCTGCCCCTGGGTCCGGGGGTTTTTTTTTTTTCCGATGATCTCGGCGTCCTGGTCTAGGGCGTTCTTTCCTGCTATCCAGAATAGGGGTCGCAACTCAGCCCGCCCCAAACATCCGCGCTCCTTTGCCGTTATGCTGCTCTTCCCAGCGGGCCCTTTTTCTTCTTCTTCTCCTTCGATTCCCCCTCCTCCTTTTTCGCCTAGAATGGCTTCGCACAGGACGAGTCATTCCACTACGTCTTTTTTCTCGTTTTGAGGGCCGGTGGACCAGGACGGGCACTTCTCTGTCTTCTGAAACTAACGAAGTGCTCCAAGCGACCATTCCCGCCTGCGCAAGCCTTTTCGCGTTTTCACTCCTCGGCCGACGGTCGCCAGGAGTCTGGCCGCAGCTTCTTGCAAATAATGTACGATGCCCCCCTCGGCAAGTAGAATTATCCTGAAATTCCGGCGCAGACTGCTTAGTTCCATGAACTCAATCAGAAGCAACGCGCCCAGTCACTTTCGTGCGCTCTCCCTTAATACGACCAGTCTCTCTACTTCGGACCCCCCCAACCTTTTTCCTAATTCCCGCCCCCGAGGACCCCGTACGAACAGATTCACTCCTGCTTCTCCCTATCCTGGCAAACCCTCTTTAGGCGTACCCCCCACCCAGATGCACCTTGATCTCCCTTTCTCCTTCCTTTGTTCACACCCTGTCCTGCCCTCGACGGGAATAGAAGGTGATTACCATCGCTCTTTTCGGCCTACCCTTCTTCCCGTCGATTTATGATCCGAGGGAATCCTCCTTTTCTAAACCTTAAGAAGCCAGGTCCCCCTTCTTTTTTCCCCTTCTCCCCATTCACTACCTATTCCCCCTAGCTGCCGAGTGCGGTAATCTTCCTCAGGATGGGATGGCTTCTCTCTTTTGCCTGCTTCTGTTTAGTTCCTTCCCTGAAGTGAGAGTCTCTTATTGTAGGAATTCCCCCTCGGTACGCGCTTATAATCTCTCCATCATTCCAAGGTAACTTCTCCTGGAGTGATGGGGCTGGTGATTTTTTATGATTTTTCTTTCTGTAAGTCCTGTGCTTTGTAAGGTATGTGTGCTCTCGAGGCTTACTTTCCATTGTTGCTGGTTTCCTCTTTGTTATATCGGCCTCTTGGGAGAACTGTTTGGATTTGTTCGGTCTCACATCTTGAGGCTGATTTGCTGTCTCTCTCTTTTTCCGCTTAAGCCTCACTCCTTTTAGATCACTGCCCCCCCTTTTTTGGCCAGAGGTCTAGTAACTTTACGTTTCCCCTGAGGATATGTATTGTCCTTCGCCTGAGTCTTTCCCCTTTGGCAGCTTACTCGGAGGTCGTTCCAGCAGTCCAGGCTCTGCAGTCTACTTTGTGCGCCCCTCGCTCTAACGGATGCCGCTTTATAGGAATCCCCCTCTTTAACCAGATCCGCCTTTTTCCCGACTGGCCCGAGAGGGCCTCCTCCTCGCGTCTACTTCGCTTTTCTTAGCAAGTCGAGCTTAACGAGCCGTATGATCACTTCCCTTTCACGTGGTCCCAGGTCAGATCCCCTTTCAGAGTATCAAGTTTCGTAACCCTCTGCTTTTTTCCATAACTTTGTTAAGTGCGCCCTGGCCTGCATGGCGAGGGGACTTAAGTCCGATTCACGATAAGAAGTCGTTCGAGGAAATTTTTCCCCTTACCCCATGTCCCTCCTCAATCTCGCCCTTCTTTTAGTCGGAGTCGATCACCGTTAGGCTCTTTTAGTAATATTAACCCGAGCCTTTGTATTTTTCTTTGTACGGCGAGTCCGACAATGACGAGCTGACCTCTTGAGAGCTGTCTACAATTAGGTGTATGCTGTTTTTCTTCCGGAATGGCACTTTGCCGTTTTTCGCCACTTTTTGCCTATATTGTTAATATTCGACCCTGATATCCCAAGATATCTCTTTTAACCCTTAGTCTTTTGTTGCCTTTGTGATATCTCTTTTTGATGGCGAATACTCTGCATATCGTTTCCCCCGTTCTGAAAGCAGAGCCTTCTCAAATCCTTGCTGAGCCCCCCCGCCAGCCTTTGTTTATTTTTACTCTTGAGATCTTCCACTTTGTGGACGCGTTCAGATTACCAATAGTCAGTTTAAGTTGACTTATGACAACCGTGATTTTTTTCGGCTTTCCCGAGCGTTTTTTTCCGTGTCAAAGTCGCTCGAGTGACCAAGCGAGACTTTTTTAGGTTCTTTTTCTTTCCCGCGTTTCCTCGCGTAACTCCAGTCGATATGTTCGGGACGTAAGTTCCCCCTCGCTTTTCCGTTCAATTTCCTGTCGCTTACAAGAGCCCGGTATTACGCTTATCGTTTCCTCATCTTTCCCCTCTTTCCCAAGGTTGAATGGGTACGTAACTGAAATTTTTCCTAGCCTCCCTTTTCCTTGCATTTTTACCCTTCTTTCTCTTTAGCAGCGCCGCGCTGGCTTCGAATTAGATTGCAGGGCAGGTCCAATTCTTAGATGGAAAGTTCTTTTTTTTTTAATTTCTTACGAAGAGACACTTTTCCCTTCTGAGCTACTCGTTACTTCCTAGTCTTCTTCCGTCTCCGGCCCTTCGCCTTTTCTTTCATCCCAGTCCCCCTCCCTCCACGGCCTAATCCACCAAGACAGATTAAGACAGTCACAGATTGCCTCAGCCGCTCCAACCACTTTGCGGATCTCTTTCGCAAGTCAGATGCTTCGGCTCTAACGACCAGCCCCAGACACGCCAGGGAAGGCGTCCCGAAACTTTTCAAAAGAAAGGCCATTCAGCACCTCCTATCGCCCCCAGCTCACGCCTCCCCCTACCGCCTTCCCAGGTTCACCCTTGACCGTGACGGCTCCCGCCAACAGACCCCCTTGTCCTGCCCTTCGTCGTACCTTACACCACTTACGTCCTTTTGCTCCTTGTAGTAAAAACTAGAATCCCCAAGCCGTCCTTTTCCACCACCCTCCCCCCCCCCCCCCTTCCAGCCCCCCCGCCGCCCAGCGCCAGAAATGTTTCTCTGTAGGTTCCTCTCCCTCCGCCCTTGGGTAGCCTTGGAGAGTTTATCTCACTTCGTCCCTTCCATAACAGCTCTTGAAATCCCCGCTAGCGCAAGAGCTTCAGCACTCCCAGATCTCGAGTTGCTTCACTCGTTGGACTCTTCCTTTGCCCCTCGCTTGATTTCGATCTTTGAAGAAGTTGTGTCCCCCCCTCTTTAGTTTGGTTATCCTCAGGACCTTCTCTTGATCAGCAAGATCCGATGTACAATGCGCTTTCGTCCAGGATGCTCCTGCGTGGGTGTCTCTGGTCTTACAGTGG
>Ga0179593_1580267_pt1 | contig 15009 bp, 15 predicted proteins | sample CZODoug2_1_08_16_FD_185931 | JGI IMG/M metagenome (GOLD analysis project Ga0179593, IMG submission 185931) | Vadose zone soil fungal communities from Angelo Coast Range Reserve, California, USA - CZODoug2_1_08_16fungal (PacBio error correction) | ecosystem: Environmental > Terrestrial > Soil >... | reverse complement strand
GGCCCTCTTTAGCTGGCGGCTCTTTGTCAACCTCCCTTTCTCCGTGGCTACTTCTTTCTGCTCCGCCAGATCAATTCGTGGGCCTGCCAAGTTATCTGGCTCTGCACAGACCATCAGGCAGATCTGCGTCGACGCCCTTTACTTTTTTCGCTGACGATCTGGTCTTCAAGGGCTGAATCCACGAAAAGTTCGATTACTCTTCTCCCTCCCCACTTTTTTTCAGCAACCCCCGTCTCTCTCCCTCCCCTCTGCTTGCGGTTCCCCACCTCAGCGCCTGCGCGATGGAGCCCCAGCAGACATTTTCCGGCGTCGGCTTTGCAGAATCATACATCTCTACTGGCATCGCAGCGAGCTCGTCTTCCTCTTCTTTTCCCCCCTCTTCCATTCTACCCCTCCTCCCGCACGCACCAGTAAGAGGTCTTTAACCGAGCCCTTTGCCCTGCTCTCACGTATTTCAATCCAGCCGTGGATGTTGATTTTCAAGCACCGCCTCTAGAAGGTTTTTCTCCGTCCGTTCTTCCCCGCCCCTTTATCGACTCCCTCGTTTTGTCAGGGGACAGTAGACAAAGTTACCGGTTATTCCCCTCAGACGATCCCCTTTCGGTACGGCATAGATGCCCGGAACAAGGAGATCATTCCTTCCAGCTTTGCTTTCGTCGCCTTTTTCTTTCTCCGTCTTCTTTTCTTACCCCTGCTACACACGAGCACGGTCTCCTAGCAGTCTTCGACGGGCTGTTAACCAGAACTGAAGGAGGCCCTTGAGCTTGGCGGAGCCGTACTCTTTTTTGTCCTCCTCGTGTGTTTCTTGGATCTCCCTTTCCTTTTTCGCGCGTGGTTTCAGAGACAACAGAACGCAGGCCCTTTTAGGATCGCTCGCGAATCTCTTAAGGTGGCGTACCAGAGGTGGAAGTGTCCCCTTTTTCTGAGATGCTGCCGAAGCCGTCTTCTGGTTTTCACCTGTCTCGGTCTCCCCCGCGGCTTCCTTTAGTGCTGGGCGTGGCCGCCCCACTTTCACGTTTACAGCTGCCCTACGGCGAGTCCTGGTCCGACCCCCTTTTCGAGGGCCGGTCCGGCTGCAAGGTGACTACAAGAAATGCTGCCTCGCGTTTTCTCTCTCGAAGTCGCGTCGGTTCTTTCCCAGCGCCCCGGTGACCCTGTCGGAGGGATGGGTCCTCTTTTCGGCCCGCAAGCCCGCCCCCGTCTGAGATCGCCTATTGGTCGAGCTTCGCATTTTTTTTTTTTCCTCTCAAGCATTCCGCTTCCGTCGGTACTGGCGAGCGCGTCCCGCAGGACGCCGTCTCTCTGGGCCGACCCCACGAGTAAACTACCCCTGCGATCTCGGCGATCTACCGAAGTTGCTCTTTTTTCTTCTTTCCGCCACGATCCATAAGAACTGCACGAATTGAGACCGGGAACTCCCCAACCGTCGAGTCCCCCCCGCCACCCTGAGCAGCGGCTGCCACAAAGCCAAAAGGGTCCGCCCTTAGAAGCATAACATCACTCAAGTACATTTTTTGGTCTCCCCCTTTTGGAGTTTTCTTTCTCCTCACAGCCGGTACTCGTGAATGCTTTTCTTCCCCTTTTCGATTCGATTCTTTAAAGCGGAGGAGGATCTTTCCCAGGCTGCGAGCCCCCCCTTCTCTCTTTTTTCCACTTTTCGCTTTCCTTTTCCGAGTCCGGTAGACTTGCCCCGCGCTTTCGCGGCGGTTCAAGTAGAATCCCCTCTCGCGAAGATTTCTAATCCTTCCTTTGCAGTTTTTCTCTTCGCACTCACTGCGATGAGTAGCCTTCCTGATTTTCCCCCCCCCCCCCCTCGACGAGGTCGCACAAAGCCCAGCGGGCCCTGCGTTTTTCCGCTCGAGCAGCCGCCGAGCCCTTCTTTTCGCCGCCTCTCTCCGGGCCTCCCCGTCGGATGTTGGAGATTGGCCGCGTTGACCCCAGGAGCTTTCAAGAGGCGATCCTCAACGCGCCGCCCGCCCTTTTCCTCCACCGCCTCTCCTCGTCGGGGTGCATGTTCAACTCAAGAACGTGGACGCGTCCTCCGCTGACGATGGCCGAGTTCGCGGCCCTTCGCGCTACCCCCCTTCCTTCTTCAAGGCCCTTTGTCTACGTCCCCCTCCTCATTCTATCGTCGCATCCTGCTGTTCGCATTGCCGACGTGGAACTTAATTCCGCGATGTTAAGGCGTTGTTCCCAGGCCTTTTCAGTTCCCCCCCCTTATCCCCCCTTCTGATGTCGAGGACCGGCCGGCAAGCCCTCAAGCGGGTCGCTGATGTACTTTTGGTGAGAACTTCCCGACAGCGGTGGCCATGCTTCGATCTTCCGGGCAGCTTTAGTAGCCCTCTACTTTACGTTCTTCTTTTTCCCCCGATCACCTGCTTTTTCTTTTTCTCTCCTGAGCCGAAGCGTCGCTGCATCATCGTCCCTTTCCAAACAACTAAGCCGACTATGGAGGTTTTGAAGCGATCTAATCTTATATCTCATCTTTCATCCCTGTTTGTTTTTTTTTTTCGAGTCTAGAGTTCCCCCCCCCACTAGGCTTTATGGTTGGGTGATTTAAAGATGAGCTGATGCCTGGATTCTTCCTGCTTCTGAACCCCCCTCTTTTCCCTCCGTTTCTTCATAACCCCGTCCAATCAGTAGAGAACGGTCCCGAAAGAGAAGGCCTCTCCTTTCCAAGCCCTTTTTTTCCGTCTTTTTTTTCAGCGACCCTTTCGGAGGACGTTGCCTCGGACCTCGCCGGTGGTCTCCCTTGTCGTCGGGATCTTTCAAGTAAGCAGCCAATGACAGCAGGTGCAAAGCCTCTCACCCTCGGATTTTTTTTAGTCCCTTGCAGTTTTCTTCCTCCTCGACCGGCTTTTCTGATAGAGATTTTTGGGCAGCTCCTTCTTCGAGCGGGGTCGACAAAGAAGTTTCCCGCTCCTCACTTGCTTTTTTCGCTCTTTTCCCATTACGCTAGCTCTTGGCGCGTCGTCGGGTGACTCATTCAGAACCCCTGCATCGGCCTGTGGGCGCCCCTTTCTCCTTTTTTCCCCCCTCGCTCTTTCAATCTAGGCTCCGATTCTTTTGAGAGCCGACCTTCCGGAAAGTATTAGTCCGGTTGGCTCCCTCTCTTCCCATCTCTTTTTTCTAGTCTGCTAAACCCTTTCTTTGGCGACCTTCTCAGGTTTTGCAGAGACCCGGTGTTCGAGAGATATATTGGCGGCCTTTAGTTGACATCTCCAGCTCCGTAAGAGTCCTTCGGTTTTTCCCCCCTTCTTACCTTTCGACCAGAAGCTCTTTGGATCCCCCTTCCCTCTGAAAGCCCTCGCTAAGCCGCGGAGATCCCAGGCGTCAGTATTCTTAAACCGCCAGTCCCTCCTTTGTAGAGTTCCGCTTCGCCCTTTGCCCAACGCTGAAGCCGATGCTTCGCCTTCCTCTGCCGTCCGCGAAACCTATTCGCGCGTTCATCGTCTTTTCCTTCGTCAGCTCTTGAGAGCCGTTGGATTCTGTTCACAGGTTCTTCGAATGTCGGACGTTGGTTTTGTTCCAGCAGAGGGCTCGTATTTTGCGGTGTTAATAGTACTTTTTGTGGGCCGGTTCCCCATACGTGCGATTTTTTTCCTCCCGTCCTTGGAGTGCCCGAGCTCCAGATGTGATCGTAGCTCGCACCCGATTGCGGTCTGACTCGTCTTTTCTCTTTCCTCTTCTCCTGATTTTTTTCTTCCATGAACACGACAACGCCGCACGTCCGTTCGAAGTTCCCTTCGGAGTCTGGTCAATAAGTGCGGGCCTTCTCTCCGAAGATTCTCATATCCCTGCTTTTTTGGCCTCTGTCACGCCTTGCCACCGTCTCTGGTGTCCCCGCCCCGGTCCCTTTTTCCCCTCGACCGCGACGAGATCTCTGCGTCTCCTCAGGTCTTGAACACTCCGACATAGGACCAGCTACGTTTGATCGAACTGCCTCCCGCGAATTCTCTTTCTACCCTCAAACCCTCTTATGGAGCTGTCAGGCGTGACTGATTCCTCACGTATGTTCCCAAGGCCGCCGTCGGTCTGCTCAGCGCCGCGACGGTTCTGGACGGCCCCTCCTTTCGGCTTTTTTCTCTCCGAGCTTTCTTCTGCAGGGACCGGACGAGCCGTAAAAGCCATATCGACTGTTGGTTTCTCTGCAAACACGCCTGCTCCCGTGCGATCCAGCAAGACCTCAAACGACTCGATGCGTGAATTAGGACCCAACTTCTTCGACTTCTGTTTCTTTTCGGTTGCTTTCCCAGCAGCCTCCTTCAAAGTGGGTCAGTGTGCTCGAGAGCTCAAATAGCAGGCGTAGAGAATTTTTTTTCCCACTAGGCTGTATCTGACCTTCTTATATCCCCCTCCTTTGCGCTCCCCCCTCCCTCCCCACAGTTCCCCTTACATGCGGGCACAACCCGGTTTCGTCGCTCGTTGAAAAGTTTCTTTTGGTGTCTCCTGTTCCGGAAAACCCCAGCTTTAAATAGAGGATTCTTTGCTAGAGAGTTTCCTTTTCGGTCTCCTTTTCTTTTTTAAAGAAATTTCTGAGTTTCCCCCCCCCCTCCCCCCCAACTGCGGGCTGATTCCCCCCCTGTTAGATAGGCCCCCAGGGTTGCCCGCTCCCATGTGGGTCGCGACCTCTTTTTGGGCTCCCTCTAGCGTTTTCTTCCCCCTGTCTACTCTTTTTTGCCTTCGCTCGCTCGATGCGCAATTTTTCGCTCTTTTCGTTTTTCGCCGACAGCCCGTACCCTTCTGGGAGACCGCGTTCCCGAGATAGCTGAGGTCACGCCGCCCTTCGCCCCTCGACGTTTTTTGGACTCTGTTTCCGGCAGCGTTGTATCGAATGCGGTTTGTAGAACTCGCCCTTGGGGTGACCAGAGAGTAAGATTTCTCAGTAGCCTGGCGTCTCTCCTTTCTGGAGTATGGGCTCGCTTGCCCTGATTGGGTTCTCCCGTCCTTAGGAAGTTTCTCTTTTTCCTTTGAGCAGAGATACCGACTTGAACCACCTGCTTCTCCTCTCTCTCAGTTGGGAAGACAAGCCGGGATGGCCTGCTGCCCAGACTCCTCTCGTCGACTTCTCCCGGATACGGATGGCCTTCCCGATATGCGTAACTCAATTCTTCGCCCTGAGACTCCGCCACACCCCTTTCTACGGCGCCGTGAAACTTACTTCTCCCCTAGCGGCGGTCCCACCTCAGACGAGCGCGACGAGTTAGCCCAGCAGACATGGTTCCGTCTTTTCCCAGGCTTTCATCCACCCGCATTTTTTTTTTCCAGCGTCCTTCGAAGACTCGTTTCACGACCCCTCCGTTGTTTTGTCTATCGTACGACCAGGCTCTTGTCGCGACTCGGAACGCCTTCGCCCGAGTGGGAAAAGCCGCTTTTTGCTGCGCCGCCTCTTCACCCTCATCCGACTCTTCTTCCCCACATTTTGCGCGGTGCGAGACATCCTTTCCTCTCGCTTTCTGCGCGGTGCCGTCTCCCGGTAGACCCCCCAATGAGTAAAGTTCTTATCGACGCCCTTTGGCCAATCGCTTCCCCTCCCTTCAATTTCCTAGGGCCGAGTTAGAGATCTGTCGTCTTCCTTTTCTTCGGAGTCCTGCTCGACCGAGCAACCCATCACAAAGGTGGCCGCGCCTGTTTCCGACCTTCTTCGTCTCCCCTCCAGGAGGCGAGCGCGGCGGAGTTTTTCCGCTGATCTTTTAGGTCGGGCGGATCTAAGTTGGCGGCGCCCTTTCTCTTGTTTCGAGAAACCCCAGACGCAGGGATTTTCCTTCGATAGAGAATATTCTGAAGGTTGCTTTCGAATTTTTTTCTTGGCAACCCCCTCGGACTTTCTTTTCGAAGCTTTCTCCAGTTCGTTTTTTTCACCTTCAGAAGGCGGTGACAGCCTAGATGGGCTCAGGGCAGTCACCACGCTCACCGCTGTTGTTCACCTGCTGCACGGAGAGACTAGGGCATTTTCTCGTCAGAAGTTCGTTTCCCTTTTAGTTCATTTTTGTCCCTCCCAGGAATTCTTTCCCCCCTATCTCTTCGCGGCAGCGTCCGCCTTTTGGTCACAGCAGACGTTCTCACTAGTCTTAGAGGGATGTGTAAGCGGCGCTCGGGATCCTTTCGCACCTTAGGCCCTCCGTTGACCGCCGAGAAGCAGCGGCGTCGCTTTTCCTTGGCGGGTATTTTTGCAAATGGTTCTCCAGGCGTACCGACCTTTTCTTTTCCCTCCGAAGAGGAAGGCTCTGGACCCGCTTTCTCATTTCTTTTCCCTGATACGAGCAGTTTTCAGGACGCCCGCGCCCCCCGCCTCAGAATGGCCACACTGCTTTCCCCCCAGCAGCGACCTTGACTGGAGAAAGGCCGCAAAAATTTCAGCTTTTCCCCCCCAAAAGTTTTTTATCACTTTTTCAGATGACCCGGCTGGGCCTAGGTAGTCTCCGCTCAGAAGTCGTGTTGGAGGCATCTCTGACGGTGCGCCCCCCGCCGGAAAGAGAGAATTTCTGAGGGACGGTTCTCCCGTCAGGGCGCTTCCTTTTAGGCCCCTTCTTTTCTGCGCTCTCCCTATGCAACTTCTAACATGCTGGCCCTTTCCTTCTATCAGCGGTGCCTGAGTCCGTCCCTCCCTTGTCGACGAAGATTTCCGCGCGGTCTCCGCTATCCAGCGCCCTTTCTATTTCTCCTCCTCAGCTTCTTCCGACTTCTAGTTCAACGACCGTCGCCAAGCTCCCGCGCTAAACCCCCTATGATCTGCACTTCTCGAGGTCGAAGCCCCAGATCTGAGTATTGGATCTCAGACTCTCGTTCGTTTTGCCGACCCCCCGGGCGACGTCCGTCAGCGCCCCTTCTTTTGGACTATGGCCTAGTATGAAAAGTCCCTGTGACTAGGTCTCTTTTCCCCCCTTCCTTTTTTCGGTCCCTTATCCGGCCCAGCGTTCTCCTTTCCACTCAATGATGGCCCTTTCAATCGTCCTTGCGCTGGAAGGAGTTCCTGCTCCTGGGGAGCACGCTACAACTTTTTCTCCCCCTGTCGTTCTCCCCTTCCCTCAAGTTTCCTCATTTCTCCGCATAGAAAGTTGTTCACGAGTCCTTGGATGTGCCCGGAATTCCTGCGAGTGTTCCTGATTTCACCGGCTTCGAGGCCTGGCTTAGGACCGATCCGACGAAATGCGACCCCTTCCCCTCGGGTAGTAGGCTCCCTTTTCCTCTGTCCTTTTTCTTGAAGTCTTGCCATTGCTGGCGATTCCTTTGGGTCAGTCGAGTTATACGGGATGTTACTTGGAGCGGCACCCCGACTGTCATGTGAACATGAGTAGTTTCGTGTTCTCTCTCATTCTCCTTCTTTCTCTTCCCACCACGTTGGATTTTTTTTACGTTGGTTATCTCCTTTTCCTCCTCCAGTTTTTGTTGTTTCTTTCTATACCGCGTAGATTTCTTCGTACCTCCATCGTCTTCTTTTGGTGATGCTATGCTCTTCCTCCTCTCATTTTCCTCCCCAAGCCTAGTTTTCTATCACGTAGAACGGCGACTTCCGACTTTCTCTCGCCACCAGTCATGTGCTGTCAGTGACTGATCCCCAAAGGACAGAAACCCCACCCCAAACCTCCCTCCGCTTTTTTCTTCCTCTCTCCCCTTTTCCGTCGGATACCCCCCCTCTCTGCCCTCGCCTGGAACAACGCGAGACACGTTTATTATTCGCGGCGTCCCGGCCTTCAAATTCCTTACTGCATTTTCCTTCCTCCCGGCCCCTCTTCATTTTTTCTCTTTTCCTCTCGAGTTTGGTAGACATGTGTAGCTCTCCTAAAGGGCCTCCCTTCCCCGCAGGGCCATTGGGACTGCGTTCCCCTTTAATGAGTTCAACCCCTTCTTCTTTTTTGGTTTCCCTCAGAATCGGTGATGCTCCTGGGTCAATTGCTAGCTTGTACCTTATTTTCCATACTACCCTTCTGGTAGACTCCCTTAAAGTATAGGCGCTTTCTTGCACTCCGGAAAACCTCTGCTGCTCGAGATGCTCATAAGAAGGCCGCCTGGATTTCAGACATCGTATCCTTGTTTTTTTTTTTTTCTTTCTTCGCCCCCCTTTCTCTTGCAGTTTCTCTTCTCTTCGTAAGCTCCGCTGCAACCTGGTGATGACGTTCGGAGTGAGACGTCGCGAGAGCGGAGGTAGAAGGAGAAGAAGACGCTCCCCTCTAAAAGATTCCTGTGTTTCTTTTCCCGTGGTTCTTCCTTTAAGCTTTTTTTTCTGCCTAGCCGGTTCTTGCTGCGCAGCGATCGACCGTTCCCAATTGTCCCTTTTCCGCGCGTTTCCGCCGGTTGCGCACCCGTAATAACGAGACTCAACTAGTCTGTAGCTTCCTCGTCTCCATCTCTCAGTCTGCTTCGAACCTTTCTTCTTTTGGGCGTTGTGCCGCCGCTGCACTCGATTTCCTTTGTATTTTTCCCCTCCCCCGGTTTCGGTTCCTGGACGGTCTCCCAACGTTGAGATGATGAGAGACTTTCAATAGTCTGTGGTTTTTTTGATTTAGATGCCCCCCTCCTTAGATCCAGATGCTTCCGTAGGACGAGTTGAGAGTTAAGAGAATGAATAGGCTTTCTTTCCTTTTTGCTTTTTTCCTTTCCCCCTCCCCCTCCCCCGTCTGCTTTCCCCTTTCGTGGGGTTCTCGGACCCGCCTTGCGATCTCCCTATATGATTGCGTCCGAGCCGCGATGACAAAGGCAGTTTACGACAGAGGTCACGCTTTCCCCGCCATTTTGATGTGTCCTTTTTTGTCTTGCTCATTCCACCCCGAGACCATGGACAGCATGGCGTTTTATTCGCAGGAAGCCGAGACGTGAGCCTCTTCAATGTCCATGAACAGGTTTCTCAAGTAGGGAGGATGCCATCGGTTGGTGCGCTTCCCCCTCCGGCCCTCGGTAGGCACCGAAGTCGGTCCCAGGCCCCTGTGGCCTCAGACGCGATCGTGCCACGGCCCCACCTTTCGTAGCCTTCCGCAAAACATAAGACTCTCCTGAGATCTTCCTGCCACACTCTTGCTTTTTTTACTGCCCCCCCCCCGCCGTCCTTGCTCCCAGCCCAGGATCTTTAAAACGACAGATTCTTCCCAGCAGAGAGGACAATGAAGATATGCGCCTGACTAAGAATGGCATTCCTCCGCGCTTTTAGAAGACCTTTCTTTCGGTGAACGAACCGACGGCTTTCCTGATATAAATGAGGCTCTGTTAAAGATATAGCCAGGAATGAATCTTTCTGACGCCGAGTCCCCCCTGAAAGAAGGCGGGATTTTTCCTTTCAGATTTACGCATTCAGGAAACCCCGCGCTTTTCCTTTCGGCGGATTTCCTTTGGTCTTATGAGCGGGACGCCAGTGGGAGCGTAGGGATTTCCTCAGACGCCTAAAGAGAGTTGTTCTTTGCGGGCAGCCCAGCCCCATGAGGTGATTTTGAATAAGTTTTTCCTGACCTTTCGTAGAGAGAGTTTCTGGGCACCCCTCCCTCTTTCTTGGCTAGGCGTCGTTTTTTTCGCGCTAGTTGAGAGAAATTCTTTTCTTTAGTTTGCCAGCTCCTCCCATCCCTCAACCCCTTTTTTTTAGACTCCTCTGGTCGTCTTTAGTGCGCATTCATCGGACGGTCTCGTTCCGAGCCTGTGCGGAATCTCGTGTTAGAGGAGCAAGCGTTTTTCCTGTTTCCTTTTTTTGTCGCTTGAGTTTTACCTCTTCCAGTTTCTTCTTTCGATGGACTTTCTTTCTTTCGATGGGACATCCGCTTGGCGGAAATTTTGTCGTCTTGCAGCTCGGGTCCCAGTCTTTCTCTCTCGTTCTCATCCTAGTTGTTTATTTTTGTTTTCTCGATACCGACTTGACACTCTTTCCAGCCTTTTTTTTTTTCTGGTCTTTTTCCTATTTGCGCCTTCCTGGCCGTGAGATTGGTAAAAGTTGTTTTTTCCCCACCGTTACCAGGCGAGACACGAGGCGCAAGAGACCGACGATGAATACACCCCTGAGCGCGAACCCTCCTCGATTTTTTTATCTTCTGTTTTCCCCCCCCTCTTGCGCCGCAGACCTGGGTACTTCTTTTCTTCTGTCCGAAAGAATTTCATTTCCCGTCGCATAGACAGTCCCTGAGAAGAACAGACCTCCGCCTCGGGGCCGCCTTGGTCCATCTTTTTCCCGCCCTTCTCCCCAAAGGAGTGAGGGCAACTGCTGGGCTTGAAACAATTCCCTCCATTTTTCTGGAGGATTCCTCCCCTCACTAAAAGATTTCTTTTCCCGTCGAGACGAAGCAACTAGCCCACATTCCCGTTCCTTCGCCCTCCTTCCTGAGGTTTTTTCTTTCCATTTCCCCCCACCCTGGTACCGGGCCTCTATCGACTGGACCTGGCCCCCTTCTTTTCCTGCATAGAGTCCGGGAAAGGAGCTCGAAGGAACTCGTTCAGAAGTGAAGTTTGTTTTTTTCCAGTTTGTTCGATCCCTCTTGCCAAAAGACCCGCACGTTTCGCCCCTCTTGTTTCCCCCTTCTCTCGTCACAGCCCAGAGGCCGAGCGCTCGAAGATTAGGGAATAGATGCGGGAACTCCCCTCGGCGCTTGCGTTTGATGTATCTCAATTCTTATTGTTGACTCCACCCCCCCCAGCCTTTTTTTTCGATCGTCTAATTTCTGAAGGTTTCCCTATACTAGGTTCTTTTCCTTTTGATAGTAGATGATGCCGTCCGCTTTGCCGAGGAGAACTCGGTGCCGTCCCTTAGGCAGTCGAGTCAGAATTAATTTTCCGGCTGCTCTCCCCCATTCTGGTCTACTTTCTTCACACGCTTCCCCCCGCTACCTGTCGATGCGCCTTTTGCTTCAAGGCCTTCCCCTCCTTGGCTGTCCGATTTTCGGTGGTGACAAGACCTTGAGACGAGCCGACATCGCCCCTCCCTGGTCCGTTTTTTTTTCCCGGCCCCTTTTTTCGGTGCCTTTTTTTGTAAGCGGCGCTGTACCGAAGAAAGCCCTCTGGAGATCGCCTAGGTTAAGAGGAAGAAAGACTTTCTTTTTCCCGCCTGCCCTTACTCCTTCCCTCTGAGTTTTCCCCCTCTTCTTTTCTTGCTTCCAGGGTCCCCCCCAGGATTACTTTTCCTGCAGGCTTGCCGCGCCAAGAGTAAGAAAGCCCTATATCGGCAGATATACGAGTCCTGTTTCCCCCGTCTCGGGCTTACTTTTTTTTCACCTTTCACTCTCCAATAGCGCAACGACTTTGGTTCCCCGGAGCACCCCACGTCGAGGAACTCAAAGACCCCCCTCTCCCAGGGGCACAAAGACCACCCGGGGGCCGACATCCCCCCTAACCTCTGAACCTTTTTTCGCAGATCCGTTTTGCTGACGGTCAAACGACGACACCTCTTCCTCTTTTCTCGGACTTGCATCTTCCGTCTTCGCATTTTCCTTTCGGGGAGAGTGATGCCCGCGCGCACATTTCTTTTTTTTCTCCCTCTCCAATTTTTTTTTTTTCTTTTTTTGGCCTTCTTTTCGCGCTAGGCTGTGAGGCCTTCCCCCTGTCTCCGTCGCATCCCTCTTTCTAGCGAAGATGTTTTCTCCCGCCGACCTCTTTTCCTTCCTCGTCTTCCTTTCTCTTTCCTAACTGTCCAAGCTCCGTCTCTCACTTTCCTTCTGTCACCCGCTTCGGTCGCCAAAAGAACAAGCGGCCTTGCTTATTGAGAAGTCGATCTCTCTCTTCTTTCCCCTGCCTCCTCTTAAGGCCTGACCTCGCGTCTCACCCTCCTTAGCTGGAGATGGCGAGTATCCGCGCTCGAACGCCTGCTCTCGGTACAGCCCTTGCCGTTTCTTTTTTCGGAAATCCACCCTCTTGGCCTCCCCCAATGAAATGACGCGGTCCCCCCCCCCCAATCCGCGATGGAAGCTGTTCTGGCCCCTTGCGGGAGCGCTACAAACTTTTGTCTAACACGTCGCCCCCCCTCCGACTCGAGGGGGGGCCCCCCGTTTTTTTTTTTTTTTTTGTGAGGCCCCCCCCCCCCCCCCCGGGGTCCCCCCCCCCAAAAAAAAGGAAATGATCTCCAACCCCTTGTCCTACTCGTCCCTCAAGTGTACCTTTCAGGCTTGACTCCGTTGAAGCGAATTCAAGAGACTTTAGAGTTGTTCCTTTCGATTTCTTTTGTCTGATACTGACCTTCCTTACCTGCTTTTTGTCGAGGCTCCTGATAACGCGGCTGTCGTGCTTCCGGGGCTTCACTGACAGCTTTGTCCCTTTTTTGGGGCGATTCTTAAGGGTCCGATTGCCCCTTTCAGTCAGTGCTGTCGGTTTTTCCCTTTTCTCGACTCCCCTTCTTTTGTGCTGTCTCGCCCCGCAGCCAGTCGCAGTTTTTATCTCCAAACCCCTTCTCGATGGATTGGTCGACGATGCTCTACGAGTATCTCCTTTTAATCTTCCCCCTTTTTTTTCCTTGAGAACGCCGTTCCTTAGAGTTTCTTATTATGTTTTTCTTCTCTGATCTGCGACTGTATGCGCAGTTCGTTCTAACAGCCCCCTCCCTAAGCAGGTTACATCGTTCCGAGGACTTCACCTCGTCCATCACGTTCCCGCGAAGTAACGCTCCCTTACTACCTCATGGCCTTTTTTTCATTTCCCTTTTCACCTTTTCCTTCATCGACAGCAGATTGATCTTAACTGGCTCGGCATCGCATCGCTGCCGGTGTTCAAGGCATGTAGTCGGGATAGGTACCCCGCTAGAAGCCGAATCGCCCACAACGCCGAGCCCCCCGCGTTTTTTTTCCTTCCGCCAGCCTTCTTTTCCTTTGCATTTCGACGTTGGCTTATTTTTAAGGCTCCTGTGTCCTTTCTTTCCCTTGAAGTCTTCGGCTTTTGTAGACAAGAGTCGCTAATCCTTGCCTCCCCCGATCCAGATCATTGAAGTCTTTTAACCTTATCCCTTGAGTTAGCCCCGGAATTAGTGGCCCTGCTTAAGGGTTTTTTCCCGTCCTCCCCCGGGGGGAAACTGCTACTCTCCCTAACAGCGGCCCTGTTAATTTAATCGCACAATTTCCAGCCTCCCTCGGCTGGAGGTCCTGCCCTTCTTTCTTATCGGCGATCAGTCTGCGTCCCCGCCATCCCCGAACTGCTGCGCGTGCTGATAGAGCTGCCCCCCCATACGCGTTGACTCCTTGGCGTCTTTTTGTCGTCCTTTTATGAGCGTTGGAGCCCTGACGATATTGGGACATTTTTCTCCCCCTACTTCAAGCTTCGTCAGTGCGGAATGTAGGTGCTGAAGTTTCGGGGTTTCCCCTTCCGGGACTCCCCTCCGCCCCGCACGTCAGAACGATACGCCCCTTGAGTAGGTGAAATATCCCCCCTCGGTGCAAGTAAAAACCTCTTGCTTTTCCTTTGTAGTGGTTTTTTGCATCCAAGATACCTACATCCCACCCCCTTAAATGCGATTGAATATGCCAGAAGCTGAAACCGCCCGCGCGTTCATCGTCCCCCTTCCATCCCTGAAGCTTTGATTTTCGACCTAGGAGGAAGGACATTTTCTAGGCCGGTTTCAAATTATGCTTCCCTTTCTTTTCCGCCTCTTCAGTTCCCCCCTCAGGTTGGGCGGCCGGTTCTCCCCCTTTCTTTTGCGCTGTGGGAAATGAGAAGGTCCATTACGTCGTTTTTGCCTTTTCACTGTTTTTTTTTCCCTACCCCCGATCCCTCTTCTCGGGATTTCGGAACTTTTTCCATCGCACTGCTAGGCGTTCTTTGAGGGAAAGATTATCACACCTTTTTCCTTTCCCGCCATCTCGGCTAGGTCAAACCGTTTTGATTTTCCTGAGGCGATCCAGCGGATCGGCCTTGCGTACGAGGCCGCTTTTACCCCTGCCCCCCCCTCCTTTCTTTCACCCTTTCCGCACCCAGCTGAGAGAGACGACCCGGATATTTTTTTTCTTTTTTCTTCAGGTCCCGCGAAATCCCTCTTCAGATGGGAGTTGATCGCATTCCAAGCCGCGACGGGGCTCTCCTCCCCTCCCTTTTTCCTTTTCCTTCTCACAACTTTTGTCCGGTGGGCCAGTCGACCCCCGCACTCGTCTGCACAGGCAGCCGTCGGTCCTTCTTCCCCTGCGCCGCGACAGAAGAAAGGGGCAGGCGGCTTTTTTCCCGCGGTCTCCCCCCGGCCTTCTCTTTTTTTTCCCCCACTTCCCCCTTTCTTTCAACCTCCTTTTTCCTCCTATAGAGACAGCAAAGCCATTTTTGACCCTGTTTATTCTGCAAACACTCCTCGCAGTTCATTGATCTCACAGGAAAGCCCCCCGACTCGATTGGTTCCGACCTGCTCTGTTCCTATGACGTTTTAATTGCAGTGAGGTATGCCTCCATCCGTCGAGCGCCACAGTGGAGGTAGTGGTGATCGTCTCTCGCATAGCCATTCAGCTTCTCCCTTTTAACCCCTCTCTCTCAGAATCTTTCCGGAGTATTCTGAAGACTCAGGTCGGGCCTACCCCCCGTTGTCTCTTCCCGATCGATAGAACCGGGTAATCCTGGGGTAGAACATGTAAGGACCACCTCCGGCACTCGCGGCTTCTCTTCTTTTTTTCTCTTGGATGTTCTCCCTTTCCTACTTCCTTTTATCCCCAGGTGCGGCCGCATCAACCCCACCCCGCGGATTTGCCAAAATGGCAGGGCGAATCATGGGTTCTCTTCTTCTGCCTGGGGAGTTTTCTGTAAGTCTTGTTCTTTTTAAAAAATGCTTTCGGTTTTGGGCTGCCTCGCTCCTGGCTTCCTCCTTCTGAGCTGATCGTTCTGACCATGCCTCCCCCCCTTCCCCCTTTATGCTGTTCTTTTTCTAGCTTTCCCGCCTTTTCTTATCGACGTTTTCGCGGCGAGGCTTGTTTGGCACTTTTGTTCTCTGCGCCATTGGTCTCGGCGGTCGGTTTTTTTCCCAATCGCCCTTGCGGGGTGTCCCTATAGTAAGAGGAAATCCCGTCTCTCGAGCCTCCTTTTCGGGCGCGTCCCCTCGGCTTTTCGGAACGGTGTATTTTTTTCGGGGCAGCTCGGTGGTCA
>Ga0179593_1304260_pt1 | contig 15009 bp, 11 predicted proteins | sample CZODoug2_1_08_16_FD_185931 | JGI IMG/M metagenome (GOLD analysis project Ga0179593, IMG submission 185931) | Vadose zone soil fungal communities from Angelo Coast Range Reserve, California, USA - CZODoug2_1_08_16fungal (PacBio error correction) | ecosystem: Environmental > Terrestrial > Soil >... | reverse complement strand
CGGTGTTTCCTCCCTCTAGCGGTCGGGGGGTCGGGGTACCTGTGGATACATGGCTAAGGATTCCCCTCCTCCCCAGATAGGTCCTTGACGGACCCGTCCTGAAACCCCGCCAGAAAGCCCGCCCCGGCCTCCGAGCGGGCGGCGTTCTGGTTCTCCGTCCCCCCTGTTGAGTAGTCATCAATCAACTCCGGCGAGAAGTTGCAGGTGTCCGCGGGCGTGCCGTCGTACTTTCACTCGTTGATGCAGGTCAACTTGCAGTCCGTCTTTTCCCTCATCATAGCTTTTCCTGTTGGCCAGGTAGAAGCGCCCGCAACCCCGCGCCCGTTTTATTCCGCCCCCCATTTGCTCCTCCCCAGATGTTCCCATCCCTCCCCCTCCCCAGTAACTACCAGAGAGGGGGATGAGGTAACCTAGATCCCCCAAAGCCCTATGCGTGAGCGACAGCAGATGCTACATCGACTTTCCAGCATGCTCCCAGTGCTCCGGTGGACGCCTTCTTGCCCCTTTCCCTCACACAGCCTTTCCGAGGCACCGGCCGTTTTTTTTCTACGATGCGCAGCGGACGATCGGGTGAACGTTCTGGTTCCAAGGCTCAGAGAACCCCCTGCCATGCCAGCTCGGTGAATTTTGGGTCCCTCTTCCTGGTCCGCCCGCAGCGGGACAACTGGAAGCAGACAGGACCCCTTTGGTGAAGACCCCCCAGACGCCCAGGTCGGTCTGGCCTTGTCAGTGCGCAGCTTCGTGTCGTCCCCCCCCCCCTCGGGCTGTGATACGGCCTGAGCTCGCCAAGGCGTGGCAGGTCTTTTAAAACAGCATCGTGGTCCGAAGCCAGTGTGGTGGCACGCACCGCCAGGTACGAGCCGCATTCAGCGACTAAGGAGAGCCCATATGTTCCTCTTCTCCAGCACCGGACGCGAAGCCTTTCCCGTTTTCCCCCCGATTTCAACGGCGAAAGCGCAGACCGGACCCCCCGAAACTCCGACCCCCTTCCCCGAGAGGTCGGTCCGAGGCACCGCAGTCGAAGGTAGTACCGCCCCGTTTCGGTTGCTCCAGCAGAAGATCGTCGGTCATAAGCTTCGATAATTCCGAGCTTCCCCCAGTCCCCCCCTAAAGGGCGGCGGGGACATAGTTGAAGTCGTCCCAACTTTCGACTTTTAGGCTACCTCGGCCGGCAGCGTTGGCGGGTTTCATTTCCCTCTTTCGTCGATTCGACTTCCTACGTGTCGCCGATGCCCTTGTGAGAATGTGCCCGACCCAGTTCGTCAGTGCTCGGGCCAGGGCCGTCCAGCGGTAAGCCGCTTGAGGCCTGCTCTTCGAACAGTCCCGCCTTGGGAATTTTTTCGTCTATGCACCACAGCTGTTACGCGCGATATAAGAGGAAAACCCGGCCGGGGTGGCGTTTTTTTCCGGATCTCTTATGTGAGCCCTCTTGGGGTTTAAGTTCCATTCTGCGTTGAGCCGGGGCCCCTTCACTCCCTGATCCACAGCAGGTAGCAAAAGACGTTCCACGACATTTCTCAAGTACCAGGACTGGAAAGCCGCCCGCCGGTCCTCCCCGGCGTGCAGCGAGATCCACAGTCATGCGTAGAGGATTTTAAGTAAGCACGCGGACCTAGTTCTTTCCGCTGGTGCTATTGTAAAACCACCGAGCGAACGTGGCCGATCACCCTGCTCATCGCGAAGCGAGATCCCCGCCGCTTTCTGCTAGAGGAACTCGAGTTTGAACACCTCGCTGCCCACTCACAAGGTACGGGTGGACCGCGGCCGGCGAGATTCTTTCCCTCAGACTTCTTCGGCCACTGAGCGCCCCTTAGAAGCGCGAAAGAAGAGCGAAGTCCCCTCTGCCCTTTTCGAGGTGCAGACTGCCCCAGCGTACACAGTTTTTGAAGATCGTGTACGTCGCTGCCTAACGCTTTCTCTCGGAGCTGCGGCACGCAGTCATGCTGCTGCCGTAGACCCGTGCAGGCCACGGCGACTTCCGCGGAGCCGACTGGCATTTCTTTGGTGCGGGGCCGTGCTTTGCTGATTTCACACACGGTCGACCCTACGAAACCTCGTCAAGAAAGATCGACCTTATTCTTTTTTCCTCATCATAATTTGTGTTGAGATTATCCTCTCATGAGGTGATGATGTTCGCTACCTTTGATTCTCGACATAGGAGACGCCTCCCCTTTTCAAGAACCGAGCCTCTCTATCTGAATTTAGAGCCGGATCCGAGAGGGGCCTCGCAGCCTCTACGGAAAGCAAGCTCGTCATGATTATCCCCGAACGTATGTTCGGCGGCGACGTCCCCTTCCCCCGTTTTACGATGGGCATATACCTATCCAGTGAGATAGCTTCGCTAGGAGGGGTCCTTACTAGAGAGTTGGCGCGATGCTCTCGGCTTTCCATTCAGAAGAGACCTACCTGTTGGACAGCAACGTTTGTATAACCGAAGTAATGTGCTATACCGGCTGTCCAGTCGCTCTTGAGATGAATCAGAAGGTGGATAGCCTTTCCGGCATCTATGCGTTAACAAAACCCCTCCCCTCTTGAACACTATGGATGCGGTTCTGCTTCCGGATTTTTGAAAGTCCTACCGAATTGTCTGTCCCCCCCTTTCCTTCGACGCCTGAAAGGGGTTTTCTGTTCCGCCGGCCTGGCCTGCCACGTCTAGGTCGTGTATCTTTCTGGAAACCCCCTCCTTTGGAATTTTTTCACCAGGATCCGAAGAGCCGCTACCGCTCCCCCCCTATTTCCGGAGGGTGGGCCTGAAGCGCGGAAACCCACCTTCCCTCTCGGTGTGATGAGCTTTCTCAGGGCATTTTTGTTCATACGATCCACACGGGTGCCGTGTCCATACGGCCGGGCTTCTTATGGGCCTCGACCTGCGATTCTGGCAGAGACGTCCTCCTTTTTGGTTTTCTCTCGGCAAGAGAACTTTCGGCCTTTGATAGGCGTGCCGGAGGAGTATGGTCCTCGCCGAAGAGCCACGCCAGGGCCCTCCCCCCGATCATTGTTGAAGAGCACCAGGGTAGGCTGATCTCCTACTAGTGCGATGGTCTAGAACCTCCTTGAGTTAGGGGAATGCCGCTGCGGCATAGTCTAGGCTGCCGGGATGACATAGTTGGATAAAGCGGGTGTTTGCCTGAAAGGTCGCAAAATAGGACTTGGCAGAGAGGCCAGGTTGCGGAGGGTTGACCTGGGAGAAAAGGGCTGAGTTTTGTCTGAGAGGCCGGTCGCAGTTACTGCCGACAAACTAGGGACGGTTCGGTGATCGGGCTTGATGTTTTAGCCTGCTCATGGCGCGGGAGGGCCCCTTCCCAGCTTCCCCGGCTGTGACCTTACTACTTTTTCGAACACGTCGAGCGGCCCACTATGCTGTTTTCTACTGACAAATGTTGAACGAGGTCTTAGTTTCTTCCCATTTTTTTCCGTGTCTGACTCGCTGACTGAGGTGCGTCACAGACCGTCCTTGCTTTTAAGAACGGGCAGATCCCTTTTGCCCTGCGTAGCGGGTTGGGCGCCCGGAGCCAGGGCGGGACGTGCGCCTTTGTACTTCCTGGCGGGTCCTTTTGTGTTGACGTACCTGTCCGGCGACCGCCACGAGTGCTGGCCCTGGTTGTTTTTCATGGAGTTTTCCCACCCCCAGGAACTGCTTGCATGAGTTACGAGCGTTCGCATCCGCCGAATCCCGGAAGGTTCCAGACCGCTGACCTGGTCTTGTCCCCTTCTCGCCGCCAAGTCTCCTTAACCGTGGTCAAGTAGAGCTTGGGCTTGGGTTGGGTTTCGTCTGGAGCCCATACTTCTTTTTACCCTCAGGCGCCGACTGGCTTTTCAGTTGCCCCTATCACCCGATTTTACTTTTTTGGGGACTGTAATTGTGCGGCTGGTGGGGTGGCCCTGCCTTCTACGTTTCGCGGTGTGAGGCCGGTGCTGACTGTGTTTCCGGATTCTTGAGCTGTTGCGGAGTGAACTGAGTCGGACGCGGTGTAATACCGAGGGCATCGCCTGGCCAGGCCGCATTTCCCCCCCGTCGCTTCTCCTCCTCCAGTTCGATGGTTTTCCCTTTTTGCTACGTCAGCAGCGTCTAAGCCCGGTCCCCGGCAGGGGATTGAGGTTACTGGCCCTGGTGTGTGACAGTGACCCTCTTCCCGTCGTGGCGTCTGTAAAAGCCTAAGGGTAGTCCTGGTCACTACTTACCACCCGACCCTTAGTTATGATACCGGATCTCCCCCTCTTTTCCTTATTGTGGGGAGATCGTCTCTGGAGCACCGAGCGAGGGTAGCTTGGCTGGTCGGTGGGTTGAGGTCCCAGGGGGACTTACCCCCGTTCAGTGTACGGAGGCCCTCGGCTTTGAAGGGCGGCATGCACCCTTTTTCCCGTCACGGCCCAAAGGCTCTTGGCGGGCCCCCCGGCCCTGTTTAGACGGTTCCCGTGTTTTTCGTATTTCCCCCTTCTTTTTTTTGTACCATTTAATCAGAGTTCGAACCTGCACGGGGTTCTCTTTCCTTCCTTTGTACTGCCGGCTCTTGTGGAGAAGGTCACGTAGGCCAAGTGTTATTAAAACAAGAACGAGGTGCGCCAGCCCTTGTGCCGGTCAGAAAAGTTTTAAGGCCCCGCCCCGCGCCCCCTCCTACGCCACGTCACCCCCCTATCAGATCAACCGCAGAAAACGTTTCACCTTCCAAACGTGTTGCTATTTTCGACTCTCACACCATTTATTCCTCTGCTCGTCTCTCTCTTTTGACATCAAGCGATTTCTCTCCGTGCCCGTCTCCTTTGCCTGATTCCCTTGCCCTGTTTCCAATCCATCAGCGCCGTTGTTAGACAGGGGAACCGTGTCTTCCTCTCTACTTGTCGCAGCGACTAAGCCATTGGCCGAATGCATGTTCCTGTTGCCCCCTATCCGAAAAGACAACGGACTTATTTTGAAAGTCGGGTTTTAGGAAGTTATCGGTGGACCTGAGCTTGACCCGCTTTCAGCCTCCTTCTCTGACTTTTTCCCTCTCTCAGGCTCTACGACTTCCCCACCAGGCCTGACTTACCCTTTGAATCGGTGCAGGGCTTACCAGCCCCGTCTGTAGATGCGTGATCTCTCCAGGGCGTTGTATTCCACAAGTCCTCTTCTTTTCCCTTCGCGTCGTGTTATGTACAGCAAAGGCGTTTTCTTAAATGCCCTTTTTTTATCGAAGTCGAAAGCACAGAATCAGCCCCCGCCTGGACGCCGGCCTTCCCCCAGAGCGGGCGCTTGACCTTCAGCTTTCTGTTCCGCCCTTCTTCCCAAACCTCCCTGCAACGGAAAGCCTCGGTCCCTTCATGCATGTGAGCAAGAGTCCCTGTAGTCTCCGCCTGTGAGGTTTCCCAGAAAGGTTAATACCCCCCCCCCAGACATCGATAAGCTTTCTCTCGTGGCAAGTAAAGCGAGGAAACGGGCGACAGCTCGCTTTCGCTTTCCACCTATCACCGGCATGGTTTGACAGAGTGGCGTTGCGGCGTTCCCTTTGCGTCTATTCACTGTACTGCCGTTCCTTCGTATCCCCTTAATGCCGATTTTGCTCGAGAACCTTGTTTACAGTGTTTTTGTTCAAGCGCGCTCCCCTTAAAGGCGGGCCCTCATCCTGCCGCAAACCTGGAGAAGGGTGTGGGACTCTTTCTGAAACAAATGTAATCGCTGAGATCGTGACCCGCAGCAAGTGGTGGCGTAGACCCAAGCTCCCTGAAGCTAGAAAGAGGGTTTAATCACGTGTGTCAATCTGTGATCCTTTACGCGATCAATTATCCAAACTTTCCCGATGGACCTAGCCAAAGCAAGCAGACCATTTTCCGTGAGAATTCCTGCACCCCTCTACTACTTTCAGGAAGGACATCTCCCTAAGACCGCGCATGCTGGCTGTCGTTTTCCCTTGCGCAGAAGCATATAACTCGCTGTCGTTCGAGTGTTTGTTTTTTCATCCCCCCCGACGATGATACCATGTGAGAACCCCTTCGATCACTTCTCGCATCGCGCCGATCCCGCCTTTGTTTATTCCTCCTTTCCCGGCTCGGGCTTCAAACTTGCAAAGAAAGGGTCGTTATTCTGACGTAGCGCGCCGTACGAGCCCTGATTCTCCTCCATCTCCTTAAGGAAAGGCTTTGACGCGCCTTCTCTTTTCTTTCTTCGGTGGTATTCTTTACGAGTAACGTGCTCTCCGTGCTTTCCGAACCCGCCGTCGTTCGGATGGGTCCAGCCCTGGTGCCCGTTTCTTTTTTCAGTCTTTCTGATATCCTTGGCGCATCGGTAGATCGGTTTCGTTTTTTGCTTTGGCTTTTATCTCCCGGTAAATGCGGTTGGAGAAAAGGTTCCAAGCGCCCTCCCTCTTTATAGCTCCCCTAATACTTTGTTTGTTCGAGATTTAGATCACGCTGTGACTGGTTAGCGTTCTCCCCTTTCTTCCCCAATGCCCCGATCCGAAAGAAATCGCTCCGATCCTCTCTCCTTTTCAGATCTTCTTGAATCCTTTGCGAAAAGGCAATGAAGAACGCACTGATTGACTTCCCTCCTTCAGGAACTTTTTTTCCGGGTTTCCCACGATAGTTGTCCGCGTTTCTATCTTTTTCCACCCTCTGGAAAATTTTAGCTTCTGTCGCCGTACCTTTCCTATTTTCGCTGTAGATACGGTGTCCTCCTCCTCTTGCTTAGGACTCCCCCTCGGCTTTCGTAGGGGTGTAGACCTTTTTCATGATTTCTCCCGCCACCCTCGATTTGAGCGTAGCTCTTGTTCGCTCTGATCGACGGGTGGATCGCTACGGCATCTCCCCTTTTTCCGTTCCCCCACATCACGAGCCAGGAGCTGCTCCTTTTCTGCTGTTCCTCGATTGACTACCCCTGTAGCTCTCTTGAAGGCCGTTTTCTATATTTACAGTTGGGGAGGCCTTCCTTTCCCTTACACGGGTGGTACTTCGGATCTCCTTTTCGTCCTCTTCTCCACGTCTTCCGTTTTTCCCCCCCTCCGATGCATTTTTTTTCAGAGATTGCTCTTTCTTCAACCACTCAAGAGCGATAGGTGACTCCCCACCCCCCCGTCCCTTTTTTGTTTTTTCAAGGTTTGAGGCCATCTGGGTAATGTCGAGTCACCCCTCTTGTGGCCGGATCTACCTTCTTTTCTGCAGGAGCGATAAATCGATCTACAATGAATCCTTTTCCTTCTCCCTTCCCTTTTGCACCCGGCTGGCAGGTTCTAAGGGCTCCCCCGGTGCGGATCTCCAGCTCTTTCTCAGTGCCAGAATTTATTTCCTGTCCTCGGCCTTCTATTTTTTTTTCGCTCAGTCGGAGCCAGTTCCTCATTCTGGGCTTTCCTCTGTTCCTTCCCTTTCGGATCCTTGTTTGTGCGCGGTCCGAGTATTTTTTTTTGTCTCTATCGAGGCGGAAGGCGATGTCCACTTTACCTTGCCCGTCCCTGTACTGGGCGGAGGTGGACGTTTAGACATTTTTTTTCTGTGGAAGGGCCCCTGAACCATTTTTGGGCCCGGGACTGTTCTTTTTCCGTTTTGTTTTTTCCGAGATGGACTCATGCGTTTCTTTTTGCTGTTCTTCGAGTAGGCCCCTCAAGCGTCCACGGCCCTTCCCCCCTGTCTTTTGGAATCCCCCCTCCGGCGTAGTGCCCCTCACTTTCCTACTGTACGCATTTTGCCCTCGCTCACGTCGCCTTTTTTTCCCTTTTCTTCCTCGTGTTTCCCCACTATGATCACCTGGAAACTTCCCCGACCTCCTGGTTGATAGCTCTTTCTGTTGAGTGCCGCATTTGCGATCGTGGTTCCTTCTGTTCCTTTTTCCCCTGAAGGTCTTTTCCCTTTCTGTGATCGAGATGTGTGGTGCGAGGTTCGGCGTTGAACACAGGAAATGTTCCTCCTTCTTCTTCGATTCGTTTTGTAGACAGACTAAAAATTCCCTTCCTTGTTCATTCCCTCCCTCTCTCCTTCTTTGATCATTCAAAGGCTGAGTCGCCTTCTGAGCGTTTTAGCAAGTACCTTTTTCGTTCGTCGATGTACCTCCCCCCCCCCCCGGTTTTAGAGAAGCTTTCTTCAGGTTTTTTTTTCCTTCTCCCTATACCCCTTTCTCCCGGTGAAGGTGGTGTCTGATGATGGGTCCCTTTTTCGATTGATGATTGGGGTTTTGGCGGCTCTTCCGTGGTTTTTGTAGGACGCTGACATGACATTGAACCGAGCTGCGACGGGCAGGAGCGAAAGGAAATTCGGTTCCCTTCCTGTGACCGCCCCGAGGGTCTCGAGGAGTTTCCTCAGCGAAACTTCTCTTTGTCCTGCACACGCTTTTCGTCCTCTTCCAGATGAAATACCAAATCTTTACCTCTGTTTCTTCCCCCCCTCCTGACCACTCTTCAATGACTTGAGGGCCGCTTAATGTAATGGGTGTGACATTATCCTTTTCATGGACAACCTGGGAGTATTGTCCTAGTTCGTACCCCAGTGACAAACTGAGATACTACCCGGCTTTTTTTGATAATCTCTTCTTCTCTTTTTCCTCATTTTTTTTGTTGAGTATGTCAAATCCCTCGCCTTCGGGGGTTTCTTCTTTTCATGGGAAATACCGTCGTTCTCCCCTCCTCTTCCCCAGTCCTGTTGTAATGAGTTATCACAAAAAGCCAGTACCCGTTCCCGCCCGGTCCTCGGACTAGAAGGGAGGAGATTAGGTACTCTTCCCAGATTCCAGGGCTTTCAATAATTGGGGGTCCAGATCCGACCTTTTTTTTTCTCGCGCCGGTCCCAGTGGATAAGGTCCCTCATACCGGCAAGTGTAGTTACCAATAATCCATCTTCCCTTCGCCCGTCTTTTGCCGCGTACCGAATTCAGAGCGGAACCTCCCCCCTGAGAACGCCTGTACCCCCCAACCCCTTCAGGAAGATGCCCCCTCTCCCTCCCGACCCCCCCACTTCACATTTCAATCGGTGAGTAGACCAAATCCCTTTGCTTAGCCTTTCTAAATGCCCTTCTTTTGAAATAGTTAAACCCCTTCGACTTTTCCTTCTTCCTCATTTTTAATGAAACCCGCCTTTTGAGGCTGCAACTGTCTCGTTTGTATGGACTCATTTCGTCCGTGGCTCTCTCTCTCGCAGCTTCCTCGCTCCTTTTCTCCCCGCGTTGGTGGCACCCTTTCGACATGCACACTTGCCCCAGAATTTCCGTTTTCATGCAGGTAGGGTACTTCTTTTCAAGTGTCGCCGTTTCCTTCTTTTTTTAAAATCCAGGGTCCATGGCTCTAGAAAGTCCCTTTTACGACTCGCCTCCCTATAATCGATTTTACGTCCCTTTCTTTTTTGTACAGGGCATCCCTCTCTAGCGGTTCCAAGCACGTCTGCTCCGTTGTCGCTTGCTCCCGGAATGTTGAGCATTTCTTTCTAAAGTGTCTTTAAAACCATCTTTTTGACTGTTTATCTACCGGGTGCTTCAGGTTTTCCTCGTTTTCCTCCCCTGATGTTCTCCCTCCGAAGACAGTTTCGCTTTTCCCTTTCTTCACCCTCAGAACGCGCGCAAGACCGTTCAATAGGGGGGGGTTTTCCTTTTGTTCACCGACCATGTCTCTTCCTACGCAGACCGTGTTACTAAGCAAAGCGATTCCCTTTACCCCCTTTCCCAAGCAGTAGCCGGTTCCTCTGATGTCGGGTACAGACCCCGAATCAGCGCTTGTCATCCTTCAGAAGGATAGTTCTAGAGAATCGGAAAGTCACACTATCCCTTATTAAAGTTTCCCTCCATCCTCCCTTCGATAGAAGCTCGGCATCGGTAATCGGTAAACTCGCGTAGTGTTCCTTTTTTCCTGGCCCAATCTTCTGATTCGACGATGCCCGGACCGTTCTTTCTCAACGGACCGTTTGCATCCTGCCACGGTGTGTTAAGGGTCTAGTGCACGAGACCCCTTTTTTTCACAGTTCTTTTTCCGTCGTCTCCAGGAGGGTCCCGGATCCTGGACCGTGCTCCCGCTGTGGGATCCCTTCTCTCTAACCACATTTTCATGAGCAGACTTTTTAACCCCCGCCTTCCTTCTTTTTTGACTTTACTGCTGGTGCAGCTTTCCCATCGGGTGTTCAGCGGTTTCCCAGTTCTCCTTTTCTGCCTTACTTTTGGGAGATCCCCTCAGTTTCTTTTTTCGTCTAACCCGACTTACAAAGCCGTGCTTAGCGGCCCACATTCAGGTCAGAGCCCCTTCTTCCCCTGTTGCCGAACCCTAGTTTTTTAGGCTTTTTTTTTCTCCCTGGTTAGTCCTCTCCTTTCCCGCTTCGTTTGCTTCTGATGCCTTCCCCACCCCTTCTTTTGTAACTTTGGATCCGGCGATTCCTTACCTTTCTCGACCGCCCTCTTTCTTTATAAAGGCCAGCGTCCCTTTCCTGTTCTCCACGCCAGTTCCCTTCTTCTTGACTATGAGGTGCTTGCAGGTTCTTCCCTCCTCGTCCCTCCTCCCCCTCCTTCCGTCCGCGCGCAGGCCGCGAAGGGTGGTTGATGAAGCACCCATTGAATATCGTGGGACGCGCGTTCCCTAACCCCCTCTAAGGTGCCGCGGATGTCCAGCTTTTACCTCTCAGTTTTTTTAGTCTTTCAGGCCCTTATATCTCTCTGGATTCGGCGGCTTCAGTCCTTGTGGGCTCAGGGTGCGGTTCTCGGCAAGTTCCCGAGGGCGGAGAACTGTCCTGACTTCCCGACATTTTTATATTTTCTTCTCCCTCCTCGTTGTTGTGTGTTCTCTCCTCTTCAACGTTGGGTTCTGCTTTTCCTTTCCTCTCGGCTCAGTTTTTTTTTTCCTGCTCGCGCGCACGGCCGCGCAAGTCGATCGTTTCTTCCTCGCTCGTCCTGCACGCGTCTCCCTTCTCCCCCTTTTTTTTCTTTGTTTTGTCCGGCCCTGAAAGGTTCCTCCTCCCCCTTCCCCTCTTTCTTCCCTTCCTTTTGCCCCATTCATCCTGTTAACTCGATCTTCGGTTTGGGTTCGGCTCGATTTCCTCCCTGCTGTGCTTTCCTGCTTCGGACTCGGACGCCCGGCTTTTTTTTCCATATTATTGGTTTTGTTTTTTTTTCCTTCTTTTCCCTTCCTCTTGAAACTCGTTTGATCTTGTTGATATTTGGTGTCTCTGGCACGGTTCCCCCTCGCATCGGTGTGTTGGAAACTTTCCCCCCCCCTAAAGTCTGCCTTTTCTCTTTCCCTTGGGAGGATGTGAACCCTAACCCCTTGCTGTTCTGCGATTCCCGTCGTTTTTCCTGTCTTTTTTAGCGTTTTTTCTTCTCAAGGAGTGGTTTTTTGGTTGTTTGCTGTTATCCTTCTCCCTCCTTCTGGATTTGGCTAACGCAGTCGGGTTTTATTCCTCTGGATCTTGCTTTCCCACTTCTTTCAGCTTCGATTTGAGCCCCTTTCCCTCCATTTCTTTTTTGTTCAGTTTGAGCCAACTCTAATCTTGAAGAGAGTCTTCTTTCTTTGAAAAAGTGCCGGTCCTTCCCCCTGTCGAGGGGAAACTTCTTCCTTTGCCCTCTTAAAAGAGTTTCCTACTTTTTCTTCCTTTTCCCTGCTGTACGACCGGCTGGAGCTTCCCTGATTCGGAAGATTTCGGTACTCCTCCTTTTGGGGAAAGCACTTCCCTCAACATGCTATCTTTCCGAGGAATGAGAGTTTGTCATGGACCTATGGCTAATGGCTTGTCTTTCCCCCTTGGCCTCTGCCTGTCTGGCGCGAATTCCCGCCGTCTTTCTTTTTGGTGACTTGAAATCTAGGCTTTTGGCAGTGATAAACTCTTAATTTTTCCTCTCTGTCCCCGGGGCGGATGTCATTTATAAAAGTTTTTTCTTCTTTCCCGCCCCTTTTGCTGTTTGGGGAAAATTGGACCCCTTCTTTCGGTTAGGTTTGGTTTCGTATTTTTTTCCCTTTTTCGGCTCGCGCCTTAGCTTAAACTGAATACCAATCCTTCAGTCTCCCCCCCCCTTCCGGTCTTTACAGAAAGAAGGTGTCCGAATGGTGGACTTGTTTGACCAGTGGCTTAAGGTAGCACTTTATCACTAGCCTAGCGACAGGTGAGGTTCCCCCTACATGATCGCGTGCTCCTCCACGTATCTAAATTTCGACGTACCGTCTCTTTAGGCCGATTTTCAGGACGTGTCTCGACCCTTTTCTTTCCCCTTTTTTCCTCTGCTTAAGCCCGGAGAATCTGCGGTGTTTTGCGGTAAGCGTAATTTCTTTTCCACCCAGTGAACTTTTCCCGTTAGACTTCTTCTCCCTCTAGGATGCTCTTTGAGTATGAGACAAGGTTTTCCTTCTCCACAGCCTTCTTCTTTTTCCACCTCACGTCTCTTGATGCTAAAGAAGTCTTTCGAGTAGACTGCCCCCCACCTTCTCTTTTCCTCAACACTCGACCGGATTAGAGGTTCTGGAGAAATAAAAAGAGTTCTCGGTGAAGGGTCTTAGGATTTTGTTTATCTCTTCTTGCGCTTGGTTGGAACTCTCAGTGGAGTTTCGTTAGTTTGGGACTTTCCCCCGGTGATTCTTTTTTGAAGTAGATGATCTTGAGTTTTCTTTCTTTGTGTAACCAACCCCCCGTGGGTGTCGTGCTTTGGCAATGCTTTTCCAATGCTCCTCGGGTCTCTCCATTTTTCCGAAACAATTGAGTTGTTTTTCCGGCAGGACGAGTGTTTCCAGATTTCCATACCCCAGATGTTTCCCTCTTCTTATGCACCCCCTTAGATCTGATGAAAGGTTTTTCCGGAGTAATGTCCCGTTTTTTCATTGAACGATCCTTACCCTCCCCCTAAAGACGGATTGTGGTATTTTTTGAGAAGAGGTAAGTTCCCCCCACTTACCCCCCCTCACATCCAAGAACGGATCGAGTTTCTTTTCACCTCTTCTATATTCCCCCCCCTTCCCTTTTGTTTTGTTATACGTGGTGTCCTAAATGATCCTGTATGGTTGGTCTTTTGCGTTTTGGAAGGGGGGATTCCTTGATCCTTTCCAATCCCGAAAGTCTTGAGCTCTTTCAGTCCGGTTCTTTCCCACCCCTTCCAGCTGCCCGAAACTATATGGCGTTGCTCTTTTCTTCGACTTGGTTCTCCCCCGACCTTTTGTTTTTTGGATTCTCTTCAGTGTTCCCCCACACCCTGCGATTTCTCTGCTTTTTCGAGGAGGAATTTCTTCTCTTCCCCTTCGTTTTTTTTTTTTTTTTTTTTTTTTTTCTAGGTCCCACCGTCGCACCCTTTCACTGACGCTCTAGGCTCTTTCACGGTCTTATCGTCAAGACGAATAAAACTCCGACACCTGCATCCGTTTTTCCACCCCCCCCCAAGACATAAGTAAAAAGAAGTCCCCTGTCCCCAAGTACTTTTACACCGAGTTTTTTTTTTCTATAGATCGCAATACGTCGGGCGATTCTGCGCGGCCTCTCGATTTTCTTAAATTTTTGACTCCCTCTATTTTTTTTTTTTTTCGTTGTTCAGCCTTAGCATGGAGTTCCGGTTATGCGCTTTTTTTTTTTCCTTTTTTTTCCTTGAACAGGCGTTTTTTTCTTTTCTCTATGTCCCCCTTCCGAGCGTGCATGTACTGGTTTGCCCGTCACAGCCCTTTTTCCTAGGCATACTCGGAAAAGTATCTTGTAACCTTCTTTTTTTCTTATTTATTCTTAAGCTCTCAGAATTACCTTTGATTGAAGGATGGACGGCTTCGACACCCTAAACTTCTTTTCTTAAATTTTTCTTTTTCTCCCGACTCTTTTTTTGACAAGTCAATTTCCAGTTCGCGTGACTCCTCTACGAATGAGATAGGCCCATGGTCCTTCCCCTTTAGATGTTAACGACTAGTGTTAAAGTTTAGTTGTTTGCTCTTTTAAGCCAGTTTTTGTTAGGAGGTTCTTTATCCAAGAAAGAGAGACCTACGAAATTCTCACACATCCTCTTCCTTCTTCATCCTCGGTATTCCCCTAGTTTTGTGTAGCGTCCTCCAAGGTTCTCGTTAAACTAGAACTTACCTCGTCCTTATTTTTCAGATTTCTCTGCGTCATCTTTCCCCTTTTTTAGTGTCTTACGGCCAGCGCTTTTATCCTAGCGTTTCAGTCTGATTTTTCCTTTTTATTGGAAATCCCTTCTTTTTCCTGTGCTGAGTTCTTGACCTGCATCGTAGATCCAGTCCTTGTGAAATATTTTCCCAGGTCTTTTGTTACGTCTGGTTGCCTCCTTCTGATGACTTTTCCCTTCCTTTTGACCAGCTTAGAACTGAGTTGGTTTTTCCAGTTCTTGTCCAGAGACATTGCTTCTTTTTTTGGCTCTTTCTCGAAGCCTCCCCTCGGTGCGCCTTTCGCAAAAGGTTATTCGCGGTTTGCTTGATAGTCTATTCCAAAGTCTTTCATGCGCGAAGTTTCTCTGACACCATCAGGCGTTTTTTCAGCCTAGTCCTTTCCGCCCTCCCCCTTTCCCCTCAAGATTTTTTTGTGCTTAATCTTCTGACAGCCACCTCAGTTTTTCTTCTCCGCAACCCTCCCCCCCGCACGTTCCCTTTTGTTGCGCAGGCCCGGCCTTCATTTTTTTTTCTCGCCTTTCTTCTTCATTGAGGCGTGTTTTCCCCCCCCCCGAGCATCCTTTCATTCGTCCTGCGCCTTTCTCCCTTTATTTTTTTTCCAAGATTTCCGTTTAACGTTTCCTCTCCTGTTGCTTTTTATTGATAGAGCCTATCCCGTTTTGCTTACTGTCCTGCAGCAGACGTCTCAGTCCACCCCCTACATGCCCCTTGGTTACTTTTTTCGAGAGCGTGCTCCGGCTCGAGTTTTTCTTCCCCACTGATTACTCTTTCTGCTGACGGCTTTTTAGTGATTCATTCTCCACTCACACGGTTGAGACGTCCGAGCCTCCCCCCGACCGTCTTTCCCGTTCTTTTCAGTCAGGTTTGAATCAGATTGCTGGCCTTCTGACTGAGTTTCCTTTCCTTCTTTCTTCTTTCCTTCACTTTTTTTCTTAGGCTCGGTTCGGGCTTCGGAATTTGCGAGGGCGGAGGAGGACCCGTGCCCACGACATTG
>Ga0179593_1461920_pt1 | contig 15010 bp, 28 predicted proteins | sample CZODoug2_1_08_16_FD_185931 | JGI IMG/M metagenome (GOLD analysis project Ga0179593, IMG submission 185931) | Vadose zone soil fungal communities from Angelo Coast Range Reserve, California, USA - CZODoug2_1_08_16fungal (PacBio error correction) | ecosystem: Environmental > Terrestrial > Soil >... | reverse complement strand
GTTCCCCCTTTTCGTTTCCCTCGCCCGTGAATTTTTGCCTCGTCAATACCCCCCACTTTAATTCTTCCCCCTTGTTCCCTGGCCGGGGAACCCTTTTTCCCCCCTCCGGCCTGGCCGGTTTTTTTTCTTTTTCGCGTTTGTCTGGTCCCCCTTTTCCCTGAAACTCATTTCTTTCAGCTTTTGGGTTTTGGACAACCAAACCACGTGGCCCGTTTTTTTCCCTTCCTCCCAAACTCATTCCATTTGTCTTTTCAGATTGCTTCCCATTTTTATTTCCCTTTCTCTCCTCCCTTTCTCCTTCCCCCCCTTCCCTTTGCTTTCGCGGAGACGGTTTTATTCCCACCCTGAACTGGTTTTGTCTTTTTTTCGCGTTTCCCCCACTAACCCCCGAAGAATCTTCGGGCCTCATCCCACTTTTTTCTCGCTTCAGCTCGTACCCGAGTATTGTTCCTTTCTTCGCCCCCCGTTGAACCTGCACCATTATCCAATTCAGCGGTTGCCCCTTCCATCCCCACCCTTTCCCCTTGGTCTTTTTCTTTCCCTGCATTTCTCCTCGGAAGGTTTTCCCCATTCTTCCCCCCCCTGTTCTTTTTTTTTGTCCACCCATCCCTTCTTTTTTTTTTTTTCCCTCATTCCCTCCTTTTGTTGGTTACATCTTCTTTTTTCCCTTCCCTCCCCCTGACCCTCCCCCCCTTTTGTTCCCCAAGATACCGTGCTGTGTTTTGTTTTTTTTTCCCTCCCTCTTTGAAAAATACCGTGGGCACCCATGTTTTTTCTTTTTGGGTTATCCTGCGGGGGTTACTTCGATTGGGGCCGTTTTTATGTTATTCCCCATTCCCCTTTCCACCTATGACGCGGTTAAGGAGTTCTGAGTCTTGTTTTCTCCCCCTTTTAGTTTTGGTCCTTTGACTTTCTCTTGGGAGTGTTGGGACCGCCTTGCGCGTCCACCCCCCCCCCGTTTTGGTGGTTCTACCGCTCCTTTTTTCCAGTCCCCCACTTCCGGTTGCGATCGCGCTTTGAGGGGACTTTGTTTTAACCATTCCGCTATCAATCCCCACTGTAAGTGAGGTTGAGGAGGACACCCCCCTGCAGCCCCCCCTTTCGGTTTCCCCTTCCCCCTCCTTGCGATCATGAAGACACTTTCTGAACGGGACCCCTCGATCTGTCCTTTTTTAACTCTCCGGCCTTTCTTCGTTCCTTCCAACCTTTCTTTTTTTACCCCCCTACTGGTTTTCTTGGGGTGGAGAGTTCCCGACTAAAACTTTTTTCTCCCTTGGCCCGGACTCTTCCCCCGTTTTTCCTCCCTCCCAACTGACCATTCAAATTCAAATGATTTACTTTTATTGTCGTACTTTTGCGTTCTCCACTGTCTAACTACCTGATTTTCCGCGACTTTTTTTTCCCTGCGTCCCCTTTGATACGGCCCCCAGGGTGCTTTTTCTCCCCCGTTTCTCCCTCCCCTTGACTTTTTCGACTTCCTATTCCTTTCAGCTTCCAACGAATCACTTCCGACCCAAACCCCCCGTTTTTCCTTTGTTTTTGTCCCCCCATTCCGAGTCCCCGAATGCTTTGTTTTTCCTCCCAGAAAAACCTCCCCACAATTCCTTTTTTCTTCCCCCTCTTTCTTTCGCGATTGTCCCCCGATGGAACCGTTCAGTGGCTTTTCTCTTTCCCCTTTCGAGCTTGACCAACCACTCCTTTCTGCCCCTTCTTGTTGATGACGGCAGTCTTTATATCTGAGCCTTTTGTACCAGAGGCAGTAGTCACATCGTCACCCCCGCTTCCCTCTTCTTTCCGTCTATCATACCTTGTTTTTTTCATGGGCTGACATTTATTCCTACAACTCGGCTGGTCCTTTTCAAACCCCATTTCCCCCGCCCCTTTCACCCTGTTTGGCTTCCCCTTTTCTTTCCTGAGTCCTGCGCGACTCTATGTAGCCTTCGTTTAATGCATTCCAATTTGGGTTCGCTTAAATTGACCGTCCTCAACCTCTGATGATTGTTCCCTGAGGCGTCTATGACTTTTCCTTCCATTCCCTTTTTTTCTCCCTTTTTTTTTCTCCCCCTCAAAAACTCTCCACCCCAGCCCGGCCCCTTTTTTTTTTTTTTGGTTTTTTCCCCCCCCCAACCCACAGGTCCCCCCCTTGAAAAGTGCGATAACTTTCTTTCCAGTTCTTCCTTTCCTTCTGTCCTTGATCCGTCTCATAATTCGGGAAAAAAAATAGGTCCCTTCTTTGCCCCCTCTCCCTTTCTTGCGTTTGTGGACACTCGGACAAGGTTTCTCCCTTTCCCTCTCGTTCCCCAAAAAAACCAACCCACAGCGTTCCGGTTTTCTTCTCCCCCCCCCCCCCCCCCCATTTGCCTTCCCAGTCCTCCAGACAGGCTCGGTAGAAGTTTGGGGCACCGTCCCCTTTCTTTCTGAATTTTCGCCTTCGACCTTTTGGTTAGAAACTTCCCTTTTTTTTTTTTTCCCCTTTCCCGTTTGGGCTTCCCTTCCGAAAACTTGAAGTGACATTTCCAGGTGACTTCCTCTTTTCTGGTACCTTCGTATCCTATTCTCCGACCTACCGGTATTCCTTTAATCGCTGGTTTTTTTTGGTTGTTCTACTTTTCCGTGATTGCCGGTGCTTCGCAAAATCTTCTTCTGTTTGGTTTTGCGTTTCTTGCCCCTGTCTGTTGCCAACCACATATGCTTTCACCCCTCCTTTTTATATGCCAGTTTGCCCCCCAATTTTCTCAGCACGGACATCGGCTAAGTTTTTTTTTCTTCTTGTCTTCTTTGTTGACACGATTAGTTTTCCCTTTTGCTCCCCACTTCTTCCCCCTCATCCACACTGCCCCTACTTCCCCGCGCAGATTGGCCGTTCCTTTCTTTGCAATCCGCTTTCCCCCGGTACTTTCAGGCTTTGCCCCACCGGACGGCCTGCTGAACCCCCCTCCCCCTGGCCCTTCTGCCCATCCAATGCTTCTTCACTTCCATCGCACCACTCTGCTGCGTTTGCTTTTAACGTCCGTTTTCCTCAAACTGGTGCCCCGCGCCACCCCTTCTTCTCCCCTTCGTTTTTTTTTTTTTTTTTCTTTTTTTTTTTTTTTTTTTTCTCGCTCACCCCCCCTTCTCCCATAGCGCTCGAAGATTTCCCCCCATTTGGCCGAACTGCTCAACATTTTATGTCTGCCTCTTTTCCTCTGCTTAGCGCCGACGAAAAACCTAGACCCTTTCCCCCCCCCAGGTGACACTCCTTCCATCCCTTTTCCTTTTCAGTCTCTTTTTTTCGACGCCCTCTTTTTCTCTGCCCTTTCTAGATCACCCGTAGCCCAGTGTCCGCATTTCCTTTTTCAAGCCTTTTCCCCCAATTTTGGTCCCGTTTCTGAGGGTAGTCCCAACTTGGTCCCCCCTTCCTTAAGTCTTTTCACAACAGCGGTTCCCAACCTCGGTGACGCGATTCTTCCTTACACCTTTTCTTTAAATTTTTCCCCCTTGGTCTGAATTTCGATAACCTAGTCGAATCTTCCCTTATCTCTCCCCCTTTTTTTTTTTCTCTCTCTTTCTGTTTCTAAAAAACCCAGCACTACCCTTCCGGGACCTTGGTCAGATCGTCTCTTTGGACTCCGTGTCCCCTTTGTTTTTTAATTAGGGCGTTTCTGCCAGAGCATTTTGGGTTTAATTGTTTCCATTTCCTTTCTTCTTCCGGGCGGGATGGGGTCACAATGGGTCCGTTGTGTGTTCAGAACCAGTGTAACTTCGTTGCCCCCTCCCCAGGGGCCTCCATGACCGATGTGTGTATGCTTTTCTCCTTCTCTTCTTTCTCTTGATCGCTCCACTATATTTAAAAGAAACGGTGCAGACCAATTCTTTTTTCCCCCCTTTTTTTTCCTTTCTTTCGCCCCCTCTCTGTGTGTACTCGGGAAAACCTACAACGTTTCGTTATCGCTTTTTTTCCCCCCTTTCTTCTTTTTTGTCTGAGTGCGTGGTTTGCCATTTTATTGAACGGCCTTCCGCAGTCTTCCCTCCCTTCCCTCCCCCTTTTGTGTCCGATTCATGCGTAGGGACGTTCCTCGCTTTGATTGCTCTTTTTGAGCCCCCTTCTTTTTTTCCGGCTCCCCTGTGGTCAGTAAGGTTGTGTGACCCCTGAACTTTGTCCCCCCCCCCTTTTGCTGGCCATTCCACTTTACCAAAGCGCCAATCTCTGGGGCCGTCCCGGTTGCTTTCTATACTCCTTCATTTTTCGGCTATTTTCGCCCTTGGGAAGTCTTTCCTTTTCGAAACCCATGTGTTTTTTTCCACCCCTTCTGCCTCGGTTTTTCCGGCTCAGTCCCTTGCAAAATTTGCGATGTTGCGGAGGATTTTCCCCTCTATTGTCCTTTTTCCCCGGTCCTCGCGGCACCATTTTTTTCTTTGGGCGGTAATGCAAGCCCCTATCTTTCTTGTCCCCCCTCTCTCCTTTTTCAACAAAGGGATTCCCCCCTGGTATCGGCGTTACCTTTTATCTTTCCTTTCCCCTCTGTGCGCATTCAGGATGAGTGGGGCCTTTCATTAAGTTCGTAGTAAACGTCCCCTTTCTGGTGACCTGCTTGATCTTTCACCAGTTTTCGTCCCCTCTCCCTTTCCCTCCCCCCCTTCCCCCCCTGCAAATGTCCCCCGTGCAAACGGCTAATCGGCGTTTTGTTTTGGTTTCCGGTTTCATTTTGGGTCGACTCCCTGACGTTTTTTCGTCCATTCGTCGTCTTTGCTCGCCTTGGGCTCTTTTTTCCTTTCCTATTCCTTGATGCAGTGTTTGCAACACGGGCCACCGACACTTCTTTTTCTAATATCGGTGGGATTTTTTCCTCCCCCGTCGCCTTTGACTCCCCTTGAGTCTTCTGTATCTTGGCCTGTCCTGACTGGGATTTTTCTTTCCCCCGTGTTTTTCTTCTTTTTGTGGAGGGGTTGCTTGTGAAGCTCGTTGCCCCAATGGTAAACTCCCCCCCCCTTTTCTTGACAGAAGCCCGGCCTCGCTTCCCTTTGAACACAGCTCGATTTTTTTGAGGCCCTTTTCGTGCCCCCCCCCTTTTCCGTCAAGGTCAACGAATTGCCTCCCCCGAGCAGTCGTCATTTTGCTCCGCTTTTTCATTTCCCACCCTGTGGTGGAACCCCCGGGCGGCTAACTTTTTTGCTTCCTGTTCGCCCGTTCCCCCCCTTGCAAAGAAGTTGCTCCATTGTTAAAACCCCGTCCTGCTTTACCTATTGATTTTCTCGTTTTTGTTTCCCTTTCACTTTACCACTGCTACCCTGGGGAATTGAGACAATCGTCCTTCCCCCTCTCCTTTATTTTCCCGAAAACCCCGGCCACCCTGAAATCCCCTTTACGCTTGCTTTTTTTTAGCTCCCCCCAGTTTTCTTGCCCAGAAATTTTTACCAACCAGGAGCTTGTTTTGGGGTCTCCCCTACGCTTTTTCTTCTTTTTGTCAACGCGTTTGGGTGGGGGGCATAACCTCCTGTTTTGTTTAAGGGTTTCCTTTTCTCGGCCTGGTTGGCAGTCCGCCACTTTACAATCTCTCTCCTTTTTTTTGGTCTGGCTCCAAAACTATGGCACCACTTGAATATCCAACCCTGGTGTTCCGCCCTTTGAGTCCCAAGTCTCTTTCTGCTTTTTGTCTCCGCAAAAATTCAAATGTATGCCCTACTTCTATTTTTTTTCCTTTTTCTTTTGGTCTGCACCCTGGTGTTTTTCGTCGGGGACGCGTGTTTTGACGTTGCCTTGTCCCCCCCTCTTTCAACTCATTCCCCTTTGACGGGCCGTGGTTCACTTGGCGTTTTGGGGGCGGCGTGGCGGTCTTGCTTTTCCTAGTCCCATTCCTTTTCGTTAGCTGCGGTTGGAACACACCCGCCCAGGGTGGTCGGTCGGTTTGTTTCTGCACCCCCCCCTTCTCCCAGGTCTTTTTTTCAGTATTGATTTTTTTAGACTCACGGTCTCCCATCAATGTTTCCATCCGTTTCTTCGTTTATTACACCCCACCTTGAATGGTGTTTTGAGGTTCCGTTCGCCCCCCTGACCCTCCCCCCCTCTCGAGTCACCCTTCCCTTGCCCCCACTTTTGTTGCCGGAGCACGGCATCTTTCCTCGGTTTGAACTGGGCTTTTGAATCGAAAAGAACTTTATTCGTCCCCTTTTTTTCACTCCCCTTTTTCCCCACACGGGCCCCCAGTTTGCTTTCTCCCCCCCTTTTCTTTGCCTTTCCATTCCCCCTCTCAAACTGGATTCCGTTCTCCCTGTCCACCCATCTTTCTTTTCCTCCCCCCTCCTTGTTTTTTTTCTTCTCTTCCTGGTTTCCTCCATCACCTCCTTTCCCCCCCTTTTGGTCAAGAAGGGGGCCTGTCCTTCCCCCCCTTTTTTTTGATCCCAATTTCCCCTTTTGAAATACGCCTGCACGTTTTTGAAACTTGAGTGCAGCTTTGATTCGAATTGGCCGTTCGTTTTGATTTCTTTCCCCCCCCTTTTCTCTTTTTACTCCGGCTCACTGTGGGCGTGGTTGCACCCCCCCTGGACCTTTTCCGTTTGAATTTCGTTGCGTGGGGAAAGTCGGCCTGTCAACTTTCCATTTTTGGTTTAATACCGTCTCCTGAAGTTTAAGACACCCTTTTTTTTTCCTTTTCTTTTTCTTTTTTTCAGGTTTAGCATTTCTGAAAAAGTGACACATGGTCCCCGTTTGGTGTTTCCCTTCCCCTGCCTCAACCCCCTGGGCGTGGGGTTTTTCCCCCCCTCCTATCTCTTGATAACTTTCTTTGCTACGGCCAGCCTCCTGTCATTTCCTTTTTTTCTTTCTCCTATCCCCGGCACTGCTCGCTTTTTATTCCGTCCTGGAAGAGTTTTCCCGAGTCCCGCACTTTTTCGACCCAGGCACTTCAACCGCCGTTTCGAGATTGGAACCCCCCCCCTTTTGCCGTTGACCTGAAAACGGTTTTTTTAGGAACCTCTTCCCCCCTTTCCCTTTTGTTTGTCCCATCCATTTGAATTTTTTTTTAGTCAAAAGGGTATAACCCCCTTTTGGGCCTCCCCCTGTTCGGGCCTGCCACCCCTGGTGATCGTGCCCCTTTCTTTTTTTTGTGCTTAACCGTGTCACCTGATTTTTAATATTAGTCTCCGTCTCCTTCTCACACCCTCTTTTCCTCAGCCTGCGTGTCCCACTAACGAGTCTTCTTTCAATCCTCTTATGACTGACCCCACAAACCCTCCACACCATCTTCCTGTTGTGATTTCTTGCCCCACCCATGTCCCTTTGAATGTTCTTTTTCCGAGACCGTTCCCATCTGAACGGATCTGGTTCCTTGTTTTACTTACTTTTTCGTTTCCCCTCCTTTGTCTTTTTGACGTTTTCTTTCTCCCCCCCCTCCCGAGTCAAGGGTTTTACTGGTTCCTCCCCTTTACCCGAGATATGGCCCCAGATATAGTTTCGAATTTTCCTGTTTTTGATCCCACTTTGCGTCAACGTTTTTCCCTTCGACCTTTGCATACACAACCCCCACTTATTTGCCGCCCCGTTCCCCACTTTTTTGCTTCCCCCTTTTTTTGGTGCGGAGTGTCAATGCGTCTTGGTGGGTTCGTCTTCTTTCCCCCTTTCCCCCTTTGGGGGACCTCGCCCACTTTTCTCTCGCTTGCCCCCCCCTCCGCGAGCCTTGGCTGTGTCATGCACCTTTTTTTTTGGCTTTTCCCCACTCTTCTTCACCCCCCGCTTTTCCCCCCCAAACCAACTCTCCCCAATCACGGTGCCATCCTAGTTGGATCCCCTTTGTCCCCCCCCAACACCCCCCCCTTCCCTTTTTCGGCCTCGATAAAAGGGTTTTTCTTTGTTTCCCTTTTCTGTCCTCAAATTAGGAAAACACTCGTTTCCAGGGTCCTTTGCCCAAGCTTCCCCTTTGTCTTCCCCCCCTTTTTTTTTTTCCTGACCTCCGTCGCCGATGCGGTCAAAAAAAAAACCCCACACCACACCCCCCAAAACCAAACACACACAAACCAAACCCCTCCGTTTTCCGCTCGCCTTGCTTCCCAGAGAAAGCAGCCGCTTTCGTAGCGTCTTTTTTTTTTTTGATTTTTTTTCATCCCTTCTTTTTCTCGGACTCGGCCTTTGTCGCCCTTTTAACGATTCGTTTCCCCTTCCCTTGGTCTTTCCTCCCTGAAGTGAACCCCTTTGTCCCTCAATTCCGGGTGCTTTCAACTTCCCTCCCTCCCTTTTTAGGACATTTTTTCTGTGCTCTTTTTTTACCCTGTTATCCTTTTTTTTCCCATATGATGCGTTGGTTTAAGGGGCACCTCCACTCTTCTTTTCTCCCTATTTTTTCTTTTTTCTGTTAGGAGCATCTGCCTTTCCCCCCTTTCTGCATTAACTCCTGTGCATCGCCAGGCTGTTTTTTTTATTCTTCTTTTTTCCTCTTTTTGGTCGAAAAGTTTCTGTTGCATGATTTAGGGTCTACCTCACCACTTTTTCTGTTTCTTCTCCCCCTAACCCCCCTTCTTTTCCTTCGATCATCCCCCAGGACATACTGCCCGATAATTTTTTCTTTGAAATGCTTCAATTTTGGGAGTCCCCAGACTTTCAGCCTTTTCAAACCGTACGTTTGGTGTTCTTGCAAATTGACCTCCCTTTTTGGCTCCATCGCCCATCAGACGTTTAGGACTCATATTCGTTCTTTTCTTTCAATCTGTCGCTTTTCCGTTCATCCCCTTGTCAGTAAACCTTTCCCCAGTCCCTCGGTAACCCCCCCCCCCTCCACTTTTTTTCCTTTTCTCCCCCCTAGTTCCCCCCCCTGTAGTTCGGTAGTCCCCCATAGACGGGTTCTTCGCAGTCCATTTGACCCTCCCCGTTTTTCCCCCATTTCCTTCTTTTGTATTTCTTAAAGATTTAGTGGGTCCCTTTTTCTTTGTTTTTCCCCCTCCCTCCGAACGCCGCATGAAATCGTCATTTAGTTTTTTTCTCTTTTGGCGCCGCGAGATCTCCGAATGTTTGACATTTCTCTCCCACCAACCTTTCACCTTTTCTCTTTACTGCTGTTCCATGACATGTGCCACCCCAGTTTATTTTTTCCTTCCCCTCCCCATGATTGGGACGCCACCGTCAGTAGAACTCCCGGTTTGACCCCTTGTTTTTCCCCCTTTTTTTTTTCCCTCTCCCTTTTAAGTTTGGCTGAAGCATTTTTCCCCTGAACCAACGTCGATCTCTCTCTTTCACTTTGATGTTGATCTCTTCTTCCGGTCGAAATTTTGTTTTCAAGCACTCCCTTGCTGGGTAATTGGATTTCCGCTCCTTCGTTTTCAACCTTGTCTTCTACTTTGGTTGGCGCCGAGAAATTTGGCTGACCTCATCCGCCCTACTTTGTAACCCGCCTGGCGTTTGCCTCTCCTTTCTTCTCGTGCGGCCACACGGGGGGTCCTGTTTGGTGTGATCGAATTCTCCATTGGTTATCTTCGCGTTCGCCCCAGAGTCCATTGACGATGTGTTAATTGCGGTCTTTTCGGAGTTCTAGGTGCTTGCGATCTCCCCCTCTTTTTTTTTTCGGTAACCTCAAAACGGTGCAGACAAATTTCTTTTTTCCGTTTTTGTCCCTTCCTTTTTTCTTCGTCTTGTTTTTACTCCTTTCCCACCAATCCATTGGAAGCCTGGTTCTAGGCTTACCCTTGAGGGCAATTTCTTGTTGTCTTTTTTTTCCCTTTTTTTTTGCCATTGTACCTTCCCCTTCTCTGCTCCGCGGAACATTACTTTCAGAACTTTCATGCGTCTGTCAGTTTCCTCTTTCCTTTTATTGTTTGGAGCCCCCCCGGAAGTCTTTTAAGGCAGTGAAGGGCCGTACGTTTGTCCCTGTTTTTTCTTTCAATTTTTTCCTCTCTTGCAGCAATTCCACTGGAAATGGTGACACAATTCTTTTATCTTTTTTCGTTTCTCTTCTTCCCTCCTTGTCTGCTATCGCCCCGGAAGATTTAGGGTCTCGGTTTTCCCCCCGTTGAATTGCCCCCCTCCCAAGTTCAGCCCTCTGTCCGGGATCGAAATTGTTCAACTTTTCCCTTTTTTTTCCTGCTTTTTCTTTTCATATTTGTTCCTGTCATGGCAAAAGCGCGGCTCTTTGTTGCTTTTCCCTCCCCTGTGCCCTGTGATTCAGGCCTCACCATGTTTCTTCAAACCCTTTTTGATTCCCCCCGTTTTTTCGTTTTTTTTTTCCCCTCTTCCTAACGGATGCGGATTCAGCCCCTTTTTTGCTTTGAGTTTGTCTCACTTCCCTTCTCTTCCCCCTCCCCCAAGGGGGACTGGCCGCGTGTCTATGTACAGGGTCACGCCCCCATTTTCCTCTTCTTGTACGAATCTCCTTTCTTCCCCAATTCTTCAGACAAAACGGCATGTCTGTCTGTTGGCATTGCCCTTTTTTTCCGGCAAGCACGCCTTTTTGTTAGATCGCGTCGTGTCTTGTTCTTCCCTGTCTCTTTCCTCATTTCCTTTATTGCGGGGCAAAAATTCCTGGCCCGCTTTTTTAAGTCTTTGCTCATGGGTCCCCCCCCTTCCCTTTTTTCCGACGCCCTTGCTCCCTATGTTATCTTCATGTCGGGTGAATTTTTGGGTTTCTTCACTTCTTTTTTTTTTTTTTTCGATTTTTCGCTTTGTAAGAATCAGTGGAACGAACTTTTCCAGTCCTGGTTTCCTTCTTCCCCTTGGTAAACAAGTCGTCTTTGAGTTTGTTCCATGACGATGTCGTACCCCCCTTTTCCCGTCTTCCCCCTTTTGTTTTAACTGATCAGGAGAATCTTTCCTTCCTTTCCCCTTCTTGGTTTGGAAGGTCCAACGTTGACCGTTTTTCCGATCCCTTCCTTTTTCCACTTTGGTCGGCCGGAAACACCTTGAGCAAGACTTGCCCTTTAAACACTTTTGATCTATTCGGGTGGCCATCTCGCCCGTTGCGTGAAAGATTGTTGACTTTTTTCCCCCCCTTTTCTGTGAGAAAGGGTCACTGTAATTTCCCGCAGTCGTTTTGTGCTTTTTTTCCCCCTCCCGTTTGGAACCCGTCCACCAGTTACCGTTCAGGTCCAAGTTTGTTTCCCCTCCCCCCGTTGCGTGGTCCCCCCCAAAGAAAACTCCCCCCCTTTAGCTTTGTTTTTTCTTCTACGTTTCTCGGCGTCTTAATTGGGTCCCCTCCTTCCCATACCTTTTTTTTGGTCAGGGGATTTTGTTCTTTTTTTTTGGGTTTTGTGGGCTCTTGAAGCGAATCGGCACCGACCATTTTCCCTTTTGTTTTTTTTTTGACCCCTCCCTTTCCACCTTGCCTATAACCTGGGGGCATGGATTTGGCTTCCGGTTGTAGTTCGCCTGTGTAGAAGCACCATTCCCATGTTTCCCCTTTTCCTCATTGAGTTTTTCTTCCCTTTGGCCAGTTCTGGCACCCTGGTTGTCACCCTTCGTTGATTTGTCTTTTCCGTGGCCTTCGTCCTCCAACAGTCTTACTTGTGTTTTTCTACCTTCCCTTTTCCCCTTGCTTTTTTTTTTTTCTGATCGGTAGCGTTCTTACAGGAGACGAGGGCCTTTAGTTTTTTATTCCGTTCTTCATTTTTCTTTTACCCCCCCCCCCGGGCAGGGTGGCGGGCTTTGTTTCTCCTGCAACTCACTCTTCCCTTTTTAGACTTTTTGTTCAACTCAACGTTTTTTCAGGGACCGCGTATGGTGCATTTCCTTGTTTTTCCTTTCCGATGTATTCAACCCACCTTTTGGAACAATGGTGGTTGTTGAGTTCTTTTTCCCCCTCCCTTTTCTCGGGACATCACTTCCCAATGTTGCCCGCCGCACCTCTTTTTTTCTTTTTTTCTGTCCCCGAGATAAGGTGTGACACTTGAGTTGACCTCTCCCCACATCCCCTTCCCCCTTCTCCCCCTTTTTGATGGAACGTCCCCCCCCCCCAAGCAACAACAACCTTTACTTTATTCTTACCCTTCCTTTCTCCATCATGAAACAGGTCAAGGCAGAACTCTTCCCCCCCGTTTTGCTTTTTTTTTCTTTCCCCCCAATCTCTCTCTTTACTCCATCCTCGTTTTTTTTTTGTCGTTTTTTTTTTTCTCGTTTTTGGACATCCCCCATTCACTGTGTGAACTCCGTTGTGTTACCCCCCCCCCAGTATTCTTCTTGCCCTTTCCTGTCTGAGAAAATGTCAAGTTGAGGGCAACCACCATGTATCCCCTCAACCTGGACGGTGTGTGTTCCGGGGCGTTGCATCCTCGTGATTTTTCGCTTTGCCTTTCCCTTTTCGATCAACAGAGTCACAACTATTCTCCCGTTTGAACACGTCTTCCTTTCCTTTTCGGTGTTTTTTTGATTCCTTTTTTTAATTGAGCGTACGTATCAGTTTTCATTTTTTTTGTTGTTTTTTTTGTTTTCCCGCTTTGCGGCACGGTGCCAAAACCCAGTTCTTGTGTGTTTCCTTTTGTTCCAAGCAATTCCCCGGTTTTCTTCCGTCGTTATTGGGGGGGGATGTACCTTTGAAGTTCCCCCATTTTCCTTCTCTGCCCCAAAACGGAACACTGTCCTGTCGTTTGCGGAAAAGTTTTTTTACCCCCTCCCCCCCCTCCTCCCCCCCCCTGTTGAGTGGTGTTCCCAACGTCCGACCTAGCACTTCTTTTTCCTTTTTTTTTTTTCACATCTCTCCTTGTCCCACTCTCGACCGATCCGGCCCCGCTGCCACTTTTCCCAGGGTATTTCAACTGATTCCCATCGGTTCCTCTTGTTTTCTTACGACCTTGCCCCCACTTACCGCCGGGTCCCGTCTGTTCTCCCCCAGTTTTTTTTTTTCCCCTCCGGCAAAGGCAGAACCATGTCAACATGTGATTATCTTCCCTGTATTTTGTTCTCCCCCCTTCTACAAAATACGCCTTTTGGCACGTCCCAAGTTAGTCCCCATGCCCCGTTCTTCGTTTTTCCCCCCTTTTTTTTGTTTCTTTTCACGAGCAGACCCGTGGAATTACGATTCCGATGCTGGTCCTTTTCCCTCCCCCCCATTCCCCACGCGCATTCTCTTGGGCCGATGCCGCCCACAGAATTATTTTCCTCCTTTTTCTATGAAAAACCTGCCGCCCACACCCTTGTTATTTTATTTCCCCCTTCAAATATTGAAGCGCTGTACCGTCTCCCGTCATGGCCCCCCTTTTTTTCTTTCTTTTAGCCCATGCGTCGACTTCCGGTCTTTTCCGTATTTTATCCAAATTTCCGTGGCCAGTTGTTTTTCCGGGCTCTTTTTCCCTTTCCTCTCTATGCCCCCCTATATAGATCACTCCCGTTTTTTCCTGGAGCACCCTTCTTCTTCCCCTCCTTTTTGTTACCCGTTTCTTACCTTCCCCCCAAAAAAAACAAACTTGATACGTCCCCGTTCCCATGCCTCCCCCCCGCTGATTGCGGAGTCACAGTGCGTCTCATTCTTCCATTTCCCCTTTTTCCCTTTGTTGGGAGACCCCAAATCCGCACTTCCCTCCTAGCTTTTCTGCCGTCTAACGCCGGATCTTCATCCAATGTTTGTGTTTTGTTTCCCCTTACATTCTTTCCAACCCCCTCTTCCCCCCCCCCAACAACGGGCGTCACCACCATGTCCCTTCCCTCTTTTGCTTCCCTGTTGCAAATACCCCACCAGTTAAAGGACCCACCTTCCGACCTCGCTCCCTTGGCCAGTTTCTACAGAACGTTTTTTGTCCCCCCATGATTTCCTCCTCCTTCCTTTCGGGTCCCTCGTGTCCGGGTCCCCTTTGCCAAGCATCAAGGATATTGAGTTTTGAACCCACCGTGCCCAATTCTCTCTTCTTTGTTTTGTCTGACCCAAAAAAAACACAGCCGTGCGCGGTCGACCCCACCCATTTCCTACACTCAGAAAGCAAAAGCCTGTCTTGACGTTTTTTTTTCTTTTTTTTCCTCCCCTTGTTTTTTTCCTCTTAGTATGAATAGTCCTTTGCGTTTTGAAACCCTTTTTGACCTCCCTCCCCCCTCTTTCAAATGTCGTTTTGTTGATTGACTTTCCGAAACTGTTCATTTTACCAATGCCCCCATTTTTTTTCCCCTTCCTTTTTATGACCAATTTAGGATCCGTGCGCCTCTTCCACCGGCTCTTTTTTTTTAAAGAGCTGCGTTGGTGAGGCTTCCCTCATGCTAGTTCTTGCCCCCCCCTCCTTTAGACTCTTCACTGACCGTGTCCGCAAATAAAGTTTCCTCCTAGAGCAATAGACATTTGTTTTCCTTTACCGCCCTTTACCACCCTTCTTTGCCCCGTTTCTTTTCCCCCCTTCTCCTTGTTTCTCCACGGATCTTTCCTTTGCGAGATTTAGTTCTCCCCACCTTCTTTACTTTCTTCCTTTTTATTGTCGTCGGAAATTTTGCTGTGTTCAGTGGACTGTCTTTTCTCCTCTTTCCCCCCGACCTTTACCTTCTTTTTTTTTCCACCCGCCGGGCCTTCTGGCCTGAACACTCCTTCCGTTTCCCCTTTCCCCCTCCTTTTTTCTTCCAATCGCCTGGATTAGGCAATATGTCGCGGGTTCCCCTTTCCTTGTTTCTTTATTTTTTTTAAAATGTTGCCCCCCCTTTCCTCTGACCACCACCCCTTTCCTCCCCCCTTTCATTTTCCCTTTTTAATTTAGTTCGATTCCTTTCTCTGCTATGTTCCGACCCTTTTTTGTCACTGGCCTTTTTCCCCTCATTTTATGCACCGTTCCTTTACCGATGAAGTCCTACACAAATCTTCCCCCCTAACCCCTTTCCTCAAAATCGTTCATTTAAGTCAGTTCTGTTCGCAAGTTCCTCTTCCTCCTTTCCGAATGGTATTCTCGATCACCACCGTCAACATTTTCTTCATTTTCAACTTCTTTTTTTCTTTATTTTTCCCCCAGTATTTTTGCTGATTGATGTAGCAAAAAATGTCTGCGCCCCCCCCCCTTCCTTACTCCCCCTCTGTTAACACGGAGTTCCGAGCTATAATACCCCCTCCCTCCCAAAGCGGTCCCTTTTTCTTTTCCCCCCACCTTTTTTTTT
>Ga0179593_1440111_pt1 | contig 15010 bp, 20 predicted proteins | sample CZODoug2_1_08_16_FD_185931 | JGI IMG/M metagenome (GOLD analysis project Ga0179593, IMG submission 185931) | Vadose zone soil fungal communities from Angelo Coast Range Reserve, California, USA - CZODoug2_1_08_16fungal (PacBio error correction) | ecosystem: Environmental > Terrestrial > Soil >... | reverse complement strand
GGACGGCTTGTCGACCTCTCCCCCCCACCTTTACATTCCTCTGCTTCGGCAACAGCTGTTCACCAGCTTGGACTGCACAGTTTGATTCAGAAACGAGCACGACTCTGTTTCCCTCCGTCCCCTAGCTTAGCAAATTTTTTCTGGTTCCCCTGCAGGTAGTTCCCCCTTTGGACCTCTCCCCCTTTTTTTTCCCCCACCCAACGAGTCACTGAAGAAGGCCGTTTTTTTTGTCGCCTGCCCCCTCCTCCCCCCCCCGAAAGCGTGAGGATAGAAAGTTTAGCCCTCTCCAAAAATCAGGCGTCAACCGCCGTGCTTTCCCATTTCTTGTAGGGGATTGTCTACGGCCAATTCTGGATCTCTCGATCGCCAGTCTCTGTCAATTTCCCGTTCCAACCCCCACGCCGCGACCCAAGGGTTCCATTTTGACTTAGTTCTTTCGTCTGTCGACCAGCAACCATTTTCCTTCCTTTTCCTGGATTGAACCCCTTTTTTGCCCCTGTTTTTTTTTGGATTTCCTTTTCCCCAATGGTTCGGCATTCCGATGTTTCAGCTATCTTCCGAAATCTCTGTAGAGTTTCCCATTTCTTCTGCTGTAACTAATCCGCACTTCTTTCGCAGGGACCCTGCAACCCTTTCCGCGTTTGCGCCGGCGCTCAATCCCTGTACTTGCATCGACTCTTAGTTCGAAACCATCACGCAATCTGTTCTTGCCCGCAGATGCTGGGCATCCAATTTGTCGCGCGCTCACATTTGTAGGAGCCCGGGAAGGGCAGTCTACCCCTTTTTTTTTGTGCTTCTGGCGCCTCCTTTTCAGTCTCAAGCGGACAGCCCATCTGGTGGTTTTGTTTTTTTGCCTTATTTCCCGGACAGCCCGAACCGAGCCCCCCTCTATAGTGTCGCGACCAGACATATCTGAAGCCCTTATGCGTTTCGTCCCCTGCCCCCCCCTTTTTACGCGATTGTTCCCCTCTATTGACTGTTTGTTCTGGGTTTTCCGTGTCTACAAAACCCCCTCCCCCTATTTCCACCGGAATTATTACCCCTCGGGAAACCTGCACGAACCTCCCGTTGAATGAGTTCAGCGATTTTATGTCTCCGGCCTATTTGGGCAAGACGTTGGCGTCGTGACGACCGATCCCCCCCCCCCCCTTTCACGCCTAACAAGTTTTTCCTCCGTGTGCTTTTGAAGCAGTAAATTCTGGTGTATTGTCCCCCCCAACTTTCGGGGTGGGCAGTTTTTCCCCTTGATCTACCCCAGCAATTTGCCCTTTCCAGAAGGGCGTTGGGACTTTCCCTGCGAAATTTGCACTTTCTTGTAGTTTTTTTACTGCACCCAATCATTTTTCCCAGCAGTAACCCCTCTTTCCCCCTTTCAAGTACCATGGTGCTCTCGCCGTTTTTAGGTCATTTTTATTACACCCCGGCTGGAATTGTTCACGGCGGAAGATTTCCTCCCCCGAGAAGTCACCCTTCTCTGTTTTGGCCTCTGCCCCCAACTGCCTCGTGGCTAGCATGTTGCCGGCCCGCCTATCCCCCTTCTTCCAAAAAAAAAACCTTCTTCCCTTCCCTTCAGGTACCACGGGAAGTTGCGGGGTTTCCGCCTGTTATCGATGAACGTGATGTTCCCACTCCCTGGATGTACGGATTTCTGCACTGACCCCACGTATCCCGTTTGCCCGGAGGTTTGCATGGCTGCACACCGTTTTTCCGCCGTAGCAAACTTTGCGCGGCCGCTGGCCTCTTCTTTTTTTCACGTTCACGGTGTCGCCCTGGGATTGACTGGTTCTTTCTTTTCTTCTGTGGTCGAGAAGAACCCCCCGGCCTCCATTGAAGTTTGGAAAGCGATTGCCCTTGAACCGTGATCTAATGGGAGACCTCTACTTTCTGCTTTAACATGGAACCACTTCCCCTTGACTTTTTTTCCAGTCCCCGAACGTTGCCAGCCCCCGGTAAGGCAAACCTCCCCTGTCTGCCTTAAGTCCCTCCTTCGCAAATTTTTGGTCGCGTTAAACCATGTGTTTGTTGGGACCCTTACTATTTGTCCTTCAGTCTACCACTTTCTTTTTTTTGCGCGGAAGCCACCTAGCCCCGCCTCAAAACCGGGCACAGTCTTTTGCCTCCGGTGGGTCTCTTTTTTCAACTTTTAGAAGTTTGCGGTTCCTTTTTCAGGAATCCTCCCCTTCACTTGTCCTGCATTGGTCGAGTGTTTTTTGCACCTACGTGGGGCTTTCCGGGCTCGGGTTTCTGTCCAAGCTTGTTTCTCCCTTGATTCGTGGTTCCCTGTAGCGGCCCTCCCTTTTGCGACAATTTATTTCCCCTCATCTTTTTCCGGTGTCTCCTCTTTCTTTTTCTGTCTCAGTAAGGTGACAAGTTATTCCTACCCTTGGCCGGGACTCCTTTAATTTTACTTCCTTTTTTTTTTTGAAGTTGATGGGTCAGGTTTTATTTTTCCCGAAACTGCGTCTGCCACTTATAAGATCCCTTCCTCCCACACAACGAGGCCCCCCCCACATCACCGTACGGATCCCCCCCCATTGTGTCCTGGGTATCCATGCACTTTGACTTGCTTTGTTTCCTACGCGTTCCCGTGTCAAATCTCCCTAACCCCAACAGCTCTTCCCACAAATTTTTCCACTACGACCCCCCTTGTCCCTTCCCACCCTTTACTTCCGGCGACCTCCAATCCTCCCCCTTTGTTATTCCTTTTAGCCCCTCGGAACCCCCTGTCCGAGCCCAGGCCGATTGGTCACAGACCAGTCCCCTCGTCCGTCATGCCGTGTCGGAAGTGGGCATTTTCGTCCCGTTCCCAAAATACCTTATGCCGTCCTCACCCATTCTGGTCGGTACACCGACCCCCTAAAGGGTTGCGACCCCAATTTGCTAATGCACCCTGTGGCAAAAGCGGGCTCCCCATGTCCTTTTCCCCCTTCAGCTCGTCTTTGCTTCAACGTCCTTTTCCCTCGGCACAATCGGTTTTCCGGTTGGCGCATCTCCGCCACCAGGATCTGTTCTCTGTTTAAGTTGAGTCCTTGCTTTGTCCATCGGGCCTCCTTCTTTTCCCCCGGTTTTTAGGAGGGGACGTCAGTCCCTTCCCCCTAACATTCGCAACAGAGTCCGCAACGTTGCTCCTTACAAAGGATTCGTCCCCCTATGATAACTGCGCACTTTTCGACGAACCGCAGACCTTGTTTAACGGACCCCCCCTAAGTTACGACGCAAGCTCACTTTGTTAGGACTAAATCACCGACAGTCCCCCCCCCTTGCATTAAGGCTGGTTTCTTTGCTAAAGCCCCCCCCCCCCCCTTAGCCTGAGGATTTTATAAGTAAGGGTTTTTGCCTCCATGTTCCTAGCGGTTTGTGCGTCCAATCTTTGGCACCCGAGTGCTTTTCAGGGACCAGTTTTTCTCCGAATTTTCAAGCGTTGAATTTATTTCGCTGGAGTTTGCAATCTTTTCTGGCGACGCGTCCCTCCCAAGACCCCTCCCCCTTCCCCCTTCCTTCGACAAGCTATTTGGAGCTGGTTTTTTTGCCAGCTGGACTCCTTTCGCGGGGCGATGATGCCTTTTTTGGCATGGTTTCTCCTTTCGGGCCCCCTGAATTGAGTTCTATTAATCCTAGGTAATTTTCTCCTTTGCTTTGGGTAGGATTTTTTTTTCCCTTTGTCCACCCCCCAGCATAGCATTAGCAAGAATTTCCCTTTGCCTTTTGGTTAGGAAAAAATCCCTTTTATTCTGTTTTCTTTTTCGATGTGCGTTTCCCTCGTTTTGTTTGAGTGGGAAGGCTTTTCTGACCCCGGCTTCAATGGCTCAAAGATAATTCCTTTCTCTATTTTTGGAAGTTCTGGTTTGTAGCTGCTCTCTTTATTTTTGATGACCCCCTCTTGTTTTCTTTTTTTTGTGTGTTTTTTTGTTTCGTATTTAACGCGTTTTTGACCATTTCCTCTTGGGAGACCACCTATCATCTTTTCCTTTTCTTTTTCCTTCCTTTTTTAGCAGTCTTTTTTTTCAAACCCTCCTTAGCCCAGTCTTTCTATCGGGTGCTTTTTCCCTTTTGACAGAGGGTGCACGTCTGAAACACATTTTTCTTCAGTATTGGTTCGTCCAAGGTTCGCTGCATCCCCCTTCTCTTGGAGCCTAGTCCCCACTTTTTCTACGTTTTTTAGTTTAGTCTTAACCTGTTCTTCCCCTGGGCCCCCATGAATCCTTATCTTTTTATGGTTTTACTCTCCCCCCGACCTTTGTCGATGACGAGCTCCCCCCTTTCTCATGTCCGGCTTCTCTTTTAGATCGTTGATTGAGGTTATGAGACTCTTACAGCGCATCCCCCTTCGAGCTTGTCCTCTAAGGCGTACGACCTCTTTCGACCTTTGATACCCAATCCGGATTTTCTCCTTCCCTGTTCTCACACCCATTTCCCTTCATGTCACGCCCTGTGTAATACCGGCCTCGTCATGTTTGTTGCTTTTTTTATTTTAGGTCTATAATTTAGTGTCTCTGGGGCTTGGTTGTTCCTGCGAGTCTTGTTTCTAGAGATGATTCCCGGGACTTGCCCTTCCTCCCCTCCCCAGTCTACAAGAAAATGTAGGTCCTTTGAGGCGTGGTTTCTGCCCCTCCCCCTTTCCTCTCCTTCCTTGCTGTTTTGGGTTTCCCTTTTGTGCTTGAACGCCACCTTTTTTAAAAAGATTCCTTTCATGACCTTGCGTTTTGGTGGGGATTCGCGTTTTTGGGATCCCCCCCTCCTCTCCCCCACCTTCCGCCTTCCCCTCTTCTGGTTCCATTTTTCGTGCTCTTTGGCTCGGCCACTCGCTGTCTTTTTCCTAGCTTTTTCAGATTCGTTTCTTTTTTCCTACGATCCTTTTTTTCCCCCTTGCAGATCGGATGAACCCCTCCTCTTTTTCCTACTTTTCTCTTGTGATCAGTCTGCTCTCGATGTTCCCTCTTCTTTTTCCCCCCGGGAGGTGATGTGCGAACACCCCGACCCGTTTTGACACTTTGATGCCAGCGCTTCCCCCCCTTTGACAAGCCGAGCCTCTCCTTTCCGGATAAAACCGGTTTTTTTCTCTCTTTTTCCCTTAAGTTTTGCGGGAGTTCGGGTGACATGCCAGAATCAGCACCCCAAAGCCGTTTCTATTGAGGGATCTTTTCTTTCTTTACTAGGACGCAAGAGAAATTTTTTGTACTCATTTTTTGCCACACCCATTAGAACTCCTTTTTTAAGATACACAATTTCTTCTTTATTTCTCCCCTCCCTTCTTTTTTTTTTTTCCTCCTCGTTGGGCGTTGATGCATTTTTTTTCCCCCCTTTTACCACTTGTGTCAAGGCCCGCCTTCAGCCGGCTTGCCCAGCCAGTAACCCCCCCCTCCCGCGACCACGCAGTTTTCTTATCCCGAGATAAAGCACCTTTCCTCTGGCGAATTGACCTTGTCTTTATTTGACCATTGTGATGTTATTTTTACGTCACGGGCTTTTCCCTGCTTTTTTCCCATGAGCGCAGGTCGACCTCTTTCCTGAAAGATTCGTTTACCTTCTTTTTTCCTCAGGGCCTTATATCCTTTTAATTTCCCGTCATGATGGCCATCTCTTAGACATGCCCCCTGAACTCCTTTTAGCGCAGCCTCGTGCCCAATCGCCCTTCTCTTCTCCCCCTGAAGACCCCTTTCCTTGATTCGCACAATCCCGAGCCTTTAGTCTTCCCCTATTTGAAATGGACGGGGTGTGTCCCATGTAGCAGTGATAACTTTTCCCTTATTTTTTTCTCCCCCGCGGCGGCTCCAAGTTTTTTCGGTTTGCCAGTGCTCCTTCGTCCCTAGAAGTACAAAGCTGTCCGTCCTCCGCGCGCCTTGTTTGTGCCCTTCTTCAACGAACACCAATTTTGCAGGATCTGAGTTTTGGGGAAGAACGAGATAATTCCTTTTTTTTCACAGAGATTTGACACGAATTAGTTGTCGTCTCGATTTTTTATTTTTTTTTTTTTCCTTCGACAACACCCGACTATCCCCACCTGAATAAAAGTTGATACAGCCTGGAAAAGGGTTTCCACATGTGCGCCCCCAAGGTTAGTTTCTCCCGGTAGTCCCCCCGTGGCCCCCTTCCCGGGCGACTTTTCTTTTTTTTTAAACCCCCGTTTGCTCCAACGCCCCTTGTCAAACGTCCTCCGCGCGGTGCACTGAAGCTTTTTTCCCCAGTTAGTGCAAGTTGTTGTTGTGCACGTGGCGTCTTTCCGTGACCCAGCCCCTACACTTTCCTTTTTTTTGTTGATAGCGGGCTCACTTACGGTGCCGACCCCTTCCTCCCCCCCCCAAGGGCCTCCTTGCGCTGTTTGTCCTCCCCCCTCTTTCGGCATGCACATGCGCTTTTAAAATTCCGTTCGAGGCCCTTTTCCCCGGCTTGCAGCGACTCCTAAGGTTTTCCCGCCGGATACGCGGTCCCGTTGACACGGTTCCCCAAGGCCCCAGGAAACCCACGCCCTGGTTCCTTCGGTGTTCGGGTTTCCCCCCCCTCTAGGGGCAGTGCCCCCCCCTTTCCTTCCAGGCCCTCAGTAGTTGACCCCGTTGCGGTATTCTGGACTAGCTGAACATTTATAAGTTCCTTGGAAATGACCCGGTTTTTTCTTCCCCCCAATGTAACGATACGCGAACTTAAGGTTTGTTTTTTTTCCCCCCTTTCCTTCGGTTGCTGCCACCTTGTTTCTACGGGCTCGATCCTTTCTTGCCGGTTGCGTATTTTTTCCTCAGGGATGTGATTGGCATTTTTTCTGAACTTCCCCCACCCTGGGTCCATCAGTGTATTTTTTTCCATTGCACCTCCCGTGAGATTCGTTCCATTGTGGCGACCCTCTGTCTATTGTCTTCCCTTTCTCAAATGACCATTGCACGGTCCCTCCCCCCGTGCCTTCTCACGGTCTGTCCAAACAAAAGGACCTGGCCTTGACTGACTTCCCTTTCCTCCCCCCAGTGCGCCTCCCAAATCGTTTACCCCCCCATATTCTTTCGGTCGATTTTTCGGTACGCAAAATAGCCTGAAGGTAGAACTTGCATCGGCGCACTCCCCCCTTCCATGTCTTTGGTTTCCTAGTCTGGTCCCTCCAGATCAGGGGGTTTCATTCTTTACCTCGACTTTTCTTTTTTAGACAGGCGCCTTTGGGTCCTGGCATAGGCTGCGAAGAAGCGGTTGTAGCTTGAGGATTTAACTCCGTGGCCGATGTGATTCTGGACATCCCCCCCTGTGTATGGCCTCTTTCCTTCCCTGTTCCCCGGTGCTTAGAATTTTTCTCGGTATCTTTCTTTTTGCCGCGCCCTCCAAGGGAAATTGAACGGGTCCTCATTATTAAATCCCCCCCTTCCTGGGGTTTTTTTTATCTGTACGATGGCCGTTTTTCCATCTAAGAGTTGTTCCCCTTTCCCACCGCGCTGCACCTACGTATCCCCCCCCTCCTGGACCCCATTTGGCCAACGCCCCCGTTGTTTACTTGACCGTTTTTTCAAATTTCGGGGTCCCATGCACTGGCTTTTTTCGGCGCATCGCGTAGTTTCCCTTTTCCTACCGGCCTAACCCCCTCCTTCTTCGTCGTTTTATTTTTTACTCCCCCCCCCCAAGTGAATTTCCGACGGAAACCTTTCAATCCCGCCCCAGATAGATGCTTCTTTCATTGACTCCCTCCCGTTTCCCCTCTCCCTTATTGGCCCCCCTCCCCCCAGCGTCGCCATGGACCTTCCCTAGCGGAATTGGCTTTCTTACTTCCTCTCCCAAACATCTGCCGGCCTGGTGCCACCCCTCTTTTGTGACTGACACCGCCCCCCCCTTCTTGTGCTGACCCCTCCCCAACTTTTTTTTTCTTTTTCTTTTCCCGGGCCCCTGCTCAGTTTCTCCTTTCAAGTACCGTGATCTGGATCACGTTTTTTTCCCCTCCCCCGCCCCAAACTCGTTCATTTGGGTCTCATTCTCAGTGGACACCCTTCCCCTCTTTTTTGCTCGACATTCACGCTCGGTCTTTTGGCCATAATCTTTGTTTTTCCTTGCCCGGGTTTGTTGTTTGTTCTGCAGTTTTTTTTTTTTTTCCTGTAGCCAGACACTTACCATCTCCCCCCTTTGGTCATGTTTTTGCCCACGTGCCCCCTTTTCCACCCAAACAACTGCCTCTTTTTAGCACGCGACGGTGTGTTCCAGTCCCACTGCGTTTTTAAATTACTCCTCCTTTCCGGGGGCGCTTTAATTTTTTTTCAGGACTTTACTTCCTTTTGAACTGGGTATTTCATTTTTTCCTTTCTGCCTCCAGCTAGGTGACATCCCCCTCCCAATTCACGGGCTATTTTTTCCTTTTCCTTCCGGTTTTTTTGCCGCATTAAGGCGGGGGTTGACGGGCCCCGCGCCTTACAAATTTGAGTGGTTGCAGGGACCTTTTTTTTCCCCCTCCTCTTGTATCTGCGCGGGGTGCGTTTCTTTTTTGGCTGTTTCAAATCGGCAAATGTTTTATAATTAACCTGCTTCTTTCCCTGGGGTGCCTTGGAAGTGGTTCGTCCTTGAGCTACACCTGGTCCCCCTGGTTCTCCCTTCTCCCCATGCATTTGTTATATTCACCCCGCCATTCTCTTGTGGATTTGGGTCGCATCTCCCCCCCTTCCCCCCCCTAAATGTCAGCGGAACCCTTTTTACCCTTTTTTTTTTTTTTTTGAGGACGTGGTCTTCATTTTCAGGGGTTTTTGGACCTCACTTTTTTTTCCTTGAAGGTTTTCAAATCTTTTGACGTTTACCCCTGCTTCACTTGCGGCATTTGAGTGTTTTTGCGCGTAGAGTTAGTCGGTACATTGCTTTTAGTACCCCCCCGTCCTTTTTTTCTTTTTTTTCTGTGAAACCCCCCCCCCCTTTCATTCGACGCCAGCTTTCTTTTTTCGTTTGTCTTGCGCGTGAGTCACCGCCCCTACTTGACACCCTGTTTTTTGCTTCCCGCCTCTTGGGTTGCGGCTGTCGGTTTTAACTTTTAAAGCATGGGGCAACCCCCCCCCCCCCCCCCCCCCCCCCCCCCCACACCCCCCCCCCCCCCCCCCCCCCCGCTAAAGTCGGAATTTTTTTTTTAGGACTGAAATCCTTTTTCAGAACATTTCCCTCTTCCTCCGCTTTTGCCCTTTGCTTCTAACCAGGATTTTCTACGGCTTCCCTTTTTCTTCCCCCCAAGTGCTAAGGACGCCTTACTTTTTCCTTTTCATGGTGAGATTAACCCTCCTGTCATATTCTTTCTGTTTTCGTTTAGAGGAGTTTTACATTTCTTCTCACTCTTTCCCGTTCTTGAAGTGTGTTTGCGCTAATTGAAACTCCAGATTTGTATCCATTACTCTCCACTTTTTCCCCCTTTTGACGGAGACGTGTGTACAGGTGAGGTATTCTCTAAGACCTTCTCTTTTGAAATGACTCTTTTTTCACTTCCATACACAATTTTCCCTTCTTGGGAAGCCGTTCATCCTCCCTTCCCCTTTAGGAAAAGTGGTTGATTGTTCGATTCTTGGTTTTATTCCCTGGCAGTGGTCCGATGGCTGTTTTGTTTCTTTCAGGTCCGTTAGATTCTCGCGTATGTCTCTTTCAGTGACGTACAGGAACCCTTCTTTTCCCCCGCAAATGTGCTCCCGGGTGCTGGTCTTTTTCCCTCTTTTGTGAAGGACATTCCTTCTGGGAGGGCGTGGAAACTCGCCCCAATGGGCACACTCATACTTCTTCATGAACCCCTTTTTTTTTTGTCTTTTTATCGCTTCAATGGCGACCTCCTCCTCCATTCCGACGGTCCCCCTCTCTGTTGTAAGTCCCTGAGTCGTGTAGTTTTTCATTTGCCTTAATTCTTTTTTTTTGATATCTCCCCTTAGATTTGGTCGGGTTTGCGGCACTCTCTCCTTTCCTTTGCCATTTTTGGAATATCTTCCCCCCTTTTCCTCCTTCCCCTAGATGGATAATTTAATCAATGTTGGTTTTGATTATATGTCACGACGTTTTTCTTCCACAAGTGGCCCCCTCTTTCCGTCTTTGCTCCTCCCCCCGACACTTAACCCACAAAAAGGGTTGGATCCCCCGCGCTTTTTCCCCCCCTGGTTTTCCCCCAAGCCACAGATGCCCCTCTCATGTCTTGCTAACATTTTCGTGGTCTTCCGGTTTTTTTTTTTTCCCCCTTGTCCTTTTATACAATGTAACAAGATCCTCATCCCCCACCCTTCGCTTAATTGACTTTTTTTTTAGGGGGAACTCTTTTCCCCGACAGGCATTATCTATTCCAGTGGGCCAGCCCCCCCCCACCAAGCAGGCACGGAATTTTCATAATTCCTTTTTTTCTTGGATTTCGGAGTTTTAGGCCTTGCCCCCGGGTGTCCTTATTCCCCCAGTTCGAGAAGCACCCATGCTATCGGACATTGCCTAAACAAAACCTCCCCGCCTGACCATTTTTCATTTTTTGATTTTATCCCCCCTTTTTTTCTTCTACCCGAACAACATTTGATGATCCCTTATGATTTTTTAAAAGGCTTTTCAATTATTCAATGTGGCGTTTTGTGGATGCAGTAAAAGGATTTGCGTTCTACGTGCTCCTAGTTCAGGCGAATTCCCCGTCGTCCGTCCCTAGAATAGGGTCTTCGAGACTCCTCGGTTCTGTTTTTCAGCACCCTGTCATTAAAGTTGTTAGCTGGCCCCCTCTCGGAAGGCCGCGCTCCTGCGGGGAATATTTTACACCGGCTTGCTCGCACCACACGCCTAGGGCCTTTTGTCAAGCTGCCAGGGAGTCCCTTGGCTCTAGATAGTATAGCCTTACTCCTGGAGACCCTGAGTTTTTATCCTCTTTTTTCTTCTTCCTACTCACGTCTTCTCCCCCATTCTTTTGATTTTCAGAAATATGTTCCCTCGTTTCCTTCCACTTCCTCCTCCCCGATCTCTGTTCCCTTTTTTCCGAAGGACCGTTTTTTCCTCCCCCCGCCCCCGTTCACGGCGCCGCACCCCCCCGTCCTCCGACTGGGTATTGGTGTTTCTTATTTTTTGTAGTGTGGTTTTCCGCCCCCCCCCGAAGCGTAGCCTTTTCCCCATTTATTTCAAAGGGAGGACGCGCCCCTGCCCGTGTGTGTCCTTCCCGGAAATATTGTCTTTTCTGCCGTACAACGTCGTGTTCTTCAAACTCCCTCTTTCACGCACCCCCCCGCCTTTCCCACGAACATTTTTTTTCCTAACCGTAGCCCCCGGATCTTGCCAAGGGCAGGAGTCTGAGCTTTTCTATTTCACGTCGTTCGTCTACAGTGTTTATTTGCTGACCCACACTCCCTGCTTTTTTCTTTTTACTTTGGTGTGCACCTCGAGGGCTCCCTTCCCCGTTTGTGCCCTCAGGAGTACCTGTTGCCCGTTTTTTTTTCCAACCTCCCTTCTTCCAATTTTTTCCGTATGAGTTCACCTGGTAAGAACCCAGTTCGTCCCCTTGTTCTTCCGCCCGTCGCCACTTTTCCTTTCGAGGACGCCCAGGGCGTGACTCCCCTCTGCAAGATCATGCCTCGGAGGCCCAATACCGAAATCTTGTTTGCATATGGTAATCTTGAAACGTTCCCCCCCAGTCCTTCCCTTCGGGTACCCACTTCCCTTTTCCCCCGTCTAAGTGGAACAGCTCAATAGTTGCGTTGATTTTGGTCCTGTCACTTTCTTTTCCGAAGAAGCCCTTCCCCCCGCCCGTATTTGCCTTTCCCTTCACTGGCGCTCCCTTTTGTCTTGTTTCCCCCTGGAACGTTCTGTTCTTCTTCCTCTCCCTTTTTTTCCAGGGCGCCTATTGTTTCTGTGCTGTGCTGGCTTTTTCCCTCGTGAAAAACCGCCGCCATCCTGTTCCAAATGCTTGCCAATTTACCTTTATCTTTCTTCCTTTTTTCCTCCCCCTGCATGAATCCGAACAAAATTACACCAGGATTTTTTTTTTCCGGGCCTGCCCGTAAAACAGTTTGATACCCCTAATCCCCCGGTACGGGTACCACCTTCCCCTCGCCCCCTTTTTTTTTTTGCCGACCTTCATTTCTGCAAAAGGTTTCGCTTGAACCATTTTTCTCAATCCCCCCCCCCGATTGTCTGCGTTGATCCTTCGGACCGCCGAAATAACACCTTCCCCCTTTTGGAAACGATATTTAAGACTTCCCTTTCATTTGCCTCCTGTCGCGTTTCCCCGTGTCCCTAACGGGCGTGTCTCCGACTCCAGATTGGACCGATTTCTTTTGTCTTTTTTTTTTTGGTTTGTTGACATACGTTTTCTTCCTTTCTCGGGCTTGGCGAAATTCTTTTTGTAGATCTTTTCTTTTTTTCCTGACTGTATCCCCCCATTACATCGAACTCTTGCATGTTTTCCACACTGTGACCGTTGTGCGTTTGCACTCCCTTTTTTTTTCTTATCATTGCAGGCAATTTCCGTTCCCCCCGTTTTCCCTGAAGGCCCCATCTTCTATATTGTACCTGATCCCGTTTGGTTGTTTACGGTGTTGTTTCTTTCGCGATTCCAGGATAGATTTTTACACACTTTTCTCCCCCCCTCCTCTAACGCCTGAAAACCTTTCGGAAGCCCCTTCCTTGACTTTTTTTTTCCCTCCCCCTTGTTCCGGTGAAAAACGCCCTTTTTTTTTTCCACCAGATTGGCTTTCCCTTCGTTCGTCGATTTTTGCCTTCTGCTTCAGGTGACCTTCTACCCCCACATATATTATTCCCCCCCCCCCTCCTTATCCCTGCAACCGATTTTCCCTGCCTTTCCCTCACCCCATCCTCCATTTGGCTCTCCTGGTTTCTTTGCCCCAATCCTCCGGCCTTCAGTTTTGAGTTTTCTTCCCCCTTACCATTGCCACAGCACACCTTCCGGTGCTCGCCGACCTTATTTTTTTTTTGGTCGGCGTTAATGGTCCGCTCCGAACCTTCCTTCCCCTCCTTCCCTTCCCCATTGGTATTTTCAACCCCTCCCCCTCGGTGGTTGCGGCGACACCTTGCTGTTTTTTTATAACCGGATCCTAGTGTTCTTTCCTTCCTTTTTTCCCCCCACGTAGATGTTCTCTTTTTTTCTTTTTTCAGTTATGCCAATCGTTTGGTTTGAACATTCTTCCCATTTCCTGTTGATCCATGTCCCTACAGGATCCCTTATTTTTTCCATTAGGTCGATTCTCTGCATTTTTTCGGCGGAAAGCCGTCCTTTTCCTTCCCCACATTCTCCCCTCCCCTTTAGCAATCGTACCCCATTCTCCTTCCCTGCGGGAGCAGAGGCCGTTTCCCCCTTCCCCTCCCTGACCGTGGAAGAGTCCCAATTTTTCCCGCCGTGATTCACGTTTTCCCCTCTTTCCTTCCCCATATATTTCTTTTCCTTCCCTTTTCTTGAAAGTTGTTTAGTTCTTACGTTTCCTCCATCCCGCAATTTTAGCGTTTGTGATTTTTTTTTTTCCGTCATGGTTTTGTCCTTTCCCTTCCTGGAGGGGGGCCTGTTCCTCTAAATAGAACATCTTTCGTTGCACGTTCATTTTTTCAGTGTTCAGTTGTTTCCTTCTTCACTTTTTTTCTCCTCTTCTGACATCTCACCTCCCCTTGGTAATCATCTAGTGAAACTGTTCTTTGGCGGCATTTTTTTTTTTCAGTTCCTGGACTCTTTGGTAGACCCGTTTGGCCTTTTGATGTACCCTTTGGTGTTGACCGGAAAGGAACCCCTTCTTCGCCATTTGTAACAAACGAAGAATCGGGTTGTTTTTTTTAGGTCCCCTGACCCCTTCCCCACGAATTTGTCAGTCTTTCCTTCCTTAATTCGGGTAGGAGGAGGATTTCATCTCCTTAGGTGTCTGTTGCGATATGTGGCCGAAGTATTTGTCTTTCTGGCCTTTTTCTTGGGCAAGTGGACCTTTTTTTAGCACGCATCCCCTCCTTTTTGGCAATTCGTGTTTCCCCTCTTGTCGCTTTCTTATTTTGTCGCTTTTTTCTTGTTTTGTCTGAGACAATTTACACCGTTTGAGCCTTTGCCCCTGTCGCTTCGTTTCTTTTCTTAGCGACTAGGGCTTGACCACGTTCTTTTTCGAACCCTAGATCTCTTGTTTCGGTGTCGTTCCATGGAACCCTGTTTCCTTTTGCACTTTTTTTATTTTTCCCCCTTCCGCTTTTGGTTCGTCTTCTGAACCGTCTCCTACTGGCGAATGGCCCCTCTTTGCGCAGATTCGGACTTTTCCTTCCCCCCCTCCCGAGTTATTTTCGGACATTTTTCTTTTCCCCTTTTTCCATCCCCCACGCCTTCTTCGTTCTTTGGGTAGATTTAACCCTACGGTCGATGTGAAAAGTTTACTTTTGAGGCCCTTTTATTTTTCCTCCCTGCCTGGCTTTTTGTATGCCTTTTTTTACTGTCTCGGATGTCCCCCCATAGTATTTCCGGCGTTTTTTCATCTAGCTTCCCCTTTTTTTTTGATCACTTTTGAACCCAGATCTGTGGTCGTCTTTTTCGCCGACAGCGGTCAACCCTTTTTCCTTTTACTGTACATCAACCAAGCGTTTTTTTTTCCAATGACTCCATGCATATCACTGTCTTTCCCCTTTTTGCTTGTTCTCTTTTCCTCTTATTTCACATGGAAGTTTTGGTCTCTTTAGTTTTGTTTTTCTTCCTGTTTTCCAGGAGAGCTGATTCCCCGCCTCTCCCCGGTGCACTGCCTTTTTTCAGAACTCCCTCCCCAATCCTGGTCGCGGTGCCGCCTTTTTTTTTCTTCCAGCCCTTTATTCCTGCTTCCCCTTTGCCGGCGCACTTTTTTTTCCTACACCCAGTCCACCCATTCCCTATTTCCCTTTTCCTTCCTTTGGTGATTGAATCTTTTAAGTTTTGTTTCTTCCCCCCCCAGCCTCCCTCCGCCCTTTTCTCCCGGATCGTCCCGCAATTCTTCGTTGATCCCCGTGATTTTTTACCTTCCCGCTTGGTGCATCCCCAAAGTTTTGCTTCCCATTTATTTCCTGTTTTCTTGCGCCTGCCTTTTTTTTCCTTTCTTGCCCCCGTGAGTTGCAGATCGTCCCCCCC
>Ga0179593_1341804_pt1 | contig 15010 bp, 23 predicted proteins | sample CZODoug2_1_08_16_FD_185931 | JGI IMG/M metagenome (GOLD analysis project Ga0179593, IMG submission 185931) | Vadose zone soil fungal communities from Angelo Coast Range Reserve, California, USA - CZODoug2_1_08_16fungal (PacBio error correction) | ecosystem: Environmental > Terrestrial > Soil >... | reverse complement strand
TTTTAAAAGCTTCTCCCTAAACTGCCTTTGTTGCGTCTTGTTTGGTATGTTTTCCCCCCCCTCAGTCCCTCGCGTTTGTGGATTACCCGTTTCACAATAAAACTTCCCCCATTCTACCCAGTGGCGTTGAAGCCTGGACTGTTTTCAGCAGTCTTTGCAATGGCCCAGTCCCATCGATTTTCTTGAGTCCCCCAATCATGCCCATTCCTGTCTCCATAATTTGAATGTTCCCCCCATCTATGTCAGATTTTCCCCCCCATTTTGATCTCGCCCTTTTTTCTTACTATCGTTGTTGTCCCCCCACACTTTTGTCGTTTTGCTTCTCCCCTTGATTACTCGCCTCCTCTGCACCCCCCTCCCCTCCTTGTTCCTAAGAACAAACACCCCAAAACTTGCCTCCCCGAGCCCGTTTCATCCTTTTTTTATTGCTTCTTTCGCCGCTTGTTTATTCTTTTTTCCCCTCAAATTGTTTTGTTTTCGATCCTTGTTGGGGGTTTTCTTTTCGCCCCTCTTTGTTTCCCTTGATCCATACGGACAACATCATTTTTCCGTGTGAGTAATCGTACTGGCTCCCCATGCCAACACTTTTTGGACACCGTTTCTCTTTTCCTTTTTCCATGGCTCTTCTGTATCCTGGTTTTTGATATGCTGTGCCGCCTTCCAGGCTTCTGTCACCCATTATGATAAACTGTGAGTGGCGGAAGAAGTCTTCTCCCCCTTGTGAGTCCCCTTCTTCTTTTGTTGTTGGTTTTTATTTCTGCTAGTTTCCTTTCGTTCTTCCCCAGGAAAGCATGTCCGACTTGTTTCCTTACCCCCATGAGGCTTTGCCGGTTGAAACCCACGACCCGTGGTCTTGTTTTTTGTTTCCTCCTCTGTGAATAGGCCGACTGGCTCGAACCCCTTCCCTTGCTTACTCTTCGAATTTGTCATTGGCACAACTCGGGTCCCCATTTCCTTCTCTTCTTTTCCCCTTTTGCTTCGTGGCCTTTTTTTCTATGTCAACTGCTGCCGATCTTTTGAATCCCCAACCTTTCCCTTGTTTTAAGGGCTGCTGTTGTTGTCTTTTTTTTCCCAGGTCTTCACCTGGCATTCTAGAACCCCTTGCCCGGGTCCTTCCTTGCACCTCAGCGGTGCTTGTGTTTCTTTCAGTGAGTGGGATGCTTACCCCTCTTGTGAAAGTGTTTTTTCCCCTTTTCCATCAGGCTTCCGCTTTCCCTGGCCCCCCCACTGACTCACAAGCGTTAATCCTTCTCTTTTGAGGCGCTTTTGGTTGGTGTTTCCTTTCCGTGGTGGGAAATCCTATCGGCGTCTTACGTTACTGTTTCAATGTTTTTTCATTTTTTTTTCCTGACCCCCCCCGTTGATGGACACTTCCGGCCCTTCCCCAGGAACCCCAATCTGTTTTCGGCCCTCTTTTTCAGACGCGGTACCCTTTTTTTTTTTTCTCATTATCATTCTATTCTGCAACCTTCACCCCCGTCCTTCAACTGGTCCTCTGTTGTTTGAGGTGTGTTTGAGCCCCTGGTGATGACCGTCCCCAAAGTCATTGTCCTTGGTTGATCCCTTGCAACTTTTTTTTTTTTCCCCCCCCCTGACTGAATTTTCACGAAGGTTGGCTGGCCCCCCGATCCTTCTTTTTTGCGTTTTTTCGCTGCGTTGCCGTCCCACTTGAATTTGGATCTTATACCGATACGCCCTCTTTTGAATTTGGACATTTCAGGCTCCTACTCCTTCGCATTTTTGTGCGGTTCACCTAAAGGTTTCCGCAAGGCTTTCCCCAACTCCTGGCCCTTTTTCCGGACGTTCAATTTGTCTCCGTTGTTATCCCCTCTTGTCGCTTCAAGTACATGTACGAGATACGTGTAAGGTTTCAGGCACCTACGCCGTCGAAACCCGGTTTGAGTTGGCGGCCGCGCGGATGTTTACATTAGTTTGCTCAGGTGCTGTCCGCAGGGTCTCTTTGGCGCAAAATGATTTGTCAAACGTTCAACAAGGGGCACCTCCACCCCGAACCATTCTTTTTCCTTGCTCATGTTTCCCGTTTCGAACAGTTTTTTGTCCCCGCGTTGGCCCAAAATTAAGGCCTGGAGCTGGAGTTTTGGTCACGGCTTGCCGTCCCCCTTCCGATCCTGGACCCTTCCTCCGGGATTCTCTCCCAACACCTAGGCTTTTTTTTTCGCAGTTCAATCACTCCGGCCGGTTGTGTTTATTAGTGCGACTCTGTATGGATCGGGCCTTCCTTCAGCACCCCTCCCCAAAATCCCTCCCAGTGCTGATTCCTTTGCGGGCTCCAAAGCTTGTGTCTCCCATACAACCTTGAAATGACAACGTTCTACCGGTCATCGCTCCTTCTTTACGGGAACGGGAGAGCCCGTTTGGACTTCCCTTACTTCCTGTTTTCCAAAAACGTCTACCTTGAGGCCACACACCCCTGTGGGGGCCGCTTTTTTGACGGAAACCCTATTGTTTCCCCTTTTCGTTTGTCCCAGTGGTATAGAAGTTTTTTTTCTTTCCCACAACTTAGCTAACCCTTACAACGTCATGGTTGGTTTTTTGTTTCGCCAAGGCCTGGCCCCCCCCCCCCCCCCCCCTTCGTGCCCCCCAGTCTTTGTTTTTGTTTTTCTTCTTTCTCTTTTTTCTTTTAAAACCACCCAATTACGGAGGCGCTTTTTGGCTTGACCCACGAGCAGGGCTTCCCGTGTGCCTTTTATACTCACTGGACATTAGTGGCCTCCCCTGCTGTTATTACCTTTTTTGACTTGTTCCCTCCCTGGGCTCCGGCCTGGTTTTTTCCTCCTCGACAAAGCCGGGCCCCCACTGTTTTCCCTCTTTTTAAATTGCAGTTACGATCTCATTTATTCAAGACTTGTGAAGTAGCTATTTACGCTCATCAATTATCCGAGGTGATCCGCGTTGGTGGTACCCGTGACAACGAGTCAAGAGCCCTTCAGGTTTCTCCTTTTCGAGAACCTTTTTTCTTTGAGTTTTCCCGCGCCAACAAGCCGCCGACGCATTTTTGATTGTGTCATTTCGCATTTTTGGATTTTGCCGGACATTTTCCACTTCACTCCTTCCCTGCCTCCTTTCTTTTTAGCGATGTTTTTTTCCACCTTTTTTTTTGATAGGGGGAAAACTCCTTTTTCTCCTCTTTTCCTGTTTTTTTTTATCAGTGATGGGTTGTCCTGGCCGTCCTTTTTGCTTTTTGACAAATTGGTTCACGTCCTTCCTTGCATGAATTTACCTGTGCAGCTCCGTTTTTGCCATTTCCTGCCAGTTTTTTCCCCCGCTTTTCCGTCACGTTTTCTTGTCTTGTCTCTGGGACTCGATTTGTTTCCCTCGGGACAATTAAACTTTTCGAATCCTCCCTTGCTTTGTTTTGGGAAGACCCCCTGACGCGGGCTAATTTGATAGTGATGGCCTCGTAAGTCGTAATTCCCCTTCTTGCCCTTTTTGTCTCGTGTGACCACATGGCCGGTTTTGGATGTTCCCCCTGGCCTGCTTGTTCTCGAGCTGGCCCGTTCTTTCTTTTTGTTTCCCGGGTAGGGTTTCGAGCCTGGTTAATCCCCCTGAATTCCTTTTTCTGCTGCTAACCTAATAGAGTTGGTTTCCTTTTGACCCCCGCGCCACCCCGGATGTTCCTTTTCTTTCGTCTTTTGTCTATGACCCCCCTTGGCTAGCCAACTCTCCTTTGCTAATTGAGGTAGGCGTTTTCGCTTTCGAGTACACCCTTAGAAATTTTTGGGCTGTGTTCTTTTTACTGGCTCTTGAACTTTTTGTCCCCGTTGTTTCTCCCGGTGACCCGTTTCCCCTGGAGTAACCTTTTCGCCGTTTTTCGTCCCTGTTTTTAGTGCAAGGTTTCTCCTTTCCCATTCGGACCTGACGTTGGCTTTTTTCTTTTCGAGCGCCGCTTTTTTCCGCAACTCTCCCTGCTTTGTCTTTTGAGGGTGCTGATTTGCTCCCCCCAGCTCTCCTGGTCCTGCAAAAGAGTCATAGTCATTGTTGTAGCTCTTTCCCCCCTGAGCGCCTGGCATAGTTTTTGTTGCGCGCTCGTGAGACTTTCTCCAGCTCATTGGCCTGCTTTGTTTTCCTGCTTTTCTTTAGTCCGCTGGTAGTTTTCAGGTGGCCTTTCTGCTCAGTGCACGTTTTTCGTCTTTTTTTTTACACACTGTCCCTCGGTTTGAACCAGCACCCCGTCCTTATTCAAACCCTTGAGTGTTTTTCCTGAGCCCCCCTCTCCGTTTCCCCCCCTGCTTAACACCTTCCCGTATACTCGTTCCTCCTTCTTGTCTGCTCTTTCCAGAACTGAAACCCCCTTTTTTTCCAGTCGGTAAGTTTTTGGGGCCGGTGCGGGGGTGTTGGGTAGTGGGGCCCTTGTCTGTCCCTCTTTGATTTGGCCACCCCCCTTGGTCCCCCCCCAACCCATGTGGAAGGTTATTCGTCCAATCAAACGGTCTTCCTCTTTATTCAGTTTTTCCCCGTTCCGTTTCCCCCTTCCTGCACCTGTTTTTTTTTTTGTTGAGAACGATCCCCCCTTCCCCCCCGAACCCTGAAGAAACCAAACTTCCCGGGGGTGCTTTTCCTAATGACTGCTTTGACCTTTTTACAAAAATCCACATGCGTTGTCTGTGTTGGAGTTTCTATAGATTGACCTGAGTATTGAGTCAAACCTTATGAAACCCCCACCGCGTAGTTTTCCACTTCTTTTACCCGTTACACGTGTGATTTCCTGCCTCTTTATAGTTTTTGGGCAGTTTTTTTCCCCCATTGTTGACGATATCTAATACTTCTCCTTCAATGCCCACCTGCAAGTTTTTGCATTCCGCCCCAGGGATTCATTGCCCCTTTGTACTGCTTTTGGCGTTACTCCTTTTCCGCACCCTCTTCCTGTCTCTTTAGGGTCTGTTTTACATTCCCCCCACGCGCTTGTCCCTCAGGCTCACTTTAGTGTGATTCGTGCCTGCTGCCTTTCAAAGTTATGGGTCTTTAGATATGTCGCCAACCAGTGGGATACCCTGGGTTGAAACACCACCCTTTGTCTCCCCTTAAGAGCCTACCCCAGTTCACTCCTTACCTTTTACCCGTTCGCTTTTCTTTTTTTTTTTTCCCTGAGGACCGTTTCTTCTTATGCCCCCCAGGTTGTACCTACGCCTGAGTTTTTGAGAGCAACATGGGAGGTTTTTGCTTTCTCCTGCCTCCCCCTTCCCCCCCCCCGCATTTCAACCCCCCTTTTCTTTTTGTAAAACTCTGGAACCGCTTTTTAAGCGGATTTATTCCTGTCTTACCTTTTCCTGCTTTGCTTTTCGAAGGGTTCAGGTCATCACCCCCCCCCCACCAACCCAGATCACGTTAAACCTTTGCGACCTCTATTCTTGCCCGCCGTAGCATATTTTTTCCTAAGGCTGCCGTCTGCACGCAAAAGGCTCGCCAGTCCCGGGACACCTCTGGGACAACGATATTCGCAGTTGGCCGTGGCAACGTTTTTTATTACGCTGTCAGTGAGGACCAACCCTTTGTCTTTTGGACCCCTCTCTTTCGTCTGTTCTCTCCCACTGCAGATGAGTTTCCTTCCCCGGCCTGCTTTCGGGACTCTATCCCTGCCTTGTCTGGGGAAGGGGCCCATCCTTCAGGATAGATCTGATTTTTCACGCTGGCGCTGGGTCGGGCTTCCCGGCGTTTTGTGTTTTACTTACCCGCGGCCAGGCCTGAGGACTGGCCTTCTTTCACTATGCGCTCCTGTTGCTGCCACTCTTTTTTTTTGCAGCCCTCTTTTTTTTCGTATAATTTTCCCTATTAATTCCTGTCTTTCCCATTTCTCTTCGAAGGACTGACTTTTTTTTTTTACGGCCTAAGTTTTTTGGTGTTCCGGTTATCATTTCTCGCCGTTCACTTGCATTTTTCCTCCCCCCCACCCCTCTTGTTCGCATTTGAAGTTTTCGAAGACGGAATAACTACTTCCCTAACGCGATCTGGATGTTTACACCTTCCCCTTTTCCCTCCAACTTCTTCGTCTTATGGTTGTTCTATTAATAAATATCTACCCCCTCTTTTTTTTTTGAGTCGAGATGGTTTACACAGATCTCCATAACCCCTCTTTTCTTCTTTGTGTCCGTTCTTTTCGACACCATTCCCCTCATTCTCGTATGATAACCTTATCTTCCCTGTCATCCCCTCCAAAGGTTGCCGCGGCCATTTTTCTGCGCCTCCCTGATTCTTACGTCCAATTTTTGCCCCCGGCACCCACGTTTTTTTGTGGACCGACCCGAAGACTGATCCCCTTCCCCGGCAATGGCCCACTTTCGCGAGAAGACACTTCCGCCCTGAAGATTTCCCCTTCCTTTCCGCCATAGGGTTCCACTTACCGTGTCGTCTGGGCATATGAATCCTCCGCCCGGTGATTTTCTCCTTGCCGTCCTCTCCCCCCCCCTAAGAGTTGGCCTTTTGCATGCTGCACCAAGCCTCCGCCCGAGCTTCCTTCTCCCATTCTTTTCTCATCTCGCCCTTGTCAGTCCCCACATGTGGAAACATATTACGTGACCTGTATCTCGCCCTTGCAGGCCGTTTGAGTTACCGATGTTTCCTTGCGGTCTTTGACCATCAGTTCACCACATATCTTTCCCCCCCCGGTGTTTTTCCCCTCCTTTCATTCCGAAAAAACAATTTTTCCACCCCTTCAATTTTGAGAATTTAGTTGATTTTGGTTCTTTCCTCTACCAGTTTTCCTATGGGGCCCCTTTTCAACGGGTGGTTGTTGTTGGGGGTCTTTGTTTTCTTTGGATTTTTTTTTTTTTTTTTTTGCGACCACTCCTTCCTTTTTTTTCTAAGTGGCCGCCCTCCCCCCTTTGGTGCGCTGATATCTTGTGGTGTTTTGTATTGTGCCTCAGCATGTCGCAACAAGGTTGTCACTCCTGCCGCAATGGAGACACTTTCTCCCTCTTTGCCTGACCTAAGAACCCCCCGGTTGTTTGTTACTTGGCCCGTGAGAGGTTGTTACTGGAAGAGTTCGTTTGCACCTCCATGTGGCTTTTTTCCGCACTCTTTTTTTTGTTGTCTTCTTCCCAAATGGTCATAATGTGACGGTTCGTTTGATGCGGTCCCATTGTGTTCGAAGATCCAACTGCTTCGCGCATTCCCACTGATGTTGTTTTTTCCAGTTCTGTGTCTTTTGATCCCTTTAATTTCTTTTCACAATTGACCTTTGCCCCGGACCCGCCCGCACCCACCTTCTGTTTTCGCCCCGGTTCACCTTCGGTCAGTGGGGCTGTTCTCTACAATCCCCTCCAGCGAACGTGGATCTTTCCCGGTGCTTCTACAGGCCCCCCAACTCGTTCCCAGCAGTTGAGTTATCCGTCGTGGTGCTTCTCATTGCACTTGGGGGAATTTAGTCTGTCTTTGTTTTTTTCGTCTCTATACTAGTCCGTCTTTTTTTCATTGTGTACGTCCCGTCTTCCTTTGTCTCGTCTGTAACTCCAGTGGTGAACAGGCCATGAAAACGTACGCTTTGTCCCGTTTTTTTTTTCATATCATTAATTTCTTGGCAACCCCCCCCCCGCCCAGTCCCCTTTCTCTTTTCGTTTGGTTTTTTTTTCAAAGTTTCAAAACTTCCCCCGTTTTTGTTTTTGTTTTGCAAGAAGTTACCCGATTTGGAATTGTTACGTTTGGTGCGGCTGGTTTTTCCCTTTTCTTCCTTCGGGCGGCGTTCATTTTTCTTCTTTGATCTTAACGGTCTCCTTTAACATTCTTTTGCACGAACCCGTTGCAGTTTACGATACCTCCTCGATTTTGGTCCTGTTGGCACCGACGGTTGCAGCCCATTGGGCTTCCCCCCCCAGCCCACTGGGTCCCTCTTAGCACGTGCCTTTTGCGACTGTTTCTCCTACCTCTCCCATCAAGGTCGGGGGCTTTGGAGCCTTTGCCGGGTTTAAGGTTTTCCTTGGGACACAGTCGATTTTGCGGACCCTTGGAACATCCGTGTTAAGTCTGGCCGGTTGTTTCCGCTCTTGCCCAGTTTTTCTGTCAAACCCCAATAACGGAACCCCCCAAGTTTCTTTTGCTCTTGATTCGCCCCCCGTCCTACCCTGTCTCGTACCCCTCAGAAAAAGAGAAAAACAGGCATGGCCCTGGTCGTTTTTCTGGAACACAGTCAAGCCCAGGAGTAATTAGACCAAACTCTAGGATTTTTGAGAACTTCTAACTTGAGTTTCAAAGTTTTTCTAATTCGCGGTTTTGTTGACTACGGCTCTTTCCTTTGGTGCTTTTGGGAGCTTCCAATCCCCATGCACCCTCCCACCCCCCCCTCCAGTTCAACTCGATGTTTGGTCCCCCAACGAGTTTTTTGATCGACCAAAGCAGTACTTGTACCCTCACGAAGGGTTCCCGCTCTCCCTTTTGGAACGTGCTGGAGCTTTCATACGTTTCCAGGAGTCTGCATTTAGGGTATGGTAACCGGGAACGGTCAACCACATTGTTGCTCCCCTCTGATTGCCTCACCCTCGTTTTTCTCAGCATCCCCATAAGTCTAATTTTCCGAAAACTTGCACCCCCCTCCCTTACAAACGAGTCGGTGTTATATCCCCCACACACTTACTCTTTTCGCGTTTCCATTTCTCTGGCCGTGACCGTCGATGTTTACAAAATCGTTGAGTTTTGTTTCCTGAACCCCTTGAGCCCTGGCTTCTCCGCACTCTTTTCTCCCCCGGTTGTCCCTTTTTCCTAAACTTTTCTTTTTATCCCTGCCAATTGACGCTCTTTCGGGGACCCTTCTTCTGAGACCCCATAAGGGCCATATTTCCCCCCCAGGCATGGTTTTTCGGTCGTCCTTAAGATAAGCGGAAGTTTCTCTCGCGTACGATGGCCATCCTTGTCTCTATGATCGTGCTCTTGGTCGGCCAGGCTGCGTCCAAGAAGCTTTGTGCCTGTTCTCTTTTTCTAGAACCGACTAGTACACCACAAAACAAAACAACCAAAACAAGTCCGCGCCCAGAAGGCCCCCGGTCCATTTTTTTTTCAAATTATTGTGATGAATCGGCTTCTTTTTCCTAACTCCTACCTCTTGTCTTAGTTTCGTGTCTACGATCCCTTGAACCTTTTTGTACGGCCGGTTTTTTCCCATTTCTCTCTTTTATTTCCCCTTTGTTGTGAGGGTCAGGCGATTTTTTCTTTGCCCCTCTTTGACTAATAGCTTTTTCGACCCCAATAACGCACCACGTCCGTTCTTTGAGTCCCTGGCGCCGATACCTCCCTTTTCCTTCAAACGCTTTCTTTCCTTTCTTTTCTTGGCTCTTTTACTCCTCTGCTTTTCTTGACCTCGACACCCTTACTCAAGGGTGTGCCTTTTCCGAACCGTTCCGATCATCCCTATCAGTTTGGCATTTACCCTCTAATTCCCAGTCGCTTTATTGTTGTTGCGTTTTGAAATGCAGGTTGATTTGACCCCCCCTTATTTCTTGTTTGTTTCGGAACCGGCCGCGAATCTTGTACTGTGTCCCCTTTTTTTCGTGTTGTCCTCCCTCTTGTCCACCCGACTTCTGGGCGAAATCGTGAGGCTGAAGACCTTCTCTTGCAATTTTTGCCCCGATCCGTGCTTTTTCTGGCATTTTTTTCCCCCCGAGACCCTTTTCGATTGCAACTTCTTTCGAAGCAAAATCGTTCTTTTTAATTTAGGTAGGTCGTCTTTTGTTCGAGTTTTGAAGTACACGTTTTTTTTTTTTGTTCGAGTCCTTATGTATTTCGTCAGCAGTCTTTTTCCCGTTTCTGTGCTTTTTGGGTGACCCAGTACAGCGCTTCACTTTTCCAGTTTTGCCCTTCTTCCAGAGGAGCGCGACCCAAGTTGACCTCCATTTTCAAGTGTTCTTTTCTTGTAGAGTCCTCTTGAATGTCCTCCACGCTTTTCCTGAAGATTGGTCGTTTTCGGGTTCCTGACTGGTCTTCTAATTCCGTCTCCTGCGTTACACTCGGCCGTGATTGATTAGCACGTCCGTTTCCCCTGCCCTTCCTGTTCTTGAGATCCCTGATTGATACCTCTCCCATCTCCCTGATGATGTTTATCTTTTTTTGTATTCGGTCCCTTCTGACCTGTTGTAGTTACACGTTTTCCGATGAATTTTTCCCCCCCACTCGTTTTCACCTTTTAGTCATTTTGTCCTACACTGTTGCCATTCTTTGAACAGCCCCATTTCTTATTTTTTTCCCCCCCTTGTGATTTTTTTTCCTACTTCCAACACCCCTGTGTCCCCCACTTCCCATTGCAAACGTCCGTTATACTCTCACCTCCTTTTTTTTCTTCGCTTATCTCAACCCCCTTCTTCACCCAACGTAACCGCAGTCGGTCAGGTGCCTGTTGGGTCTTTTTTGCCACTTTCTAGTCCCAACAGGTGTTCCAAAACCTCGTCATGTTGTCTTCCCGTCAAATCAAACGGGGGCTATCATAGTTCTTTCTGCCTGTGGGCAAGGCGGATGCGGCGTTGCACTGTTCAGGATCACCCTGTTACCAACCGCCCCCCACCTGTGTACTTCCACACTTCCTGCGGGTCTTGCACACCGCTTTCTATTTTCCTTTTTCACACCCCCCCTCCAATCGCTCCCCCGTTTCTGTCTGTGTTTAGTTTGGCATATACCCCTGATAATGAGTTTGAGCACAACACCTGGAACACCCTCTTCCCGTTGTTATTTTTCTTTCCCCTGTTCTTAGTCGATCCCTCCTTCTTCATTTCTGGGTTTAAACCCTGACCCCGGTGTGATTTCTTTTTCTAGCTATTGGACGACTTATTTTTCAATGCCCCCCTTTTAAATCCGGCACGCCCCCTTCGCTCCCCAGCTGTTTTTCAAGACTTTTTCGGGGAAGTGTTACTCGTTTTTCCAACTTCCTTGGCTGTTGTACCCACCCCGCGCTTGCCCTATTGGTCTCCCCCTGAGTCTCCTCTTGCGGTTTCCAGGTGCCCTTTTGGGAGTATGGCAAGCTTTCTTCGTCTCCCAACAGGAGCACCTTCCAAACAACCCCTTTCTTCTCATACTGACAGCGTTGCATCTAATGCCCCAGCTTCCCCTTGGCCCGGTCCCGTATGGACCACTGTTCCCATGGTTGTCCTCGATTCACGCTGAGCCAATTGGTTAGGTCGTTGAGCTTCCGTCGCTCGACCCACCGTGGTTTCCCCTTTGTCCCCTTGGTCCACGATCTTCAGGATTATTTTTCAACCTCTTTGGTTCTCCTCGCTTTCTTGCGGCAGCATCCACCACCCCCCCCCACATAGCCCCAGTCTCCCCAATTGCGAGTTTCTTCGTCATTTCCATTTTCCTTGAAGTCCGATTTTTTTCCTTTTCAACTTGTTGACGGGCTCAAAGCCCCCCTTATTGTTCTCCGTGATCTCACAGCGAATCTACTGCACTGTTGTCCGGCCGTTTTTTTTTCATTATTTTTTTTCGAGTTGAATCACTTTATTTTATGTTCCGTATTTTATTTTCCTGACTGATCTTTTTTAGACCGGAATTCATTTTGGTTTCCTGAAAGATTGTTGGTCACGATTGATTCACTTGTCGGAGTCTGACCCGCTTTGATTTCACCAGGAGGCTCTTTTCCAAGATTTTTCTTTTTTTCCGAACCCGGAGGCAGGTAATACTGTGCTATCTGTCTAATCAGTCCCCCTTTTTGACTTCCCCCTATTCGGGGCAGACCGTTCTTTTTTATCTGGAATCCTGGCTGTCCTTCATCTATTTCCCTCCAGTATTTCTTTTTTCTCTTTCCCCGAGCATTTCTAAGGGTCGGTGAATTTCTCGTCGGTTCCATGCATTATTCCCCCGCCACTTTTTTCTCCTGTGTTCCCTTTTTTCTTTTATTTCCGTGCCACCATCAATCCATGGGGGATTCGACTATACCGGACACCCCCCCCCCCCCCCTGTTAAGCAAGGACTTTTCTGGGAGATTTCATTTGAAACTCCCTGGTGACATAGTTGTTGGTTTCTGACGTCTAGATTTTTCCCCTCCCTCCCAATTTCAACTCACACTTTGCGCGTTCCTGGTAGCGTTGTTTCTTTGTCGACACCACCCCCGCCCCTCCCTTCATACTTAGTCGATACGGATTCCGACCGTAAGCCCAACCTGTCCCCCCCCCCCCCCCCTGTGCCCCCCCTTTTTTTGCGTTCCGATATGACATTGGAAAACGTCACGCGATGACCCGTCCCTCCTTTTTTACTCCTTTTGCCAATCCTGGCCCTTGGCGGCGATCTCCACATTGAATTGACCCGGCAATTTTCCTCTTTCCCATGATTTTCCTTCCTGTCATTTGTTATTAAATCATCTAGTGTTTTCGCAATCTGCATTCGCCTGATGTCGCCGGTCTACGCGGCCCTTCTTCCCCCTTTTGCAGTCTTTGCTGAAAAAGCATCCCTCCAGACTTCAGTTCTAATCTACATTTTTGTTGAAGCCCCAGTTCCCACCATCCATCGTGATCGGATCATATTTATGCCAGTTGCAGTTTTGCTGAGCCACGACTAGGCAGGTTCCCGTCCCTGTCCCCCACCTACAATTGTTGTACACCGTCTGGTCCACTCCGCCATCCTGCAATCTCTGTAAGGCCCACTCTTTTTGACTTTCGCTTTGCCTTCTTTCCGCTTCGAGCGGGCTTGTTCTTTGTGGCTGGCGCAAGTCAGCTTCGGTGCCCAACAACACATCTGTCCTTGGTTGTACTTCTTCAAAGACCCTTCGCCTGGTCGCTTTTATCTTGTTTTTTGGTTTTTCTTGTCTTCCTTTTTGCCCACGTCGAACAGGTTTTTTTGGCAAGTCCACTTTGGTAACTGATCATTCGAAAAGGCTTTTCGGTTGTTTCACACCTCCCTACCCCCGCTTTTGCTTTGCGGCCGGACTAAATCCTAGATGCTCTTTACCGTCGTGAACCCCTACCATGTGTTTAGCCAATACCTATGGCAAGGTACACCTTGTGTCAAGGCTTTTCGCCATTGTACCAAGGTGTCCATTTTTTGTTCATTCTGCCATTCTTTTTTCTTAGGTGAACCAACTTATTTTTGTTTCTGGTCTGGGGGCGTCTGAAAAGCACGTCTTTGTGGTATATACCCCTACACCCTTGCCCTGGAATCCGTGCCCCCTTGGGGAGGTTTGCGCCGAGTGTCATATCACCCGAGAGTGGTGTTTTCTGCTTACTCCTCCCAGCGTGAAAAGGGCGGGCAGACGGTGCCCGCCGTACGTGCCGTCACAAGTATTTTCCCCGTCCTTTTGAGGCTCTTGAGCGCCCGTTTCCGGCCTGTTGGCAGGTGTTGTTTGCATGCTAAGCAAATTCTTTTTTGCCCGTATTCGATCATATAAACCTGGGGCCTGTTGGGAGCCCCGATGTACATTGATCTGCCCTACTCCCTTTTTCCCCTCAGATACACCCACGTACTCTCGTGTAATAGGTTCTTTTTGACACTCATTTCATTATTCTCGGCAAACTCCCCGTCCCGTCACATGGCTGATTGGATGGTCGTTGGTTCTTTGACAGTCCCAACACCGCAAGGCAGGTTGAGAACGACTCAACCCCCCCAACGTTCCCCCCTTGTTTACCTCGTCACCCGTTTGGCGGTTTTTACAGTGTTCATTGCCTTGGGGGATTAGCGGTCAGGCATGTCTTTCTCCTTGCCCTTTCCCAACTTGGTTTCTTTAATAACGTATGGTACCCCATTCCCCCCGTTGAAGTGGAGATACCCCTCCTTATTTCTTTCGTTGGTTCCATACTGACCGGTTGCCCAGCAATTTCCCAGGCCACTTCTCCGCCGGTCCCGTGGTCCCGTGGTTGCCTCCCATGTTTATTTTCCGTTTCTGGCATAATCCCCCCCGTGTAGAGTATATTGTCCCTTTTCCCCCGGGTCCGTACCCCCTCTTTGCTGTTTTCTCAAGCACCCCACTGTTTTACCAGAGCAGTTTTTGTTGTTGTTCCCTTAGGGCCTTTCGCAACCCCCAAAAATTTGGGATCGTGCGTCCCTTTGAAAATCGACCCCCGTCAACAACCTGTGGGTTTTCACTACTAGCGCCCAAAAGCAGCCCTGTTGCGTTGGGCGAAGCCTCCAGCCCTTTGTTGAGCTCGCCACACCCGAGGGGGTGCTTGAGGCGTGCATATACAGTCCGCCAAGGTTTTCGGCTGTTTATTTCGAGCGAGGGGAGGCTGCTGATTTTCTCTCGCACCTAAACATCACCCCCTCGTCCATTCGATTTTGGCATCCCCCCCCCCCAATTCGCTCGACACCGCAGCCTGTCCCCACTGTCTTTCATACTTTTCCAGCGCTCCCCATCCTTCTCTGACGGTACGGTTTGCGTGGGCAGTTTTAAGTTACCGTGACTTTGGTCCCACCCCTTTCTTTTGAGGAAAAAAACTGGGTTTTTTACTGTTCTGATGAAGACCACATTGTTCTCATTCGACACCCCACACTTTCCTACCCGTGTACTTTGCTTACTCGACGACCAAAACCGTTCCTTACATGAATTAACCCCCGTTTTGGATAGCCCCCCGGTCCATATGAAAACGTCCTCTCACCATGACCCAACCCAAAACCCAAATCCCGTGTTCTTTTTGGATGGGCGCCACCACAGATGAAGTTCTTCCTGAACGAGGGGCCCATTCTTTGGAATTCGGTTGCTCCCCAAGATCGGACGCCTCTTTCCCGGTTGGAAATTTAATAGCTCGTTCCTTCTCCGAAAACCAGGGTGACAAGTTCCCTCCCGGCCCCTTGTTCGTCCCTTTTGCTCCCCATCTCTTTGTAATTTGTTCCTGTATAGAGTAGCTGATCTCCTTATCGAGTATTTTTCTCTCGTTCGGTACGTTCCATAGCCAGCTTTAGTCCTGTTCTTCCAGGTCCCGTTAGAACAATCCGAAGGTTAGTTTACCCTTCCATACAGGCCCTTTCCCGAAATCGTTGAAGGCCTCTTCTCCGTTTCTCCCAGTGGAGTTTTTGGCCCCCCTACCGGAACCTTCTGTTTGTAGTAGTGATTTCCGGCCTTCCCCAAGCAGAGTACGGCCTTTTCCCTTTT
>Ga0179593_1310116_pt1 | contig 15010 bp, 22 predicted proteins | sample CZODoug2_1_08_16_FD_185931 | JGI IMG/M metagenome (GOLD analysis project Ga0179593, IMG submission 185931) | Vadose zone soil fungal communities from Angelo Coast Range Reserve, California, USA - CZODoug2_1_08_16fungal (PacBio error correction) | ecosystem: Environmental > Terrestrial > Soil >... | reverse complement strand
CTATTTTACCAGGACCTGGTTGGACTTCTTACGGTCTGTCCACTCAGCTTTTTCTAAACTTGTCATGGTCCGAAGAAGTTTTCAGAAAAGGAAAGGCATGCCCAGGGACCTGTGGGTCTGTGAAACGTTGCATTGTTACCTCAGTCGAAACGTAAGGAATTGCAAAACGCCCCGAACCAGGCATGCCGTCCCTCCCCTTCTTTTCCCACTTGCAGTCACCACACTATTTTGGTATCTTATGAGATAGTTTTCGAAGATTTCCCTCCCCCCATGCTACGTGACAACTCACGTTTCGACCCTAGATAGAGCCCGATTCTTCTCCCTGCAGACCGTTGGTGAATCGTAGTTCAACCCTAGTTGGCTTGTTCTTCTTTCATTTCCTCCTTCTCTTCTCGCCGGCATTGGCTCGCGCAAGGGTCCTTTCCCTGTCCCACGGCCGGGAACGATGGGGCTGGTTGTGATGACGTCTTCCCGGTATAGATTTTTCCCATTTCATCTTTTTTTCACGTCCCTGCGCGACAGTTTTTCCGAGCACGGACTAGAGAGATTAGCGCTTTCCTTGCATCATATGTCCCCCGTATTTTGATTTCTCTTTTTTGCTGTTCTTGCCCGAGAATCCCGTCAACGCGCGCCTCGCACATTCTCAGGAGACTCGATTGTCACCACAACTTTATGTGATTCGAGTTGACGTTCTCCGTTTTGGGTTCTATCACTCTGTAGAGCTGACACGCTCCTTTCTCGGTCTTCCCTTCCACGTTGCCTTCGTTTGTTTCGCCCAGTAAGGTCTTTTCATGTAGACCCATTCTGCAGTTTTAAGAGACTAGACCGGGTAGTCCGGGTACCCTGCGACGATGGTTTACCCGTTCGCCATTCCTTGCCTCCGTCCCCCGTTTTGCTGAAGTAAGACTACCTTTTTTGTAGATTTGCTCACGTGTCAAGATGTTCCGTGCGTTCCGGTCCGTCCTCTGGCCTTTTGTCCCTTTTTCTCCAGGTTTTTTGTTCCCCCTCTTTATTTAACCAGCCTGGCACTGCGAGGCCTCGATTTCGTCTAAAAGTCTTTTTCGGATGTTTCGCTTGGGCTTCCTCTCCGAGAAAGTGCAGCCCGTTCCCTATTTGTCCCTGTCACTGTCTCACCCCTTTTCAGAGCCTCTTTCGTCTTTTTATTCTGAGACTCCCCCTTTCGGCAGGATCGCTGAGCACCCTGTTCATCCTTGTGACCTGACCTCCTGGGCTCGATGATGGGAGGTACCGTTTTATGTTTGCTCTTTGTGGTACATTCAGATTTCTTTTCCTCACAGAAAATGGACTGACTCCCCTTTTTCCTTGTCACCCCACCCTTTTTGACCCCTGAGTCCCCGTCCAGCCTGCAAGTTGGATTCTTCCCCCTCCCCTTGCGTTTTGTTTTTTGCATGGTACGGCAACGCTGTCTCTCACTTCCCCCGCATCTGATCTTCCCCGTTTTTTCCCCCCTAGTCCTCTCTTTTTGTGGAGACAGTCACATCAGCTGATATGTAGAGTCCAGCAGTTCTCCAACAGTAGCATCATCGCTTTCTCTGCCCAGGGCTTCTCGAAAAACTGCTCACCACATTTTTTTTACCTCCTTCCAATTTCTTGCCCGAATGTTCACTTCTCCGGCGCGTTGGCCTCTCTTCCCTCCCTGGGCATTTATGTACTTCGCCGGCTTTTGTGTCCTCCACCTTTTCTTACGGCGTGCTTTCAGCGTTTCCCCCGTCACACAAGTTCGCCGCCTCCCTTTCCTGATATAAGGTGTCCCACTTTTTTCGTGGCAGAGTCGACTCCTTTTTCTGTCTTCAATCTGCTCATCTGTGCCGTTCGCTTGCCCCCCCCGGTTGCTCCCGGCTGACCTTTTTTTCTATCGTGGTCCCTTTCTGAGAGTCCCGTCGCGTCGTCCCTTCTCTTCTTGAAACCCGCCCCCCTGAATGTCCCCCCTTGCCCCCCATATAATTTCCGTGCCTCGGGCCTTGCCGCTTCACTCGGCCACATCGCTGTACCCCGCTCTTTGCCTCGACAGTGGCTATTTCATTGTCCCCCATTTTTTTTGTGGGGTTGCCCTCTCCTTCTTTTTTGGGACCTTTCCCCCCCTTTTCCCCCGTGCTCTTTCCTAATCCAACTGTTTTTGTATTCAATTTCCTCTTCTCCTCTCTTAATGCCCATCTTTGTTATCCCCCTTCTATAATTCTTTTTGGAGTCTCCTTCTTGCGCCTCGACTTACCTGTTGCCCCCTCTGTCGCCCTTCAAGTTACGCTAATCGCCCCCACGGCCAGAACACGGTACGTCCCCCTTCCCTCCCTTGGCACCCCCCACGTCGTCTCCACTCGTAGTTCCCCATATCTCCCCTCGCTGTTAACAATCTTTTTTCTTTTCCTTCAGCCCCGGCGTGTCTACAGCCGTCCCCCTCTCTTTGTTTGGTTTTTCCCAGATGTCCCCCATGTCCCCTAGTTTGACCCCCTTCGTCTGTTTCACCTGTGTCACACTTTCTCTTTGTTTTTGTGACCTGTTCACCCCTTTCTTTTACGGTCTCAAGGGACATTCTGCCTCTCTAAAGTGCTTCTTTTTGCTGATTCTCCCCAGCCCCTCCCCTCGTAGGCTATTTTTCCTTACTAATTTGCCACGTCCACTTTTTCTATTCCATCTCGTATCTTCGTATCTCTTGACCGTCTTTCCTCCTAGTTCCCAACTCTCTAACTTTATCTATTTTTTTTCCTAAAGCCCCTCCCGCCGACGGTCCCCCCTGTTCCTTCCGGCGCCCCAGCTTCCCCGTGCTTCCGCTGTCCTTAGGCACCTTTATCGCCCCCCCGGTCACCCGCCCCATGCCCTCCTGCGACGGTATCGACGATCAGTATTCTCTTTCTCCCCACTTGTCTCGGCTGGTTCGGTTATTTGACCTCTTGGTCGGAGGAAGAAGAACTGTTCCAGTCCTCTTGGTAGCCTTTAGACGAACGAGGGATGGCGTTTCGGATCCCGTAGTCCTTCCCTTTTATGTTTCGTCCTTGCTTTCGATCTCCAAGTATGTTTCCTTCTTCTACAAGCAACCAATTTGACCCGTTTCCACTATCATTAACCCCCCCCCATGTTGGATTTCGCCTGCTATTTGGCGCGGTCTGTTTGTTACGGCTCCCTATACAGAGTTTTGATATTGCCAGTATGCTGTGAGGCTTTTTAGTACTAGTTCAGGATCTTTTCTTTGCGGCTCCCTCTTGCCGCCGTTCCGTGGACGTGTCCACGGTCCTTCCCCGTAAGCGGTATAATTTTTCCTCTCCCTTCTAGTATTACCTATTTTTTCTACTCACCGTGTGCCGACTCCTGGCGCAATGCTGAGGCCTTTTCCCCTCCATGTAATGCTTGGCCTTTGATTTTCCTGTTTGTTTTGCAGAGCCACAGCGTTATTCCTCTCTCCGTTCCTTCCACTCTAGATATTAGCACAGCACCTCCTTTGTCTTTTTTTTGTAGTAGAGCTGAAGCTCCGTTCTACCTGGCGCGCTTGATCACCGATTTGTCCCTTTCCTGGCCTCCCTTTCTTCTTGCCTGCTGCCGGTGATTCTGATTTCCTTACAGCAACCCATTCTGTGACCTACCCCGTCTCCGTCTTCTGACCCTCTTCGTCGCCTTCCCGCACGATATTTTTTTGGCCATCATGGCACCTTTTCCTCCCCGTACCCCCGGTTCTCCCGTCACCTGTGTTTTATCCTTCTTCACACACCGTCACCCCATTTAGGCTCTAACTTTCATCCTTTCATTTTCAGACACCGACACCTGTGACGATTTTTTTTCCCTCCTTTCTACCCCACGCCGCCCCGTTAATTTCCCCCTTGCCCTCGACAAGTCCGAGCTCTTGCACCATACTTTTTCCCATACTCTTTAAAAGTTGTCTTGGTCTCCCCTTCTCAGCAAGGCCGGTTTTCGTCTAGGGGGATCCACTTTTAATGACCTCCCCTTGTCTCCTCTCACTTCATCCCAGCGTTGTCGTATGTCCCCCTTCCCCTTATGTATTTAGACCTTCTTCTGTCTCTCCGGCCGTACCAGCTATCTTTTTTGCGCATGTCCCGCACGTTTGGTTGTCACTCCCCAATTTTGATTTTTGTTCGGTTACTCTTCTCAGTCTTCTTCGTGGATTCCTTGTATTTTAGAAGGGTCCCGACGGCGCCCCGGTTAGTTACTCTTATTCGTCGCATTACCCTTTTCACTCTTGACGTGTCTTCCTTCTTTTGCATTCGTGACCTCTTTCCTTCAAGTCTACCCCTCCCCGTCAATTTGTCCCCCTCCCGGGTCTCCGTTTTTTTCTTGTCCATGAAATGGGTGATAACTCCATAAATCTTCTGATTTCTTTTTTACCTCGCTTTTTTCGGGCACTCTGTTTTTGTCTTTTCGCTGTGTTATCCCTGTCGGTCATTTCTTAGAGTCCTTTCCATTTTTTTCCGTTTCGTCAGAAAGCTCTATCGCATTGAACCACATGTTCTTCGACTTTCATCCAGTCCCTCAATTTGTGTCCTCCCGCTCGTGCGTGGATTTACAACCAGGTCCCCCCTTGACGTGTTTTTCGAATGTCTCTCTCGCCTTTGCTCCATCTGGCCCTTTTTCTCGCAGTCCTGTTATTTTCAGCGATTAAAGTAGTCCTTCTGCTCGATTCAACCCCACGATCCTTCTTTTGACTCTCCACCCGCCCCCCTTTTTTTTCTCCTTCCACAGAACACCCTTCCGGCACTTGCTTGTTCGTCGCCCCTGTTAGAGTTGACCCGGAGATCCCCCCCCACATACGCCCCCACCTTCACGGGCCGTGTAGCGCACCTTTTCCCGCGATTCCCCCCTACCCCATCCACCACTGTTTTGGTTCAATTTCTTTCTGCGGTTAGACAGCCCTTGCGACGCGTTCTGGCGTGTCCCCCCTTTGGCCAGCATTCGTCGGCACTTCATTCTTTTTATGCTCGCCCACCTCCTGCGTTTCCCCCTTTTGGCCCACTGGCCGGCTGGATTTTTGGAGTTTAGGGTTCATTTGATCCCGCCAGCCTCAGCAACGAACCCCCGAGGAATTTCCCCACCCTCAGGACCTCTTGCTTCCCAGTGTGTCTTTTTCCATGAAGACTCCTGTTTTTTTTCCCCCCCCCCTTTGACCTTGTCCGGTTGCCAACCATATAGCCCATTAAGTTTCTCGTAGTCTCAATCCCTCACCCGGCCGTGCTAAAAGAATTTTTCTCATACTTTTTTCTCCCACCTCGACCCTGTCGCCCTTATCCCCAGGCCGCCTCTCCAGTTCAGCGCCCGGGCGCATTTTTACTTTTTCTTGATCTTTCGAGCTCTTTCTGCACAGCTCATTAGCCCCCTCTTGGGTTCAATCCTGATCCCCATTGGTCTGCGTCGATTTCTTTTGTTTTTCGGTTTTTTTCCCGGCAGGATTCCTTTTCCATGGATTTCACCTTCCCTTGACCTGACTCCTTGGGCATGAGCCCCTGATCCCTCATGTTTAATTCCCCCTCTTTTTTTGACCATGACTAGCCAGCGGAGTAAAGGCTCCTTCCCCTGGTCTTCGTCCATGCCGTATACCCGTTCTTTCGGAATTATGGATGTGGCTCGCTCAGCGTTCTCGTGACCTTCCCCTGATTATCTTGGCGGTTGCCGCCGATGCTCCATGTTCTGGCATCGTGCTTTGTAGTAGGTTCTTGATACTTTTTTTTCTCCCTGCCTCTTAATCTAGCCTGATGACTGTATAGCTTTCCCCCCCCCCCCCCCCCCCCCCCCCCCCCCTCCCCCCAACATCGTTGTTTACAGCGACGACCATTTTCCAGTTGTCCCGACATCTTCTACGGAATTAGAAGTTTCGCTCGACTTCGGTGAGCCCTCCCCCAGGTTAAAACATCTCACGATCCCAGCTTTTTTATCGATCTTCACTCGCGGCCGGAATTGCTGTGTCGGTTCTCCCTGCCCGAGGCTTTTTCTTCCTCCCGCCCTCCCCCTCTCAGAGGGTGTCAACCAACGTTAGCCCGCGCTTTACTACTGTGCCCCTGTGTGTCGCGCGAGGCGTTTTTTTTCTATCGCCACGAGGGCACTTATGGCTCCGAAACAGTCCCCCCTCCCTTCCCTCCCTGAAGACGTCGATATCCCCAAACCCCCTTGTGCCTCCGCCTCCCCACCCGATCTCGCCCCATGCCTTCTGGTTCTTCTTCGTCTGTCAGCCCTCTGCCGTTGCATCCCCGATTTTCGCCATCACAGCCCCAGCAGAATTCCCCCGGAACCAATTCCCTTCTTTCCCCCTCCACGGAGTTTCGACCTTGTGCTTATCCTGTTCGCACCTGACAGTCATCTGTGCACCGACGTCGAGCCGTCGCCCGGACTCCCCGCTGCTACAACGTCCCCTCGATTTCCCTTGCTTTCAGTCACCTTTGTCGCCCCCCCCCCCCCCCCTCTCCCCCCCCCCCCCCCCCCCCCGCACCCCCCCCCCCCCCCCCCCTCCCCCCCCCCCCACACCCCCCCCCCCCCCCCCCCCCCACCCCCCCCCCCCCCCCCCCCCCTCCCCCGCTCGCATCCACATGTGAGATCCACCTTAGTATCGCGTCTAGGCCCATTTCTGTTTTTAACTGCTTGACCTCGCACGCCTTTTCAAGACCCTTTTTTCCTTTCCCCTATTTGCCCCCCCCACCCCGCTACTTTAGAAGCCTTTGATGGTCTTAGCGATGAATTCAAAAGCTTGGTTTCTCAGTTCATATCACTCCCCATGAGCCGGTTCAAGAATGTGAAGGCGTTTTTTTACCTAATACTAAGGTCTGACGTGCTTTTTCATCTCCCACATCGGACCTTCCATCCCGACTTTTCTTCGTAAACGCGCCCCACCTGTTCCCCGTACCCATCTGGGGACTAGTAGAAGAAAACTTTACCCTGCGAAATCTCTCTATTTTAACTATAATGTGTTTTGAGCAGAGATTTCTCCTGTTTATTTGGCCTGTCCGGGCTTTGCCGCCGCTTTCCCCCTTTTTGCATTTTGAAGTATTCAGGCTGACAGCAGTTTCCTTAGTTCTGTGCCGCCGAATCTGACGTCTAAAAGGAGAGCTTTACAGTCGCCACGTGCCCTTTTTTTTAGATCTTTTGTCTTTGCACAAATTTTTCGCCTTTGTTGCTGCATCCCCTTCTGTCCTGCGCAGTTTGAGGGAGTGGCTCGGCTGCACGAATTTTTTTTCTCCCCCCCTCTGGGTTTCCATACCTCTTTTTTCCTTCTTTTCTTTTCCAGCGAGCGCTTGTTCTCATCTGAGTCCAAGGTTTCCCTTCTTGTATCTCACTTGAATGTGCTCATTGGGTCTGCTTTTTTCCTCCGAGCAGTCGCATGATCTTGTAGCCGGACTGCTTCGTAGACCCCTTGTTCCTGCTGTTTCCCCCCTCTTTCCAGCTTTCTTTGTGCTTCGTAACGAGCTTCTGGCTTTGGACGACGGTTTGCACACTCCCGGATCGCCGGGCCCAAGCACGGCTAAGTGAGTAAGGTTCTGGACTTTTTGAGAACTGATTTCATAACTGTTCGGCTGCGTCTAACGGTGTCAGTTTGACGTTTTGGTTGCGCGCCCCTACTTTTACGGCTTCGACGTTTCTTGTAGACTCTCGCCTCAGTTCCAGCTCACTCCCTAGTCGATTTTCTTCCCCCCACGGCTTTCTTTCCGGCCTTCGAGTAGAGGGGGGAAGGCTGTCCGATAGCGCGTTTCCCAGTCTTCTGCCATGGTTTACTCCTGTTTCCATCCCCAGCAGAAGACTGTTGTTCGGTAATGTACCCCCCCGACCTGGATGTCAGCTTTCAATGATGAAGTCATGTAACGGGCACGGACGTGACTTTTTAGCATTCGTCTCAGGTGTATCATTAGTTGAACGGTGTTATACCTCCTCGCGGTCGTACCGGGTTTTAGAAAGGACTCGCGCCTTTCCCATTAAGATAAACTCTCTTTTCGTCGCCAGGCGGTGATCTGTTGCTCTTCTCGTCTGCTTTTGGTTCGCGCAATGCTCCTTAGTCACGACGAACCGGGAACCACTTTGCTTCCCCATGAAAAGCAGGTCCGAGCACTGTAGTTTTTTTCTATTTCCCTCTGCAACATCGAAGAGTACTTTCTTTTAACAGATTCCGAAAAGTCAAGTGTCCCTACGTCTCCTCCTGGGGGAGGAGTTCCTGTTGAAATGAGATGAGCCTTCTGGTCTCAGAAGGAGGTAAAACAGGTTCCTCTATCATTCCCCCCCCGAGCTCCCCCCTGCCTCCACACCGGGGGCGCTTGCGAAGGCGTATGCTGCCCATTTTGGGTTTTTTTTTTGCGACTCCATTGATTGCTCCCGTGGTGCCTCTCACACTGACCTCAGACCTGTATCGAACAGGTGGGAAGGACATACCATTTCGCAGTTATCGCCTTCTGACCTCCAATGAGCTTTTGCTTTCCCCCCCACTTCCACCCCCCACCGCATGAGAAAGGTCTCTCCGCCCTTGTTCTAACGGCGTACGTAGCTGTGGACTCGTTTTTTTTCCGAGGTCGCCTTTTTAGTAATTCTGACTTTTTTCCACCCCCCTATGCTTGATGACTGAGGGCGGGGCTCCCCCCATGGTGGTTGACCTTCCTTTGTCCGGCGGGGTTAGTCATATTCAGCCCCCGACTCTACCGGAAAGTGTCAGGCAACGGAGTTTAAGGTGGAACGGACGCGAATGTCGGAGAGATTGCATGGAAGTAACCAGAAAGATTCCATTCGACGCAGAACATTCTTGCCCGGTAAAAGGCCAGGGACCCTGCCGGGATCCACCAATCTCATCCCCCTAACACTTTGTACGGAGTGTGGGAGGAGGTTGTTATCTCCAACGGCGGCTATATCTCAAAAGTGCGCGACATTTAGGCCCCCGATGTTGTTGCACTTACCTTTTTTCTTCCCTCGTCTGAGCTTGTTTTTTATATCTAGCTGCCCCCGGCTGCCCTGCTCCATTCCCCCCTCTGCCATTTCTGCTTCATTCGTCGCGTTGCAGCCCCTTGGCATACAGGCCGAGTCTTTTGAAGCTCCTAACCCTCTCGACCTGGGGACCTAAGGTCTTTGCAATAGCCGTGCTCCACGTACTGCCCCGGCGGATTTTTTTCCGAATCTCCATCCGCTTTCCCCCGGTTCCCGTTTGACAAGCCGGTTCACTGGCTTGTTGAGCCGAGTGCCATCGTACCCAGTACAGTCGCCCATTTCCCTTTGCGGCCGCCCCCGAGTTGACTACGGTAATTGGGGCAGTCTTTCTCTTTCCTACGTTTTACCGGCTATTTTGCCCCATTCATATCCCTTTCCCACATCCAGCTCCTGGTTCTACACTCCCCGTCTGGTCCGCTAGGTGCTCCTTCTGCGGTTTGATCTGGGCAGAGCCGTCGACTTTTTTTCCCCGCGCCCACGTCATGCGCCCGTCCTGCTCAGAATCAAGCGTTTTCGATGTTCTCCCCCCCCTTTTCAATGCTCTTCCCCCCTGTAAAGCATCCCTTTTGACCCTACCTTGTTAATCCCCTGTTTCTGACAACCTGCCACTTTGGACGAGACTTGATGGTTAGATGTCACTTCCTAGCTTGACTAAGAGCTGCTCTTCCTCTTCTCTAGCCCCGCTTTACCCGCTTTTGTCACAGAACTCTTACCACGCGCCTGATGTGTAAATATTATTCTAACCTGGCATGTGCGGTTTGTTTTAATGTATCCGTTGACACTTTACGTTCCCCCCCACATTTCGGTTTTCCTCCGTCCTGTCCCCGGATTGATCTCTAGTCTTCCGAGTTTTTCGTTTTTTTCTAAGATTTCGATTTTTTTTTGTTTCTTTCCGTCTTTTTTGTCTGAGTATAGTCCTTTGCTTTTTTTTTTTGGTCGTTTGTGCGTCGGCATTTCCCTTTGAGAGGAGCGATCGTCATTTATTGCGCGCATGAGCTATGTTATTTTTAACGTGATATCCAGACTTTGTGTCAGGTGGCGTGTTTTTTTGCCCGTCAAGCCTGTCTTGCGTAACCTTTTTTTCCCCCTTTTTCCTATTCCTGTTCAGCACCACAGCCGATATCGCGCCGCTGCACTATCTGTATTTTTCCTCATCTCCGTGATTGTTGTTTTTAGCCCCTCTTTTTTCATTTGCACCCCCTTTTCGAGATATGAACTGCCCCTTCTTTTCCCAGTCCGGTACAGTCCTCTCACTTGTTGTTGATTGGGTGTTTTTCTCTTTTCTTTGTTGAGCCCCCTTTCTTCCCACGGTGCTCTTCCCTAGTGGTTCTTCTTTTTTGTTCAACAGACGATCCACGTACCTTATGAAATACGGCCCGTCGCCTTAGCTGTACGCCATGACTCGGACCACAAGAAGGTAGCCAGCTCCCGACCACCTAAATCTGCGCGCCTCCGCTTGACTCAGGCACTTTTCTCCGGCACACTCTTTTTCCCCCGTTCCCAGCCCCCTCGATCTTTACCCTTAGTACAGCTGCTGCCCGTTTTTCCCTGATCCCCCTCTTATCCGAGAGCCCCCCCTTGTTTTCGTCACCTGCGTACCTTTGGGTGAGCGGGCTTGTTTCGAACTCTTCCTTGAGCATTCGAGCTTCATCAAGGAATCGCTTGATAGCAGCGGTGGTTCCGTGTCTGTTCCTTAGATAGGACTTTCGCTTATACGTCGCCTTTTTTTTTTTTTTTTAACAAGCGCCTTTCTCCCCCCCTGCTCAATTACGCATTTCTTGTTATAGAGTACACCAAGGAGTGTTTGCCCTCTTCTTGATTACCGACAGCGGACCTCACTTTCCGAGTTCAGTAAGCGCTTCTTCTAGTCCCCAGATTTCTTTGAGCGCTTCCTGAGGAAGGTCTCTTCCCTTTCTTTGATTCTGGATTTGGCATTCCCTATAGTTTTGTACCCCGTTCCCCCTATTAGAATTCACGATCCACCTTTAGCGGCCAGGGAGCTGGATTTAAGCCCTTGCTGCTTCACCACTTTCCGGTTCTGTTGGCTGAATGCAAGCCTCTGCCACCTGTTTTAAGACGTTTTTTTTTTTTCTGTCTTAGCTTTTTTTGGATCGCCTGCACCTCGTTCAATTGGGGATTTTTAGAACTGCTTAGCGGCTGTTGTCGTTTCCCACTTCCTTTGACCCCGACCCCCTCCGGCCCCCCCTAGTGTGAGATCTTCGGTTCCCTCCTCACGTTTCGCAGCATGTTTCGTCCCTTCCCCCCTTCCCCGAATTTTCCCATGGCTAGATAGGTTCCTCCCCCTGATCCCCATATTTTTTGAGTTTTGCGGGTCACCGTAGTTCTCTTTTAAGTTCGTCCGCCCTTGTAAGGGATTTGGACCTCCACTTCCAAGTCTCCCTTCGAGCTTCGTGCTCTTCGCTGGGCGACGTTATGTGAAGTCTACTCCATTCCGTCTGACCTACCTTTGCGGCCTTTTGCGCACCCGTCTGATAGTTTCCCCCACCCGACTGCTTGTCTTCTCTTTTGGCAAGGGAAGAAGCCCTGTCTTTATGCCCCCTGTTTTCGAACCCCGGCCTTTCCCCTTTCTCAATTTGCGCCTTCCGTTTCGACGGAGCATTTCTCACGGAAACTCTCGTCCCTTTTTGAGAAAGAGGCGCCGCGCGCTCGCGCCCCCCCCTCCCCCCCCCTGGTTTGGCGTGCCTGCCCCTCCTCGTTTTCTTCCTCGATGCCGTTTTTTTTTACGACGGGTTCAGCATGGGAACTGCCCGGTCTACCCCCCCCCTTACCGAAGCCTTAGCTGTAACCAGAACACTCGTTTCAACTTTTTCCCCACTCTAACCCAGACCTACCCACCACCTTTTCCTCCCCACCGCGGCTGTCGCCACCTCACGCGCTCCCGCCTTTTTTCCCTTTAACTAGCTTGATTACCGCTTCGGCGACCTTTCTCCAAAGGTCCATTCTTGCGGGCAGTGTCACATGCGCCGTCGACCTTCATCCCCCCTGATCCTCTATAACACCTTTTCCGCCTGTTGAATAGTTTTGCGCCTCTCCTGCTTATTGCCGCCATGAGTAACCGCGAGACCCACTGTACTCCTCCTCTGCCACCCACCTTTTTTTTACGATCCCTCTGCTGATTAGCATGAGCTGATCTGTGCCCGTTCAGTCTCTCTTCCATATGCTTTCCAAAGCATTTCCATTTGCGCTCGGACGACCATGGACGTATATGCCGAAATTTGCTCTTTTCGTGGATTCCCTTTGTATCTCCAGCTTTCCGTTTCTTTTCCCTACCCTTTGCCTCCACTCCCTAACGTTTCCCTTTTACATTTGTCCACTGATCAGAAATGTGATTTGAATCCCCCTTTTTACTTTTGGATTCCTTTCGAGGAACGAGTCTTGCCCCGCTTAGTGAAGAGTCCAGGGAATGGTTCGACCGGCCTTTCTTTCCTGATTCTAGAGCAAACAAGATGAACGCTCCGCCTAAGACTTTGCGAGCCCTTTACTCTCGGGGAAGCGCTCAGCAGTTCTCTCGCCCTTACCTTTGGAACGGCAACGTGACCCCCCCCCCCCCCGCACACCCCCCCTTTTTCTTCCCTAAAATTCTCCGCGAGCCCAGTACTTCCTAGCGCGACAGAATTGCTCGAGTCAGGGTGTCCGCCGTGTACATCCCCACCCCCTTAGTCGCCTTCGGAAAGTTTCCCTGCCGAGGAATGTCTTTTTTACTACATAGTTGTACCTTTATACACTTAGATCTTTCACCTTGGTCTGGCGCACCCCCAGAGACTGCTACGTTTTTCGGCACCTCGTCTCCCCAGTGCCGATCCCTTCTTCAACCTATGGACACCATCTCAATTTGCGTCGCCCTTTGTTTTCTCCCCTTATCCTCTTTCCGAGAGTGCCACCCATTCCGAGCCAGAGACCCCTTTTTCTGATCATAGGTCTCCACCGGTTACCGTCTTACTTCACCGGTACTTTGACTCATTACTTCAAACAGAGCCGGTTTGCCTTGTTTACGCTCATACCTCCAGTCCTTCAACACCGACCTGTGTCGTCACCGTTTTTCCTATGGGATGCCCGCGGACCTAGCGAGCTACCTAGGTGAGTCTTCCGAGACGACCCTTTTCTTTGCGGGAAACCAGTCTTCTGACAACTGTGAGCCAACTTCTTCTCCTCTCCCACAGGGAGCTCTGCCTCCGGTCAAGATTTCGCTCTCGTCTTGCATTGAAAATTGTGTAGCCATAACCTCACCAACATGGGCGAAGGTTTCCAGACCCTGACATTTCCACTTCGCCGTCTGGACGAATACTGTCCTGGTCAGGATTAGCGCTGGACTGATGTCCCTATCGCTGTTCATTAAAGATGGCACAAGTGCCAATGCGGACGCCTGTCCTTTCGGCTACGAATTCTGCCATGTTACCGATCACGCCGGAGGGAGCACTCCGGCCCGGCAAAGCCAGGCTGACCATCCCTCCTTTCTCTTCTCTAGCCTCCTTTTGTTTCCTCTGAGAGTTCCTTCTCCAGTCTTTTTTTTGCCTTATTTTTCCCCGAGTGAAGAAGATGTGACGAATGGTTTCGCATGTACGAAACTTTCCTGGATCCCTTTATTTTGGGTGCGGCACTTTCCAAGGCATTCTTTCAGAAACGTTTTCTGCTTCTCTTTCCCAGACCGACCTAAGCGTCCCCCGAGTAAAGAGACCATTTTTTTCCTTTTTTTTTCGGACTGTCTTTCAACTTAGGCGTTTATCAACCATGATTTTTCTCTTTTTTTGTCTTACCCCCGCTGCCTTTTTTCTCCGCCACAAGTTTGTTTCCCGTTCAACCCCGATCACGGTCTTGTCTTTTTTGGCCATCGACCAGTTTTTCGTTTTTAGAATTTTGCTCCCTTCTTAGCCTGCTACTCGAGCTGTCCCCCCCCCCCTTCTGTTTTTTACTCTTTTTCGCCCTCGACAGCCGTTGACCCGTCCCCATTCTTCCACGTCTTGAGACTTTCGTAATCCTGTTAGGGGTTTCCTTCCCACGTTCTACTTTGCTTTTTTCTGCTTGACCACGTTCTGCCCACCTGATCCTGCAACTGTTCCCCCCCCCCGTCCTCCTAGGACCGTCCTTCTCCACCTTAATTTTTCTTTTTCCTTGGCTGTTGTCCTGCGTCAATTGTCAGTGATCGGGACTTTGCTTCTTGTATTTGCGGCCCGTTTTTAGTCTTCTGCAATTGTCCTCGTTCGAATGAAGGTTTTATCGCAGGTTGCTTATCCGTCTTCTTCCGGCCCTTGTGATGTCGGTACAGGAGGTAGATGTCACTCCCCCTTCCTTTCCATGAGTCCTCATCACCTCTCCCTTCCCCCGATTGGAGTCCCCGAAAGAGAAGCCCTTCTTGTGACGCCTGCCCATTCACTGGTGCAGGAGAAGTGACGGACTAAGTTGTCCTATTTTTTTCACGTTTGACGTGCCCTCTTTATTGGAAACAGACCTCCCTGAGGTAAACCTCAATCAGATGTTTTACTTCCCCCTTTTCCGTTGGGAGGTGTAGCCCTTCGTTGCTGTCCCTATCCTTCCTCACGACCAGGGTTAAAGATAAAATGGCCATCTCCACCCTTTCCCTATATAGGAGTTTTCTTCCGCGACACCCCCGGGAGGTCGCGAGAACGACAATCTAAAGACTTCTACACGTGGAAGCTTGACGACTGAGGCTTACCCTGGCGCTCCTTTTCCCTCCTTGAAAGCTCCTGCGTATCAAAAGATTCCCTGTTCAATACGGCCGTCCCCTTTTGCTTTGGACTTAGTTGAGACCCTTTACTCTTACTTTCCCCTTTCTCGCAACTTACGGCGCTGCTCCCTAACTGTTTCTCCATCCAAGTCCATCTCGGATGATTTAGAAGGCGCGCTTCTCCTACCCAAATCCCCAAGCAGCGAATGCTTTGCTGATAAGACCTTTTTTTACTTCTTTCCCCTTTCTTTTGGTGACGAGTGCCACTCCTTTCCTCTGTGGTTCTTCGTTTTGTTCGGGCCCCCCCCATGTGACATATGAGATTCCTTCTATGTTTCTCAGTTTTTGTCGCCCTTTCTCTTGTTTACGTCGGCCCTTCTGGGGGGTTCTGAC
>Ga0179593_1420078_pt1 | contig 15011 bp, 14 predicted proteins | sample CZODoug2_1_08_16_FD_185931 | JGI IMG/M metagenome (GOLD analysis project Ga0179593, IMG submission 185931) | Vadose zone soil fungal communities from Angelo Coast Range Reserve, California, USA - CZODoug2_1_08_16fungal (PacBio error correction) | ecosystem: Environmental > Terrestrial > Soil >... | reverse complement strand
TCTCTTCGCAAGTCCTTTCATTTGGGCCCGTCGCCGACCTTTTTGATTAACTGCTCCCCACTCTTGTTGAGAGCCCCAATCCCCTCTCACGATGAGTAGGTGTGATGGAAAACACAGAGCTGCTTTCTCCTCCCCTTCCTTTTCCTTCCTCCCCACAAGCGTACTTCCGACCGTTGCTCTCTTTGATAGTTTTTTTAAGGGAAGATCATCTGCATTCCTAAACGAAGTCCTCCCCTTCCACCTTTTTAGAAGGTGTCTTTTTTTCTGCCCGCACCCTTTAGTAACGGTCAACTTTTCCGTCTCTCTTTTCTGACTCTCGTTCTGTTCCCTCACCCTTTCCCCTAGGTAGATTCCCTGACTAAGATTCAGACCTCTTCTCGGGCTTTCGCCCCCTTGCCTTGCCCTTTTGTTTCGGTACTGCTTTCCGTTTTCATCGTCATAGCCCTGGGCAAACTCCTTTTCCCCATTTTCCCTCCTTTATCGCTCCTTCCGTTGGCTTCATCCCTCCTCCATTACAGAAGCAGGTTAATCCCCCTCCCCCCCCCTTAAGGATCCTCCTCTTCAAGTTGAATGTTCCTTCTCGCATTAGTGAGGGTGGGGCCCAAATTCTTCCCCTTATTTCCACCTTCTTAACTCTTATCCCCCCTAATTTGGCCACCGGTGAGCAGGCACGCCCAGCAAACGTTTCGCGCCGCTCGCACGAGGTCTTGAAGCCTTCTTTCCGGTCCTCATGGTTATGCTTTGTTCGCAGTCCTACCAGAGTGAAGGAAGTTTCTATCTGCAGCTCTACGCCGCGAGAATGTCCCCCCCCTCCCGCTTGAGTTACAAAACTACGGCTTCTTCTCCTCCTGCGACCCGCCCTTTCGATGCCTTGTCAATACCCTGGACGGGCCGGACATCTCTGCCTTCCCCTAAAAAGTGAACCCCTTCACTTTGCAGTGTTGTTCGCAGCTTCGATGCTCCCCGGCCATAGGCATTTCCTCCCTTCTGTTTCGCGTGGACCCCCCTCCTCCCCCCCTACACATTCTTGTCCCTGCGCTGTTCTTTCTTTTTTGAAAAAACTTCTTTTCCCTCCGTTTGCAGCGCCCAGTTATGCCTTTCTTATAAAAAGTTTAGTCACCTTGTTGAGCAGGAGGTTCAACATCCTCTTTACTACCAAGTTACGTCCATCCTTTGCAGTTCCATTCCCTCCCTCATTTTACTAATAAGAATTCCCATCAAATAGCCCCCCTCTTTACCCTGAAGAAATACTAATTATGGCTGCAGACACCTGGTTCACCCCCCCCCCCCCCTCCCCCCCCTCCCTTGTGAAATTCTCCCGAGTCGATTCTGCACCCCCCCGTTTGCTTTTCAGGAGGATTCAAATAGAGGGATCAGTTCATACTACCTTTCAGTTCCTCTCTGGTTCTTTTCAGCGCATTCACCGATTCCAGCTCTCAGCCACAGGATGCCCTCCCCCCCCCAAAGGACTTCTCTCCAGTTTTCTCATGCTCCCCCTATGTTGAAACTGTCCGACGTTCACCTCTCAATGTGGTGAGGCTGAGACCCCGAGGATGATGCAAGGGATCGACTGTGGTCATTAAACGTTCGGCATCACGTTCCTCTTGTGACTGGCCGAGGGACCTCTCCAAGTTGGTAATCTCGTCGATCTTTCGCCCCAATAGTCATGCCTCTTTTTCACTTGGGCCCTAAGTCCACCCTCTATTGTACCTTTCCCCCAGCCCCGCGTGATTACGTAAGTAGAACGTATAGATCTTTGACCCCCTTTGTTCCTTTGCCCAAAGATTCATCTTTCTCTGTCTGCACCCATCCACACCTTAATAGTAGTGTCTCCCCAGGAGACCGGAAGAAACCCCTATCTCTGGGTAGGAGGTATATTCCCCCGTGAGCTGTATGATATTTTTTCTCTCCCTCCGTTTGTTTCTAAGCCGATGCCCCTTTTTTTTCCTGCCCAGTCTGGCTTTCCACTTTTCAAAACGTTGTTGGTTTTTTTTTATGAATCATGTAGCGATGAAGCTTTTGGAGTCCTCCCCGTGTAAAGATTTCTCCTTTTGCCCCTTCTTCCCCCCCTCTACGAAAACTATAGGGCACTTTTCACGTCTTTGGTGGGACTTCCTGGATTAGCCTTCGAGCGCCTGCCCCAGCTTGGCGACCATCCACGATCTTTTTCCTTCCGTCTTGTAGCACAGGCATTTCGGGTAACGTTCCCTTCCCCCCATGGGACGGCAAGTCATGATATAGGTCGCCTCACAACGCTTTTCTCCCTTTTGCACTCTATGGCGGAATAAGTGTCTTCCCTCCTTTTATGTCGATTACAGTTTTCGAGAAATTTGGATTTCAGTTATTTTTTTTTTTTTCCCTTGTCATTAATAAACCTCTTTTCTCCTCCTTCTACTTTGGTTTGAGTTAGCATCGTGGTTTTCGCCCTCCCCCCCCCCCTCTTTTCATCACACACCCTTTTTCCAACTCCCACCCTTTTCTCAGTCTCCTCGGTTCGATGCGAGTTTTTTTTTTTGGCGGTCAATCTCTTTTTTCTTCTTCCCCGTTTTCTTGGACTGTGGCCACTTAAGGCGCGAAAAACACACTTCTGGTCCTTTCCCCTTTTTTTTCTTGTCACCCCTTCCGCAGCTTCTTCCCCTTTTGTTACTATTTCTAGGATGGACGGGCCTCTGACCCCGGTTTCGACGCTTTGCGAGAAGAGGTCTTTTTTCGCGGTTCCCCGGATTGATCACACGCTTTGAATTTTTTTTTTTCCCTCCCCCCGGACGTGAACCAGCGAAGTGCTCTTTTTTGAGCCGCCCCTTCCTCTTTGATTTGTCCCCCGCTTTTCTAAAGGTTCGCGATTGATTCGAATCTGTGACACTGCCCCCATGTTTGCCTTTTCGTTTGGGTGCCACGTTTATGCGGAGTTCTCTTTCAACTGCTTTTTTCGCAGATTCTTTCCTTTGCGTTTTTTCATTCTGCAGGGAGTTCGCTCCAGATCTGGCTTTTTTGTTCCTCGCGCTGAAGTTGATCCTCCTTCTTCCATTCCTCCGCTTCTGGTACTTTTTTTAAGAACTTCCAAGTTCCCTGGTGTCGCTCCCCGTTCCCCCCTTTCAAACCCATGTCTTCCCTTGATGTCCTCCCTCCTTCCTCGCGTCGAGTGAACGTTCGGTCTGTTCCCGTAGCAATTTCCTTTGTGCCCCTCGGGAGTTTTCGTTTCTCTTTGAGAAAGGCGCCCTCTTTTTTTCCCGTGTACTCCCTGACCCGTTGCTACCGGAGTTCCTGCCCTTTCTTCAAGTTTTTTTTCCTTGAGCTTGGAATCTCTCCAGCTGGGTGCTTTGCCGGTCATTGGAACTATTTCTTCTGTAGTACCGATGATCCACTCCTGAGGAATCTTACAGACTGGACCACTTGGGAGATGGTGTGTCCCCAGGTTTCTGACGCTTCCTCCCTTCCGTCCGTTTTCCGCCCCGTGCTACAGGCCTAGCACAAGACGCTCGCGATGTCCTACTGCTGCTCTTTTCCCCTGCTAGAAGAGTTTTCCCGAGTGATTTTACCGCGATCTTACCTTGAGCGCCTTTTTCCTTTTTCCCCTTACTTAAAGTTCGGGTATCGGACCCCCTTCTTCCCCATTTTTCTTTAGGGAACTGTCCTTGTCGTCCGCTTCCTAACTTGGGAATCTTCCTTCCTCCCTCCAAACCCCTCCCCCTCAGGCGGTGTCATTCGAGTGTGGGTCTTTTCCTGACGGCCTTTTTTTTCTCCCACGCGTTTGCTTTTTTCCCTCACCCCTGATTCTTTACCCCAGGATGGGAGCTCACTGAGGGTTGAAGTATTTTTTCTTTCCTTACCGGAATTCCAAAGGCACGCTGCCGCTTTGTGAATGAATCTCCCCCTTGACAACTCAGTGTCCCGACGTCTCCTTCTTTTTCTCCTCTTCCGTTTTTTTTTCATTTCCCCTTAGTTCTCAAGTATTTACCTCGTTTTCTTTCTTTCTGAAGCCTTTTTTCTTTTCTTCTCCCTCCTAAACCCCCCCCCCTTTGTAGTTTCCTATTCTGTTCACGATCGTCTCCTTGTTGTTTGGACCCCCCTCTTCTTGCTGGCAGAATCCCTTCCGTCATTCCTTCCCCCCCCCTCCTTACTGTCCGACCGGTTGAGGTTGGATAGGTTGCCTCTTACTCGTTACACTTCACTTTCCCTTTTCCCTGACCCTTCCCCCAAATGCCAATGGGAGACGTTCATGTTGCCCGCACTTTATTAATCGTTAACTTTTCTGCTCTTTTTTAGAGCTTTAGAGGTAGGCCATCCCCCGATGCCCCCTCCTTCCTCTCTGCACTTCTCACCTCAACTACTGCTTGAGATTCCCTCTCGTTTCGGACTGTCCCCCAGTTCCCTTCCCTTCTCCTAGCTTTTTTCCCCCCTTTCCTTTTGAAGACGCTTTCGAAGATATCATGGGCGACTAGATTTTTCGGAATCAGAAGCCTTTTTTTTCCCTTCCTCCCCAACTCCCCCCCCCATCGGGCGGCTTTGCTGATCATTATTTTTTTTTTGCCCCTCCTTTTTGCATGCTGTCCTGGTTTTCGCCTGAGAGGGCCTCTGCCAGTAGCGCTTCACACCTTCATTCACACAAACTCAAATCCAAGCCGGTCCCTCAGATTGCGCACTTGCACGAACCCGAACTGTTCTTGCCCTTGCTCGCCTCCTCTTCCGCATTCTCTGCAGTGTGACTAATTTTCTCTTTTCTGGGTCGCCTTCGAGATCCCCGCCGTAAGTTCGTAACCTTCGCCGCATCCCGACTGCTTTTTTTCCTCCCGTCTAGAATCGTCAATTTTTTAATTTACTCTCATTGAAACACCAACCTCCGTCGCGTAGGAGCTACTCCCCCAGAGAAAGCAAGTTAACATCCCAAAATGCCGACCGCCTTTTATCTCCATCCACACCTTGACAGTTTTGGCCGCCAACCCCCATCCCTTATTTCCCTCTCCGAGGCGCACCCCATCGCGACTTTCGCCAGTTTTTTTTTAGTACACCAAGTCAACCTCCCCCAGCACAACCTGCGGGGGCCTGGAGGCGGTTAAATCTTCCCGTCCCAACCCCCTCGTACAGTTGATGGATCAGCCTTTCCCGCCGCTCTCCTTCCTCCCCGCGTCTAGAAATGTCTTCGCCCTTTCCGGGATTAACTGGGCCGATCTCCTTAGCGTGTAACTTCCCCTAAGGACTGACTTTCCAAGTGTTCGCGCTACCCAAAGTTAATGACTCCTCTACCGACGGTGCAATTCAGACCCCTACGAATCGCTTCCTCCAACTTTGTTTCCCCCCCCCCCCCCCCCCTTTCCCCCAACTCCAAGCGCGCTCCCCTCGTTCGTTTTTCTTTTGACATGGATACATCGCGGTGGGTCTCGAGCCCTTTCGTCATCCTCCAGTCGTTAATTTTAGTCCGTCTTTTTTTTATGCGTTCAATGAAACGATTCCCTCTTTTTCGAACGCACACTTCGAGCAAACAAGGGGGAGACTTATCCTCAGAGTTTTCTAAAGTCCATTCTAACCACTGCTTTCCCGTCCCCTCCCCGTCCTTTTTGCAAAGACTTTACTCTTTTTGAGGAGGCGCAATCTGACTCGATCTTCTTGGTCTTTAACTGTTTACGCCTCCCTTCAGATTTTGGCCTTTTCTTTGACCGCTTGCTCTCTTCTCTTTTCGCCCATGGCACTGAGCTCTAAAGGGCGTGCCTCCCCTCTTCCTGCTTCACCAGCCCTATTTCTTTCTCCCTCCTCGGAATAGATCTTGACATTTGTTCTGTTAAGCTGATTTTATGGCCGTCGAAAAACCCTCATGTTTTTTTTTTGACTACCAATTTTCCCCCCTCTCCTTGGGAGTCCATCTTCTTTTTCGTGTTTGAACACCCTGTCGGTTCTATTTTTTTTGTCCTCCTCATCAGCTGTTCGATGATACCCAGTGAATTGGACCTGCGGCCCGTCTCTAGGGTGCTCTTCCCCTTGTTGAGTTTACACGACCCTATTAGTGGTTGTATGGGTCTTCCCCCTTATTCTTCCTCTTTGGCGTCACGAACCCGTTCCAGCTCGCCGTTCGCTTTCCGACCGATCGTTATGGTGTCCACCGTTTCCTGAGGGTCCTTCTTCGCCCTGAACAGTGCCGAGGCTCAGTCCATCTCTTTTTCTTCAGGCTCGTTTCCAGCTAAGCCGCTTTAATCTTCTCGGGCCGTCCTTTCTGAACAAGGGCCCCTTAGTTAGCTCCCTTTCTTTCTCTCCCCAGGTTTTTTCGTATCGGTGAACGTCGGTCTACCGCTTAATAAGTTGGCGTCCAAAGGCTTGATGGAACAGTCTTAAATCATTTCCCCCCCTTTGTTGGGCCTACGTTTTTTTTAGTCCCTTGTTTTTTCCCTCAACTCCTTATAAGGTGTCTTCCCTCCTACTGTCCCGTCAAACCCCTCGGATGTTCATCCCCCCATCATCTGTTCCCAGCCCCCTTGCCGAAGGAGGGGAGCTTGCACCTTTGACTCTTCTTTGGCTTTTTGGGTTTTAAACCCTTTTGCGAAGCTTATTGTATTGCTCATGCTATGGTCTCTGAGAAACAGACTTATTCCCCCAGTCCTTTTATGACCCCTTCCTCCGTATGATCGTCCCTTTTCTTTTCCTAGGTGGAAGGTCCTCCGCTGATTCTTTTGCAGAAGTTTTTAGGCGCCCTGTAGTCCTGGTGCCTTTTTTGCCACGTTAACTTTTTTTTCCTTTACGTTTTTTTTTTTGAAGAACGTGCTTTACCCGCAAATTGCTCTTCTTTTTTTCTTTCCGGCTTTTGGTGTCATAAGAGTTTGGCGTGGGGGACCCCTTCTTTGCGGACCGGATGGGACCCTCCAGATTTCTGGCTGGGGCTCAAGAGTCCATAACACTTCCCTCTTGAGTGCTGCCACTGGTTGTGTACCCCAAATCCTGCCTTCGTTTTATTTCCCTGGCAGCGCGTTGGCTTCGGGCCTTCGAGCTAGCCTACGCTCGTTCCTTTTTGTCGGCGCACTGAAGGTTTAGATTTCCGGGACGGCGACCTCGCCTTTCTTCGGCCTGCAGTTTACGAAACTGTCAAGTCTTTTTTCCGGACGTTTTGATCTCTCCCTGACACGAAACCAATCAAACCATGTTCCTGCGATCTGCGTACCTTATTGAGAGATTTGCCCTTTTCCCCAGTTCCTCGATTGCCTTTTATCCCCCCGTTGTGCCAGCGGGCGTTGGAGTTTTGATTGATTTGCCCTTGAGACTGCTTTACTCTTCCTTGCCCGGGATCCTTCTCTTCCTTTAATATTCAACGTCTTTTTTGAGTTTCCCCCCCCTTTTTGCTTTTCTCCGATTTTGTTGGCCCTTGGCACTATGACAGGCTTTTCTATTCCTTCCCTTGCTTGAAGCTCTCCCCCTCCTTCCCGGTGAGATGGTGTTTTTCCAAACAAGGATATGACGCTTCGACTTATGCAGTCCGCATTGACTAGGGCCTCGCTGACAACTTCGAGCTCTATGCTGACGTTTTCCCGCCTTTCCCCCTTGTCTTTTCGATTATTTGGTTTGCATCGATTTTTTTTTCCCCTAGATCCTCTACCAGCGCGCGTTCGGTTCCGATTACTCCCTTTCGATGAAGAAGGAAACTTTTCCGCCTTGGTACTTTTGGTTACCTTCCTTTATCTTCCTTTTTCGTTATCTGATTGCATTGCCACTCCTCAAAACTTAACTTGAGTTATTGACTCCGATTGTGTGGATGTCGGATTCCTTTTTTCCCTTCAAGCAATTTTTTTCCATTTTCCCATATGGCGCAGATTTGACCCCTTCCTGAGTTTTCTCTTCCAGTTGAAGTTTTGTTCCGGAATCCCCACCTTCCGCGCCTAATAGTCTCGGTGTCTCCTTGAGTGTTTCCTCTTTTCCCAAGACGTTTTATTTTTTTTTTCTTCATCTTATTCCCTCTTTGGGTGTTGGAGCTGTCTTTGCGACGTTTGGCAAGAGGGTAGCGTTCATTTCCGACGCTGCTTTTTGCCTCTTCTTTTTCCGTTACTTTGAACTATAACTTCACCGGTTGTGATCGCCAATCTGTCTGTTCACGATCGCGTTAAATAGGGGTTTTTTCCCAATCAGAGTCGGGGGGAAGAAAGAAGGACCTATTTGCTATCCCACACGCTAGTGAAGAACGTTTATTTGGGTTGGATCGGTGTTTTAAGGGAAGAGGAACTGCCGATTTAACGGAAAGAGAAAGTGGAAACCCCCCCCCAACCCCTCCAACCAAAAACACCCCCCCCAACCCCTCAACCACCACCAACACCCCCCCCCCCCCCCCCCCCCCCCCCCCCCCCCCCCCCCCCCCCCCCCCACCCCCCCCCCCCTTTCAACAACTTCCCTTTTTAGCCGTGTCCTTTGCCCCCCTCCCGTTAGTACCGTGAATTCGCTTGTGAGATAGCTAGCCCAATCCACTCGATGTTTTTTGCATCTCTCGGCCCTTCCTCTTCGGCCTACTTTATTGCTTCGCCCCCGAGGACCGTTCAGGCGTGCGGACTGCCGCCCTTTTCCGTGCATGTGCATTAAATGGGTTTCACACCCTGACAGTTTTCGGGTTAAGAGCTTGCCGCTACGGCTGACATGGCTGTCGAATCTATCTGCATCATTAAGCTTTTCAATTCGCCAGCCCAAACCGGTATCTGAGGTCCCCTTCCCCCCTCCTCTGCAACTTCGAGGCTTGCAGGCCTCTAATGGGGTATTAGTAGCGCTGTTCAACAAGGCCTTGACGTGCGCACATCCTCAAACGCCCACTGCAGTATTTCACGAACGGATGCTAAAGGTCACTCCTTCCCGACCCTTTTTTCGAGACGCTCTCAATTGGATGCAGGGAAGACATGTTAGCTTGTTTTCGTTGTCCCCAGTGTTATCTTCCACCAAACCCGCGGCCATTGCCCTTTAAAAGGCGCCTCCCATTTTCTCTCCGCCGTCCCGTTCTTTTTTTTGTCCAATCGCGTTGCGCGCTGCCCCAAAGATCCTGCCGTTCTTCGCGATTCGCCGAATTCCTGCCCCCCTCCCCGTGAAGAGACTCAGGAGCCGTCGCAGTGTTATCAGACATCACGTGTCAGCACACTCAACTTCCCCTTTGTTCTCAGCTTAGGAGTTCTAGGTGACTCTTGCCCCGGTCGCCATCCCGTTTTCGCGTTTTGCGCCCCCCCTGAGCGCCATCACCCCCCATCGGGTCAATGTTCTTTTGCTTTTCCCTCCGGAGTACAAACCCAAATTTGATGATAAGCCGTTGCAATCGCCAGTCTGCAGGGCGCCTTAAAGTTTTCCTCCCTTTTTCGCCGTTCTTTTTTTTCCTCCCTCAAGTTTTTTTTTTTACAACGGAAGTCTCCCCCTCTGCCCCTTCCCGTTTCACGGAAACCAAGGACTTGACCTCAAAGTGTTTCTGCGACAGTAATGTTACACTTCCAACAGATACCTTGCGGGAACTTCTACAACCTAGATTAAGAGTTCGGACCCCCAACTTTGGGGGGCTCTTTTTGGGAGAGGTTTGGTTGTGTTTCTCCGGGGATTTCATCTTTTTTTTTTTTTTTTTTTTTTTTTTTTTTTTTGCTTTTTTTTTTTTTTGTCAAACCCCAAACCTCCCCCCCAATCCACGTCGGCATCCCCGAGTTTTCGCCTTTTTTTTGCGGTTCAATATGGTTTTGTGGTCTTCCCCCCCGAGTTTGCGAGATTCCTCGGATGCTTCCTCCGAGTAGCTCTCGCACCCTCTTGTTAATTGGAGGATTACACTTGCCAAACCAGCTTTTCTCACGAAAACAGTGCTCGCCAACCCAAGGGGCTTTTCGCTTCCCTTTTCTCGCCCTTAAATCCCCTTCTGGAATGCCCCTTTCTTTCATCCGATTTCACCGTTCCCTCGTTTTCTTCATTGCATATCTCCTCTCCTCCTGGTAATGGGTCAGTACCGGTCCTCCACGAAAGGAACGAGGCTTTTCGCTGAACCGCGCTGAATTCTTATATTTTAGCCCCACTTGTCCCTCGCAGGGACGCTGAAGTCCATATGATTTCCGCCCTAGTCTTTTCTTCCCTCGTCTCCGGAGATCTTTGAACAAAGTTTTCCTTCGCCCTTTAGGACACAGAAAGTAAACCCCACGCACGTCTTTTCAATCATTTTAAGATACCGGACCTCCCTATCCGGGTCTGCCTTTTTCCTCTTGACCCCTTTCTCTTTATCTCCTTTAGTGTTTTTTTTTTTTGAGAGCTTCCCCTGAGGTTTTCAGAGAACGGCCGCCCCGCGATAGGGTTTGTCTCCGCCCCTTGGGAGTACAACGACTACGCGTGGTTCGGCTTGCTTGCCTTAAACTCTTATGTTCGTCTTTCTGCACTCCCCCCTTTTGTCCAAAAGATTTTCTCGTTCTCTTCCCTTTTATAACCTATGGGTTCTCCCTTCCGGGCGTTTTTGGGACTTTTCGTTGCGTCGCCTCTGCGCAGTGCCGATTTTTTTGGCCGACACCTATATACGAATTACAAGTGCGCTTCAAGCCCGTCACAGCGCGCCCAACGGCTTTCTAACCTTTTACCTGAACCAATTTCACCCTGCAAAAGATGTTCGCTCCTCACAACTCTTTTGGCTTATAGTCACTTTCGCGATTCCTCGTGCCTCCGTTTGGTCGTCCATACGGGTTTCTTATTAATGTTAGCTAATTCTTTTCTTTGTTTTTTGGTGCTTACGCTTTAGTTCGACAGTTTGGTCATCTTCTTTCCGACCCACCCACTCGGGTGTCATGTAGGCGCCTTTCTACTTTCTCGACCCCCTCTCTTTGGTTTTTTTTTTTCCCTTCCCCCCCTCCCTTCCTTTAATGCAAAACTTCAAAGGTCCTCTTTTCTCTTTGCCACCCGTTGAGTTGGATTTTTTGGTTTTTGAACCAAGTGGAAGAGTTTCGTATCTTCTTGCCCTCATTTCTATTTGAATGCTTATTATAGCACGTCGAAAACCTTTTTTCATGTAGTAAAGTCCTTATTTTCAAATCCCCCTCTTCTATCCCTAGGGCTGGAATTGGAGACCCTTGCCTTCCGTATGACCTACTTTTTTAGGTCCCATGCTAGGGACTACTTTCACTGCATGATTCCTCACCTCTGAACGGACGACTTTGGTTGATCAGGATTCCAATTTTTTCTGAGTGTGTTTTTGAGAGAGGTCTTTTTTCGTACCTCGGGTACCTTCTCTGGAAAAGAGGTCTCACCTCCTATTGTTCTTCCCTTCCTAAGCTTGTGTTTCCCCTACTCCTTCCCTGAGTGGACGTGTGTGCTGCCCGTCCTTTTTTTATTGTGATGGTATCCTGCATTCCGTGCTTTCACCCTGATGTTTCTTTCCCATGTAGTGCGGTTTGGGCTCGTCCGTTCTCTTACCTACTGCTCCGGCTGTTTGTTCAGGCCTCTACTGACGTTCTTTTAGTGCAGGACTGGTGACTCGACTTTGTTTGTTTCCTGCGCGTCCAGTTAAGTCCCCTTCCAAGCATTCCTCTTCGTTTTTCCTGCATTCCCCTCCCCCTCCCCAAGATAAACTTTCTTTTTTCTCCCATCGTTCGTATCTTTCTTGCTATCGTTCTCTCTACACCTTTTGCCCCTTTTTACTTGTGCAGTGCGTTACTTTTCTTGCCCAGCGCGGGCGTTTTTGTTGTCGAAGGATTTCCTGCCTGTCGGCCTTGGTTGGAAGTCCTTCCTTTAATCCTTTTTCTGAAGTTTCTTTTTGCCCGCCTTTTTTTGAGCTGGCATGGAATGGAGCTCACGTGGGTGTGGTGTTCATTTCCCTGGATCACTGATTATCTGCCGATGATCCCAGGCTTGCTGAAGTCCTCCCTCCTTACCTTTGGATGATGGTGTCCCTGATGACCCTAGCCTCCCCTTTCCAGCCCTTGTCCGGGCGACGGTCCCTTTGATCCAAGCGGCCGAGCCCCTCTCCGCGTTCCCTCTTCTGTCCTCGAGAATCGTGGCATAGTTGATTACCCTCTCCCTCTACCAGCGCTTTCCTTCATTTTCCGAGTTCAATTGGTTCATACTGTTCTCCCTACCATTGGCTTGGGGAAAATTGGCTCTCTGTACTTTTGTTAACTTTTCACTTTTCTTCCATCCCCCACCCTAACACAGAAATATACGGTTTTTTATTTTGCGTGTGGTGGTAGAGACCTACGCGTGTCTTCTTCCCTCGCGTTTTTTTTTTTTCGTTCCTTTTTCATCACACATTTGGTGAGCGATCGCTTTCGTGTGTGCGCCTCACTCTGGTTGATTATTCTTTTTCTTGATTGGAGTTCCCTGTACTGACATAAAAAGGAACTCTGCTTTGTCTCTTTTTGAAGAATTTGTCACCAGTTGTGGAAAAGACGTGTAGGATCTCTCTCTTTTCTCCCCTCGTTTTTTTTTTTTTTTGTCGGAAATTGAGCAAGTCTTTCCTAGTTTGTCGCGTTCTTTACCCCTTCCCTCGGTCAGCGTGTCCCTTGTGTTCCGTACTTGCACTCCCCCCCACTCACTGCAGGAGTGAGCGTCACACTTGCTTCTGTTCGCTTTCTTCGTCTCAGTGTTTCTTGTTCCTATTCGCATGATCTCTGTTCCAGAAGCACGGCCCTTGTTTATCACCCCACACGGTAATTTTAAGGGAAAGGTCTGATTTGTGGTGAAGTTTTCTTTTATGTTGCCCGAGGTTTGTCAGAGTAACCTTCCTTCCAGTAAACTATAAGGGCCCTCTTCCCCTTTCCCCCAATCAGAAGTCTTCTTCTTTCAGCGCACTGTTTCGTCCCCTCCCCTCGCGTGCCGTTACGAAGCGTGGAAAATCAACCGATTCACTCTTCCTGAGGGTTCTCTGTCTCCCATAGGAGATTTTCGCCTCATCCGTCTTTTCTCTCTGGGATGCCTTTTTTTTGCTCCCGCCCCTCGTCCTCTCTAGTTGTTGGTCACCACCATCCCAATTTTTCTTCTTCCTCGACGGTTTTTGGATCATTTTTCCCCTAGAATCTGACACTTCCCATTACGCCTCCTCTACCTTCGCACCCTCTGGAGCCCCTCTTTCCCGCCTATTCAGCGAGCAACTCGTGGTCGCTGGATTGAATAGCATTAGCCGTTCTCGTCTTTTTTTTTTTTTTTTTTTATAGCGCTTCCACAACTTTCTGTCGACGCTTGCTCATCCCTCCTCAAAAGCCCCGCCTTGGACCCTCTGTATCGCACGGCTTTCTTTCCCTCCACTTTTCTTCGTTTGTTTCTCGCTTGAGAGGTTTTCCATCTCGCAGGGAAGCCATGCTCCGCGTGTCTCCCCTCCCATTCGATTCTTCCTCCCCTTCCCCTTCTCTATTGCAGTTTTTCCCCACCTTCATTCCTTTTTTTTTGCTTCGTTTTTCTTCCGTCGAGTTAATCGTCATTGCTCTTGTCTGCCCCCCTCGAGCCGTTCAGTTGATGAACGACTCGCATCCCTCCTTCCACATATGTCCCTCCCTTGTGTGTGTTCGGAAGGCAGGAGAGCTATTAACCAAGGACCTACGTTCTCCCCACACTCCCTCGGCCTTTTCTTTTTTTTCTTTTCTTCTTTTCTTCTTTTTTTTTTTTTTTTTTTTTTTTTTTGTCTGGCCGCCCCCTCTCTCGTTCCCCGGCATCGCGGCCTTTCCAATTGGGTCTCGTGACCACGCCGCCCGCCGACCATGGATTTTTTTTTTTTTCACATGCGTCAACTAAGTAGTACTCGTTCGTTTTTTTCAGAATATTCTTTTTTTTTTTCCCCTCTCCCCCGTTATTAGTATCGTATTCCCCCCTTTTAGAGCAGGCGTTGTAGAGAGGATTAGTAACAAGGTCTATCCCAGGGTGCAGTTTGAACCCCCCCGGATGTTCCGTTTCCTTTTGCGCCTTCTCAGTCCTTCCCTTCCAATTTTTTCACTCTGTTTGGCCCATTCCCTAGTCATCCATATTGCTGCCCCACCTGGTTTCCCAACCACCCAACTCCCTCCAATACGTCTTCTAGTCTTCGCACGTTTTGTTTTTCCAAGATGGAGTGGCTGTCTACATTCTTTTTTCGCTGATTAGTATGATGTTTTCCATTCTCTGAAGTTTCTGTCCCCTTGTTTTTCTTTTTTGTCTTGTATTCCAATGAATTTCACCTTTCTACTTTCCGATCACCATGTCTACCCTGCCCAAAACAAGTTGTTTTTAATTAGCTCAGAGTATAGAAGAACAGAATACTGCGAAGACACACTGCTTTAATAGTCCCCCAGAAGTTCTCCTATACTCCCCGCGTTTTCTTTCAGCTCAACCTATTCTCGATGACTTCCGCGTACTTTGGTACCTTCCCCCGGTTCCGCCCGACCGGCCTTTGATTTGAAGCGGCTTTCCAGATCCCGATTAGTTAGGATAGTTTTGCCCCCACATCAGACACTTTTTCATCCCTATTCTTACTTCGTCGTCCGAGGCCACCTATCCTCTTCCTAACCCCATCGAGTTCTTTGTCCCTTCCAGATCTTTGCCCAATCTTTCTCCCTTCTCTTTCGCTCTTTGTTCCTCGGACCTGAGCACAGACATCTCCCACGCATTTCCCTTAGTTTTCCCGTCCCTTTTACTTTCCGTCCGAAGAACCCTATGAGTTCCTTCAGCGTATATGAAACTTTAGTACTCTCTCTCTTTTCCTCATCAATTTGGTTTGTCTTTCTGATCCGCGCTCCCCTTTGAATTCGGCCGATTATAGGGTTTTTCCCCCCGGTTTATCTTCCCTTTTGTGATGTGTTCAACGGACGATTCGTGGTTTCTTTTTTTGTCCCGGCTTTTTTCCTTTTTACTCGTATGCAGCGTGGGCCCTACAGTTGCCACCAATTCTTCGTGTTCGCCTTTCTCTTTTAGTCACTTCACCCTATTTTTGGTTGCCTTCGGATTTGTTTTTTGGGACTTCGGCTTCATTATCGCGCTTCGTGTCTTCTTTGAAAGCCTGAGAGAGACCTGCTCTTCAGCGGACGCCGGCACATCATTCGCTTTCCCTTTCGTACCAACACGGTTTATGACATTTTATGGTGACCGCA
>Ga0179593_1278288_pt1 | contig 15011 bp, 20 predicted proteins | sample CZODoug2_1_08_16_FD_185931 | JGI IMG/M metagenome (GOLD analysis project Ga0179593, IMG submission 185931) | Vadose zone soil fungal communities from Angelo Coast Range Reserve, California, USA - CZODoug2_1_08_16fungal (PacBio error correction) | ecosystem: Environmental > Terrestrial > Soil >... | reverse complement strand
TTTACGCACTCTTCTCCCCTCTTGAATTCTATTTCAGTTACGTTGGATTGCTTAAGCCCCCGCGTTCTGTCTGTTTTTACTCTTCTGACCCCCCAAGTAGATCCTTTTCCCCCTATCTTCAGGGCTGTAAAGTGTCCAGTTACACTCCTTCCCTTCTTTTACCAAGCCCCAACCATTCCCCAAACTTCCCGCTTTCCTTCAGGATATTGTCACTCCCCTTGAACGCTTAATATGTTCGCAAAGCTTCTCTCCAATTCACCGCGTCTCAGTGAGCGGCTTTTCTCATCCTTTTTACGCACACTTTTTCTTTTCTTATGCTCGTTCCCAACAGTACCGTCCTTTTTGAAACTTTCTCCCCTTCCATCAGTGTCATGTATTCATTTCCAAGATATCCGCGAATGTACCTCAATCTCTCGTTTCCCCCCCCAACCTTTTGAATGACTATTTCGCTTTTTATGAATAACTCTTCTTTGTTTACACTTCTCTCCCAATCGTTTCCCGTCATCCAAGGGACCGTCGACGAAGTCGGACCTCATTTTTGCATTGTTTTGCCTGGGGATGACCCTTCAAAGTGGACCCTTTTTTTGAATCAGGTAAATCTCTTTACCAACGATCTCCCACTCAGAACCCCTGCTTACTGGCTTGGGTTTTTTTGTGGGTTTCCCGTCTTTTTTTTTTTGGTTTTTTCCTTGTTTTTGGTTTTTGTCTTTTCGCCCCATCGAACATCCAGGGGGGCCCTTTCTTAAGAACCTTTTGATGTAGTCCCCCCCCCCGTTCCGCAGGACAAGTAAGGCACTCCTTTACCCGGTACCGCCTTGTGTCCTCAGATGAGAGTACTTTCCTTGCTTTGTTATCGTTGGCGGTTTTCTCGTTATTTATAAGTCATTTTGCTGATCGACTTTTCAGTCCGTGAGTTACCTCTCCCATTTTCCTCGCATCCTTTCCCCCCAGGACTTTTTTTTTTAGGAAGGGAATTACTCCAGCTTCCCCCCCTCAGGAGATTATCTTCACGGATTCCCTACGCCATCATGACCCCCTTTTAACCTTTATTTTTCACAATTGTAAAAGCGTAGACCCAAGTTTAATTCCTAGATTTTGGTCACCCGGTGAAGTTGCAACACCCGTTCAGTTGGACCACCCATATGACCACTTTGCTTTTCGTTTTTTCCTGCTTTTGCGTGGGGCCATGCAAAAAGCCCTCTGATCTTTTTTTTCCCGCCTCCAGTGAACTGTGTCTATTTTAGCTAAGAGTGAATTTCCTTCCCCTCTGTCAAGGTCCATGGAGAGGAAACTTTCCCCATGACAATTCAAACGAACTTTTTTCCTTTTTTTTTCGCATTCGGGCCCTTCCTTCCTCCACTAGGGGTTCATTTTGGCTGGCTATGTGGGTTCTCCGGGAATCTTCAGTAGACAGCTTCTAAAGCGTGAATTACGAATTCCTTTGTCCTGAGGCTTTGCTCCTACTTACTACATGCCCTCTCCGCGCTTGCGTTCACCCCGAACCGAGTGTTCTGGTGGTTTTTTTTGTCATCTCCGCTCTCAACCTCCAAAGGAATTCAGTCTAGGAAGATCCCCTAATTTCCCCCCTTTGTGAGCAAGCTTGCAGTCCCCCTGTCCGCCCCTTCGCGTTTCTGAATCCCCCCCTGTTCCCATGTGTTCAAGATCTCGCACCCCATGGTCTGGAGAATAGATGTCCCCTTTTCGCTGTTTTTCCCCTAACTCGTTCAATTGTTTCCTCCCCCATCCTTCAAGTCTGAGTCGTTCTTTTGACTAAACCCTTCGCTTTGAGTCGGTTTTCCCCTCGTTTCTCAGGGGGCGCATTTCTGCCCGACGCTGAAAGTCCCGTACGTTTCCTTAGCTGGGAATTCGTTTCCCCCCCATTGTGATCACGCTCTGACCCTCGAGGTTCTCCCTCAATGCCTTTCACCCCCCTTTTTATCCTACCGAAGATCTTCCCAACAAACTTTTTTTGAAAGACATAACATTAAGTCCTTCCGATCGAACGGGGTATTTCCAACCCTAGAGTTCACTGCTGTCCCTGTCTTCTTCCTGAATCTTGCTAATGAGACTCTCCTTTTTCCCAAAATAAGGAGGGCTTTAACATTCCACTACGCTCCGCTTGCAATTTCCTATCTCTCTTTTTTGAGCTCTTGTTTTTTGTTTGCTTAGATCTCTTCACGAGTCGCCCGGCGTCTGGCATTTGTTCGAACAGAATTTTTGAACCTTCTTAGTATCCCACTTCTTTATATGCTCACTAGGAACGGACCATGAACTCCTCTGACTGAAGGTGGACCCCTCTTGCGATCTGCGCTCCTTTTTATCTTTAAGACGTTTTCGGTTCCTTAGAGTAGTCGATTAGTGGTTACGAATGCTTGGCTAAGACCCTCCCCTCTTCATCGCGTGATCACATTGGGAAAACGAGTTCCCCATTTCTCAGAGGCATCCCGGAAGGCTGGAGTATTACTGGAACCCCCCACCGTTTTAACATGCCTTCCCCTAGAGGTCGACCCTACGGTAGAAGGATCGGGGGTTCTGCACTGCTCCGCAGTCTGACCCTTTCTGGCCTCGGCATTCACTGGCGTGAAAGATCGACTATGTCCTCATCCCCTTTGGTGCTCTTTGATTCCAACGCCACCATGGAAATTTTTTTCTCCTGATTTGAGTCCAGTGTATGGATGCCAATTCTGTTACTCCCGCAAAGTGCTTTTCGCTTTTTCTTCTAGGACTGCCTTTTCTTCTTTTTGGCCATGTGACCGGCGTCCTTCTCAGTCCCACCCTCCACCCGAGTTTCTTCCTCCGCGCTCGCCTCCTCTTGCGGCGTGCTCAGAGAAATGAAACCGACCCCCCTCCTGAATTTCCACGCTCTTTCTTGTCCTGACTCCCTCGGACCTTTCCTACACTTCCATAACGAACTGCGCCCCCATCGGTAGAAGTGCACCGGTGATCGAGTCGTCCCCAAATCCCCTCCCCCTTGCGTTGAGGGTCCTGGACTTGAATTTTCGATTGGCTTCCAGTACCGTCGTGTAGGTAATTAGCGTTTTAGCGCATCGACCAAGGTGAAACCTTGATTGATTGGCCTTGCCGTAAAGAGACTCTTGAGTGGTTACTTTCCAACGCAAGCTTTAAGTCGTGTCACAACCCTCTCCCTCTTTTTTAATTTTTTTCTTTGTCCGGTCACGTTTTGGGCCCGTTTCCCCATTGACATCTCTAGAGAAGTTCCAACTCTCTCTTTCCGGTTGGTCCCCCCCCAAGATTTCCTTGGTACGTAATGTCTGGCCTTTTGGTGCAAACTCCCGGTTGGACTGCAGGTCGATCCGGGTTGGCAGCTAAGGTAAAGCTTCCGCTGCAGAGTCCTTGGAGTCTCCACGGACCCTTCTTCTCTTTGTCTCCGGCTGCGACCCAACCTGATGATATCCCCCCCTGTTTGGAACTTATTTCGTTTCCCGGCCGGATCAAACCCCGGAAACATTTTCCCCCCCACCCTCAATCTCCTTCTGCAGCTGCCCCCTTTATGACTAGCTGTTACTCGTGTCTCGAATGGACACCTGTACCCTCCCTTTCCCCACTGAAGCCTCTACCGTACCACACCAATTTAGTTGCGATTTGTTCCCTGCAGGACCCTCACTAAGCGCTTCGCTTTGGGAGGCTGATTTGTCAGAGATCTGATTACCCTTGATTCAGCAACCCTTGCCTCTATCCCCCAGACCCAACAACATGCCCAAAATGCGGGGAATTAGGCGAAGGCTAGCCCTGACCCCCCTCTTCTGCACTCCTGTCCCCTTCCTGGACTCCTCCCAATGATGCTATTCTGAGTCCAACCCTTCTTTTCCGTCCGATCTCCCTTATGGATGAGAGGGTCCTCCGGTGATCTCTGAACCTGTTTTCTGTTCTCGCGGTGTTCGGTGTCCCCCTCCTTCTTCCCTTTATCCTTTGGAACGATGCTAAGCCCGGCACTTTCCGTAGGGAAAACCCGGTATCAGAATACTCATCCTGCCCCGTCCGTGTTCCTTGATAGCTTTCCTTGCTCATAATTCCTTTTTGCCTTGCCCATCGACTGGTCAGGTGCCCTCTATTTGCATTGGTTCTTTTTTTTGTGCTTTTGCAAACAGTTGAATAGAAGTAGTTCAATTTCCTGGGCGCCCCCCGTATCGAATAGGTATGACTCCCCGGTTCCCCCTTTTTCGCAGATGATCCCCTTCCACTGCGCGCTTGCTTACGCCCCTCCCCCCTGCTAGTGGACAACCCCCATCTGTTTTCCTCTCTATTGGAAGCTCCTCTTTTTCATGACTCCGTTTTGTGTTTTTTTTTAGACGAGTCAAATACAGCGATAACATTTCTTTCAATTTCCCCCTGATTAGTCTTTTTTCTTGCGAAGCCACTCTCTGGGATGTCCCCCTTTGCGGCCCCCTTTCCTCTACTTTGCACCCGATCAGCTATTTGCGAAAAGGGCCTTTAACTACTCTCTTCCATTGTGACCCCCCCGAAAACACACCCGCCCCCCTTCCCCGCTTGACTTTACTGCAGGGCTGGTTTCACCGCTTCCGCTAGATGATACCCGCTGGCTCTCCCCCCCTGCCCAGAGGAGCATTACTCTCTTCTCTCTACCGTTTTTCCCCTGCCAAGGTAGGGATATCCTCGTTTTCACCCGACTTTAACCCTAACGTGATCCTCCTTTTCCCATCAGGCCTGCTCCCTCAAAGCGCTTTACCCTCGTTAATGGGTCCATCAAGATCTCCCCCTCCCATAGGGTTGGCCTCACCTCTCGTCATATTTTCTGATTACACCCCTTTTCAACGTCTTCTCCCAAAAGGTTTCCTTTTCGCTACCTTTTTCCCGTTTCGACGAAGTCGGCCGCCTTTGGATTTTGGTGTGTCGTGGTCTCTCCGTTTTTGCCCCCTTTTTTGCCCCAGTTCTGAATAACGGCAAGTCTTCACCCGCTCCCACGCCTTCTCAACCACTGCTGCTTCCTGGTTGTTTTTTGAACACCCATCGCCCTACCGTGTTGGAGTCGAGTCCTTCTTTAGAGGCCCCCTTTTTGCCTCCCGGGACAAGACGTACGTCCTTTAATCCTCTTACTTTGGTCATCGAGTCCAGCCCTGCTCTTTTTTTTTGAACGGTGTTTCTGGGGTTCGCGGCCTTGCGCATTAAAGTCTTCTTTGCTGATCGCACTTTTTCCTTTCCTTACTCCCTCCCCCTCCCTTTTCCTTGCTACTCAAGGACCTTAAGCTGGCCCTTTAACCTTTCTTCAAATTAAGGAGTTGATCGCTTCAACTGTTCTTTTCCGCCTTTCCCTGCCAGCTGACCCCTTCCACTTCTTTTGTTCCAAATCTGGCAAGACTCATTTTTCCTTCTCTATCTTGACCCCTCTACTTTTCCACACCTTGAAATTGACCTCCTCCCTTCTGGCTCTTTTGTCCGCTCTTTGCCCCTGGGCCCCTGTGCCCCAGTCTTTCCTTTCTCCGTCAAAGTCCTCAATAAGTACATGGGTCGATGGCGCTACGTCCATTCAACCTCTGCCCATGTTCAATGTTTGAGGAACCTTCCTTCACAACTCAACGCCCCCCCTGTTTTTCTTTTCTCTGCCTCTTCCCTTTTTAGTAATTCCAGATTTTGAAGCATTATGATTTGCTATGGGTTCGTTCTCCCCATTGCCCCATACCCTTCCCAGTAATGTCCAGATAATACAGTCGTTCCCCCCCTCCGTTTGATATTTCTCAGGCCTTCGGCGTAGCCGTAATCATACTCTCATGCGCGGCTGTTCAGACAAAGAGTGGAGGTTGTGGTTTACACTCTTTTTCTATGGCCCATTTCCACCCCGACCTTCAGTCAGGACTGTCAACCCTCCGAAAAGGTTATTTGATTCAGCAGGGAGCCTGTAAGACCACCCTGCTTGCCCCCCATTGACCCCCTTGTCGTTATAAGCTATCGCCAAAAGTTTTTTTTAATAGATCCCCAAATCTAGTTTTTCTAATAGTAGGTATTCCGAAGGCCATCACATAGAGGAGTAGGATTGCTAAAACATTATCCGGGTACCTTCTTCTTTTTTTTTTCAAATCTCGTTGAGAAGCCCTTTCTCTCAGTTTGGGTGCCCTCCTACGACAGTCCCGTCCGTTGACCTACCTTGAGATGGGGCCTCTTTTTACCATGTGTCTCCACCGATGACGCGCGGGCATGGATAAAAAGTCCATGCTGGAACCCTTTTCCACTATTTGAGAACTTCTCGCCGACTCCAATCTTTCAATAACAGCTGAAGTCAGAATCTCGCACTCGTGTCTTCAAAATCCACTTGGTTTTACTTCGTGTCCCCCGATCTACTTTTTGCATCCATGATATTGATACCTTCATAATTTTTCCATGGATTTATGGTATTTTCCCCATTCCATACGCGAGCTCTTTCCCTTCTCTCTATTTCTACTCCCTTTTTTTTGTTTTCGGACGAGACCTGAATTTCCCGAGCTCGCCGTCTGTGCTGTTGTTCCCAATCCATCTTGAGTGACCCCCCTTCATTGAGGCTCCCCCCCCCATACTTTCGGGTACTGATCTCTTTTACCCTTCATAACTGAGGAGGCGGTTGAAATCCCGGTGAGACCCTGGTAGTTTCCTATGAGTCTTTTCCCCCTTCCTTTTTTTTCGGTTCGCGATTCTCTTTCTGAATAGATGTTAACTCCTGAGGGTTCTGAGACCAGCCGAGGCGTATCTAGGTTCTAAAAGTTGGTCCCCCCCTAGTTCCCCCCCCATTCCCCTAGAGTTTTCAAGCCGTTGTTGCTGTCTTTCTGTCGTTTCCCAATGGTAAAAGGTCTTCTCACGATTCATGGTGACGAAATCTTTCTGAGCCGGATCTGGGGTAGCCCGACTTACTCCTCTTACCCTGGGATTGGCTTCCCCCAGAACCCTCTTTCACCTCGGCTTTTTTTTTATCTCTGATGATCCATGGGTTTTCCCCCTATATTTTTTTTTCTATCCCGCACATTTTGTACATTGGGCTTACCTCTAGTCTGGTAAAGTTGTGATTCATGGCTTCAGACACTTTGCTTTTTGTCCTAGACTGCCTTGCCTTGTCCCCCCTTTTGCATAGCGCCCCTCTTGCACTCTCCCCCCCCAACAAATTCCAAACGAGGGTCTTTGAACGCCGCGTTTTCTCTTTAGGAAGTTTGCCTAGCACTTTCCCTATCTATGACTTTCCCCTCCTGTATGGGATATTGACTGTCAACTATCCAATTCCTCCCGAAAAGCCAGCATACCTTGGCGTCCCCTGAGGAATTTTTTTTCGCCCTGATTTCCCCGGTAACAAGAAACCCCTTTCTTTTGATTTGAATGGTTTTTGACGTTTCTTAGCATGGACCGCCCATGTTCCCTTTAGTCGTACTCAGTTTTTCGCGCCATCGACCCCCTGGCCCCCTGCGTTCTTGACTTTTCCTTCAAGTCTCCTTCGTTTGTTGTATGGCCCACCCGTTCAAGAAGAGTTTTGACAACGTTTAGCCCCCTGATCCTATGGACTATCTTTTTGTCACGTTGGTACGTTTTTGGCAACTTCACCCGTTCTTGCCCCTAGATCGATACCTGGAAAATGTCGTCTTTCCAAGCGGTTTTTCCCCACCTATGTATGGGGCAAGCTATGCATGTCCGTATGTCAAACGCAGTTGCCGAGACCGTCTCTCCCGGAGCGTGCAGCTCACTTTCTCCCTTCCCTGATGCATAGTTTTTCAAAGGCCCCTTTTCTTTCTTTTTCTCCCCTGCCTGAGACCCCTTCGTATCAGCAAAATTACATGGAGTCTCCCTTTAAGTACTCCACCAATGTGTCACCACCTCTTCCCCCCCCGCAAGACCGGCCTTTCTCGTCTTCACAATTAAGGCCGATGTAGAAGTTGTTTTGCCCTTACTTGTCCGGGGCCCCCAGGGTCCTCTCCACGGAGGTTAATATCCAGCACACAATGTTTTCCCCTCGGGCTTCATACCTCTGAAGTTAATTTTCTTTTTTTTGGAGCTAGATTGGTAAGTCTCTTTTTTAAGTCTATTCATTTTTTTCTCCTTTCCCACTTTCTCTTATACGAACCCACTCCCAAACCTGCGGCCGTGACCTGGAATAGGGCTGTACCCCTCTGGTCAGCTTTTTCTAAGGTCCTGAAACCCTGAAATGTGCATTCCATCCACCCCCCCCTGGAGGAATCTTCTTCCCACCCTATTTTCCCGAGGCTCTTTCCTGGTTTTTCCCTCCTTTCTTGGCTCTCTTTTCCTTATGAATGATGGTAGGTCTCGGTTTGTTAGTACCTTTCTTTTCCTCGGGATCTGTGGAAACGCGTCTAAGCCCCCTCACTTACATTCCCAACTTTATTCGAAATCCCTCGCACCTGCTCCAGCGTGCCAGGTGTCTCTCCCCTCTTTGCTCATATCATCTGGTCCCGCGTTAAAATTCCTCCTTTTCCCGATTGTATTGGGTCTGTTGGTTTTTTTCCCCCCCTTACTATGAGGGTTAATTCTGTCCCGCCCCCGCGGCGACCTCTGGGTTGCAAACGTCTCTGACTTTTTTCTCCGAGATACCATCAACTCTCCCTTTTATCACCTCCACCCGTCTTTTTCCTCGAAATTAATTACAGTGGGGTCTCTTTCTTGCTTCCCCTAGATTTTCCTTTTGTTTTTGGTTGAGCGGATTCCACCTCGATTTTCCTTCCATCTGTATTCCTATTTCAGCGCGTTTTGACTTTTCCCTCCCAGCTTTGCTGTCTGTGTTTCATTTCCCTTCTTAGACCAACTCCTCTCTTTTTGTCAAACCTATTCTGCTCTTGGCGCCCCTGGCAAGTTAACTCCCTTCCTCTGTATGTTTTTCACCAAGGCCCCAACCATACTCAAATGAAATTCTCGTCATGAGTTTCTTCTTGCACGTTCCAGGTCCGTCATAGTTCTGAAAAGAGTTTTCGACCCCAAGGCCGTTTGGGTTTTTGCTTTAGGAGTATTTCATACCGTTTTTCTCTTGCACTGTCTTTCTTAGCGAGGTATTTTTTGGCCCCCCCTAACGTGGATCCCTCTTACCATAGGGCATGATCCTTTCAAAGCTCTTTCCGCTAATGGTTGTCCATCCCAAGAGCGAGGAACCCTGTTTCTGGCCCCCCGATAGTTTTTTATCCTTGGGATGTCATTACACACTTCCTTGTCACTTCTTTCCCCATCTTTTTTCCCTTGAAGGCTTACGAAAGTTTTGCCGAACTTCGGCCCGTCATTTTTTGAATTTTTTGTCGTTTCTCGGTCTCCCGTTGAAATGTGATCTTTTCCTCATTACCAATTCTCTATCGCCCCCCCCCCTCCTACACCCCATGCATTAATTTGTACACCATGAAATACACTTTGTTTCCTTAGCTCATTCCCGTTTTTTTTTTCTCTTCCGTTCCTATACAAGTAGGCACTAATTTCCTTCCAGTAGGCACATAATTCCTAGAGCAGATTCCTTTTTCTTTGCTTTTGTTACGATTGTGTCGGGGTTGGTACTATTCTCCATTTTTATACTTTTTTCATTTTGTGCCGTCCTGTTCAGTCCTTCTTCCCCAACAGAAGAAGGTTCCGATCCTCCAAGGACTGAAGCGTCTTACTTACCTTGTTAAAACATCTTATCTCCCTCTCCCTTTGTTCAATCCAAGTTCATCCTTCCCCCTTACATTTCTCTGTGTGACAAATATGGTCCATAGTCTACATTCCTATATATATTATTGTAAACTTTCTTTTCCCGTTGTTTCCCCAAACCCAAACCTTGACCTTCCCCCCAATATATGCAAAACTTTCCGTTTGGTCCATATCTGCCGTTGGGAACTGTCCCCCCCAACCTCGAAGGGCTCTAGCGGTCCCTTCACTCAATATTTGTTGTTCCCATGTGCCTTTTATTTCGCGCTTTTTTTTTCGCTTCCATTAATAAGTATGTTCCAAATTACATTCTAGGAAACTTCCCGTAAACTAAAAATCCATTTTTTTCTTTTTCGCATCGGAAATTGACCTATCCCCTTCTTTATGAGTCTGCGGCTTGTGTCCCCTTGTCGCATTTAATCTTTCCCCCTTAATGTCCCCAGTTGACCTTCTAAGTATATTTCCGGATAGGCCTGAGAGTCCCCCTCTCTCCTCAGCGCGGCGTTCACAAAAGTTTTATTGTGTTTTCCCTCGTGATATCCTCTTATGCACCTTTCCCCCCCCCCCGCCCTGGCTCTAGTTCTGACCCATCTCCTCACGGTCCCTCTGCACCAAGCAGTGCCTTCCCCCAATGCCGCCACATAGATGCCCCAAGTTACCCCTTTTCTTTTCCTCCCGAATTCAGTTTCTCGTTATCCCTCGCGGAACCATTCTTTTCCGAATTCCTGTCTGCCGAAGGCCATACCGTTCATCGGTTTTCTTCCGGGTACCCCTCTCATTCCCTCTTCTCCTCTTTTGCGTTTTGACCATCTTGTTTGAGCGCAGTTGCCATTTGTTGGTAAAGCCAATCAAGGACACTCATTTTATAAGTTGAGAGGGGTACTCTTTATTGTTTTCCCCCCACATTGTTTCCCAATATTATGACGAGAGGGACTGGTTTCGAAACCCGCCATGAATTTTTTGAAAATGAGACATCGCCCCCAATATATCGACCTCAACCTGTCTTTCCCCCCTCAGAAGCATCAATCTTCCCTTCGGTTCGTTTCAACCCTAAGAACCACTCTTGTAAGGCTTGTTTCCGAGCTTTTACGCCCTCTTCCACTTTCATCATGTTCCAACATCCTTATTTTCTTTCAAAACAGTCTCGTCTTGCATTCAGCGCCTCTGGGCAGAAGCAAGAATTTTGTTTTTTGAGAGTTTCTATGCCGAGAGTCTTCTTGCAAGACGCGGGTTTTGGTCTTTTCTCTCCCCCCCCTCTTCTTTTCAACAGTCTGAGGAATGAGAATAGGCGTTTACTCCAAGCAGTCAACCTTATGAGGGAGTCGGTTGAAAACCACTCTTGCGATCTGCGCTTCATGCTTTTGAGAGGGAATCCTTTTTGACCCCCCCTTTCGCTATATTAGGGCGATTCAGGTCAATGAAGGTCTTGGAGTACCTACCAGTTCATAGGTGATTCCCTTTGTTCACCAAAATAGTTCCCCCAATTCGCAGCGGATCCGGAATTATGGTTGCGTCGTTTCCCCCTAGGCACCCTTTTCTTTCCCCCCCCCTCTAGGGTTCGCACTCGAATTTCTTTGAATTTCGCCCTGACGGACTCCTGTGCCCGGCTTTGCACTCTTGAAGACTTCTTTCACCTAGACTGTCTCATGCTCTCGATCCCTGGGGTCTCTCGATTTTCCAAGCCCAACCTTGGTAAATGGTATTCTATGATGTCTTGGGACAGGGACCCCCTTGAGTTCCTCCCAGTACCACCGTTGAGTGATTCTCTTTTCCTATCCGCAATTGCTGGACAGTTTGGGAATACCTCATATTTGCCTTCCCCAGCCCACACAGCACCCCTCTTTCTTTCTTGACCTCTTGACCCCCCCCCCTTCTCTATTTTTTTTTTCCGTCGCTCTTCATAAACGAAAACCCTATCCTTTCTGAATTAACAGATTTGTCTATGTACGCCTGTACGATTTCCCAGGGTCCCATTCCCTGCCCTTTCCCCAAGCCCGTTGTGCGGTTCCACCCTTTTATTCCCAGGCCTTGTTTATGCGGCAAAAAAGAAACGTTTCCTTGGCGTTTGCCCTTTTTCTTTCTCGCCTTGAAAGCCCCTTTCCCCCCTTTCTTATTCAATTCCAGCCATAGAAACCCTTTAACCGGAGTGCCGTTCAGTTTTAAGACCCCAGAGCTTTCTTTTGCATGGCCCCCCTTCCCCTCCTCGTGGTGACAAACGAGCCCTTGATTTTCATACTTATTTTACCCCTTTGTACAGTTTTTGGTTTTCCCCCGTTGACCCGAACCCTCTCTCGCATTCAACCCCTATTCCTCGTCTGGCCACCCCACAGAGTTTTCCTTTTGTTTTTCCTTCTTCTCCGCGTTCCACTCCAAGTTGAAAGCCGAGAGTCTCCCCGGTACGTTGTCCCATACGGTTCCAACAGGAATCGGCACTTTTCCATTTGGAGGAGCAATTTATTCTTCTAGTGTTCCCTTACGAGTTCAACTCCCCCCCTGATCCGCCCCCCCACAACTTCAATTGATGTTTCCGAACGGCATATCAAAACCCCCCCCGTAACCCTTCTTTCCACCCATTCCCCTAGTCCCAGTTTCTCCCCTGATCCCCCTACGATCTCTTTCTCCCGTAGTAATTCTCCAGTACCCGGGTGAATATACCCACATGCTGAATCGACGCAACAAAAGTGTCTTTCCCCCTATTTTACTATGAGATCGGGTTAGCGGGTTTGGAGTTTTGGCGATGGAAGAGCTTTTCCTTTCAGGTAGACCTTTCAACTTGACGATATAAAATCCCCCCCAAAACCATGCCAAACTTTTTCTTCCCCTGCGACGGTCAATTCTCCCCTTTCCTTTGAACACCGAGTTTTTTTTTTTTTTTGACTTGCCCAGTAATTAGGTGTCCCGCATGAAACAATGATGTCCTTGAGGCCAACCATATTTTCCCCTAGTCTATTTATGGACATTTTTTTCTCGTTGTTGCCTGTTCTTTCGGGTTCGAGCGGTTTTCTTTTACGTTAGTTAGGCGGTTCTCTTGTTCCCTCTGCCAGAACGACCATCTAGCACCTTCTGATGATCCTTCGTCACATGTACCGTTTCCTTTTCGATTCCTTACCTCCTCTTTCCTTTTCTTGCCCAATCTCCTGCTTCCCCCCCTGCGAGGACTCTGTTTTTTGCTTCGGTAACCAGGAATAGAAAGTCCTTTCCATCTTCGGTTCCTCCGGAGCGAATAGGTTGTCCCCCACCGTATTCCTTCCTGATGACTACTCCCCCCCTTTTCCCCGCCTTGGCTTACGTCCCCCCCCTCCCCCCTTTCTTTCCCATAGAAACAGATGCGTCCTCCTCTTTGAATTCTGTTCCTCCTCTTTGTGTTTTTGAGCTCGATTCACTCGTCTCTTTTGACCTCTGTACCCTTTTCTCTACGTTGTGTTTCTTTTCGTAAGTAAGCGTCTGCTGTTTCTTTCTTCTCGTCTACCTTAGTTAGTTTGACCCCCGATTTCCCGCTCATGGGCGCCGGAAGTAATTCCGTATACCCTTTGGTCCGTGCCCCAATCCCCCCAAACCTTTCCAAGCACTCGTTCTTTTTTTTTCCAGTGAGCTTTTTCCCCTCGGGTGATCCCCCTCGTTTCTCCAATTCCCGCTGGAGCATGGACGTATTCTTCTTCTCATCCGTTTTTCTCGAAGGGTATTGGCTCTCCTAGCCCAAGATACCGTTCTGTTCACCCTTTACCCGATCTACCCCCTTTTTTGGTCCCTCTCAGTCAAAGAATACGAGAATGCGCCATACTTCTTCTGAAAATCCCCTTTTTTGTCCTCCCATTTTTTGGTCGTCCCCCCACATATTAACTTGTGAAAGGAATAATCCCCCCCCCCTCGGTTCAATTGATTTTAAGGTTATTTTGCCTCATCGTTCTTCTTTCCCATTTGTTTTTGTGTGTTCTGATCTCTTGATTTACCTTGCTCTTCACAGGGTCCCAGTTTGCTCTCCCAAGCGCCATCCCACATTCCCACCCTTCTTCTTCATTGCTTACAAAATTCCCATAACTTTTGAGTCTGATTCCCGTTGAGTCTGCCCCGTGTCTTCTTTTTCCCCCCACCCGTCCTCTCACGACTTCCCCGCTAGTCCTTCCTTTTCCTCCTAGAATCTTTTCCTGTTTTGTCCGCTTTTTGCGGGTTTTTCGCCTTGCTTGCGATACAAGTAATTTTTTGCTCTGATTCTCTTTCCGTGTTGAACACCTCCTTTTCCTTTTTAAGGTCCTTTCCTCCCTCCCCCCAGTTAATCTCGCTTCTTTTTCCCTTAGCTTGCCCCACTACGGAGTTTCCCCTCGCTTTAAACCTGGTTTCACTACTGCCATTAATTAGGTCTTCCCCTACTTTTGTGCCCAACACCCGCTGGTCCAGAGGCCCATCCCTTGTCTTGTTCAATGTGAAGTTGTCCAAAAACCAAGTTAAAGGGACCCCAACCGAGTTCTGAAATCTGGCTTCGTTTCACCTCTTGCTTTCCGTTGTCCCATGCACAAACTCTTTTAAGGCTTTTAGCTGCCCCTGTCCCCTCACTCCCAGGGTCTTCTCGAGGCTGCCTCCCTCGAATATAAGATGTCCCATTTGCCTCCTCGATGGAAAATTCACATCTTGACCCCCCTCCGGTTTCTTTTTCGCTCGGCCCTTCCTTCATACAGATTGTGAAGCAGGTTTTCTTGCTCATGTGGGTCTTTGAGAACTTCCTCGTTCAGTCCGCCAGATTCCTCCCTCTTTCCATTCCTAAGTTTATCGGTTTCAGGATGCGCATCGCCCTCGAGACCTCTTCGTCCACTTCCTCGTGTGTCATGGTGGGCTTTCTTGCCAATGCGAGGCAAATTTACCTTTCATGCAGTCTAGGAACTAACTCCATCCTGTGCTGTTTTAAAGGGTCAGCCCTTTCCGCATCGGGAGTGACTAACACGGCCCACCGTGCGTCTCACTCCTCCTTCGTGGTACTTAGCATAAGGAACTTTCTCCTTCTTTTTTTCCTCCGTCGGGAATTCGTTTTCCATACCCCTTTTTCAGAGTCGTCGTAATGGCACCCAGATCCTTGATAACTTCTAGCCCCCCTCGTGAGAAGCTTTTCTCCTTTTTTGGAAAATCCCGACCCCAGCCGTACGGCTTACCTCTCTGCGATTTTTAATCGTTTTCCCCCAAAGTGACTCCCCTCTGAGGCGGGATGATACCCCCCCCATGCATTTAAACCCTTTTCTACCATCGCAGAATCCTGCTGACCTCCCCTCTTAATCTCCAGTTTCATTGCAGAGCAGATCGACCCGGTATTTAACCCTTCCTACTTTCGTCATGGTCCCCTATTCTCAATTCTCATGATGCCTTTTCCACAGGATGATTTTTGTTAACACTCTCTGTCGCGCTCTGGAAATTAG
>Ga0179593_1481582_pt1 | contig 15012 bp, 9 predicted proteins | sample CZODoug2_1_08_16_FD_185931 | JGI IMG/M metagenome (GOLD analysis project Ga0179593, IMG submission 185931) | Vadose zone soil fungal communities from Angelo Coast Range Reserve, California, USA - CZODoug2_1_08_16fungal (PacBio error correction) | ecosystem: Environmental > Terrestrial > Soil >... | reverse complement strand
CTTGGTCCCTTTTAACCTTTGTATCCCTCTCTCCGGATAATGTTGGTGGTACCCCGAGGCTGCGATTTTTTGATAAGCCTTTTTAATTTTGTCATTGTCAGTTTGGGTACATTATGTAGAGTATGGGTCATTTTTTTCTATCTTCCGAATCTCATACTGCGATTGGTCGTTTTTTCTTTCCGAATAGGCTGGAACCCCTTCTTTGAATCTATTTTTTCCCGTTTTATTCCTCCTTATCTTTGATTCCCCAGTCCCTTGCAGGCAGATAGTCGCCAGAAGCCCCAGAGTCCCGGCTTTGGTGTTTTAGATAGGGCTCGGTGCTCCTCTCAAGAGTCTTCCTTTTCTCTAAGGAGGTTGAAGAACTGTCCGCTCCCCTTCCTCCCGCACATTCTTTTCCTTTTTTCCCGCCCGCCTCTCTCTCCCGCATTTTCTTTTCTTTTTTTGTTAAGTTTATTTGGATTTTTTTTCTTCCGTCAGCGAGTTTGGGGTTCTTCCCATTTCTTTGCCCGGTCGCCTTTTACGCAGAGTCCAAGCCCCCGTCCGTTTTTTTGCATCCTCCTCCCTTTCAGAAAGCGATAGCGGAAGCTTCTACTTTTTCGCACTCCCCTTTTCCTCTGACGTAGCCGCTCCACTTTTTTCTTGGAATGCCCCTTATTTTTTGAAACGATCGAATTCTCTGGTTCTAGATTTTTCTTCGTGTCGTCCGAAATACCTAGATAGTCGATCTTCTTGCTAGGGCGGAATGTGTTGTTGTAGTTTTTCTTTCGAAAGGGCAAGTCTCGATGCAACGAACTGGTCTCTTCTACTGCAGACTTTGTCCTGAGTCTGAGTCAACTTTTTTGCTTGGCTTCTTTTTTTTTCTTAGACCTTCAGGATCGTTTTTACTTCGTTTGCCTGAGGCATCCTAGGGCTTTTGTGTTGGTGTGTGTTTTGTGCGCATGTTTTAGTGTCTGTTTTTGTTTGGTGTGGGTTCTCCTCGGAGCGGAGAGTGGTGCATGCTTTTTTGCTGGGCTCTTTCAATCCCTTCAAACTCCCCTGTCGATTCTGCGGGAAATTGCACTCTAGGTCTGGTTACTTCTTTCTTCTGAGCCTTCCTTCTTTCCTTCCCCTCAACCATCGTCGAGCCTTTGCACGTTTGTCTATACCATACTTTGAGGGATTTCCTTTCCTGCGCGTGACACATGGGCGGAGTCTACATCTATCTGCTTTTTTTCAGATGATCCCCTTTGTAGAGGCAACGCTTCCCTGGTTTCTTTCATGTCTAGTGCTTCTTTTCTTCGTAGATCGGGTACCCCTCGTGAATGTGCACCTTTTCCCCAGAGGCTATTACCATCCGGTGATGGTGCTCCTTTTCTTCTGCTTTTTTATCGGAGTACAGGAGTCGAGCCTCTCTGGCGTCATGAACTGCACGATTTCCTTTTTCTATTTTTTCTTTCCTCGTTCCCGAGAACGAGATTTTGGCTTTTATCCTTCGCATCTTCCGTGTTTTCCCGTAGTCACTTCGCTTATTTCTTTTTCTCCCTTAGACGAAAGGCAGAGTTCCCCCTTGCTAGTCGAACTCTGGTGTTCTTTGTTTCCTTTTTCCCTTTTTTTTCAGGCTCGGCTCCTCTGACGCCCTGGACCCCCCCTTCGTCTGTTCTTCGTCTAAACCCTTTTCTCGGGTTGACCGTGTTCACTAACAACTCTTCCGCCACAACAGTGCTGCTGCGCCCATCCTTTCCCCCGCCCACTCTCCTTGTTTCTCCTCTTTCTACCGGCCGTCGTTCCTATTCGATAACTAACTTTACTTCGGGATCTGGTTTTTTTCCCTCCCGTCCTCACTACGCTGACCTTTCTACTGAGAGAGCGCATTCGTGCTTTTTTTTTTTTGAGTTTTAAGTTTCCGCGAGACGTTTCAGCGCGCTCCCCGTCTTGCCGGTCTTTTCTCCGCTAAGTTTTGTTTCTGATCGTCACGAGTTTTTCTCCAATGTCTCCCTTCGAGTTTAGGGCCCATTTGTCGCATTTCTCTCTGTTGAGAGAGCTCTTCCTTTCCCTCAACTTTGGCGCCTCTCGACGACGGGTTGGGTTGATCGAGAACTTCTTAGTTTTCGTTCTGAATGTCCAGCGCTCCTTTTTTTCATCCCCGACGTCGGCTTCTATGGCGTCTCGGCACCACGGTCCTTGTTTTTTTTTTCCGCAGCCCTCTTCTGCATTATTTTCCGAGAGCTTCCTTTTTGAATTCTAAAGCACCTTCGGAAGTTTCTTTCTTCTTTCGTTGCGACGGACCCTGTTCTGAGAGCAGCACTTTTTTTGTGTGCTTGAAGTTGTCCAGTTGGGCTTACGACGTTTTAGTTACAAGGATTCCCGAGACGCGGCGGTTGGTTAGACGTTTTTTGTTCCGGGCTCTTTCCCATTCGTAGGGTCTGCCTTTTTTCAAGGTAGTCAACGACGAAACACGTTTCTTATCGACAGCCCCTCCGCGTTTCGCTCTTTGAGCCTTTTGCGACTGACGCATCCGGTTTTTGCACTGCAGTTTTCCTCTTTTTCCAGACCCACTCGCGTTCGGGTCCGGCGAAGAGATGACTTATTTTTCAGAGACATATTCCCTCCTTCTAGTCTCCTTGCCTCCCGCTTAACCATAATAACTTTCAGTATTTCCAAAAGTTTCTGTCCCTCTGGTGGTGAGGTGTGAACGCCCTCGAAGGACGGGTCGTTTTTTTTCTTCAGCGAATTATCTCTCCGAGTGCAAATTTCCGATTTATCCTGGGGCAGCGGCGCGCACTTGCGCGTTCCTTTCTCTCCGCCGCAAGGGGAGAGAGATTCCTCTTAGAACAGCCGTCCTTTTTTATTTTTACAGGACTCCTCCCCTCCAGGTGTCGACGCAGTGTACTTAGGTAGGCGAATACTTTTTTTCCTCCACGACGCAGAGTCTTTCCCCTGCGCTCAGTCCCTTTTCCTTTTTTCAGGGTGGCACGTCTCCCCTTAACGGCGCCATGCAGCACCCCACCCGTACGAGACCGTTCCTTAAGGGTCGGTCAGAGCAAGTCTCTTTCCTTTCTTGCCGTCTTGAGACCATCCTTCCCCACTCGATGACGCGTCATGCGTTTTTCTTTTTTCCTAGAGCCCTCGACTCCCGTCTTCCTTTTCTTTTTTGAGTACTCCTTTTGAGATTGAAGCCCTTTTCTTTCTTGGGGCGCCCAAACAGGGAGTTTTTCACTTGAGCAAGCCCGATTCTTTTTTTTTTTTAGACCCCCCCTCGCCCCTTTTTTTCCGCGACCCCTCTGACCTTAGAGTTTCGCTTTGACGTTGCTAGACGACATACTCTTTCTAGCCCGAGAAGTTTCTCCCTTTTTTTTTTTTTTTGAAAGGGCGCCCCTTCCTTCTTATCGAGGAGAGTTTGGCCCAGACCGGCTTTGGGCGCTCACTTTCTTAGATTCTTTGTTTTTTTTCCTGGTGTGAGGCAGTGGCCTCGGCACCCCCTTTTTTTATGGCTCACTATTTCTTACCCAACCGACAGAGACCTGTACCGAGACTCAACCACGAGGCTCTGATCTCCTCAACTTTGCAAATAGTGCTGCGGCGGTCTTACCGTAGACCATGTTGCGCCCCTTTTTTGAGAGTTACCTCGCCTCCGTTTCCCCGAGCGCTTGACGCGACGGAGCTTCCCTTATGGCAATTCCTCCTCCTCATTGACTTGGGATCTTGTCCTCGGTGCCGGAGCGTGTTCTATCGGTCTCTCCCCCTTTTATAATGCCTTTCCCGCTGCCCTTCCCCGAAGTCTCCCGCCTATCGATTTTAAAGCTGCTGTCTCTTCCTTTTCTTTAGCCATCCTCGACTCGTTTTTCCCTTGAAGCAGAACTGAAGTCCTTTTGGTAGAAATTCGCTCCCGACTCCAAGTCCTCGACACTATGTTTACTCACCTCTCCTTCGACGCAACCACTAAAGATTCTCCCTTTCTCGCTGTCCTTTTTTAAGCCAGCCCTTTTCACGACGAACCGAAGAGGCCTTTTTCCTCTGATGCAAGGCTTGGCGAGGCCCGCCCTTTCCGCACGACCACCCTCGCGTTCTAAGGCAGGTTGCAGTTTCATCCAGCCAAGGCTCCTCAATTACGAAGCCCTTTAATACCGCAGCGATTCGTCTTCTTTTTTTTTTTTCGGACCAGATAACGGACAGTTTCTGAAGTGGCGGTATTCTGCCTGTTTTCATCCCCCCTAACGGCTCGGGTCGCGACCTATCTTTTTTGGGCTGGCTGACCCGATCTTTCTTTTTTTACCATAAACTGGCTCCCGACCCCCTCCCGGTCGGCTCCTTTTGACTTTTTGGTTCGTCCAATCTGATCCTCTTTTTCCACCTGTAAGTATGGGGGAATTGCCCAGAGCGCAAGTCGCGCCCCTCCTTTTTTCTAACTCTTCCGCCTCAATGCGGAGCTCTCGTTCCCGGCGAGGGGTTCTGTGTCTTCCCTGAGGTTTCCATCCTCTGTGAAGAAGGAAGTGTAGAGATCTCGCAGACCCCTCGCTTTTGTTCAGTACCAAACACCTCTTGCGTAGAGTATTCAGGAGCCCTCTTATAACTCGTGTGTTTTCTATCTTTTTACTAATCCTTTTGGTGTAGTCTCTTCCCCGAGTTTGGGCGGTAAGCTTTCCTTTTTTTTATCTCGACCGTCCGACCAGTCCTTACCCTTAAGCTTGCTTCTCCGCATCTCTCTCCTAGAAGACTATGCGCTCTTTTGAAGGCCGGCTCCTTAGCTTCCTCCCGGCTATTTACTCCCGTTTTGGGTTCGGTGCTTGGAATGAAGCCTTGCGATAGTGATTTTCTCCCTGAAACTTACTGCAAACTTTCTCTCAGAGTTAGTCACCTCCGATGTCTCCCCGAGCCCCTACGCCCCGGGTATTTTTTTTTTTTTCGGGTGGGAGCCGTTTTTCGACAGACCTTGGTCCAGGGAAAACACACCCCCTCGACAGTTCGAGACACTTCTTTTCTTGATGGGAACGCAGATCCCTTTTGCCCTTTATTTTTTACTATGTGGTACTTTCCCAATTCTTTTTAGGTTTACCATTTAGAGGAGAAGTAGCGTAGGGCTTATGTCTTTTTTCTGGCATCTGTAATAGATCTTTTCATGAGGCATTTCTTCTAAGACGCATGAATGATCCTTCACGAAGCCCTTGAGTCTTGGAATTTCCTCTCCTAAGGCTCATCTCTTGGATGGTGGGTTTTTTGGATCGAGATGTCCCCGTTCTCCAGTATATGATGACCGGTGGCGCCTTTGGTCGCTGCCTTCTATAGCTTTTGGGGTCTTTTCACTCAGGTATTTTTTCCAGAGAGAGGGGCTCGATGTTCCTTTTTCTGGCGACTGTGAGGTCTTTCTTTCCTTCAGCTCTGCCGCTCCCCTGTCCTGCCTTGAGGTCGACGTAGCTCCTGAAGACGTTCTTCCCCTTTCCGCCCGATCCTCGACAAGATCCTTCTTGGATGTAATGCGCTTTCCAGCTCCTCCTTTCGCTTCAAAGTTTTTTTTTAAGCGGCGACCTTTTCAGGAAGTTTTTTGACCTGAAACTTGCCGGCAAAAGCCCTCGTTGAGTCTTTCGACACGATGTCCGCCGCGAAGCTAGGGAGACCTCCAGTTCTTCTTGCTACTTTAAGTTCTCGGTTGGTGTGGTCGTCGCCCCTATTTGTTTACGGCTTTTCTTCAATCCTTCCTTTTTAACCGGCGCGCCTCCCCCCACGCCGATTACCTACTTTTTTTTATATATTCCCTTCCCCTTCCCGGGCATTTGGATCTCACTTTGCCCTGAGTCGCCCGCTATGCCATCTGGATCCATTTCCCCCCGGCGCTCTTTCACGCGGCCTAGGGCCCTCTTTTTTTTAGACGTCGTATAGATTTTTCAACGCACTTGAGTCATGTTTCTTCACCACAAGAGGGAGAGTCCTTCTGTGCCCCTCATTTTCTCTTTTATTTGCACGGTCAAGTTTCTCAAGGTGGACTCACTTTTCGATAGATTATTTTGCTTTCCTCGACTTATAAACGCGCGGAAGTGCCTTCGGCCCTTTTTACGGGACTCCCCGACCTTCTTCTTGCTCTACGTAGTGCCACGTGCGTCATACTGTGGTTTTTTTTCTTTCAAAACGGCACGCATTTTGTAATAGCAACTCCTTTACGTGCTTGCATTGTTTTTTCTTCGATTTTTCCTGGGTCCGCTTTGTTTTTTCAACGATTTTTCTTTTTGGAGACGTCCCTTTCCCATCACCGCGCTTTCGTGCAGGGCCTCGTCGCTCTCGTTTTTTTTCCGTGACGGCGAGTCTCCTAGCCTTCGGCCATCCCTTGAGGATCGTGTGCGTTTAGAGACCTCAACTACTTCTTTTTCTCTGTTTTTTTTCTTGCATCGAGAGAATTTGTGTTTAATTTTCTCAGCGATTTTTTTTTTGGATCCCATTGTGGCTTCCCTCCCGAGGTCCATTTTGTTCTCACTTTTCTTGATTTTTTCCCCCTTGTAGCTCGGGTACGCTCCAGTGACGTCTTTTTGCACTAGGGGCCCTCTCAACCAGCTGTTGAATGTTATCAGTGTGCTTCTTTGAAGGAGTCCTTCTTTTTCGCGCGAACGGGAAAGATGGGATCCCTCTTTCGAATATGTCGGTTGCACGTCCTAGAGTGTTTCTGGAGCCGTTTCCCGGTTTCTCCCTACCCTCGTTAGTTTTTTTTTTTTTTTCGCCAAGTTTTACGGGGATGGTTCAACTGGTTCTTTTTTTTTTTTTTAGTCGTACACGCCTTGGACGACTTTTTCTCGGCGGCGAGCGCCTCGCCCGAGACTCATTCGTCTCGGCCATTCCCTCTCTCTAGGTTTACCCCCCTCCTTTTCTTTTACGGCCGTTGCTTTTCCCTTTGCCGCGGGAGCCCCTTGGCTTTCCACTTACCAAGTCCACCCTTTCCACTTGCTTCTCGATCGTCCCTACGTCCTCTTGGGTCGCCGACGTCATCCAACCCCTTGACTTGGGCTTGGTTCTTAGTCTCATTTCAGAGCCCACTTGATTCTTTTTCTCATGCCGATGCGCCGAGCGAGGTGGCTTCCCTCTGCGAGACACGAGTTACGGTTTCTCTTCCCCCTATGAAACTAAGGCGTCGGGGTTTCCCTCGTGGCGCCGTTCTCTTCCTGCCGCCTCCGGCGGCCCGCTCCCCGAACAGCGGTCGATCCTTTTTCGAGTTAGAGGCCCCGTGACGCCTCCTACTTTTTTTCCCCCTGTTTTTTTTTTGAGTACCTCCCGATGGTTTTTGATATCCTACAGCTTGTGCTTTTGAAATCGGTCCCGGCGTGTCTCCAGGAAGGAGAGTTGCCTTTTGTGACCCCCGTCGGCGTCTGAGTTCGCGGCACTTTACTCTCCACTCCCCTCTCCCGAGCCTGGGTTTTTCTTTTTTTTTTTGCGGGTCAGGGATCTGACATTCCTCACGAGCCCGAAATTTTGAAGTCTTGAGGTGGTCTCGCGGACTTATTTTCTTTTCTTTTCGAAATTGCAAATCTCTGGATAGCAACTTTTTTTTTTTTGCGCAGCACGTATTTTAGTCTCCTCTCCCCCCGAGGTGAGCCCACGGGCTTCTTTTTTCTCCCCGCGAGATCTTCTTTCTTCCAGCGTAGGCGTCGAGGTCTGATCCGAGCCAGGACATTCTCCCACCTTTTCTTCTTTCCAGCACTGTCGCGACGAGCTTTTTTTCCCCAGCGTTCGCCTTTTCTAGACATCTGGGAGCTTACCTTTTTCTCCAGCGCCAGAGACGGGCCTTCTCGGCGGCGTTTTTTTTACGACGATCCCTATGTGCCCCCGTGACTACTTGCACTCCGCTTCTTTTCTACTCGACGTCCTTCTTTCTATGGCCGCAATTGAGATTTTCTTTAGATCTTCCTTTTTAGGGGAGGTGTGAACTCCCCCGGCGAGCGCGCCGACCTTGCTTGAGAAGTTTCCTTGATAGAGAATGCGTTCTGCGCGTGTCTTTTTGCCACCATGGGAATCTTTCTCCCGTTGCGTCGGCAGAGCGTAGCTGGAATCCTCCCAGTTGCGCGCGAGGTCCTGCGCCTTCGTAAGTTGATGTTTTGCTAAAGAGCCCTCTGCGCGGCGTGTTTGGCCGTGGTCAATTTGAGTATCGTTTGCCTTTTTTCCGTCGCACAGAAAGACGATTGAAGCCGTGCGCCTTTTTTCTTATGCAACACTGGAGGGATTGACGGCTCTGGTTTTGCGAGTGCACCCTTGCCCGACGCTGCTCCGAAAACGCCTTTTTCTTTTCTGAACCGAGGCGATTTTCCCCCGTTTGCGCCTTTTTGTTTTAACCGCCACGAGGATTCTTTTTCCGGGCACGTACGACCTTACCCTTTCACTCTCCCCTGAGGCCCCCCCCCTCTTTTTGGCACGGAGAGCGCGGGGCGTCGCCTTTTCTTTTAATCCCGAAGATCTATCAGAGAGCGGGTCTAACCTGTTTCCTTGTGAATAGCTCCTTTTTCATGTGGTCCTCTCCGCTCGCCCTCTTTTCTTTTTACAAAGAGGGATTTGCTTTCGATCCTTCCAGCGGGACCACTATCCGATGTTCCTTTTCTGTTTCATGACTTTTTTTCTTTTTCCCTCCTTGGGGAATAGAGGGAGACCCTCTGTCACCCGTGACCTCAGAGGGATCCTCCCCTTTTTAGCCGAAGAGGTTCAGGGAGGGTTGCAGCGTCCTTTTTTTGAGGACCCTCGGGCCCTTTCCAGGTTACCGAGGGCGATGCCATCTTCCACTAAGGCCCTCCCCCCTTTCTTTTAGCTTCGAAAGAAAAGTGCGGGTTCCTCTTTTGGAGAAACTAGACTCCTGGCCTCCATGTTTTCCCTTTTGCGGATTCCTTAATCGCAGCCGTTCGCTGGTAAGCTCCATTTCCTGGCGGCTTTTTTTTTATGACCCGAAGCCGGAATTTCTTTGTCGATCGGGTCCCCCTTTTTTTGACGGCTGCCGCCCCCGCGTAGTTACTTATTCAGTTTTCTTGGCGCTCAGGTATTCGAAGTCTCCCCATGCTTTTCTTGAGGGAGCGCTTTGAGCAGAGCAAGTCGACTCTTCCCCTAACATCCCTCCCTTTGAGGTCACCCTTCCGTTAGGTCCGACAGGCCGTAAGAAAGAAGTTTTTTTTTTCCCTCCGAGCACCTTTTAGCGCGCCCCCCCAAGTTTTTCCTTCTCCCCGGTGGCCTGAAGCTCTATGTTTGGACCCAAGAAGGGGATGTCAACGCGATTTTTTTTGGCCACGTCGCGCCGGAAAGATCGATGTACGAGTGATCACCTCAAAATTTGGACAATTCGCCTTCCCCTTTCAGGGATCCCAGCCAACCAGCGATTTTTCCCCGCACCAGAAGTTATTTCCCCTTCTACTCGAGAAGTTTTCTTTCAGCACCAGAAAATCCTTGGTCGCGATTGACTTTTTTCTAGGGGTGGGTTGGGGTGAATGCCCCGCTCTTTGACCTCCCAAACTTGGTCTACTACACCCTTCCCCTCCTGGCTTTCCTTGACCTGGTAACGTGGGCTGTTTCCTCTTTCGGACGGTGGTGAACCGGCCTTGGCCCTTTAGCACGTGAGTCCCCACATTTCTCGCCCCCCCGCCCGCCAAGCCCCTCTTCTTTTTTTTTGTGGGGGTTTCTGGTCTTTTTTTCGGATCTCGTCTGAGCCCTTTTGCGAGAGCGGTCGCGCATTAGTTATGAAGTTCCCCCTCCCGGATCTAGCTCTAGTCTTTTTTCTGTGAAACACGGTCGCTCTGGATGAAGGAGCAAACCTCGTGTCTTCTCTGTTCGTACCTTTGTTGAGGTGAGAGATCGACAATGGTCGATGCTGCTTTTTTTTGTATCGCCTCGACTTTTCTCGACTTTTTCAGATTAACCCTCCCTCATATTTCTTTTTCCTTCTTCTCTAAATTATCGTCTGTCGACTCCGAGTTTATGCGCGCCCGCTCTTGGCCAAGACGTTTCCCGGACCCTTATCGACCGCTTCGCTGTTGGAGAGCAGGCGTTGATCTTTTGATCAAGCCAGGTTCACCCCCTTTTTCTTTCCTAGAGTAGATCCCCCTACAGAGCCTCCCTCAGGGCGGTATTTTCTTCTTTTTGTACACGAAAAACGGTTTTTCGCAAAAAGCGACCTTCCTTTTACTGGACCCCCTAGCCTTTCCTTCCGTTTTGACCTAAGATCCCTTCCCTTTTTTTCTCCTGGCCTTCTCTAGGAAGACGCAGTACTTTTGGCCAACATCCCCCTTGTTGCGGATCCCCCTGGTCTCATTTCCGACATTTTTTTTTTTTTTTGCCACTCTTTTTTTCCTCTTCCTTATCGTGAATAGTTTTTATTGCTGGTCCTTAGAGGCCGCCTTAGATCACCCAATTATTTTGTTTTTTTTTACGATTCTTTTTTTTTGCATCGGAAAAAATGAAGACGAGACCCCTGAGGTATCTGTCCGTTCTGTTGGACATTTTTACTAAGTAGAGTTTTACTTACTTCCTTCTCCATGATGTGGATTTCTTGAACTAGACGTTTCTTTTTGGTCTGGTACAGTTCCCGTGAGCTGCTATACGTCTCTATTTTTCAGAACAAGGTTTTCTTTCCGGCGGAAGGATTGAGCTCCCCGTTTTCTTCAGAAGTATTTATTTCTTGAGGGGGGCCTCCGAGAAGAAGGCGGCGGTACCCGTCTACCTCTCCTCCTTTTGAATTTAGGATTCTGAGTGTCCACTCCTGAGAGGTTGCTTCCTTTTTGCGTGACATTGCACGGAGGATTTTAAGGCCCCCTGAGTCTGAACGTTCCCTTTTTCCTGCCTAAGCTGGCGACTTCACCTCGCTCAACCAGGTTCACGCCCGCACTTTTTATTCGGGAGCCTCCAGTTGATTTTAATTTGACCCCGGCGGCGTTTGTTTTTTTTTTTCTTTCCTGGGCTTTCGGGCCGTTGTGTAACTTCTTTTCATCGCACCCGCCGTTTCCTCGATTGTGTGCTTCGCTATCCTCATCTGTTCTATACATTTCCCTTCCTTTTCCCTATTATATCTGGTGCGTGCCCCTTTTTTCCTTGAAACGTCCGCGGGCTGTCTGCTGTTTCTTTGTCTTCGTAACCCCCCCCTTAGTAATTGTCCTGAGCAGGGCGATCGTTTCTATTGTCTCGTCGCGCGGCAGGTTAGCGACGTTTAGCCGTCCTATAGGGCTCTATGCACAGCTCTCCCTTTACGGAGTTAACGCGCCGCGAAAGTGATTTCGGCAGAATGATTTGACTCTCCCTCGGTCTGTTTAATTGTTATAGTTTTGGTTGTGGCGAAAAGGTTCAATTCCCCCCCAGCAATGATCCCTTCTTTATGCGCTCTTTCTTGGGAACGAGGGGTTGCTTTGCTTTGCTATCGGCGATATGGGACAGCAGTCACTACCCACTTATAGAGGAGCTTTTTCCAGCAACATTTTTTTGGTTCGAGGGCGGCTTCGCATCTCTTCTGGTCACTTCGGCACCTCGTCCTCCCCGACTACTATGTGTGCGTTTTGCTTCCTCATGCGGCCGTTGCGCTTTTCTACCGACCCCCCTGGGCTTCCTGTGAATTCCCCTTCTTTAAGCCGTTTTCCCTCGCCGTCGGTTAACTGTTTGTGCTTAACAGACAGGTCCCGTCCTTTCGTTAGCCGTCGCAGGCGCTCTTTGGAGCGTCTTCTCGCTCCTCGTTCTCGCTAGTGTCCATGCCGCTGTGTCCTTTTCAAATGTTTTGGCCCTCCCTGCATCTAACCCTCTTTCTTTTCCAGTTGGCCTGCGTGGCTATTCCCCTTTTCAAGGAGTTGAGTTCTCGCCGTGCCTCTTACCTTTCCTTTGAGGGACGAACTTACATTCGCTCCTTTTTGAATGAGTGGGGCTGGAGCCTTTTTTGAGGGGGCGCTGCTTCCGTGTTTCCTGTTCCGACTCTTAGTTTTTGCTTCCGCCTTTCTCCTTTCTCGCTGAAAAGGAGGCATGTTCCCCTCGGACGTCTTGGTAGTTTCCTGACGACATGGAAGTGGTTCGTGCTCGGCGCGCGCCCTTCAGTAATTCTTTGAGGAATTCCTCCTCCTTTTTCAACCCGCTTTTCCCCCCTTATCGGGGCGGCCGTGTGTTCCTTAGTTCTTTTCCTTGGACTCCCTTTCTCCCACTCACACACCTTCTCCGAGTTCAAGTAGGCTGACTATCGCTCACCCCCTCCTCGGTCGCGCCCTGAGTAAAGCTTCGGGCTTGTTTTGCGGTAACGTCGCACCCTGACTCTTTCTCTTTTTCCTCTTCGTCGAGAGAGTTTCGTTTCTCTTCGCAGCATTTTATGGCTCCCTCTCCCATCGCGACTCTCGTGGGTAAGGGATCGCTTTCTTGCGCTCCATGTAGATCAATCCTCTATTAGATTTTTCGATCCCTCTTTAGATCGGCGCCAGATAGAGTTTGGCAGCTTTCTATTTCACCTCCCGTTTGTTGTTATCTCTCTTCCTTTTTCTAAAACTGATCTGTGCTTCCCTCCCTCTTTGCACGCTCTTTTTTTTTTAGAACGAAAACTCGTTCTCTCTTTTTTTTTTTGACAGGATTGATCTCGCCCTGAGTCGCCTCTAATGCCTTGAGAGTTTCTCTCTGCCCCGTAAAAGATCGCCGCTTCAAACGGCCCGCCTCGCTTTCCTCCCCTTTTTTTTGCTCGAGCGCGTCAGGGCTCTTGTTCTTAAGCATTTTCTTCCCGGCCGTGAGTTTCGCCTCCCCCGCTTTCGTCTTGTTTTCGTTTTCTTCCTTTCACCGGCGTCGGTGACGATAGAATTTTTCTCGTTACGATTTTTTTGATCGCGAATGTCCCCCTGGTCGACCTCATTTTTTTAACAGGATTTACACGAGACGCGGTTGTTTGATAGATCGTCCGCTTCTCCCCTCTTTTTTGATTGGCGTCTAGGCTTTGACCGCCGGGCGGCCTTTCATTTATTCCGACGCGCTTTTGTACGCTTTTCTTGCGATGCGAAGCAAGTCTATTTCACACCTGAGTCAGAAGGAACACCGTCTTTGGGGCCCGGCTCCCTCCAATCTCGGCTCTGGCCCCACAACTGGATCGACTTGATTTTCATAGATACATTCCTCTCGCGAGACATCCCTTTTGAAGATGACAGCAGCCCGCAGTTTTGATCAGCCAGTTCACCTCGGGGCTCCTTCTTCCCTCCCAGGTGCGTCAGATTTTTGGTTGTTTGTCACCCTTCAAACAGCTGGAAGTTATGCCCCCCCAGATCTACCCTTTTCTCCTCCGCCTCCTCTTTCTTTGGTCAGTTATGACTTCCCACCATGGGATACTCGTCTTTTGGATGCGTAGAAGTCGCGTCCCAGGGGCGCTCTCTCAGCATGCCATAAGCTCGTGAGTCTCCCTAAAATCAGGTCAGCTGCTTTTTTTTTTTCAGATGACGCAGTGGTCCGTAGAGAGCCGCCTCACCTCCCGTGACTTAGAGAGTCTCCGTTGCTCTTCCATTTTTTTTAGGGATGATTGACGGCTCTCTCGCAGGCTTCCCCCGCATAGCTTGGCAGCGATTGACCGCAACCATTTCATTTCCGGGGCTCGGCCCGTTTTTTAGTTCCCCCCTTTTTTTGCACAGAACCTCGAGTCTTGGCTCCTCTTGAAGGTCGACCGTCCCCGGCGTTCCCACGGCCCTCGACGCTGCCCGTTCTCAGGGGCATTCTCTTTTCGTAGGAGGCGAGAACGTCCCGAGGCTTTTTTTGTGACCTTGACCCTGAAGCGCGACGAGCAGACTAGTGCGACCTTCCCCCCCCATAGTGTATTCGGCCTTATTCTTAGAGGTATGCTTCGTTGAACGTCCTGCCTCTCATCAGCGATCTAACGACGTTCGTCCCGCATTTCCCTGACCACTTTCTTGCACCGAATTGTTACCAGAGTCGTCGCGAGCTTTTTTGTCGACGCGGGCGAGTCGAGTCAGTGGTTTTTCCTTGCGCGGCCCCCCTGTCTTACCGGGACGAGTTCTCACACAAACAGACAGTAACCCTTTCCTTCCCCTATAACTGGAGGCTCACGTTATCCCCCCGTTCGGGATCCCCTGTGCTTCTTTTTCATCTCCAACTTTTTCCTTTTCCATGTTTTAGTGCGAGAGTTGCCGCAAGTGGGGCGTCCCATTTAGAGTCCGCTCCACGATGGTGATTCCCATGAAGCCGAGACCTCTGGTACGTCTTTTCTCTCTTCTCTTAGGCGGATACACCTGGAGCTCCTGTTTTTTAGAGCGCAAGCAGTATGTTGACAGACATCGATTTTCTTCAAGACGGTCTCCTGAACTCCCTCCGGACCCGTAGACCGTCTCCTCTTCCGGCAGAGAGAACCCCGACAAAACTTTTTTTTCGGCCGATCCTTCTTGCCAAAAGGGCCCCCCTCCTCGGCGGCGAGAGAAACGGCTGCCCGCCCCCCCATATGCTGATATCCTTTCTTTGACGATGCAAAGCTTCCTTTTCCCAGAAGATCCGCCCCTTGTGCCGAAGTTCGGCCGATTCCCATTCTTCGCCCTCTTTCCCCCCGAGTACTACTTCCCCAGGTCCCCCTCCAAGGGCATCATCGGTACTTTTTCCCCCCAAACAGTGAAGGACCCCGTCTTTTCGACTTTCCTTCGCAAGCAGGAGCGGCCGCACTGTCTTCCTAGACTAGTGCGTTTTTTTTTTTCCCAACCAGAAAATGACTTGTCGCGCACAGAGTTCCTTTTTTTTTGTTGAGTGGCGTGAAGCCCCGACGTGCTGAGTGACGCAACGGCTCCTTACCAAGTGCCCGTTTGTCCTTCTTTTTTTGTTTTTCTCAATGTTTTTTCCTACCGGGATGCTTTCCCCCGAAAGAGCGCAAAACAGGCTTTATGACGCCTTTGCTCGCCACTCCCCTAACGCTTCTTGTCTCGAGTTACCGCTCTTTTTGTACGGAGACAGGAGGGCGCCTCATTCCGTCCCTCGTCGTCTAGACGAGAATTTTCAGATCCTTTTCTCCCTCTTTCAAGGGGGGTTACGTCGTCACCCAAGGTCGTTTTTCAGGTGCAGATGATCCAACCCTCTCATCCTCAGATG
>Ga0179593_1451580_pt1 | contig 15012 bp, 8 predicted proteins | sample CZODoug2_1_08_16_FD_185931 | JGI IMG/M metagenome (GOLD analysis project Ga0179593, IMG submission 185931) | Vadose zone soil fungal communities from Angelo Coast Range Reserve, California, USA - CZODoug2_1_08_16fungal (PacBio error correction) | ecosystem: Environmental > Terrestrial > Soil >... | reverse complement strand
CTTCCGCACATTCCCTTTTTTTTTGATCTTTCGCCCCACGCTGCCTTCAAGTTTGGTGAAGTACGTCCAATTTAGTTTCGCTTTCGACTTTGACCCTGGTCATCTACTTCCAGACTACTACATCCTCATACCAGGAACAGATGATTAGGTTAGTTTTTGCCCCTCAGCGCAGGTCGAATTAATTCCTCTTGCATCTTTAGATTCGTCACGTTTTCAGTAGGTATCGGCATGGGATTCGCAACCCCCCCTTCGTCCGCTCGGGATTTCGCTCCATTAGCAACGAGGTCATAGCGGTTTTCTCTCCCACCTCTCCCTCCTCTCTGTTTCTCCCTCCGCCACACCTGCGGCACCCTTGCTGGCTTTTTCGTAAGGATCTACTTTCACGCGGCGGCTTGTTGATTCTTCAATCAAAGGTTTATGGAGATAAAGTCCTGATCGCTGTAACTGACGTTTCTGCAATCGCGCCTTTGAGGCGTGCTTCAACACCTTCGAAAGCGGTTTCTTCGGAGGTAGCGGAGCCCTTTTTTCAACCTGTTCCGTCTATCTCCCTCTAAAAGTCTCCCCCCGGAAAATAATTCTTATTTTGTGTTCTCCCCCTCCTCTTTTGTTCTCCCTTGCTCCATTCTTTTTTGGCTGGGACCTCCTTCTATTTTTTTTTTTTCCCCCCCGAGCAATGATTAAAAGGGTACGGTTTCCCGCGTTAAGTTCTTCAGTTCAGCCGGCTAGTGTGATGCACGCGCTTCTTGAAAGCCGTGATTTGCCTTAAGTTTTTTTTACGCCGTCCAAGGATCAACTTACCTTCGAAAATTTCTGTTAATCTTCTTTTCATACAATTTTTCACGTCACCATGCTTCTTTATAAAAAGAAACGAGCGGGCCCCTCTTTTTTGGCAGACGTTGATCCTACTTGCGGGCTTACTACTTACCACCCTTGATGGTTCCGCAGACTTTCCTTAAACAGTTTAATGCTGAATGGCTTCTTTTGCTTAAGAGGATCCTTTCTTTGATGTCCCAAAGACTAGCTATTTAGGTCGTGCGCGGGCTTTTCCTTTTCACCTCCCTTCTTCTCCCCTTCTTCTGCGACCGACTGAGAACTCTGATCAGGCCCCCCGCCACTTATCGTTTTGTTTGAACGGCCTCTTCCTGCTGACGTACTCGCGCGTTGGTATTTCCTGAGATGTCGCGTTTCGCTTGATTAGTCCCTTTTAAAGTCACTAGAGTTTTCAATTCGGCCTTCCCTCAGACGATTACTGAACTTCCTTATCGAGTTAGTTTCCTGTAGGTTGAAACCTTTCGTTTTATGACTCCCTCTTTTTTTTATGAAGACAATCTTATGACCGTCACTACCCTCTTTAACTTTGTAAGAAACGAGAACTTTTCTACCTTCAGCGATTACCGTTTAGATCCCACCAAAGTGCCGCTTTTGATTTTTCTCCTTTTTTACAGTAGAAGCTTTTCTGGCCCTTCTTAGGTCTGTCGGTCCTTTTCTCCGACCGGGTTGTCCCATGAGAATCAGTTTTCCTTTGCCAGATGTAGTCTTAGCGCCCCCTGCACGTTTTGGGGTCCGTGGGAGACTCTGTCGCAGTTTCGTTTTTCCTTTCTTCTTCCTTTCATGATTATGACCAGTCGTTTATTACTTCTCTTCATAATCCTCCGTTGTCTCGATTCCTTACCAAGACATAGTATAAGTTCTTTCTTATATCTTGAGTCTGACCAGGCTCCCTTTACCCTGACGTTACCCTCTCCAACCTCCCCTTGATTTTTCGCCGCTCCCGCTACATCTGTTTTTGCCTCCCGCGATCTGTGAGTTTTTCACTTTGACCCGGCTCTTGTACCCAATTTTTCGAAAGCTTACATTTTCCTGTAAGATTTCGTGAACAGAGTTGATTCGTTGTTTCTTTCTTGCACACGAACCGATAATTTCGATTTCTTTTATGCCTTACCTTTTTCCCGGGTTTTTTCGCCAAAATTTTTTGCCACGTCTGAAGTGAATATCTTAACGCGATCAGCTTTTACTCGGAAGACTGCGTTTCACTAGAAACATTTTTTCACGACGAAGCACCATATAAGCGCTCGCAGTTTGATCGGCTTTTGGACTTTCTTCTTTTAAGACTTGTTTTCTTCGCGGACCGTCCTCAACTTTCTTAGCCCAGAGGCCTATCAACAACTGCTTTTGAACGTCAGGAATGTGCCTCCCCCCCGTCACGTTTTCTTCTTGATCTGTGCTGGGCTTCGAGCCTGCGTATGTTCGAGTCTTCTAGACTAGTTGACGTCACGAGTCCCTATGGGTCTCACGCATGTTGTCTTCATCTTCACCCGGGAAGCTCGCCCTGAAGGAAACCGAGCCCCCCCCCCCATGAAGTATGTTTTGGCTGACTAATTTTTCTTAAGTACTGGTTAGCCATGAGCGGGGTCCACAAAATATATAGCTCTTTAGCCTGTTTATACCCCACACCTCTTCGAGGCGACTGCGTCCCTCCTCCTACGAGTTTTCTGGTCGTCGGATGCCTCTAACCGTATCTGGTCATCATGCTCGTTACCTTGCCCCCGCGCCCGAGAGAAAGAGGCTTTTCTTATTACTCCCGGAAACTCGGGCTGCGGTTCGTTCTTTTCCCTCCCTTCCTGCCCCCGTGTTCTTTCGCCCCCCCCTCTTTCCTGAGACCTTGGGAATGTTAGGGGCGCGATTGTTCATCGCCGGTAAGAATTTTTGGTACGCTGTCATGTGACATTTTTTACCCTCCCTTCTTACTCTCTCCCACCCCCTTACTTCCGGTGGTAAGGAAGAAACGCCCTTTTTTCCGCAGCTAGATCCCCTCCGAGGATACGTGTCAGCTCCCTTGAAGGTGAGTCCACTTCCTTATGGTCACTGCTCGGTATGGTAAATATACGTTGTCCTTCCCCGCCAGGGTTAGGTCCGGTGTTGCGGTCAGGCCCTCCCACCTCGGCGGGCTGGTTTGGGTTTGTCTGACCTTTTTCTTTGGGTTTACCTGTCTCCCTTTTTAGATGTAGTTGTCCACGCGATGGACCATTTTGGGAGGACCTGAGCCCTGGTAGTGGTTTTTCTTTCCCTCTCCTGACCCCTTGCGTAGAGTATCGACGACTTCGTCACTTTAGTGAGGATCTCGCTCCCCATGAGGCTTCAGCCGTCCATACCTTCCACAGCGTTTTTTGGATGTCTTGTAGTTGCCGGAGTATGCCTGTTTCTTCCCCTGCCCGTCCTCGCATGGTTTCCTTTTCTTTTCGCTATCTTAGCGGTTGCTTTCTTCTTTAAGGCGATCTTCTTTCCTCCCGCTTTGGTTTTCCGAACCTATGCTGACACGGCATCTATCATTCTTCCCTAGATTTCGTCTCCCCGCTCTCCCTTCGTCCGTCAGCGCCCCCTTTTTATTTTCTAATTTTCCCCCAACTCAAAGTAATGCAGTTCCCTCCTCACCAGCCCCAGAAAGTGTTTTTAGGTCGCGGCGTCTCCCTAGGTTAAGCCCCAATCAAGAAGACTCTTTCAAGAGTCGGTCGCCCTGATTCTTCTAGGATTCGATCTGCGCTTCCCCCCCGCAGTATTGGGTCCCTATCCATCTTCCAAGCCGGAGTCCGAGGAGTCTCTTACTGAAAACAAGTCTTTCCGAGTTTTTTTTTTGCAGGTTTTACGCCACAGGGATTCCCTTCGAGAACTCCCTCCCCTGCCTGCGCGGTTTTTATCTCTTTAATAACTTCTCGTTGTGAGCTCAATTTAGCCAGATTTCCATTCGTTTCTTCTTTTCTCCTGCGCTCCACATCCTCTTCCAATCAAATTTTGCAGGGTTGCCCCACTTTTTTTCCTTACACTGTGTTAACGGTTTCCACTTTGATTAAGAACGACTTTTTGTAACGATTTGGCACCCCGATTTATTTTGTCCGCGCTTTGTGCAGATTCTTTGCACGAAACGAATTGAGGATAGTCCTCACAAACCCGAGATCATGTCGAACGTCTTTTATCAGCATGAATTTTCTCTCTTTGCTTGTCGCAGTCTTTCCCCTTCTGAGCTGGGTAAATGAACCTGGAGGGGCCTACAGCCTGCTGGCTCTTCGAGTACGTTGTACCGCCCCCCCCACACCGACCCACAAACCCACCACCCCGGCCCCGACTCCCCCCCCCCCCCCCCCCCCCCCCCCCCCCCCCACCAACCCCCAACACAAACCACACCCACCCCAGCCCTCCCTACCTTTTATTTCCCTGGCGTACAGCAGAGTTCGCCCTGCGGTGCTCGCCCCCCTTCTCCTGTCTTCCGCCGCCTTACTAGTTGATGGTGAGCGAGGACTGACCTTTTACCTGCACTCCTTTCCTCTTTTTCCGTCCTTTTTTTCACTTTCTCTTTCCCTCCTTTACCAGAGGGGTCCCCGCGGGGCTACCCGCGATTGAGATGAACCGTGCTTTTTTAAGGAACGCTACGACTGGGTCTATCGGCGTCTTCACTCGTCGCCGGACCCCCCATTCTTAGACCAGCGCCCCGATTCCGCTCCTCTTCTCCGTCTGGGCCCTGCCACCCCCCCTCCGCTATTCCCTTTAACGCGTCGGGATTCTTATTTTTTCCTTTTAGCACGTTCGTCTCGAAAATTTTCACAGAGGTTACCGTTTGGATAGCAATAAGGATTCTTCCAGGGTTCCATAACCGTACTGTTCTCCTCTCCTTTTTAGTAGGGTCTTGGGCACTTTCGTCGCTTTTTGCTTCCGCTTTTCTTGCCAAGGCCTTCCCTCTCCGTTAAACGTTTGGACTTCCCTTCAGACGTACTTAACTATTCTTTTGCGCAGAACAAAGCTCTTGGACTTCCGGCCTCTGCAGTCTTCTCTCGGCTTAACCGTTCTCAGCTTGCAACCCACCCCGTGCCGCTGTTGGTAGTCCACATAGCTTCCTTTTCTGGAAGCTTTCGATGCCCAGGTGCATCTCGTTCCGCCGTCTCTGAATTGTTGGCTTCCCCCAAGTAGATTCCAAGTGGTGATGCCATGATCTGTGTTCTTCCTACCCTGCCCTTTTTGTCTTCGTTTTCAGTAGTTCTGGTCGCAGTTAGGCAGCCTTGAGATGACTTTTCTAAGGCACTTAAGAGATGAGGTATATAGCTCCTCCTTCTCCTAACAGTGGTGTTGGTGAGTAGATAACCCTCTCGGAGCAGGTCTCTTTCTTTGGTTTCCTCAAAGCTTGATTCGAACTGACTCCCGTCGAACTCCTGGGTTTGACACAAATCTTCCCACCTTGACCCGAGCTTGCTTCTTCCCCCGTGCGGTTCTTCTACGGCTCACTTCTTCACGTTTTAATTGTTTTTTATCGGTGAGCTCCGTCAAGCTCTTTTTCTTTTCCCCCCGTGTTGGAACAGTTCTCCCTTCCTTTTCTCTTTACTTTTCTGGATGGCACTATCCAACTGACCTTTTAAGAGTTGTAGTTGAAACCCTCTTTGTGAACTCAGTCTCTCCTCCCTTTTTTCCGCCAGGTCACGTAAGACTTGAGGCTTCGTACAAAGGACACTTTCAAGGCCTATACCTTTGATAAGCAAGGGATGTTGTGGGGCTAGTTCAAGTTCTATTCCTCTATTGCTTTTTTTTTAACCCGCCGGAGCCAGCCCCGCGAAAAGGCTCTCCTTTTCCGCCCTAGTCTAACTCGATTCCTTTAAAGTAATACTTATTCCCGCAGCCCCTTAGGTCGATATGTTTTTACCGGAGGGACGGTAGAAGTGTTCGTATGATCATGTAGTCCAATGGCGGTCCCCCGGGTCCCGTGAATTATTTAGATCTGTAGGTTTTTAACCTTCCAGCATCATACAGGCGTATAATCTTTCGGATTTCAGCAACGCCCCTTACGTTCCTTCCAGATGCTAGGATCGCACTTCTTCTTACGGTTCTCATCCCGCAATGCTCGATCTGCCTTTGCACGAGTTGCCACACTTAGGGAGTCGGTGACGACCTTGTCCCAGCCAACTCTGCTGGACGTTCCTAGCGTCATTGCTTTCCCCCCCAGACTTGTCAGACCGTCGGGCTTTCATTATCCGTTCATGTAGCTTTTGTTTCCGCAGTTCGAGTATGCACTGCCCGCGCATGCATCTGAAAGCGTCCTTCTATAACCGCCGGGGCTTTTAGATCCTATTCAAGATCCTTGATCTTTTTTAGTGATACCCCCCCCCTTTTGTTTTGCCCCGTCTTTTCCGAAAGCATGGAAATTTTCGTGCGATTGTGACACACTTTCCAGGAAAGTGGCCCACCCCCCCCCCCCCCCCCCACCTTGTAATACGTGGCAGATTTCTTACACCCCCCCTGTTGTCACACAAGTTCCAGTACTCCTACCTCCTCCTTCTTCCACACCCTTTTGACCCCATTTTTTTTTAGAAGATTGCGCGCTTAAAGGCACTTTTTAGTAAAATAGCGATTATGATCTGTCATCTCAGGGTTCTTTTACCCCCCGGTTGGCTCGGAGAGTGCCCCGCGTCCAGCCGGCGTAGGTCAATTTAACCGCTTTGTCGTTTTTCTTTGAAGCATGAAAAAGCTCTTCGGTCGGCGGTGGCTGAGTTTTTTTTTGTCTCTCCCTTCTTAAATGCGTGCGATCGGTCCGAGACTTTTTGCCAGCGCTGAACTCGTCTTATTTTTGCGTTTTTTTGCCGGATCGGCCCTGAGTTCCCCAGTCCCGACGCCCTCTTCGGTGTTCTTCTCTACCCCGCATTTCGCAATCAGTTTTTTTCTTGCGGTCTTCTCCTCAGCCGCTCTGTTCGCCATCATTTCCAATGATAGGATGTCTTGACCACTGTTTTTCTTTGTTTTGCAAGAGCTACCTTTTTGCTTCACCGACCGAACTAGCGTGGTTGGCGCGGGGTGTAGTACCGGGGACCGTCTTTGAAGATTCTCGTATTCCTGCCGTTCTCTTTCTCTTTTCACGCTCTTTGTGTTCCTCTTCTCCCCCTCCTCTCCTTTCTTCGAATAAAGTCCGTTCCCTGACGCTCCCGTTCATTGTCCCACCCCATTCGGCGAGCCGTTCCCGCACGGTTCATCTAATCGTTTTTACCCACATCATTTCCTCCCTCTAAGAGTAAGTGGTCTTCGACCCCTCCCCCCCTGTGCGGTACCTACAGATCAGCCTTTTCTCAAATGTCTTCTATTTCTATTCTTCTATTCGGTTCTGTTATTCTGGCCAAATCCGACCAACCAGCGCGGCCACCGTTCAATTTCTCCCCCACTACCTTTCCCCGACGGAGCAGTTCCAGGAGCTCCTTGAGCGAGATAAGAGTAAAATGTCCATTGCAGAAAACCCATCTTCACCCTGAGCTTGTTCAGCCTCCGTGACCGCAGGATGAGGATGGAATCTCCCGTTCCGACCCTTGGTGGCGGATGTCAACAGTTCGCGCGCTAACTTTCTCCTCGATGCCCCACTCAAGGTTTTAACTTTTATCGACTCCATTTTTAAATTTTCCCCTGGTCCAAAGAAACTTGGTGGAGAATTCTGGCGGTAGCAGTCCAACTTTCCCTTTCACCTGATGGTCGGCCTCAGTAGATGCTACCAATTCACCATTAAGTGACGAATATGTTAAACGCCAGACACCGACTCTGATAAGATGTGATTCTTCCATCCACTTCCTTGGGTCTTTGTCTCCGACCTGACCGACCGATGTTAATTTCCCCCACATCGTTTTTTGGGGGGTGTTTTTTTTTTTTTTTTTTTGTTGTTGTCTTTTTCTCTTCCGTTTGTTAAGAGGACGGCATACTTTGAGAATTTACTCCGCTCTCACTGCTTTTTGCCTAGGGAAGTTTTCTTAAGTTACCCTCCCTAAGTGTTGGATGACCAGTCCCCTTCGGCCCGGGAGTACCCGTGTAGAGAAGTTCCGGAACCCCCAGACCAAGCGTTTTGTTTGACTGGTTCAGCAGCCCCGACGTATTTTTTTGGTTTAAACCGCCCCCTTCAAACTTCTTACTACTTCTGGGTTGAAAAGGACTAGACTTTTGAGGTTTCCCGAATGTCAGGACCTTAAAATCCTCTTCCCTCCGAGAGTATCAAGGGTCCTTGATCAGCAATATTGATCGTTTACTTTAGAAGCCTTCTTTTCTCGGATATGTTCTCTGGATCCCCCGAAACCGCTATTATCGTCCAAGAGATTTATCCGCCTAAGCCCTATACTACTTCTCTGCCTGGGGTGAGTGGTCCTCTTCCCCCTATACGTTAACTGCGCGGGGGATGAGTACCTGCTAGACGAGTTTTCACGTCCTACTGTCTTTTTTTTTTGCAATCTCTTCCGGGCTCACCTGGCCCATAGCAATCAATCGCTCCCCCCCCTTTAGTCTAGGTCGAGTTTGCCCCTCAAAAGGGTCCGGGATAATCCAAGGTTCTTCTCTGTCCCCAAGGCTTTCCTTTCCCTTTCTCCCCACTTTCTTTCCTTGGTTCATCATCAATTGTCAGTAGAGCAGCCGTATCCCATACCAGTCCTCCTAGTGAAGTTGGAACGTTTGAAGCCCCAAGTCAACTGCCGAATTTAACTTTTTCGACCCTTTACCCTAACAATTTGTAAGATCCGGGATTCCGGTATGGTGTAGAGTATCATCCTGTTAGGTACCACCCTTCCTCGCCTCTCACTGCCTTCCAGATTGCCGGCTTCAAGACCTTTCTCCCTGGAGCTGTTTTCTCGTAATTCAGCAGGTTTCGTCTTTTGGAAGATCCCTTGCTAGACAACTCCTCCCAGTCCCCCCTGAGTGGTACATATCTATCTTTCAGATTTTTTGAGGTATCCCATACCGAATCTTCTTTCCTTGTGATGCCCTCGTGAGCTTTACCTTACCGCATGCAGACCCCCCATCCTTCTCCCCGTTCGACCTTGCCCTTTGTTGGCCTCTCAAATAGCACCCTCCCGAGTCTTCTCCTTCTTTGATTTGGTGTTTTCTCTTCGGATTATCGCAATGATCTTGTCACATCTCCCTCCTGGTGGACGTCTTGTCTCCAGTTATCCCTGCGGGGCGCTTCCAGTGGTTCCCTAAAAGTTACCTAGGTTGTCTGCTAAGGGCGCGGTTTTTTTGGAACGTTGACAGCCCTTCTGAGTTCCTCAAGGATCCCCGTCTGGTAACGCTTTTTACCTCGGTAAGGAGATTTCAGAGTCCCACATTGGCCACCTTCAGAAGGAAATCTCTAACGGACTTTGAGGCCTCATTGCTGATTTCTCTTTTAGTTATCCATTACTACTCACAGTGAGACTCCCCACGTGATTTTGAAGGCTAGTCCCTCAATTTTTTTTCTAGACCGTTCCCCCTTGTCTATATAAAACTCTGTCTTATTCTCATTTGATGCCACCCATGAATCCCTCGCGATCTAGTGCGGGCGTCTGGCCGGTAGCCTTTGTGAATTAAAGGTAGCTTCTCTTGAACGATTCTAGCCTCTCTGCTTCGTGGCTAAAGCCCCCCCGACTTCCGAGACATTCCAAGTGCTTCATACAGCACCCTGTTAACCGTATCTCCGTCCTTGAAGGATTCGCCCCATTCTCCGCTTCTCCGGGTTATCCCGCCGGAAGGCTGAGTGTCATCTCTTTAACACCCCCAATCCTGTCCGTGTCGCGGGCCCTTCTTGGTATACACATTCGTGCTTTTAACAATTATGAATAAACGTAACCTCCCCCCTACGTTACTGTTCATGTCTTCCGTGCCTTTTCAGCTAATTTTGACAAGTAAGGTAGGTAAGCCCGTTCATTCGTCCGCACCTTTCCATCTAGTCCATGCATTCTTCCTCCCCTGGAGGTCCACTCATCTTGTACTCTTACCTTCCATTAGCCCGCATCATATTCCTTTTTCGTTTCCCACCTATGTTATTCCTACCTGCCTCTTGAGACTTTTAGGGGATGCTTCGTCCATCACTCTTTAGTGAGGGTCTAATATTGGATTCATCGGTGTTGACCCCCTTCCCGTTTTCAACCCCGAATTAATCCCTTCCTTTTCGGCTGAACAAACCGTTTTCTGGAAAGGTGCCTGTGACGCATCAAAGTCTTCCGACTCGGATAATCGAAGACAAGTGAGACCTCCTGTGACGTGGTAGTTTCCTCCCCTTCCCCCCCCTGGAGTACTTTCCCGTTTAATTACTTCTTCCGTTCCTGACGATGAACTTCCAGGTTTCTCAATTTTGTTTACTGTGCATAACCCAATGGGTTTTTCGAACGTTTTTCCTAGGTATACAGGCTTCTCTGATGCTCGAGCTATTTTACACGTCTACCTCCCCCCTGAGTTTGACCTGGAAGTTAAAGGACAGATCTCCATCCTTTAAGTTCTTCGACCGCGAGCAGACTCCCTCTCCCTACCAGCTCATCGGTAAGCACAGAGGTTTACCTACCTTTTTCAACAGCTCTTTGATTCAACCTGGTAGTGAAAAGAGTTTGTGAGCTTTTCTATCCTGCGCAATGTCCAGTGATAGTAGATCCTTTCTGTCTGGGGCATTTATAGCACTCCTTGGAGGCTTTTTTTTTTTGAGGACCTCCTTTTCCTATTTCCCCGAAGTTGTTTTACTCAGTATGCAAAGGTTTTCCTCTGATAATTCAGCCCCCTTGATTAAAGTGAGTCCTCCAGATGCTTGAGAGATATCTAATCAGACAGCTCCCCTTTACCTCCTCAGTTGACCTAACTTATACCTTTTTCACGCGATTTAAAGTCTGGCGTCTACATAAAGCCCCGTCTGTGTTAGACCTGATTCCAGTAAGAACCTTTTCGAATAGTCTGGTTTTTCTTTCTCCCACTTTAGATTATTATGCGACTTCGGCCAGCTCCTGAAGCAACACCCGCTCTAGTACTTTTTCACTTGCTCTCCAGATGAGACATCAGTTCGTTTCATTAGTCCCTATGATCATTCTCCCGAACCCCGACGCCAGTTTGAGTCAAGCCACCCTCTTCCCCCCGCGTCTTTTCTGCCCTACCCTTCGGATTCTCGTTCCCTAAATATAAGTGAACCAGTTTTTCTTCCGGATCCCCCCCCCTTCGCGGGCCAAGTCCCTATGAACTCTGTTGCAGTTACGGACCGCTCGACCATTGAAGCTTTCTCCTCACCCCCCTCAATTCTCCTTTTGGGGACTTCTAATTACGTTTTAATGAGAAATGGATGTGTAAACCGTTACTGTATATGATCATTTTTGGAGTTCACCCCAATGACCTCCTTTGCAGTCCCTTGGTCTCAAGACATAACCACTGTTGGAACGAATGTCTTGTCTTCATGAAAGAATCAGAGGGTTGAGACCCCTCAATCTCAGATTCTTCCTTACTGAACCGTAAGGAGAAATTATTCCTTCTTAGACTTAAGGAAGCCGAGTTCCAAACATCTCGTAAGGGGTTGTTTTTAAATTTTTTCAAAAGCACCGCGTATGAATCGTCTGTTCCCCCCCGATCATGACCCCCCTTTACACATGGCTTAAGTTTTCTCTCGGTCCAAGTTCCTCCCCCCAAGACCGGGGAGGTGTCGAGACCCCAGCGAGGTCACCGCACCCCACGTTTGGTTTTCCCACGATCTTACCCAGATCTATGCATGCCTTTCTTCCATGTCCTTTTTACTGAAGACGCCTGGCTTCTTACATCATTTTAATTTAAGATGATTCATTTCTTTCGCCATCGTTGAAGATTGACTCTGACGTGTTTCAGTGCTCACGATTACGTTGAGTCCCCTTCGTTCTTCAACCGAGTTCTAGAACCCTTTCCAAGCCTACTTCGTAACCCCCCGCTCTCTGCCTCAGTTCTTTTTGATCCACCTTACGTTCCCGGAGACCTTTGTAGATCCCCGTCGTCCTTTGTCTCATTAGCCTTCTTAGGATAGTCACAGGACGAGGGTATACGACACATTACTTCCTTCTCCCCTTTTCCTCGGAAATCCCGTCCCCGACCCCAGTTTTACGTGTTGTTGTGCTCCTTGCAAAATTTTCGTACTGTCTGTCCCTTCGCCCTGGAGTATTAAGCCAGGCCTTTCGAGCTCCCTTATTCAATGTCTTGGTACTCCTCCTTCTTCGTTCGCCGCACCGCTCCCTGGCACTTCAACCGAAACGAGTTTGGAACCACAGGTAATTCCCAACATTTCCGCAAAGATTGGTCAGACCCCCTTGCGACACCTCGTCAATTCCTTTGATCATCTTCTCTTTCATTTCTCTCATTATCTCAGTAATCCAAGACAGGGGCTGGCCCCCCCGTACCGCGCCGCGCAGAATTTCTCTCGGTTCCACAGATGAGATTCCTTGAACCCAAACCAGTGTTAGCTTGTATCCGTCTTTTAGATAGCGAAGGTGAAGATTTTTACCACCGGCGAATAGCCCTTCTCCCGTCTCCCCTCCCCTTTTATATCTGCTACTCCTCCTTCTTTTTGAGAATACCAACCTTAAATTTTGATGATATATTTTTTCCCTCCAGTGAATTCCCCCCTTCTTCCACTGCGACCATACTGCTCCCACGTCCCACTCCCCAGTCTTTGGTTGATACTAAAAGATCGCTGAGGAGGAGTTGGTTCCCCCCTGGCTTCTTGCCGTTCTCCTACTCTGCACATTTTAACAAACCGGTGTGGACGTCCGGGTAGTATTTGTGCCCCCAGTTTCTTGGTCACTTTTCGTGGGCATCTAACCCTGGGTGAGCTTCCTCGGCGGGATGCTGGGTTTGCTTCAGCATCTCTTCACTCATCTTTGACCTTGACGTGGAATGGTGTTAAGCGATGCGAATTTGGACGCTAAATTCAGCCAATTTTCTCAGAACAACAACTTTGGATACTGCAACTACATACCTTCTTTTTAGGCCAAGGGGGTTCTCTTAACAGTCTCCCCTTTAGACGTGAGAGGATGAACGCTGGAGTGAATTTCGGCGAATTCCCGCTGATAGGATACATCCTCCTGAACCCCCCTCCCCGTCCTCGTCTTTTGCAGCACCGTACCCTGGCCTCCTCCCTAGCGCGTGCTGGCGGCGAGGACCCTGTCCCGAGTAAGAGTTTTATATTCGCCGATTCCCTTTCTCGAGTAGGATGTAAAAGAGTCCAGCCTCCCTCGTATTCCTCTACAGCGGTAAGCACTTCTCCAACGTTTCGATTTTTCCAGACCTCTAATTTCCCGGAAAAGAAGCTGAAGGAGCTGAAGTTGCCCCCAAAAATTATTCCCGTAAGCGGATTTTACTCCCCCCTCTGTCTTTCTTTCTCTTCCTTCTCCTGAGACCTGTCAAAATTGGGATTCCTCTTGTGCAGAGACTATCGAAGTTAGCCCCTCCCCTCATCTTTAATCAAAACTTGGCAAGCATCCAGTATTGAGTTCTAGACATGAAAAGGCTCTGGAAGTAGTTTTACAAATCCTGACATGTATTTCCAACGTTTTGTCATTCTTTTTCTGGTGTTCGAGTTCAGATTCAAATTAGTGGTCTTGCTAGAATTTCCCAAGATTAACTTCACCTTGGCCTGGGTACGATTTTTTTGACCAGTGCGCTGCCCGTTCCCCCGGTTTGCCCACGTGCTGTAAGAGCCCTCCTGGAGTCACCAAGTTTAGGAACTTGTTATTTCCGCCCGCAATTTTCCGATCCTTTCCTGCACTTCGCTCCGCATTTTTTTACGTTAGTCAAGCATTTCAACGGGTGTTCCCACACCCCCGGGCTTGCACGGGATCTTTAATGGTAACTCCAGACTTTCTAGAAAACTCAATTGAATCATGCGCGAAGGACGCACCCGCCTTGAGTCGGGTTTTGGTATTTCCTCCTAGTTAATGTCAAGACAGTTGAATCTGTCGCATCTAGGTGACTCGTAGATTGTTTGGAGAACCTACCGGCCTGTCCCTCCCCGCATTGAGAGAGTGATATAGTACCGCATTTTTCTTCCTGAAATATGATGTAGGCCCCCTCGAGAGAGTCCCCCGAAAGAAGGGAAAAGTCGGTTCATGGAGGAAATTGACTTTATGGCTTTGGACCGACATGAGGGGACAGTGTGGGTACTTGAAAGCGAAGTTGAGAAGTTCTTTAGCCTCCTTGCCAATCGAGGTACTGCTCTCTGTTTCTCATGCTTCTATATATTTTCCTAATCCCTAAGGTGTTGTTGATTTGCTGATATCTCCTGTCACCTCCTCTTTCTCAATTTTCAGACCTGAATTCCCCGCCCTTCCTAACGAAGACGGTTGACCCCCCCCGCTCTCTTCTACCCAGACTTATGACATCCCACGTATTATCCGCCTTTTGCTCTTTACTCCCCGATCAGTTCGGGTGAGTTCGACCCCGCACGTGCTCTAGTCTAAACATATGCTTCAGCATGTAGTCTCTCCTCCTCCATTCTCATCATGTATTAGCCTCCCAACCCAGAGTCTATTTCCCTTCGATAAGGTCTCCCTCCGCGGCTTGAGTAATTAATATAGTGTAAGAACACCTGAAGAGAAGTCTTTTGCAGGCCACCCCCCCCCACTTATTTTGAAATGGGGTTTAACTCGTAAGAACTATGTGAAAATTAAATCTACCCAGTGTAAGGTTTTAGTAACCAATCCTGATGGATTTCTCATTTTTATATAGTCCATAAAGGTTCAGTCTCTTCGGCGGATAGTTTTGTCACTTTTAAAGGACCTTTTGGACGGCCTTCTTTGAGGAGCACCATGGGCGGGTACTCCAGGACCCCCGGGGTTCAGCCCTGATCCATTTTTGGACAAAATTGTCCCCCTACGTGCAGTGTTCCTTCTTTAACACCGGTGCCCTTCCTTTTCGACCACTGAACGCAGAGGGTGGGCTCCGACCTCATCTCTTGCGCGGTATGATCCTTCAGAGAACCTTCCTTTTTCCGGAGACTCCTTTTCCAAGTTTTTTTCAAGGCTCGTTGTAAGGAATATGTTTGCGTTGCTTACCTCCGCTTCTTTACCCCTGCAACCGGTCTTTCCCCCCATTTAACTTACCGAGTTACGTTATAGAGTTAAGGCCTGTCCCAGTTCGTCGCACTCCTGCGGGATCTTATTAAATCTTTTTCCGCGAGACGAAGTTATTTTTTTTTTTACCCTGCTCCCCGTTGCCATCTCAAGGAGTTTTCTTCTTCCGGAATCTTTTTGAGGATAAGATGACATG
>Ga0179593_1382967_pt1 | contig 15012 bp, 10 predicted proteins | sample CZODoug2_1_08_16_FD_185931 | JGI IMG/M metagenome (GOLD analysis project Ga0179593, IMG submission 185931) | Vadose zone soil fungal communities from Angelo Coast Range Reserve, California, USA - CZODoug2_1_08_16fungal (PacBio error correction) | ecosystem: Environmental > Terrestrial > Soil >... | reverse complement strand
AGCTCCCCGTCCCGACGTTCTTGATAAGGAGGACTTTCGCGGTTCGAGCTTTTGGAGGCCTCGGGTTGGACGCGCTCAATTTCTCCCTTTCTCCTTCATCGATAGCCCCGCCACACTTAGGCCGGTCATTCGTTTACTTCCCCGTTTGAATGACACGGCTCTTTCTACCTCCCTCCCCTTTTTAGCCCCCCCTACCCCCCTCCGCCCCTACTGCTCTCTGTCGTCCGCATCCACAGACCAGCCCCATCCGTCGACCGAGGAAAAATCCTGATCCGCGACCCCTCTCTTCTACCGTGCATCCCTCTTTTTCCAGTTTGCTGGCGCTTCTGGCCTCAAAAAATTGGGATTTGCTCCTTTTTGTGGTCTTTTCTTTTTTCATTCCCCTCGTCATTTTAGGATGAACAGTAGGTATTAACCCTTATCAATCGCGAAAATCCTGCTCTTTTTCGATACGCCTATTTCTTGGCACGATTCCTGCTAGGACACCCACCCTTCAAAAAGCCAAACGCTCTGCCCGTCCGCCCACTTCCGCTCCGAAGTTTTCAGATGGCAAACCAGTTGCAAGAAACGTCAACAGAGAGATCCTTTCCTTAAAGTTCGGAAGGATGCTTTGTTACGGTCGTTTTTTTTTTGCATTCTGTGTTATCCTTATACGCTGATTGATGAAAACCCTTTGGTAAAACTTCCTACAGGACTCAGACGCCCGTTACCCCCTGGGGGAATCTCCTGATTTGTGCAATCTCCAAAGTAATGGGATCGACCCGGCTTCCCCCCATTTTACTTCCCTTTCACCTCGCCCTTTTCGCACCCTTGCACCAAACATGAAGACAGTTTTGCGCAGTTTTGTCAATTTTACTTTTTCATTTCAGTACTGTGTTTCATTTCATTCTCCTTTCTTTCTTCCTACCGCCTAGGATCCGGGCGTGTTGAGCCAACAGATGTAAAAAAGTGGGATTATTCTCGTCTCCACCGAAAGTTTGGTCTCTCTACTTATTTTTTTTTTCCTTACCCGGTACTTTTTGGAGCAATTTCATCTCGGGCCACGGCAGGATCTATCGACTGCCGCGGGCTTCGGTCTTGGTTTTGCTCTTTTCCTCATTCTTTGTATTAATGCTGCGGCGGTGAATGTTCAAGTTGAGATTGCACAGTCATCAGCCGAATGGTGCTCCCGCCTCTCCGTGAGCCCCCCTGCTGAAGACGGGCATTTTCTTCTGACCCCTCTGGGGCTTTTACCCTCAACGTCTTGCTCTGACTCCTTTCACATGTGCATTCCACTTCTTTGGCAGGCAGCAAGTCGAAATCTCCGTTGTCGATTTTTTGTCTCTCCTTCCCCCGGCTTTTCCTTCCGCTTATGGATGATCACGAGGGATCGGAGGGCTTGCTACAACTAGGTTTAGACCTCCCTTCTGCCCCCACGAAGTTCCCCCATTGTTGACGGGCGTCCCCATGGATTCTGTCAACGGCCCTTAGGTTACGTGATCGAATTTGCGTTGACGACGACGGGGTTTGCCAACCCAGGCCTTTTTCCGTTTGTCTTGGGTCTACTTGTCCGGCAGCCGATCGTTTAACCTAAATTGCGGGGGGGTGGAATGTGAAGCATTTCACGAGGTCTGGTAATGTGTTCTTTCCGAGGCGGTCTCCCTCCTTTTTCCCCCGCTGAGTTCTTTCTCTAAACCCAATTAGCTTCCGATCTTCCTCAATACTTATAAAGAGCTGCCACCGTGCTCACGTTTTTAGATTTACTTTTTTTTTCGGCTCTTAGACAGGTTTCCCACGAGTTTTATCCGCCCTGTCAGCCGTTAACTCGGCCCAAACGCGCAGGAAAGGTTCTATTTTCCTACAAGCAAATTGTCTCTTCTGTGCCTTAGGGGGTTCTCCCCCCTCCAATGTTGTTTTTTCTTTCGACTGGTTGGATTAGCGCCCGTCTGGTCGGTAGTTGGTACATGTTTAATGTAAGTTTTCAATTCTCCGTGCTCTGTCATAGATTTTTCGGAGGCGTCTAAGTTCCGCGTTTCTAGATTTCTCCTGTACAATTCCCGTTCCAGTCTAGACATGCAACTATCGTAGACATGAATGCAATCTACCGCCTTACCACTCTTCTATCGTCACTCCATCCGCCTCTTTCCTTCTCATTCCTGCTTTCTTTCCTCTCCAGATAGTGAGGTACGCGCACACAAAAATTCTCTGAGAGTTGGAGCTAATCCTTAGTTAGGGTCCCGGAGTTGATCCTCCCCTCCCCTCGCGTTCGCTCTCTGTAGGCCCTGGGCTATAAGTTGAGTCTTTTTCCCCAACAGCCAAGACGCGCGAATATCTCCTCCATTGTTTGGTTGTGAGCTCTTCTACCTTCTTCGTTTTTTGGTTCATCTCTCCGATGGATGCCCCGTTACTTCCCTTTTAGTACTCGATTTTAGGATTGCTCCCCTCATTCCCCTCAAGCATCAATCTCTGGATGAGCGAAAAGCAGCCAGCTTTTGGCTTTGTTGCTTTTTTCATTTAATCCTACCCCCTCTCGGATTTCCACTCCTCCTTGTATTCAGGCAAGCCGGCGTTGATGGGCTATTTAGAAGAGGCAATAGTAAGCTCTTTTTTTAGTATGGTACTGACAATATCGATAATCATTGAGATCCGTCACGATTGTAAAATCCAGAAAAGCGCCGTCCGCCCTTACTTCCTACAGCTCCCTTGGTCGTCATCTCCCACAGAATGTAACATTAAAGGACCTTTAAAACTTCCCCGACGCAAGTCTTTTAGGCTCCTCCCCCCACCACCCCATGTAAAAGAAGAAATGAGTGAGTTTTTTTTTCGCCCCCAGACGTCTTTCAATTCTCCAATTTTTTTGACTGCTCCCCTGACTTTCTGTCCATAGGGGTCTGGGTTGGTGTTTAGTGCTTTGGTTCACGGCTTCCACGCCTCGTCAGTTACAACGAGTAACCACTCCTAAGGCTTCGAGTGGCTGTTTTTCAAAACGCACTTGAGTTTCTTTTGTTCTGGTTGTGGGGAGCGTTTTTACAACGTCCTGACACTTGAATTGTTGGCGAGCAACCTCTCTTTTTGCCCCCTCCTTTTCTCCCTTCTCTAGGAAGTCCCAATACCAGACCCGCCTGTTTTGGAAGGGTTTTCGCACACCCCTTCCCTCCCTTCTGTTTGGGAACCACCTAGTGCTGCAGGTCATTGATTCATCAAGCGCACTCGGTTTTTGCCTGTTGTTGGCAACACACTCCCTTCTCCGACTTTATCTCACCTTAACGGCGCCGGTGGATAGCAATGGTGTCGCGTACCTCGCAATTTTTTTGGTCTGTTGACACCCTTCTCTGTCTCCCTAATTTTTCTGCCATAAGCTCCCAGTCACAAATCGACCACTAGTGGATTTTCCTAAAAAGCGGCTCCGCCACCCCGACTTGTTTTTCCTTGCTAGCCCCTCCTCTGAAGACCCGTTCTGCCTGCTTCCGGCAAAGATTCAGATGCCACATGTGACCCTTTAGTTTTTCAGATCAAGGACGGTGCATGTCTTGGTCATGTTTTGACCGTCTCCCCCTTTTCCTCCCTCGGTGGGGTTTTGGACCTGACATCATCCCGGATCTTTTGGAGAACTTTTGCATATGCATTTTGCCGCCTTCCCCTTTACCGCCTCCCCCCGCCTCCAGACTGCATACTCTACCGATAATACCGCTCGAACCCTTTTACCAATTCAGATTATATTTCCGAAGAGAAGCCCATTCGATTCCGACCAGCCTTAACAGTGTTCAGAAATCCTCCTTTCCTCAACCGTGGGCTATTGCGCAAGCATCAGGCTGTTTACCCAGGTGCTCCACGCCCCTTTGTCTTGGCGGCCAGTCCCATGATCCTACCTTCCCACTTCTCTCAATGAATGGTTTGTTTACAAAACGGAGTGGACCTCTTCCATCCTTTGTGTTCATTTGCCGGTTTCTCGATCCGTACCCTCTCACGCCCCTTCTAACTTGCTATAACCATACGGGGGGTTTCGCTCCACAATTCCGTCCCGCACGTCTGGTCTAGTTCTCTTCATTTCCCACTTTCTTGTGCATACCCAAGCTTGTTTGAAGGCGGAGGAGAAGATCAGGACACGCTGAGCCAGCTACCTTCCTGAAACACTCTCCTCTTCGTTGGATCCGGATCCGCGGTTTTCCTGTTCCGTGGGGACAGAGGGGCCTGGCGACTGAAGGGTTCCCGTCCCCTTCTGTTTGGCCGTTTCTCGATGACTTTTCTTCTTTTCTTTCCCCTCGTTCTAGCTCTATTTCAAGCCGCTTAATTTGCGGCGTATCCTTTTCCCCGTTGTGAACCTCCCCGTAAAATTGATGTTTCTCCAAGGACCGCCCAAGAACTCCTCGAAAATCCCAATGTTTTTCATCAGCCTCTTTTCAATTTTGAGGGCCCCCAGACTGTCTTTTTTTTTAAGGATTTCTCGTCTCTTCCATTTTTTTTGCTTTTTTTTTCTGAAGGCAGAATTGTTCTCTTTTTTTATGGTGTGTCCTGACCTGGTTCGGATTAAGGTGAGGTTTTGTTGTTTGACAGATTTACCTTTGCGTCAATTAAATATTATCTTTTTACCTTGACTCTAGTGTGTTTATATCGTCTATTCAGTTTACTGTGATGACCTTTGCTTTTCCCTCTCTCTCCTATTTATTCTCCCCCGACCAGTCCTCTGATAATATTCTGGTCTTTCTCCCCTACTTTCTTTGTTCCAAGCTCCTTGTTGTTGCGATAGCTCCCGACCGTTTTGCTCTATAGGAGTGCCTTTTCCGTGCTCCAGTAGCGATTTTTAAAACAATTCTTTTTTTGCGCTACCTTTTAGTTCAAGTTATCCAGGGCCCTCCTTTTCTCCTCACACGTAGAGGCCGTATTTAGTCGTACTATTTTACCCTTCGCCTCTTGTCACGGCTACCTTATTCAACTTTTCCCTCTCATTGGAGGACAACCCCCGAACGTCCCCCCCCTCCTCTTTCCAGTTTCCGCCTTTTTTTTAATCCCGTTTTCGAACACTGCCTCATCCCTCAGACCATCCCATGATAAGCGACCATCTCTGTTTGGAACTCCCGAATTACGTAGAGATGAGTCCGCCCCCCCCTTTTTGATGAAGGAGTTCGGGTCGGTCCTGTGGAAAAATCGACTTATTTCAGGCCTTTCTCAAAAGAGTAGCCCCCCCTTTCTAAATAGTTTTTTCAAATCTGCGCTTCGTCGCTTCCTTGCCTCCTTCTATTTCTTTTCCAAAGATCGCCAAGAAAGGATGAGGTTCCCCCTCCGCTCTCGTTTCCCTTCTGGTTAAAAAAATAGTCCTAACCTCACCATTAGCGCTCCCCGCAAGCGGAGGTCTTCTTTGCCGCCGTCTCCCATTTTCCTTTTTTTATAATACCGACTTCCCACGCTTTGTGCCCACAATCCCCCTTGGCAACCCTTATCCGTACTTTTCTCTCATCCCTCTTGTCGGGGGCTTTTCTTTCCCTTCTTCTTTTTCTCGCCACTCTTTTTTATTCCCTATTGATTAACTTTCTCAGATAAATCGGAGAACATCACCACATGAAGAAGTATTTTTTTTTTCCTTTTTTTCCCAGACATTCCCTTTTATTTGACATTTATGATTTTCCCGTGTCCCGGACCGCCGTCCCGGATCCTAGTTGATACTAGTGGTAAAAACTTTTTTGGCGATCAAATGTCCCCCCCCATTGTCTTTTCTGCTTTCCTTTTTCACGCCCCTTGTAGTCGGCATGGCATGGCGTTCCTCTGTTCCCCTCCTTTTTTTCCTCGTTTTATTAGGCCTTTGATGATCTTCGTAGGGTTTCTTTTTTATGCGGTTTATTTCTTTTCCCTTTTCGAGATTGACTCAGTCATAGACTCCATTACAATTCCCGTGTTCACCGCTTCTCTGCAGGTCTCCCTTTTTCCCAAGGCTGGCCTTCTTAGGGGTTTCCGTCTTTCATAGCACTTTTGACTTTGCACTACTTTTTGGCTTTTCCTCTCCTTATGCCGCATGAGCACCGTCCGTGTTTTTTTCCCCCCCTCACTCTTTCCTTAAGTAGATTCTCCCTGGGAAGCACAACAGCGTTCATTTTTGTATTTTGATAAATCCGTCTCTTTTTCTCCTTTAAGGGGGAGGGCTTGCTCGCACAAATCGGTAACCCTGCCCCGTTACCCAAAGGAACTCATCATCCTTGACCGTCTGTCCCCCCCCACTTATGAGACCGTTCCTATCGTGCTCGAAGATCTTCCGAACTTTTTTGGTTTGCCAACACGAACTTCGGATTGCGAGTTTTTTTTTTTAGTTTCAAGTGTCACTTCAGTTCTGTTTCACCCCCGTGTCCTTTGGGGGTTTGAACGCCCTACACTTTCTTGTATTTTGGTTTTCTTCATATTAGCTAACCTGTATCAAGGACGTCCACCTCGTTTTTCTGATCCGACAACACTTATTTCAGTCCTCTTTCTTAGAAAATTCACCAAAGATAGCACGGGCTACGGTCTTCAAGCCCCCTCTCGATATTAGAACTGTTTTGTTTCCCGTCCCTCAGTTGCGTCAGCCTTTCACTGCAATCACCCTCAGTTCCTGTCTATATTCTCAGAACATTTAAATGGATACGAGGGAAGTCTCCCAGTGTCTTACCAAATCCATCCCCCTTGCTTCTTCCCTTTGTTTTGCTTCGAAGAACTTATTGGCGGTTTTTAACTTCTTGTTAAGGTTTGTTGAAATCCTGGTCCCCTCCCTAACGACGTGAGGAGGCGACTTTCGTTCGCTTGTGGTCCAAATATAGACTTACGTCTGCAAGTCTACGGAAGCGGTTTGCAGTTCACCCCCTCATCATCGGAACCTTACTATATGACATTCAGAGAGCCATCTAATTCAGTTTCACCTCTCTTGTTGGGGTGTTTTTTGTGTTTGTTTTGGGGGTTGTGGTTGGTGTGTTTGTTTGGTTTTTGGGTTGTTGTTTTTTTGTTTTTTTTGTTGGGTTTTTTTTTTTTTTTTTTTTTTTTTTGGTTTTTTTGGTGTGGTGTTTTTGGTTGGTTTTTTTTTTTTGTCGGTGTGTGTTTGGTGGTTTTTTTGGTGTTTTTTTTTTTTTTGTTTGTTTTTTGTTTTTGGGTTGTTTTTTGTGTTTGGCTTTTTTCTTAACATTTTTCTTTTGAGATAATCCTTATATTTTTGTTTCGGGTCCGGCGTTTTCGCCACCTCAACCCCTCGTTGCTATCGTGGATCTTAATTTTCCCTTCCCTCTTTCCAGCTTTGACCAAAGCCAACCTTCTTTTTGCCCAATATCCCCTTTTTACCTCCGTTGTTGTTGTGTTCTTAGATAGGCCTGCGTCTTTTTTTTGTTTACCCCCAAGCCGCTCCGTTTGATCAGCTTCCTTTTCTTCCACTGAGTCTCACCTCTGATTCCTTTTTTCCCCTTCGTGAACGTTCCTGAAGAGCGGGATGACGCAAACAGCATCGTGCTTTTGTTTCTGCCCTCCCCCCCCAATGTTAGCTTAGCCCTCCGTCATCGCCTGACTTTTTTTGAATGCATTTCAACATTTGTTCAATGAGTAAGGCTGCCGTCCGACTTTTAACTGCACCCGTGGATACGAATCCCATTCCCCCCTCTCGTTTTTTCCATCAAGAAAGCGCCCGCTCGCTGGAACTTGCCGTTCCTTTTTTACGTTCCCCCCTTAGAATGTAACCACCCTTCCTTGATCCCCACGACCTCCAAGATGGCGGTGCTTCGCATCCCACCTTGACCTGAAGCCATTTAGTGAGGTTGGAGAAGAACGGCCCTCGAGAAAAATTGCACTTTTCCGGCTCACGTAGACACCCTCCCGTCCGGAGAATTGTTTTTTTGGTGTTTTTCACCCTTCTCCCCGCTTCCTGGTCCTTCTACCCAACTGTCCCCTCGCCTCACTGTGAGTTTTTGTCATCTCCACAACACGCCCGTTTTCGAGTGTTTTATCTTTTGCTTTCCTCCTTAGTCTGACATGTTCCGGAATCAGCACCTCGTTGATTCCTTTTACGGCGCCAGGAAGGTTTTTCCCCCCCCACACCTCTCCCCGTTTTTCTTTTCGGTACCTTCACAAACCTCCGACACTTGCTTTGTGACTATGTCTGATCGTTCCCTGACCCCCACACTTTTGTTTTTCCCCTCCTTCGGGATTTCGTTTGTTACACACTCTCTTCCTAGGTCCTCATGTCCTTCCCTCCTTCCGCCGGTTCTTCCAGACTGGTTGTGGTCCTCGTCGCCCCCCCCCCCACTTGATTAGGATTGTGGTCTTTTCCTCCTCTTTCTAAAAATACTGTTTTTTCTTGACTTCTTCACCCAATCTCACATTTGCCATTTCACTGGACTCACCCTCCTTTGGCTTTTGCTAGTCAAATCTTTAAGTACCTTTCTGAGTTTCTTACGTCTTCCTTTTAGAGGGAGAGACTGCTGTCCCCCCGATCTGCTCTCATCCTGCGGTGATATTAAGAGTCGTTTCGATAGAATGCATTAGACCTTCGCACTCAGGTTTTTTTGTTTTCCCCCACCGGAGCATTTGCGTTTCTAATGTCAGTTTCTCGCCTCGGCAATTTCTTCTCCAACTTCCTCCAACCTACGCCAGCTTTTCTATTTTAGATCCGAATAACGCGGGTTTGGTCACCACCCCCCTTCCCCTCAATCTCTATTCCCTTTAAGCACTTTTTCTTGCATTTGTAGTCCCGACGTTGTGCTAAGGGCTATTGATCGATGAAGCCAGCTGTTTACTCGTTTGCTAACTCTTGTGAAGGATTTTGGCCCCCCTTTGGGCAATTTTTCTTACCCCTCTCCTTTCCTGTCTTTGACTGTTTTCCCCCCCTTGTGGACTCCGGTGTTCGCCGTCGCGTTGATAGTTCAAATTCAGACGGTTTCTATTCCTCCTCCGGTTATCTTTTTCAACCTCCCAGGATTTGAAAACGAACACTCGGCGTTTTGTTTAAGTTTCGCCACTGTTTATAAATTTGGGTCATTTCTTCGCATACTGACCCGAGAGACCCTTCTCCCTTCCTCCCCCTTCATCTTCCAGACGTGCGGTTTGCTTCTCTCGGGCGTCCCCTTTCCCTTTTTGTTCCCCGATGGGACTACTAGCGGAAGGGTGGTACCGCCATGCTTGCTTTTTTCCTATATTTTAGTTTTTCTCTGTTTTTTTGACTTCGTTTTCCTCGTTTTAGCGTTTTTCCTATATCTTCTCTTCCTTATAATTGGTCTTTTTGTACACGTAAAGTCGTCCCGGACTCCGCCCCCTTATTGCAATCCCCCAATTGGGGCTTCATTTTTCATCTCCTCCCCTCCTTTTTCTGCTTTTGACCTCACGGATGTCGCGTTTTCTCTTGATTTTTCTCGTCTATCCCTTTTGTGGGACTGGTGGTGAGGAGTTTTTCGTTTGTTTCTTTTGCTTTTCTATGCTTCCTCGGAAGTGGATATTGCCGGTGAATTTTTTTTTTCCCTTGGCCCCGTCCGGTTTTCCCCTCTTTTCCTCCTTTCCGGTTTAATTGGATTCCGCTCGGTTTCGGCGGAGCTTTTTTCACTTGATCTCCTCCCATCTTTCCCCTTCTCGAGACACAGAGTCCCTCCTCTATCTTCATTTGTCTAGTGCTATCTCTCTCTTTTTCGTTGCGTTGTGATCTATCTCTGCTCCTGCCTTGTCTGAAGATAATAGTTCTTCTTTCTTTTGCGAGCTGGCTTTTTTTTTTCCCTTTTTTTTCCTCCCTTCCTTTTCATAGACCGTCTATGAAAGCCACGTCTCTGCCGTTTTATTGTAATTGGCCCGGCGCTTTACCGTTGACACCTCAGCCCCCCTTTCCCGTATCCCAAACTCTCTCCCCTCCGCTTCAGGTCGCCGGCACCACCATCTCCTTCCTCGACTCTCCCATCCTGATTCGCTTGACCTTTTTTTTTTGACCGTCTTTTCTTTTTTCACGCCAACTTGGGATTTGAAAGAGTTCTGTTCCTTTTTGTGTCAATCCCCGCCTGTTCCTCGCACTCTCTCCCAATTATCACCCCCCTAGAAAATCCCCTCTCTCTTCGCTAGATTCCGCCTTGGACGCTTCATCGCTCGCACTTCGGCAAACTCCCAGTCATGTTCCCCGACCCCGTCAGTTTCTCCCCGAGTACCCCCAATCCTTTACAATAAGCCCCGCGTTTCCTCCCGGAGGCTTAGTGGTTTCCTCTGTTTACTGGCCGTGTTTTAACTTCTTCCCAGACTTCACCTCTTCTTTCCCCGCAACATTTTTTTCCACTTCCCGTCCGGTTTCTCTTTTGACAGTTGCGGGGGAAAGCTCTCTGTCCTCTACCCCTTCTTGTCTCTGACCCGGATTCCCTTTTCGGCGTTCTCAACTCTACCGGCGCAACTCCCCCCAACCCAATGTCCTAATTCGCGCCGTTTGTCATTTTCCTTTCCTAGTAGGTTTGACTTCTTCCCCCCATTCCCGTTTTCTCCTTCTGTTCCTTTTCTCAACGCGGTTAACGCTGTTTTCTTGCGACAATATTGTTTGTCCACGTCGCGTCTATATAATTCTCGTTAGTTACGACGGTATTGTCGTGGGAGACTGGAATTCCGCTCTTAGAGGACTTCTCCTCATTTCCAGCGGGTCATTTTTCCTCTTTGATTCTCTTCGAAAGTAGTTCTCTCATGCTGGCGCTTGGGTCTTTTTCTGTCACTTTTAGCGATTTTCTAGACAGCCCTCCCAATTATCCGTGGATGAGTCCCCACACCTCTTTTCTTCAATAATTTTGACCTCCCCTTTCTCTCACGTAGGGGGCCGCTTAATAGTCTGTAATCTAATCTTTGTACCCTCTGTTGTCCAACTATACCCTCCTTTCCTGTCCGGAACGTCTCCCGAAACTCCGATCCGCTTCAGGCGATTAAGATCCTCCGCCAAAAGCGGGCCGCTGTGATTGGAGCTCCTTTTCCTTGGGAGAGTTTTTCTTTTTACTTCTGCTGCTTTAGTGATCGCCCCCCTGGAGCCTTCACATCTCTGATTGCCACTAAGAAAATTCCATTCCATTTCGACTGTCACCCTGATGGCACCCTTCGTCATCTGTTACTTCTCCCTAACTATGAGGTTTCCGGGGTCAAAGGAAGACCAGGCCTCTAAGGCTCTTGTGGTCCCTTGACATGAGAATGGCAGCTAGTTTTCCACCCCCCCTCAATTGTTTTCTTTGGTGGTGTTTCATGCGACGCATCCCCGCTGTTGTATTTGGTGTTGACGTCCTTCGCGCGGCTTAGTTTTAACATCGGTTTTCTTCTCGCCCCTTTCGTTCAGGCATCTTCACTTCCGCAATTCTAACCAAGAGCTTTTGTCACTCCTTTTTTTTCACGCTGTCCCCCATCCATCTCTTCTCCCAGAATTGGGACGCGTTCTCGGACAGTTTATTTTCCCTCCGTTCCCCGGCCCCCACCAAACGTTTCAACGGTCTATTCATTCCGAACGCCACGATCCTTTTTTTTGGGGGTACCCATCACGCCTTGCTTCTGACAGTCCTCGCCGCCACGCACCTGTTGCTCTTCGTTTGGCTACACCTTCATTGTCTAAGGTCATTCTGAGATTTTCTTCCTCGCAGCCGTGGGCGGGATGCAGTCCGCTCTGACTGTCCCTCTGGAGTGGATCGAGGACGGACATGCCTCACTTAGGATTCTGTAGTGGACACTATACCTGCCCGACCCCCTTACTATTGACCTCTTCTTTCAGTATCCCGCTTTGCGGCTTTTTTAGATGAGGAGGTCATTCTCCCCAAAAGATCTGCCAGGTGTGTCTTCCCCCCTCTCTTTGCTTTGAGGATGGTTCTTTTCGCCGATAAATCGCTTTGCTGTGTCGGCACCAGATTTGGGTATGTGGCTTTTACCCCCGACGCAGCCTTTCTATCTTTTAATCATACTCAGTTTGTGTTGTCGATATATCTCATGTCGTTTCGTTGTCACACTTTTTCACACGCTTGATTTAGAGGCATTCTCTCTCAATCTTGTCCTAGTTCGCAAAGCGATTTTCGGCGCGCCAACGCATGCACAAAGTTTGCCTTCCCTCCCGAGACTGGAGGCTGAGCCCCTCCCCCTCTCGCTTGGGATTTTCTGCATGACCTCCCTGGCTGTCCGATTCCTCTATTAGCGCGCTGAATGGGAAGAAGAGGTCAATAGTTAATTGGCCTTTATTTTTTGATTTTTTCTTCCCCCACTTGACGATAAGTTCCATCTACTAAGTAGCGATCTTCACTTGAAAGCGTACCCCGCTCGTTCCCCCTTTGCAGACGGCTGCGGCTCCCACTTAGATTTCCACAACTACACGGGTACTTCCTTCCCCCCCCCCCCCGCCCTCCCCCGATCTGGCGGAGATCCAACCCCCCCACGTCCCTCTCTTGGAGTGTTTTTTGTTGAGCCCCCCGCCGTCCCCTCCTCATCCCTTTTTCCCCTTTTCACATTCCTAACTCTCCTGTTCGGTGGTTAGTGCCGACCGGCTGCCTTGGAAAACGCCTAAGGTTTTCTTACCCCTTTTCAAAACTTTCCCTCTGCCCAGATCTCTTCGAGTTTGCTTGGTCATCGAGCTTCCTGACCTTTTGGCGGTCTAGTTTTGTTGCGAAGAAATCTCTGAACGACCTTTTTTCTGAATAAATCGATTTTTTTTTGTTGTAAACATTCTTGATTTCGGTCCGCTGAAGTCCCCTGCCCCCCCAACCTCAAGACCTTTGCGAATTGCGTCGAATTCCCACCCCCAGATAGCTTTTTTGTCACCACTACGTTCTCCTGTATGAGACAACAATATATTCTTTTCGCTGGCCCCCCCTCTTTTCGACGTTAGAGCACTTAATCGGCGCGGTGGCATCTGCAATGGTGGCGATCCGTCGCAATTATTACTTGGCTTTCGTTTTTTCAACTTTCTGAGCGATGTTTCCCTCTCCCAAACATCTTTTTTACTCGACCCCCCTCCCTCCCCTTCCCCTCAAATTCCCTGATTCTCCCATCAGGGCGAACCCGCCTGTGCATGTTCTCGTACCATTCTCCGGTTGGCTTCTCTTTCTACTTTCTTACGGAGGCCCACTAATGGTGTTTGGTTATTTTTGTCACATCTCTCTTTCCCCGTTTTCTTCTTCTCGGCCCCCGTGGTCATGCTCGCCTTGACTTCTCCGGTTCCTCACGCGTTGGTGTCCATAATCACTTCTTTCATCTTGTTTCTCACCCCCCCCATATTCTGACTTGCCTCAATTTAATCCTTCCCTCTGAGCAATAATTCGACTCTCATCACCGTCTACGCATACCATCTTTCCATTTGATCTATAAGTTCCCCTCCCCGAGTAGAATGCAATTATACACACCCCCTTTTTCGGCGACCCCCTCTTCGCTAGACCCCTTATTGATTCCATAAGTCCCAGTCTGCTCCTCTGTTTCTCACCTCTGGCTCCTACGTCTTAGGCACTGTCCTTATAAATTAAATGTTTCCACCATTACGCTTTCCCCACTGCCGTCGGGCGTTTACAAAAAACGGCTCGGTTCTTCCTTTGTTTTTCTAATTTGCGCGTCTCTTGACTTTCCAAGTGACCTTTCTCCTTCCTCAAATTAAGGTGGTAGTCTGGTCCCCCCGGAGCTTTCAAGCAACTGGGTGGCGAGCCTATTAATTTTTTTTCTTTTTTTCTCCCAAGCTTTAAGGAGTAGATTTCTAACTTCTTGCTCGACAGGTGACCCTGCCTTTCCACACGTAATCCTTACGCCGGCTTTCTCTGCGTTGGCTTCCTTTTTGACGAGGGTCCCAAATTCTCCTGTCTTTTCTTCGACAGTCTGTGCTTTGCTTATATTTGACGCGCTCCTGAAGCGGATGTTACTATTCGTTAGCGAGCGCAAAGCGCGTTTGCGCCCCTTTTTTCTTAATATTTTCCCCTCCCCGTAAACTCCTTTTTATTTAAAAAGGCAAGACCCTAATACTTAGCAAATACCCCGTTTATCATAGAGCATACTTCTTTTTTCTGGCCCTCCCCAGATGCTTTTTTTTCGCGGCCATTTGGGTGGATTGGTTGTTCTCAGAGACAGGTTCGAGCCTGGACTATTCTGGGTTGCTTCTGCCTGTCTTTTCGATTTCTTTCTTTCCAGCTTTAGTAATTCTCCGGGGTCCCATCTTACCATTTACTTTTGTTTATTTAGTCTCTCCGGCTGGAAGTTTTTTCTACCCTGGAGAGACACCCGATATCTCCGCTCTCCTCGCCAGCGATATCTTAAGGTTCTTTTTCCTCTTCTCCCCCACTCCTATTTACGCACGCACGCCCGTCCCCCTTGCGAATCGGAGGACTGGGTTGGTTTTCTCTGTCTATGAGAGATAGGGTTTTTGAGAGCTTCCCCCTTTGACCTCCGAAGGTTTTATCTCGAGTCCACGTCGAGCCGAGTCCAGTGGGTCCACTATTTTCAACCTTCTCTCACCGGCATCCCTCCTGCCCTTTAGGCCCCCAGCACGCCGAAAGTTGACTGACCCACCCCCACCGACTGAAAAACTTTTCCCCTGAAGAAGACAAAGGATACAGCGCACTCGGGCCCCACATTAAGCTCTTATTGAACAAAAAGGGGGTTTGAAAAAATCCTGACGAAGGTCGTGTCGGTAAGTGTTTTGACATTAAAATAGACTTACTTCTTCCAGAGACATAATCGCACATCGCTGCGATCAGCTTCCAAGGAAGGAAATTAAGATCAAACTCTCTCAACAGCTAAGCAGGCATGCGGTCGCCCCCGGCGCTAAGTTTTCCCCTTTCAAAAAAGCTTCCTTTCCCGAAAAGACTGAGATTAAAACTCCCCCTGTTTTTAGTCTGACAGTTTCCCTCTTCGGGTCCTGATACTTATTGACATCCCACAAGATGCTAAAAAATGAAAATTTTCAAAAGTGGAATAGCCGACGCCTGCGGACCCTTCTAAGGATGTGTCTCAGCCCCCCTCCTTTGCCGATATCTCATCTTCCCCTGCTTCCCAGGCCGTGGCTCTCCAGGGGAGGTCGATCTGCCATACCCCCTATGCCCGCTACGACTTCCCCATCCCAAGGTGCCACCTTGCCCT
>Ga0179593_1703583_pt1 | contig 15013 bp, 24 predicted proteins | sample CZODoug2_1_08_16_FD_185931 | JGI IMG/M metagenome (GOLD analysis project Ga0179593, IMG submission 185931) | Vadose zone soil fungal communities from Angelo Coast Range Reserve, California, USA - CZODoug2_1_08_16fungal (PacBio error correction) | ecosystem: Environmental > Terrestrial > Soil >... | reverse complement strand
TGGGACTCCCCTGTCTGCTGATAGGACGTCGTTTTTTTTTTGAGACAAACTTTTTTTTTGGTTTGGGTTCCTGTATGTTTCCTCACTTCCCTTTTCACTATTCAGCTATTTTTTTTCCCACCCCATCGCTTAATCCAGACCCCCCCCCTTCCTTTACACTGGGACATCATTGGAAGTCATCTCTACCCCCCCCCCCCCTTTAACCTTTTTCCCCCTAGATCTTTAACCTTAGCCACAGGTTGGATCCTTTTGCAAGGCAAAAATAATCTTTTTATTATGGTTCCCGACCCCTAGTGATGGCGATTCTTCGTCTTTGGCCCCAATCCCGATGGCATTTGTTTTCCACCCCCTTTCAATGGCCCTTGTTTTGCCATTAGACCCCAGGCCCTTCCCTTTTGCATGTTTGATGAGAGTTTGGTCCCCTTCCTTCTTTGCCCTTGGTTGTCCGTAACCTTTCTTCTTGATTACAGTCCCCTTGCGCAACCGACTCCAGTCCCCCACACTTAGAATTGTTCCCCCAAAGTTGTGCCGATTTCTCTACATTTCGTGTAATCGCGGGCCCTTTTGTTTTCCCTTAATCTTTTTTTTTTGGTAGACGGAGTTTATCCGGTCTCTGGTCCCCCCCCTCCCCCTTGTTCCGAAGCCCTTGGAACCCCCCTTCTGGACACCCCCATGGAAGTTGTTTGCCCCCCCAACTACTTTTCCTTTTGGACGGTTTCTTTCCCGTAAATTTAAGGGACGCCTGGACACGTTGGTAATCGTCCTTTTCCAACTTTTTTCCTTTGGTCACTAGAACGCGCCATTTGTGAACCCTGCAATACACTATCTTTCTTACGTTTTTTCCTCGCCCCCTTCGATTTTACATTGGGACGTCCGGGGTCGGGAGCTCCAAACTCTGATCCGTTGGCCTTTGGCACTGAAAATCAACCTTGCGCGTGTTCCCTGCCCTTGGCTTGGGTTGGTGCTTTTTCACCCCTCGTGTTGATTTTTGTTTTTCTGTCTGACGCCTGAGTTAACATCGACTCGTTCCCCGTAGTTCTGGCGCTCCCCCCCCCCCCCCCCATTTTCCCCCACCTGTCAGTGTTGACTTTATTTTTTCCAAAAATGCCCCTCATTGGGTCTCAATGTGGTTCGTTTTGTTGAATGCCTTTTTTTGCTGACCTCTTTGGGTCACCTCACTCTTCCCGGCTGTCACTATTTTCATTTTGATCTTCACTTATTTCCATTTTCCTTACCCCAGGATACTAAGGCAACGTGGCATCCAGGGAATCTTTGTTGGGTTCCCAACCACCTTTTCCCGGATCCCACTATGTCAACCATCCCCCGGCTTCTGTTTCTGGAATTTTTTTTTTACCCCATTTCTTTTGAAACCTTGCCCCCCCTGGGACCCCTCCCTGACCGCGGCCGGTGTATAGCAATTTTTAACAGCTGGGGATTTCTGCCCCTATCACTGTGTCTTCCCCCCCAGCAAGGTCTGTATCCCCCCCAAAGCTCAATATTATATTGGCCTGTTTTCCCCTCTTTCGCGGGTTTTTCCCTCTTTTTTGCCCTCTCGCTTTTTTCTGAATCCATTGGTTTTTTATGGTTTTTGGTAACCCCCTGCTTACATCCCGGTAAAGTCGGTATGCAAGCCGGAACCGTTAAATTGCGAGCAGACATTTCCTTTCTTTTTAGCCAATTGAATCGACACAACCCAGGGGACCACAATCGTTTGACTTTCTCTCTTTCGGGTCGTAGATGTCCCCGATCTTGTCTATCATCTGCTGTGTGCAACTCCCCATGCGTCCCTCCCCCCCCCCGAAAGTCTCTGCTTTTGAGCAGGTAACTTTTTTTGTTCTCTCCCCTGTGTCCTCTATTGTTTTGTTTTTTTAGAGACTTGCTTTTTTCTTCCAATTTACCTTCACTCCTTTGAAATTTTTGTCATGTCGGGCGTGCTTTTTTTTGCAAAGATGCATCTAGTCCTATTAGGGTGTGTTTCTTAAACGCCCCTTTTTGGAGGCGTCGTGTCGCTGCTTTTTTGTGGGCCTTCCGTTTGTGGGATTTATCTTTCCTTACTGTGTGTTGGACTCGCAACCGTTTTCTTCTTTCTTTTTTGACCCACCCCCTCCACAGGTCTCCCTTTGTTTATACGTTGTGCCCGATGAAACAAATAACCACCCAACACTTGCGAGTTAACACTCGACCATTTCCCCGATTGATTTTCTTCTTTAAAATTATGCCTGAATAGTTAACTTTGGTTTTGTATTCCCTTTGTTTTCTAGTTTACCCCCTTTCTTCAAGTTGTTTTAACGTTTTCTCGAAAACGAAAGTGGCCAAAATAATCCCCGTGGTCTCCCCCTTCCTTATTCTACTTTCACCCCCCTTTTCATGCGGTCCTTTTGTTCTAACGGTGTTACCTTTTGTTCTCCTTTTCCCTTCCAGAACACATTTTCCCGTTCCATCAATTTTTCCATAGGAGATTGATCCGTTCGGTTTCTCCAAACTATCCCATGTCCCCCACCCCCTTTTGCCTCCCCTTCTGCGCTCTCTTTCCTACTCACCATGACTCTTGGCAAATTATCTTTTGATAGTGTCCCAACCGGTCATTTTTTAGTTTTTTTTTTTAAGGGACTTTTTTCTTTTCGCGCCCCTCCCACCGGCGTATAAACCACATTCGAGGCCCTTCCCATTCGCTTCCGTCTTTCAATATATTGTCCAGTGTCCCGTCCTGCTTATTCCGAACCGTCTCGATGTCAACCCCCCGCCCTGCGCCATGTTCCTTCATTAAGACTTCGCTACTACTTCTTTTTCCCCCGCACAAAAAATTCCCTAGGGACCCGCTCCAGTTTTCCCCTTCTTGGCAGGTGGCATGGCCCCGATGTTCTTCTGTTCCTTTTTTTTTTTTTTTTTTTGACCCAGGACGGCAACGTGCTGCGACCAAGTAAGGGTATGACACCGTCCTCTAATATTGTTTTTTCCCCCCCAGTCACCCCCATCCTTTGGCCTGGTCTCCACTTTTTTTTTTACCCCACGATTTCCCCAATAACCCACTGGGCGTTCCTCGTGTCTTTAATTTTCCCCCCCAATATATCGAACAACCGTCTGTTTTATTTCCCGGTCCCCCCGAAGAATCCATTGGTCTTCCCTCCCAAAGGGGCGTCGGCCCGACAGCGGGCCGCTCCCGATTTTGCCCCCCCCCATGTCCTAACCAAAGATGGCGTTAATTCCCCCCGTTTGCGCCGGCGCCCGCATCACCTTCCCTTTTCGCACAACTTTTTGCTTTCCGCCTTTATGATTATTTCCTCTGCATTTTTGCACTTTTTTTCTCAACCCGGATTTACGCACCCCCAAGTTTTTTTTGACAACCATTTTTTTGACGCTCAATACCTTTCTGCGCCCAGTGCTCCCCGAGATGACGGCATTTCCGCCCCATTCCACCCCCAAAATTCCAAAAAGGGCACTTTTTTCCCGGCGAACCCCATGCAGAAAAATTCATTCGTTGCCCACGAAACTTGTGCCGTCCCCCAACAATTATTCTAGGCTCCCCCCCCCATTTTTTTTGCCTCCTTTTATTTTTTGTTTCAAAACCGCGTCTCCCCCCCCCCGATCTCCCCCAAACTTTTGCTAAACCCCTTGAGGATTTCCTATTCTCTTGAAAGGCGTTTTTTCTGTGGATACTTTCCATACTGCCCCTTTTCAAACTATCGGGGTCTCTGACCTTTTTCTTTTGGCACAAAACCTTCTTTCCCCTAGATTCAGGCATGGACGTACCCTTCAACTTTCCCCCACAATTTTCGCCGGCGTTGCAAATTTTTATAACAGTTCCGCTTGATTATTCCCAACCTTCGCTTCCCTAATCCCCTCCCATTCCCATTCTTTCCGTTTAAGAATACAATTTCGGCCCTCCCGCCCCCTGACTCATCACCAGAAATTTTGATCTTTCCTTTTTTTTGTTGAACATTCTTTCCCTTGGAGGACTTCCTTGTCGGTCCACTCTACCTCCCGGCAACTTTTCTCCCCCCGTTTTGTTTTCGTCTTTTTTTCCTCCCACCCTCTCTATGTTTATGTCACTTGGAGGTCCGCGGGTTGCTTCACCCTTCCCTGACCCAAATCGCTTTGACGCTGCTGGGCGCCACCATAATTCTCCCAGATCCGTTCACCTCCAAGCCCAGCCATACATTTCGGCAGGTGAGAGGCAACCCCTTCTCCTTTATTTTTCGTGTTACTTGGCTTTTATTTGCGTTTTCTCCTTCGACACCTTTGTCCCCCCCAGTTAAGTAGTTAATATTCCCCCCCCTTTTGCCTGTCCAATTCCCACCGTGCTTTTTTTTTACCCCCCCTTGTCTGCACAAGTAGTCGCCATTCTTTAATTCGCTATATCCTCCCAGCGAAAATCTGAGGTGGTTAGTTTTTTTTTAAATTTACCCTTCTCAACGTTCTTTGCTATGCTTTTCGTCTTATTGACCCAAGTTCGGCGCGGTTTTTTTTTTTTTACCCAACTGGCTGCACCCAAACCAATTCTTCCTCCAAACACATATTCTCGCCTTCCCCCCCCCTGCCCAAGCGTCCCCTGGAACCCCATGATGTTAACCACTTTTCCTTTCAGGAATCTGGTGCTTTTTTGTTCATTGATAGTTTTTCTCGCTGTTTGGATTCCCTTGCACCCCCCCAAATTGCCCGAATAGTTATTTTTCTCCCCCCCGATTTAATGTCGTGTTTCCCATTTTTTTGACTCTGACGACAATCCAGTTCCTGCGTACTTTTCACACTCTTGTCCGTAAGTACCTTCCCCCTCTTTGCCCAAGGTGTTGAAATCGAGGTTATATTGGAGATTCTTAGTAGTGAGGTTCTTTCAGCACTTCGATTTTTGTCCGGCTCAACTTTCTTTTTTCCGTTTTTTCTAGGAAAGACCCATCCCCCAGGGCTTCGACAGCCCTTATTTATTTGGGTTTCATTTTTTTTTCACCCCCCCCTTTTTTTTGAATACCCCTCACCGCACGGCATTTTTTTTTTTGTCCAACCCCAAAAGTTCCCCCGCTTCCCCGTCCCCCTGTGAGTTTTCCTTCCCCGGATCTGAACTCCCCTTCCCCCTACTTCGTCGTTCACTTTTTCCAGCCGACAAAGATTGGCCCTCCCTTTTTTCAAACAGTCTTCAAACCTTCCTTCCCTCCCCCCCTTCTCGAACTTTCCTTTTTTCATGGCGGAAAAACCCAACCCAAACCACCTACTGTTGGCCGGCCAGTAACCGTTCTTCCTTTTGTTCACCCATTTTTTCTTTTTTTTTTTTGACTTGGCGCTCGGAACAGATGTTCAGGCTTTTTTTTTTGGGTTCTCGACCATTTAAACGGGGGTGCCTCCTAACCCCCCCCCGTTTTCCATGAGTTTTATCTGTCCCCCCGGCCTTTTTTGATCCTTTATTTTGTGTTTTTGTGGCACGGTGCCAATTCTTTAATATTCCCCCAGAATTAAATTACCTACTTTTTAAAAAATGAACACCCCTTTCGCCATTACTCCCCCCCAAAGCTGAGAGCACAAACATTGCTGGTTTTTTCAAACACTTTTGGATGCGTGCTGCTCAGGAACAAATTGCCCACCCCCCTTTCTTTGAATTGCAACTAAACACCATTTCTTTTTTTTTTTCTTTTTTTTTTTTTTTTTTTTTTTTTTTTTTCCTCCATGTGAAGAAGCAGATGTGACCATTGCTAAAACAAGTCCCATTGACTTTGCACCCCTTTTTGTTTTACACCCGTTTCAACGTTAGATGTTTTTGCCACTCCCCCTCTAGTCTCTTGTAGGTCCCCCAGTACTTTTTTCCAGTTTTTCCCCGAGTTCCCCCCCCCCATGAACTCTTGCGTTCCCCGTACCCGGGGGTTTTTTTCCGTCCTTTTTTTTCCCGTCATGATGTGCCAACTATATCGTTTTTGACCCCAGGTCACGACCTTTACTTTTTTTGGTTTTTCCTTTTGTGCTTCAACTTTTGGAAGGGCGAGTTTTCCCCCCCTTGGATTTTCGTCGGTGCACGTAGCTTGTCCTTGTTTGTTTTTTTACGGACCCCCTAAAAAGGCACAACCGCCCCTGCTAGGTGTCTTTCCTCCACCCTGGCCCCACCCCCAAAGACCTTCGATGACCCCTTTTTCTCCCCTCTGCTTGTAAAAATTGACGGCTTTTTTCAAACTGCCGTTGCTAATGGGGCGATTCTCTCTTCACCCAGGTGTTTTTGTGTCGCGTCTCTTAGAGAAACATTGCACGGTCTTAAAAGTTTCCCCCGTCCTTCCCCTTGGCATTTCTTGAGTTCTAACACGCTCTGAGTGCCACGGTGCGGAGCGAAGACTGGCTTTTTCCACCCCCCTTCAGCGTCTACCCATTGGCCCCCGATTGGTGAGGCTGCCAATGGAGGGGTTTTTTGGGACTCGCCCCCCTTCACATTTTCACAAGGTTCTACTGCGCAGCTCACGGCTTCTTTTTCGTGAACTTTTACACAACCTTCTATCCCCTTCGCAAACCCCCTCTTTTAACCTCTCCCCCTTGTCCCCTTCTTTTTTTTTTTCTCCGTGGGTATCGCAAAAAGTTTTTCCTCCACAAACATATGGTACCCATGGTTTTGACTTGTTCCCCCCACCTCCCCGACCTTTTTTCTTCGGCCAGCTACCGTTTTTTTTCCCCACGCATGGTGACTTGTTCTTTTTTTTTGAGTACAAACCATGACCGGTTTTTCCTTTTCCCTTCCTGTTTATGGTTCCTTGGCCCCATCTGGAAACCTGGTCCCTTTGTTAAGTGAGACTTTCTTGGCCATGTTGGACCATAGTATGTCATGTTGCTCTTCCTTGTTTCTTTCTGTTTTCAAGGTTTTTTTCCCCGCCTCTCCCCCCCCCCCCCCCCCCCCCCCCCCCCCCCCCCCCCCCACCCCCACCCCCCCCCCCCCCCCCCCCCCCCCCCCCCCCCACCCCCCCCCCCCCCCCCCCCCCCCCCCCCCCACCCCCCCCCCCCCCCCCCCCCCCCCCCCCCCCCCCCCCCCCCCCCCCCCCCCCCCCCCCCCCCCCCCCACCCCCCCCACCCCCCCCCCCCCTTTCCTTGGTTCCACTGTTGAATTTAAAATTCCCCCGTCCATCACCTGTCCCCTAACAGGCCTTTCCAAATCCCCTGCTGAGTTCAACAAATTTTAAGTTTTAGTAACCCCTTTTGATTTCCAGTTCATCTTCCGACCTTTCCTTTTTTTTTTTCCTTCCCCTTCTTGGCCGGTCCCCTTCGTCTTCCTTTATTGACGCCCGGTACCTATTACGGCGGACAAAAACCCTACGGCTTGTTTTTTTACTTTTTTTTGGCCAGCACCCCCAGTGTTTTTTTTCAGGTCCCGTCTCTTCCTTCCTTCGGGATGATCAAACTGTTTTCGCTGATATCTGAGGATTTCCCCCTTTTGTGGCCATTGTCCTTATGGTTTTTTGCGGGTTTCGATCCTCCCGCGCTGCGGACATTTTTTCCGAATTGCTGTTTGTCGCGTTCCGGCCTATTCCCAAAAACGGTTTCCCCCCCCTTTAAGCGCATTTTCCCCTTCACCCCAATTTTTTCTTTTTTCCCCCCCCCGGACCCCCAGAAGATATTTACTCCTTGACCCTCTCCTCCCTTTTCGGAACTCCCCCCATCATCCCCACCTACCGCTTTTTCCTTGCCAATTTTTGAACTTCCCCCCTTTTTTCTAACAAGTCTTCGTTTTTTTAAGGGACCAAAGCTAAAGACCCTTGGCTGGAGCAAAAAGATTTCCCCCCCAAGACATTTTTCCGGGCCTGGGTCCATTCAAACCGGTGCCTATTTTTTCCTTTTATGTTTCTTCCCACACCTTCTGATTCCTTCCCCATCTCACACACCGTTTTTTTTGTTTTCCTTTATTACACGAAAATCAGTCAAGTCACCCTGAAGGGGCGCGTTTTCTCTCCCCTGGTTTTTCTTCCAGGGCGCCTAATTTCCCGAAGAAAATGGGATTTTTTTCTTTTTGCTCCCAATGGACCCACCCATGTCTCCTGTGAACTTGTCCTTTTTCCCGTTTTTTTCCCCCGACGACGGATCAGTTTGTCCGTCAGGTCCCTCTGACTTTCTTCCTTTTATGTTATCGCTACCCCCAACCCTTAATGCGACCCCCCCCTTATGTGTCCCCTTCTGATGTTTATCCCAGGTGGATTTGCCCTCTCCCTCCCGTTGCCCTATTACACTACATTACTTTTCTGCCCTTTTTCTAAGGATACTCCGGCCCCGCCCCCCATATTCCCCATGGACACCTTTTACCATTTTTTTTTTCCCGGTTCTTTTGTTCGTGGGAACCCCCCTGATGTTCCGTTATCTGATGCAGAGGTCCGCTTTTTTTCTTTTCCTAAGGCCCCCCCCCCCCAATGCCCTTCTCCCTAAAACCGCGGCCCTTTCCTTTCCCCGTGCGCGGTTAACTATGTCCTCGACCGAGCCCATTTCCCCCGACTTCCCCTATTAACCATCCTCGAAGCACTGTGCTTGGGAGTATGACGCTCCGGTTTTTTTCTGGGACTTTCTCCTCCCTGTCACCAATTTTTATTTCGTGACGCCTGCTTTTGCCCACTATTTTGCCAGAAAATTGTTTCAACCACTCCCGTTGAATTCTTCTTTGGAGCAGTTATTTCCCCTCGTTTATTTTTCTAACTTTTTGGTCCATGCAAAAGTGGAGATTGGTCGTATTTTGGGTCCCCCTTTTTTTAACCGTTCTTTTGTCTTCACGCCTGGAGCCCCTTTTTTCCTCCAAATTTGGAATTTTATGTAATTTAATTCGTTTGACTCCCCTCTATTTTTTTTCGCGTACCTGGTGACCAGCCTTTTAAAATGTTACGTTGGGTAAGTACATTCCCCGCAACCTCCCCCCTTTACTTTTCCTTGAAACCGTCTTTTCTCTGTGTTTCATATTTTCCCCCCCCTTTTAACACATCTTGCCAATGAGATACACAAACCCTCTTATTTTTCCTAGCCTTGGTACACTACATCAGTCCTCGATTTTCCTTTGACGTATTCTTTTTTTTCTGAATCCCCGACTTTTTTTTTTTTTTTTAGTATTGGATTTGCCCTTTTTCGCCATTTGCTTCCCCGCTCTGAAAGTGCCTCTTCCCGTCTTTTTGATGATAGCTCGGTTGGTCACTCTTTGGTTTTCATCCTTTGAGGACTCTTTTGCCATCATGAGAAACCCCCTCGACTTTTTCCCCCCCAGACTGAGCGGTCTACCAAAAGTTGCCGCCTTATGATCTCTTGCTCTCCTCCTTCCGGCGGGTAAACATCCCCTTCTTTTCATTTTTTTTTTATTCCCGGTCCCTTCCCTCGGCCGCAATTTTTTAGTATTTTCATTGTCAACCGTGCCCCCAAATGGACGCATTTTTTCTCTTTTTCCCCAGCCTCCGTCTTTTTCGATTCGTAGTTGTTTTGTCAACTAACCGTCCCAGTGGCTTTGGTCCCCCGCTGGTTCCTCTATTAAAAACGGTCCCCCCCCCCCCCGCACGCCACGACTTGGTGTGTTGATTTTGACGTTCAACCCCACACTATTTTTCCCTAGCCGTTGCTGTCCCTTTCCTTCCCTGACCTTTTTGCCGTTTTCCCCGTGACCTTTGTCCGGGAGTGACTCGCTCTGGCATTTGCGAAGAAAATTTTCCCGGGCTGTTTTTTGACGGACGTTACCGATTTCAGATTGGTTTTTTTTTTTGGCCTTACCCCTCTCTCGAGACCGTTTCCACGGGCTCCTCTTTTTGGTGTCTGCCTTCTTCCATTTTATTTTTTCTTTTGGGCTTCCCCCGGTTCCCACAAGACTCGAGTGTCCCGTTTTTCCTCCACAAATCGCCCTTGTTCTTTTATCTAATTGTGCCCCGGGCAACTTGACCCCTGTGCCGCTACCGGCCTTTTCCTCGCTTTCCCTTAAGTTCTCCCTTTTCAGTCAGATCCTCCATACTCTTGTCCATTCCGGAATTCAGGCTCTCGTGTAGGCAAAATTTTTCATTGTCTTTTGCGTTCTTGCAACAAATCCTCTTTTATACAGCCTTCCCCCCCCCCTCATGGGCAACAATGCCCTCCCCCTCTCTTTTTCTCAATTTTTCTTCATTTGCAGTTGCAAAATGACCCTTCACCCTGCCCGCGGTCCGTTGGGAACTAGCTCTTTTCCCCAGCTGTTCTTTCTTTGGAACCCGTTTTTTTTTCTCAACCCGCTTTTTGTAGTCACCCCGCTCTCGATTACTTGGAATTAAGATCTTTTTTTCTTCTGTTCTCTTTTTTCTTTCAATCGGCCTGACTTGTTGTATGCCCCCTCGAAGGTTGGTTATTTTCCCCTTCTTTTCCAATCCCTTACAATCAACCCCCCGGTCTCAAAGTTCTGTCCCGAAAGCGCAATTTCCCCCTTGGCTTTTCCCTGAAGTACAAAAAGCCGACAACATTTATTTTCTCAAATCACACCCAAGGGAGTCCCCTTTTTCGTCGTTCCCCGCTCTCGGGCGTCGACCCCGCCTTGTATTTATTGCTCGTGCCCCAACTCTAAAGACCCCCGACTGCCATCTTTCTTTTGAGGCACTTTTTGAGTGTCTTCCCCCCTCCCCTCCTTCTGTTGGTGTTTTTTCGTGATGCGGATGGCCCTCCCTTCCTTTCTAACATTTTTTTTAGATTGATTTCACTCCCCTTGTTTTTTTTGGTCTTCTCTCGTTTACTTTTTTTTTACGCCTAAGCCGTTGAATGACCCCCTATTAGGGCGTCTCCCCCCCTTGGCAACTTGGGATGGATCTCCTCCCCCTCTTGCGATTTGCGGGCCTTTTGTTGTTTTCTTTTCGATTACAAGCTCTTTCCGTTGTTCCCCCCCTCGTGCCACCTCCTTGCCTCTTTCTTGACCCGTCCCCCCCCTTTTGCTTTGATGATTGTCTCTTTGCCTTTCTTTTTACAAGAGAACCTTATACCCCACCCCCATGCCTTTTTCATTTTCCACGCGGGGGTCACTCTTGAGACCCCCGTCCCTCTGGTTTTTTCACACCCTGTACCCCTCCTTATTCCCCCTGCCTGTTTCTATTAAACCCTCGGGTCCGCGCAGGAAACAAATTTTCCCCTTTCACATAATTCCCCCCTCTTTTTTTTCCCTCGTCCTCCTTAAACCTTTTCTTTCCCCTTCCTTTTACTTCAAGAAGGTTCATTCCCATTTCCCCTGACAAATCGTACATTGTTCCAAATATAAGTAGTTAGAATTGTGTTCACCACATAAAACACAGTCGCCTTGTTCCCCCCCCCTTTTTGGCACAAGCCCTTAACTTTTCCCCTGACTAATTTTGATTTTTCCCCCCCCATGCCATAGGGCTCTCCCGCCTTTTGTACTTTAAAGGGATGTACGTTTAACTCCGAATTTTCCCATTAAAAGTTGTGCGTAGTGTGACCCATTATCCATTTCACCCCCTTTTGGGCGTTCACTAACTTTTTCCCCCCCCTCAGTACAATTCTATTCATTTGCCGCCCTTATGCTTTTCCCCCCGATGATTTCGTCTGTAAACCCGAGCTTCCTGAAATCCTTGCCTACCTTTTTTTTTGCTTTTCTTTATCACTTTCAGTCCCTTTCCCCCCACCCCCACAATGTTTGACCCCCCCTGAAAATGATCCCTTTTCTTTTTCTTTGGATGCTGGACCCTCCCTCGAAGTTAGCCCGCTTTCACTTGTCCCCGGGCATGGTGCCCCCCTCAGCAAAGTCCCTGTTCGGAAGAGCTTGCTTGAGTTTGTTTTGAGTTTATTCCGTCCACTCCGCCTAGTTTGGACACCCAACACATTTTTTCCCCCTGGAATTCCCCTTTTGTTTTAATACATTCTTCTCATTTCCCACACTCTTCTTTTACGCAAGCATCTGGACCGGCTTTGTCAAGGGAAGTGAAGGTGTCCCGTTTCGCCGGTGTTCACCCAGGGCGTTTTTCTGACAAAATTTGCGGGCCGAATCCCCTCCAGAGTTTCCGCCTCGTATTAACAACTTATGGCGGACTTTTCCCCCCCCCCGTAAAGGTTTTCATCCCTCTTTTTTCACGTATTTTCTTTATTCCTGACATGCTTTTTAAGGTTTCTACTTTTTAGTCAAGGTCTGGGTCCCCATCTGTATTTTCCCACTCACAAATGATACCACCCCAAATTATACCCACCATTAGAAGACCACATTTTCGCGCATTCATGCCGAATCCGTTCCTTTCGATTTTTTTCCTGACTTTTTTTTCCCTAAGACACAAAACCAGGCCTTCCCGTTTTTTTGTTTCCCTTCCGATTTCTCCCAAATCATCGGCCACATCGGATCAGACAGTCTCAATCCTTTAAAATCTCTCTATTTTTCCTCAGTCCTTTTTTTTTTAAGCTGTCCAATCCCTGATTTCCCCCCCAGTATTTTCGTATTTTCTTTTTTTTTCCCCCTTTTTTCGTTGTTGGCGGATGACTTCCCCCCCCCCCAACTTTAATATGTCCCACTTTTTACGGGCTTGGTGGTTCTTTTTTTTCTCTCCTTGCTGGGATTTTTTTCCCCCCCAAAGTATTCTGCCATTATTTCTATTCATTGCTTGTCCAGTCCAATTCCCAATGCAAAAATTTTTTTCTCAGAGAATGCGCTTCTTCTGTTGCGATTTTTTTCAACCCTTTCCCCCTCCTACCTTTTCCTATATTTTATGTGTCAGACATGTTTCAGTTAGGTTGTTTTAACTTCAAGGCTCGATGTTTTACACGCACGAAGCTCGTGGTTTACACCCCCATCACCACTTAACCTGTCTTTTTGCGACTTTTTTTCCATCTTTTCTTGCGACCGACTTCACCCACTAAATGTTGGGAAGTCCCCCAAGCGCCAAAGTTCCCTCCCCACGCTTTTTTTCCTTTCCATTTCATTATTACCCCCCCAAAATCTTGATTGATGTTCTATTCTTTGCGTATCTTCGTCTCACTTCGAAGTCGGAAAGTGCGCCCTCCCTCTCGTTTCTTTCCCTTGTTGTGGTTTTTCCTTACGATGGTGTGCTTCTTTCCATTCCAAGATTCAACCCTCGTCCCCCCCGATTTTTTTTCCCCCTTCCCCCCAGCCATTGAATTGAAAATTCCCCTTTTCTCAAGGACAGCCGCTCCCCCACCACCGAGCCGGTCTTTACTTTGTCCATTTTGCTACTTTGAGGTGGGCACTTCACCTCCTTCGCCCCCCCCACCTTTGCGTGGGAACTTCCTGTATTATATCACTCCCTGGTCTCGATTCCAACCCCCTATATTGACAAATCCTGCGTCAATCCACGACCCATTCCCTTTTTCAAACATCGATACATTACGAACTATTTGACCCTTTGGTTTTTGGTTCCAGGGGGACCTCTGGAAATTTGATTTTTTGTTAGGGTGGGGTTGGACCTTTCCCTGTTCCACAAATTCCGTGGCGCCCCGGTTTCATTTGTGATTTCGCCCCCACCCTCCTTTCAATCTTCGGCGCCACCCATCTCTGCATTTCAATAAACCCAATTTCGAACACATGTGCCCTCTTAAACTTATGGTCCTTGTTTCCTTCCTTCATCCCCTTTGCGGTTTTTGTTTTGAGCCAGTAGCTGATCTGCATGTGGCCAGCCTGCCCCCTGCCGATCAATAGTTATCAAACTCTTTTTTTTGATTTCCCCTCTTTTTCTTGAATTCTTTGGGTTTAAATTGCTTGCAATCCCCCCACTTTTTTAGTTTATTTTTTACCGTACAGTCCCCCCCCCCTGGCCCTTTGGGCTTGAACAGGGAACATTTGCCAAGTACTGGACAGGCACCTTTTTGTATTAGTTTCCTATTTTTTCCGGCAGGGTTGCCTTCCGATTTCCCCTTGTCCCCCCATATTTTCTGTTGTTTTAGCGCAGTCTAATCCCCCTTTGTACGTGTGGACCTTTTCATTCGTTTAGGGGTCATTTCCACCCCCCCCTTAACACTACTCCCACCGGCACGAACCCCAACATACACTTCTCTTTTTCAGCGTTCGTCAGACTTTTCACGGACCCCCCCTTACCCCCGCCCCCCCGTCCGCGTCCTTTCAATGGCCTTTTGCCCCCGACCAAGCTTTGAACCCCGCTTCCAGTTCATCCTTTTTCCTCACAGTATCTGACACTTTTTCGTGGATGGCACCCAAACTCCAACACTGTTTTTTTTGGTGCCGCCGTTTAAAGTTTTCTCTACTGCGGGCCGAAGAAGCTGTCAATTCTCTCTGCCCCATGTCAGGTCCGGTCCGTCGCTCCTGGCAACGGCTCATTGTTTGGATCGAGGCCACTTTTTGCCCCTTCAATCTGTCCCCTTCCGGGGCGTGTTCTTCTTTGTTTATGTCGGATTTTCTCCCTCCCCCCGGAACTTAGGAGATTAAAAAATGAAACCACTTGAAATATTCCTCACAGCGTCTTTACCCAAATCACATGCTTTCACCAACCCCCTGCTTGCTGCGTGATCTTCCCCCCAAATTTCCCCCACCCTTGGTTTCCCCCCGAGTCTTGTCCGGCCCTAAACTTCGGATTTTGATACACCCTACATTCATTTTTTCTTCCCTTATTTTTTTTTTTTACTCCTGTTCCCCAAGTTCAAATGCGCCCCCTCTTAGGTTTTAATCTGTCCACCCGCCGTCGTTACGATTCTTTTTGCTCCCTACGTACGAGGCCCCTTTCTGCCCTGTTTGGAAATGGGTCCAAGGTGTCCTTTTTTCCTTTCTCCCCCCCCGAACCCCCTCGCGACTCCCCCTTTCTTGCATATCTTGTTTTTGGTTTTTTTTTTTTTTTGTTTTTTTTCCCTGGTTGGTTATTAGTTCACATTCTAAGTTGTTGAACCAGGTTAAACCTCCCTCCTGTTGTTCTCTTTTCTCATTCTCTGGTTCCTTGACGGGGCCTCGTTCTTATCATCCTCTTTGTACCCTGCTCTGTTGTGGTTACGATTCCCCCAAGACACCCCACCAAAGTCTCTTCCCCCCCCCTTTGACACAATCCCCATCGAGAACTGTCTTTTACTCACAAGATTGGGCCCCTTGTTAAAATTAAGTCTTTTCCAAGCTCCCCATTTCGCT
>Ga0179593_1669075_pt1 | contig 15013 bp, 17 predicted proteins | sample CZODoug2_1_08_16_FD_185931 | JGI IMG/M metagenome (GOLD analysis project Ga0179593, IMG submission 185931) | Vadose zone soil fungal communities from Angelo Coast Range Reserve, California, USA - CZODoug2_1_08_16fungal (PacBio error correction) | ecosystem: Environmental > Terrestrial > Soil >... | reverse complement strand
GAGGGCCCCCTTAGTAGGAAAGGGAGTGAAATCTCTTTTTCCTCCCTCAGTCTTCTCCCTAGAATTAGTATCGAAGCTCCTTTCTCCTTCTGCAGTGTGAATGGATGAAGAGTGCGTCTCCCCCTTCTTTTGACGAAAAGAAGTATTGGCCCCATTCTTCCCCCCGTTTTCTCTCAAGCAAGCGCGTCTTGGTAGTCACTCACAGGTTAATAGGGGATAAGTCCCTTCCCCTTTCATTCCCCCTTCTTTTGAGATCCCCTTTTCCTCCCGCCCTTCCTTTAAGACTACTGTTTTTCTTTCCATCGGCGAAGGAAAAGTGACACTTTTCCTTCTTCCCCCTCCTTTCTTTTCTTCGGAAAATATAGTCTTCATTTTTTTCCCTTCCCCTCCTTCCGTCTAGCCGAAAAGCTTTTCTCTTCTATATTTAATAATAATACTTTTTTTTTTTCCTTCCTTCTCACGCGCTTGGAGGAGAGAGGCGCCGAGTCCTTTTTTTCTACTCTACTTTCCGGAGATTACCCGGTCTTTTTCCTTTCCCTTTTTTCGACGGATGGCCATGAAGAACCACCTTCCTCCCCCCCTTCTTAATCTTTCCAACGGGGAATCCGTACCCCCAAACGATTTCCTTCCTTTTCCTTCTCCTCCGCGGAACGGCGTGTACTCTTCCCCTTTGCCTGGAGGGCGAGCAAAAGGAGTACTGCTGTTCCTCCCTCTGTCCTCCCCTTTTATAAGAAAAGATTCATGCACCCTCCTTCCTCTTCCCTTCGTGCAGAGGACGGGAGATTCGACTCTTCCTAATGATGGTAGTAAGATACCCTCCTCCCCTCTTTTTTCTTTCCCGACATAAGGTGTGGTCGTTTTCCTCCCTTTCCTTTCCCTTTACAGATAGGAAGTCCCTTTTCCCTTCAAAAGAGAAGTAGCGTCCTTTTTTTTTCTTTTCCCAACGGCGCGTTTTTCCTTGTTCCTTTGGGTCTGACGTTCGACGCGACGGGCTCTCCTTGAAGAGGAACGTTCCCTTCTTTTTTTTCTTTCTTCCCCCTTTCCTTTCTCCTCTCCCTTGTGCTCACTCTGCAGGGAGCGCGTACGTTTCCCTTTTTGTACGAAGGCTAAGCTGAGAGGCTTTTCATTTGTATGTGTCCGAGTATTGAGAGATAGGGCGGATCCCTCCCTGAGGGTTTCCTTTCCTTTTTTCCCCCCCTGATCAAGCGGCCTCCTCCCCTTTTTTCGTGAAAAGCTAGCGCGTTTTTCCCCTTTTTTTTTTCCTTCCTATGAAGGCGTAGCCCAACCTCTTTCTCTCCTTTCTGTGTTCGGTTAAGCTCATCGAGCCCCCGATTTCTTTTGCGAGAGGTAAATCTTCCCCTTCTCTTTTTCCTAAGTCCGAGAAACTTCCTCGGTGGTTTTTTTTTCTTTTCCCCGCCTCCCATGAGACGATAGACGAGGATTTTTTCCCTTCCCCCCTGCGAGATACCGCTTTTCTTCTTTCTCGCATCTGGAGCGCTGCCTCTGTCCCCCCCTGCCCGGACAACTCCTTTCTCCTTACCTCCCGCGCCGAGATCGGTTGTGAGTTTTTCCCCGGATGAAAGTGGACGCGTTGAACCCGAGGTCACTTACGTAATACAGGTGTTTCCCCGGCTTGTTTCCTCGCCAACAACCGAAGGGAATCATTTTCCCTTTCTCTGCAGTAAAGACATGTTGCTCTTCTCTCTCTTTCTTCCCCTGGAAGGAGTAGCAACACTCTCCTCGTGGAAACAAAATTTTTCCTTTTTTTCGGAGAGCGTAGACCGCGGTCTCCCTAAGGATTTCCTCCCCCTTCCCCTTCGACCGAGTGTGGACCCCTTTTCTTCCCTGAAATAGTAGCCCGTCTGGAAGGAAACCCCCCCCTTTTTGATAGAAAGGCGCTCGTGAACTAGAAGCTTTCAAAAGTAGAAGGTCTTCCCCCCCACCCCACTTTCCCAGAAGTCTTAGAGACGGTCTTTTGACCCCCTTCCTTCCGGTAGGGCGTCCTTCCCTTAGAAAGGAGAAGCTCCTCTCCCAAGAAGAAAGAGATCCAGTCTTCCCCCTTCGTGCGGCTTCCCGGATGGATAAGCTCTTCTTTCTTTCTCTCCTCTCCACGATGACGACGAGACTTCGGCTTTACCTTTTCCTTTTCCCGTATCCGTGCTCGGCGAGCTTCTCGAACCCTCCTTTTCAGAAGTATCTTTCTTGTCGGCCCGGGTAATAAATTCCCTTACCCTTTCTCCGTCAGAAGCGTAAGACCGGTGCTTTTTCCTCTAGGTGAGATGCGATGGCGCGCCCTTTTTCCCTCCCCCCCTCCCCCCTCCCCCCCCTACTTGTGGTAGCGAATGCTGGCTTTCTTCTCTCCGCACGGTTCCACCGGACGTTTCCCTATTTAGGCTCCTGTGCGATAGGATCCGGTAAACCTTTCCCTTGAAGAAGATTCTACTTCAACAACCCCCTTTTTCTCTCCCCTCGGAGAACAAGTTTCCTTCAATACGAATCTTTTTTGAGGAATCTTTTGTCGTTGTGGGTAAAAGACCCCATTCTTTCCTCTCCTTTTTTACTGTGTGTAGATGATTCCTCCGTGCGGCAAGAAAGTTTACCCCTTTTTTTTGTGGTTCGCCAGTTAAAATATAGATATGGTTCTCCTTTTCTTTTTTTTTTTCCCTTCCGATTGGAATGGATGGACCCCCCTTTTTCTTCCTTTTCCCCCTGGTCGTGAAGGCAGCCCTTCCTTGCATTAGAGTAGGGAGCTTTCCTTCCTTTTTGCCCCACAAAACCCCCCCTTTTTCGTCGTCAGGTAAAGGCCCTCCTCTTGTCAGTTAGCTGATTCCCTCCCCTCCCCGGTAGAGAGAAGATTTTGGATTACGTAGAGAAGCCCGTCAGGGAGCAGCCCCCGGAAGATCCTCTTTTCCGGTAGCCAGAAAAGAAGATGCGCACGTTCCCTTTTCCGCCACCCAACCACAACCAACGAAAACAAAAAAAAGATAAAAAAACACCCCCCCCCAAAAAAAACCCACAACCCCCACACAAACCCCCCCCCCCCACAACCCCCCCCCCCACACAACATGTCGCCGACGCCGCTTTTCTTCCGCGACCAAAAGTGGTTTTTTTCCTTTTTTTCTTCTCCTTAGGACGAGCTCGTGTCCAATAGGAATACTTCCCTTTTTCTTTCCTCCTTATCGCGGGCGCTGGGCTTTCCAGGAGAAGGTGTTTTTTGGGGGGGGGGATTTTCTTTTCCCCTCCCCCCCGACCCAAATAAGAGTACAGCGAGTTTCTTTTTTCCTCATCTCTCCTGAGCACGGAGATACCTTCCAATAAAGGTCGTCAGACGCCCTCCTTCTTCTTTTTGATAGCTCGAGTCTTTTCTTTTCCTTCCCTACGAGCAGGAGCCCCCTCGAGGACGAGCATTTCTCGTTTTCGCCTCGAAGGGACTATTTGTTAAATAGAAGGATTCCCTCCCTGTCAGTTAAGAAGCGTTTTTTTTTTTTCGAGACTTTTTCCCGATCGGAAGAAGTATGGTACTTCTTTTCCCCCCCCCCCTTCTACGGTTTGTCTCTGCTCTTTGTTTCGCGGCCGAGCTCTTCTGTGAGATCAACAGGAGGTGCCTCTTTTTCCCCTCCCCCTTCGTGGGAGAGAGTTCTCAAGATCCTCCGTTCCCCCGGGACCGAGGTCTCTCCCCTCCTTTGGGATCACTTCTTCCCCCTCCTCCCCTGCGAAGATGCGCTCACCCCCCCTCTCTGTTCCCCCTTCTCGGGCCCCTTCTAAGATAGTGATGAGTTTTTTTTTTCTTCCTTTCCCCCCTTGCCCCGTCGCCGCCCGCCCCTGTTTACGCGAGAAATAACTGTACCTCCCTCCTTTTTCCTTCTTCTTCCTCCGGCGTTCGGGGAGTCCCTCCCCTCTCGTACACGTGTGTCAACCTCCCTTTCTGCGCGTCATCACGTTTTCCCCCTTTTCTTTCCCTCGGCGGTTTTCTCCCTTTTTCTTTTTTTCCGGGCCGTTACCTTCCCTTTCTCCGAGTCGAGCGCTCCAGATTTTTTCTCTTCCCCCGCGGATACGAGCCGATCTTTTTTCCCTTTTCGGTCAGAGTCGGCCTTCCTTCTGGGAAAAAGCGGCTCCCCACTCCCTTCCCCCTTTTCCCCCCTTCCCCCCGGTCCATGATGTTGTCAGTAGCAGAATAAATAGATTTCCCCTATTTTCCACATTCTATGTCGACCGAAAGAAGGGGGATACGCTTTGATGCCTAAGTTCCTTCCCTTTTCTCTTCTCCCTCCGGCATTAGTAAATGGACCTCGAGAGAGATGTTAACGCTTTCTTCCCTCCTCGAGAAAGTGAATTTTTCTTTCCCCTCCTAGAAGAAGGACGAACCTTCTCCCGTTCCCTTCACACTTCAAGAAAAACTCTCCAGTTTCCCTCCTGGACCCTAAGGAGGGATCCCCCCCCTCTCCCTGGCCCGCGTGAGCAAGAGTTCGTTAGACTCCTCTTTCCCTCTTTTCCTCTTTATCGGAGGCCGTTCGGTACTTTCCTGAGGAGAGAAGTAGCTGGTTCCTCCCCCTTCTTCCTTTTCCCTTCCTTTCTACATAACCTTCTCCCCCTCCGCGAATGACTTGCACCTTGCCACTTTTTTCAGTTAGATGCGCCCGCCGTCGACCCCCTCCTCCCTTTTTCCCCTCCGCGTAGTAGCGACGAAGGAATTTTTGTTTTTCTCTCTTTTGCAAGATAACGTACAGCGGGCGTCTGCCTTTGAGTTTGATGATGCCTTTTTCTCCTTTTTCTGCGCGTGGAAGAAACGACGTCTGCAACATTCTTTTCTTTTTCTCCCCCTCGGTTTTCTTTCGGGACAAGCGGTGCTTTAAAAGAGTTAATAGAGGGATACTTTTCCCCCCCCTCCCTCTCATGATGCCCCCATTTGTCTCCTTTTTTTTTTTCCCCTCTTCCTTCCGGTTTTCAGGACGAAATGGTTTTTGTGTGAGAAATGGACCCCTTTTTTTCCTTTCTTTCCTAATCGGTGGAATAGAGGCCCCCTCCTCCCCCCCCCCCCCCTCTGGAGAGCGAAGAGAAGCTTCGCTCCCTTCCCTGATATATATATTTTAATAATAATCCTTTTTTTTTCCTCCCCCCCCCTTTCTGGTCGGCGAGCGGCGAGGAGACTCCCAATGTTGTCTTTTCCTTTTTTTTTCCCCTCTTTCGTCATCCGAACGGTGCCCGTTTCTTGCGAAAAACATAGAAAACCTTTTTCTTCCCCCCCCCCCCCCTTTCATACGTAACGCCCCCGGGAAACCCCTTTTTTTTTTCCCTCTTACGAGGACACCGAGGTCCTCCCCTCCCCACCGGAGTCCTGAGATGGGTGCCCCTCCCCCTTCTTTTCCCTCCACTGTTATACGGAACTCGGCTACCTTTCCCCTCTTCCCTTTCCCCCTTCCTTCGACGCGAGAAGGGAGTTCTCCCTCCTTTAATGACTGGTAGTAAGCATACCTCCCTCCTCCTCCCTTTCGAAATACAGGGGTGGTATTTAAGTCTTTTTCTTCTCTTCCGTCGACAGTGGAATGGCCCCCTTTTTTTCAATGAGAGTGTAAGATTTTCCTTTCTCCCTGTCGCGGACCGCTTTTTTCTCCTCCTACGGCGCGGCTTCCTTTCTCGGAACGGGACGCCCTGGATCCAGCGTCACTTGTTTTTTTTTTTTGGGGGGGGGGGGGTGGTTTTTGTGGGTGGGCGCCCTCCCCCCCCCTGGATGGCGCACCGGACGCTTTTTTTTTCCGTGGAAATCTTCCCCTCTCCCCCCCCTACTCTAGCTGAGCGTCGGAAAAGGATTTTTCCCTTGGTGAGGCGATTCATGCTTATAAAGAGGTTTCTTTTCGGATGTGGAAACACCCTTCCCTCCCTTCTGAACGTCGTCTAGTGAAAAGTCTCTTTCTCCTTCCGGCCCTTTCCTTCTTCCTGAAGTAGGATTGGTGTACCTCCTTTTTTTCTTTCAGCGAATAGCCCCTGCGCCCTTTCCCCCCTTTTCTTTCGAAGAGGGTCCATCTTGTCTTTTCGAAGTAGCGCAAAAACCTTCCTTTTTTTTTCCCTTTCTTTCCGCACGGTGCCCGAAGCCAATTTCTTGAATTTCATTCCCCCCTCCCCTCCCTTAGAGGAGAAATTTTTCAGAGATACGCAGGTGAAGCTTCTTCCCCTTCTAAGCTCAGACCTCTGATACCTCCCCTTCCCACTGCAAAAGATCTAGAGCGATAGGAACCCCCTTCTTTAAGAGATCTTTCACTTCTGACACCCCGTGGTCAGAGGTCTCTCTTGGGTACTTCTTTACTCGGATTGGGTTAATCTCTTTCTATCTCCCTCCTTCCATCTTGTACCGTTTCTTTTTTTTCTCGCGACGGGCTCTTTTTTCGCCACAGACTCACCTCGGTATCGTTGGACCCCTTTTTTCCTTCCCTCTGCGTTTCCATCTCCTTTCCTTTCTATGTAGATAGCCCCTTCTTTTTTCGCCGAAATGCTACACCTCCCCTTTTTCCCCTCTTTCCCACGAACTCGTCCCTTTTTCCCTATGGACTTCCCCATTCGGCAACCGTTCGTTCCCGCGCGATAAGGAGACCCTTCTCCTTCCTTCCAAAGTCGCCTAGTCCCTTCCCCTTTTTTTCCAGTTAACAGACTATTTCTGATTGAGAGAGTTCCCCCTTCTTTTACTTGAGGTATTGTGTTCCTCTTCTTCCCCTCAAGTATCCTGACAAGTCTCCTTCTTTCCCCTACTCCCATAGAGTCCTTCTTCATCTTGCGAATGCTTCCCGGATGCGATCATCCTCCCCCTCCTTAGGTAGGCTCCGCCCCCCCTTTCCTAAGAGCTGAGGAGGCTCCTCCCGGGATTCCCCCTCCTTTCTGCGTAGCTTGAGAACTTTTTCGCGCGTAGCTTCCCCTCTTTTTTTTTCTTGGTCGGAGGTCATCCCCAAGTAGCCGTTCCCCCCTTTCCGACCCCGGCGGAAACAGCTATTCTGATCATTTCCTTTTTTTTTTCTTATTCTATTGAAGAGCTCGTCTCTTTTCAGAAAAGACTTTCTTTTCTTCTTTCCCCCGCTAGGTCTCTTTGTAGGAGGGACTTGAAAAAAGGCCTTCTCCTTTCGGCGGACTTGATCCTTCCTCTTTTCCTCTCCATGCCGGCCTTCTTCATAAAAAAACCCCCCCCCCTTGTTCTCCTGCTAAAGAGATCCCCCTTTCCTTCCCTAAAATGATCCCCTTCGATCTTTTTGAATTAGAGAAATTGGTTTCTCTTTTTCCAACGAACCAAGTGCCCCCCCCTTTCCGAGCTTTTCCTTCTTTGTCAGGGAGTTGCAGGGAAAGAATTTTCCCCCCTCCCCCCCCCTTTTGGTGCCATCACATCTTTTCTTTTTGTTGTTGAGAGCATCTTTTTTTCCTTCCCCCCCCCGGGACGACTTTTTCCCCGGGTTTTCCTAGAAACAAACGTCCCCTCGTTCCCTTTAGACGGCAGGGGTCTTTTGTCCCCCCCAACGGTCTTTTAGATCCGCTTCGTAAGTGAGGACGTGTCTTTTTTTTGCGCGCGGTATGGCTTTTTTTTTTTGTAGGGCACCCTCCCAGTAGGAATGGTTCTCTTTTCGCGAGTTCCCCTTACCTCAGGGAGAGTCGGTGGCACCGTTTGTCGAAGGAAGAAGCGTTTTTTCTTCGCCCCCAACTTTTCCTCTTTGTTTTTTATAGACTGCGCTTCCATAGGAATAATAAACCTCTCTTCCTTCTCAGGTCGCGTGTTTTTTTCCCTCCTTCCTAATGTTGGAGGAGTTCTTCTCCCTGAACAAAGAAAAAATATTCTTTTTTCACGTCGAGTCCCTGTTAGCGAGCTCGCTTCTCCGGAAAAAGAAAGTTTTTCTTCCCGGATAGGATGGAACCGTGCGACCCTATTCTCTCTTTTACCCCCCTTTCCGAGAAGAAGGAGCCCCTTCCCCCCCTTTCCTGACGAGAACAGGAGAACCCGCTGCCGGAATAGAGGGCCCTTCTCGAGAAGTGAGTTTTTTTTCTCCTTGAGAGTCCCCCTTCCCTCCCCCCACTCTTCCGGAATTCAGCTCTTTTACGAGAATCTCTTCCGGAGTATGGTAATCTTTCTTACTGCTAAGGGTTGAAGGTCTACGTTCCTCCCTCTCGAGACGGGAGTCACTCCAGATGTGTCTTGAAGAGCCATTTTTCTTTTTTACACTAGTTCTAGTGAATCAGCATTCTCCTTAAACGAGCGGTTATTCTCATTCACCAAAGTTTGAGGCTTATTTTCTTTACAATCTAAGAGGAGACTTGTTTTCCCCTCCGGATGGCGACAAATGTCTTTCAACTCTCTCTGTGAGATGTTTTCTCCTTCGGCAGGGAATAGAAGAAGTCTTTTTTCCACATAGGGTAAGAAGCGCTCCCCTTATTCCCGGCAGAGGAACCCCATTACTTCTCTCCCCTTTTTTTCTCACGCACTCCATCTCCTCAAAGGGGTAAACCCCACTTTCAAATCCGAGTCATCCCTTTTAGAGGGAAGATAGACTTTCCCCCCTGGTCCCTACGGAGATCGGTTCTGGAGGGAGCCTCTTCTTTTTATTCCTACGAGATCGGCCCCAACTTTCTCTTGTCTCTTTGGCTCCGCACGCTGTTTAGAGAGCTTCTTTTCTTGCTCTTGCACAGTTCCCCTCCGAACCACGGCCCTGAGTTGCTCTCGTCGACGACCCTTTTGCGACAAGATGGACTCTTTTTCCCTCAGAGAATGCATCCTTTAAGAAGGGCTTTCTTCCCCCTTCGCTTGAGTTCTACTGAACCTCGTCAAGGGACCGCCGCTTAGATTTTTGGTTTTTTTTAACTCCTTCCTTTTTCTTTTCTCTTTTCTCCTTGCTGGGTGAACCCCAGTCTCTCCTCTTTTACCGACCGATCCCAATTAAGTAGGAAAGACCCCCTCCCTGTTGACAGCTCCCATCTTCTCTTCTCTCTAAGTCGAGGCTTTGATTTTGAAAGGAAGCTTTTTCCTTCCTCCGCTTCTGTCGAGAACGGAGTTTTTCTTTGAGGGCCCCTCTTTCCCTCTGGTGGCAGGATTTTTTTTCGAAAGGCAAGAAAAGCCTCCCTCTCCCCCCCCCTTCCAACTTTTTTCCACCTCGGGCACAACTCTCATTCGCTTCCCCATGGTAGAATTAGATAGGACTTCTTTTCCTTTCTCCCCCCTACCAACCGGAGTTCGGAACTTTTGAGTAGCTGACGACCCTTCCCCTAGAGATCAGTACGAAGATAACCTTCCCTTCTTTTCCTTCTCTTTTCATGGATGCCGCTGTGGTTCTTCTTCTTTTCCGAACGACAGTATTGCACCCCTCCCCTTCTTCTGGTGGAGGACAGCTTTTCTCCTTTTTCTCCTTCCCAAAAGAAAGCGAATTTTAATGCTTTTTCTTTTTTTCCAGCTCCGCCGTTCAGACGAACTTTTTTCCTCCGGGCAGAAGGGGGGGGGGGGGTTTTTTTTTTTTCCCTTATCCCTCATCCTTTTGACTCGCCGGAACATATAGTAGACCCATGTTCCCCTTCCTCTCCCTTCGCCGCAAGCGCGGTTTTTTTTCCTTCCTAAGTTTGTGGTTTGTTGAGAGATTTCTTTCCCTTTCTTCTTTCGCGAAAATAGGTTGCGGCCCACTGTCTTTTTTCTTCATCGACGGTGAAAGTGGCCGTAGCCGGATTCCCTCTTTCCAATGTAGCTCTTTTTCTCCCTTTCTCTTACCGACAAAGAGGCATGCAGGCTCTAGTGTTTTTATTTTCTTCTTTCTTTCCCGAGGACAACGCGGTCATACCAAGGAAGCCTCTTTCTCGATGGGGTGGACAAGAAGGAGTTTCCTCCTTCCCTTTTTCTACTCCCGGCATCCATGCACCCCTCCTCTTTTCCTCTCGGAAGGGGATTAGACGACCGACCCAATGGTCGTAAGATAACGCCCTCCTCTTTCTCCTACTCCTTTTTTTTTCAGGGGTAGAAGTCTTCGTCACTTCCCATTTTTTGCAAGGAAAATTTCTTCACCTGTGTCCGAGTGGCAATTCGGTCGGCGACGTCCGGCGGGGTCTTCCTAAGAGCCTTTCCTGACAACAAGAGGAATTCGGCGAACTTCCCCTACTGGTCGTCGCCCAGACGCGTCTAAGACTTTTCGTTGAAATCAAGAAGAAGTAGAAGACGCTTTTCCTTTTCTTCCCTTTTTTCTGCGGGAAGAAGTATGAGGCGATCTTTCTTTTCTTTCGGAGGAATGATCTCCCTTTCCCCCCCCGAGGATTCTTTTTTCATCCCTCCCTTTTCACCGGCTCAGCGAGGAAGGGCAGGGCTTTCTAGAATAGAAGGTGGTGTACATTTTTCTTCCCTCTCATCTATCCCCCATTATGGGAGGTAGATTAGATGTTTGACGCTCTTCCTATTTTTTCTTCTACGTTTTTCCGTGGAAAGGGGGTATTCTTTTTTTTCCCGCAGACATCTTCTTCCTCTCCGACCGAGGAGAGGAGAAAAGGATCTTCCTCCGTTTCCTTTCCCTCTTTCTCTTCTGCGCTAGAATCAGTGTCGCCTTCTTTTTGCCCGGACACCCCCTGCCACCGATAGACTTTTTCGCGAAGAAGAGAAGCCCTTCCCCTTCTTTCCTCCAGCTGGTGGAAATTTCTACCCTTTGTTCTATCGTTAGAGATGAGGTAACCTCTCTCCCTAGGATTGGGTTAATAGAAGTGATCCTTTCTTTTTCCACACCCTCTTCTTCTTCTCTACGGGATCGAGGACACTGCCGGAAGTCGCCCCCTTGAGTTGGAAAAACTCTCTTTCCTTTTTTCCCTCTCAGCGTAGCGTATTTTTCTCCTCCCAAAACGTTGAGCAGAAAATGCGATAGAGAGTAAGCGGAAAGCTCCTCTTTCCCTTCCTTTTCGGCAAGAAAGGTATGGCCCCCCCCCCCCCCCCCCCTTCCACCGCCTGAGGGATTCTCGTCGAAATCCGGTCCCCCCCTCTCCCTCTCGCGATAGGCAAACGTCTCTAGCGTCCCCCCCCCTTTACAGACGTCTTCGTCGAGAGTTAAAACTTCCCCTTCTTCCTGTAGTGGTAGAAGCTAGTCTACCTCTCCCCCCCTTTTCTTTACCAAGACGACCTAAGTCGCGCGGCCGGTAGGGAGGATGGATCATTTTTTTCCTTTTCTTTCTCTCATCGACAAGATGAAGACGTCTCGTACTGTCTCTCTTTCTTCCGGTATCATGATACGCTATCTCGAGAGATTAGAAGTCTCTCTCTCTTTCTTCTCGGACGGTAATAAACTCCCCCCTTTCGTCCTACCCCTTGCTCCCCCGTCGATCATGATAATGTAGAGATCGGCTTAGAGATAGTAGCACTCTTCCCCCCCCCCTAACCTTTTCGAGATAACCCTCTCTTTCTTTCCCTTTCCTTAGGGAAGCACGTTCTTAATGAGGTGAGGCTCCCCCCCCCTTCCTTTCACTGAGAAATTGGCTCTCCTTTCCCCCCCCCCCCTCGGCGCGATAAAGCAGCGCAAACAGTTGGCCCCACGAAAGAGAGGTCGCTTTTCTCCCCTCCCCTTTGGTGATGTGTGGGCAATCCCCTTTCCCCTTTTTTTCCCCTTTCGGTTTTTTTTTGCTAGGAGCGACGCTGACGGGGAACTTTTGGTGAAGAAAGTAAAATATATATCTTTTTTCCCCTTTCCCCCCTTCTTTCTCTCTCTTTTCCACCACTGGCGGAAACAACGGGATAATTGTTTTCCCCTTTCCTTCCTGCTCTGCTCCTCGACACACCGAACGGGAATCTTTTTTTTTTTGTGGAAAAAACTAAAAAACTTTTTCTCCCCCTTTCCCGGCGCCCGATAGTTCAGTATCCTTTTTTTTCTTTTTTCGCGTTTAGAGACGCCTCTTTTTTTTAGGAAAAAGTACCGAATAGTCGTCATTTTTTCCTTCCCCTTCGGCGGAGCGCAACTTTTTCCTCCGTAAGCGTGGTAACTTTTCCCCCTTCGCCGAAGCCTGGCGCCCTTCCTTTTTTTGTCTTCGACGGCGACGATTTCAATCGGAATCTAAAAGAGCCTTCCTCTTTTCCTTTTCTTTCCCTCTTCGACTTTTTTTTCCCCCCCCTCCCCCCATCGCGTCAGACGTCGATTTTTTTTTTCCTCAAGCTCGCAGAGCACCTTCCTCTTCGAAGAGAAGGCTCGCGTTTTGTTGTTTTTTTTTTTTTTTTGGGCATAGGGTAGATGCCCATGACAGAGCGATGATAAATTCTCCCTCTCTTCCACTGAACCTCTTTCTCTTTCTTTTTTTCGAAGAGAAGTGCTCGGCCTCTCTACATAGAGGCCCCCCTTCCCTCCCGGCACGAGGTGGAACGAGTCCTCTTTCCGAAGAAGACGTTTCGAGCGGAAGGATACCCTTTCCTCTCTCTAGGCCGTTAGAGTTTACCCTATTCCCGTCGAGACGGGCGATCCTCCTTTTTTTTGCTGATGACATAGAAAGTGAGGGCGAAGCGTTTTCTTTCTCCTCCCTTGTTCTAGCCAGTTCTTCCTTTTTGCTTGCAAGCGCAGAGGCTCTCCCCCCTCGATGGCTACTCTTGGTTGCCAACGCTCTGTGGCGACTCACGGAGGGACTCGATCCTTCTCCCTCCTCCCGACCCTCTGGTAGCCGAGATAAATGTTCCATTTTTTCTTTCTTTCTCTTCTCCCCTCTTCTGAGGTGGAGAGTACCCCCCCGGGTTCAACGAGGTTCTTTCCCTTTTCCTCCCCCGTCATCACGACCTTTTTCTTCTGTAGTAGGGCGCTTTCTTTTAAAATGGAGGAGAGAAGAGTCGGAGATCTCCCTCTCCTCTCCAGAGATTCAATCTCCTTCTTTTTCCAGAGAACGGTAGAGATCCTTTTTTCTCTCTTTCCATGCTTATTGAAAAAGATTACCCCTTCCTCCCACGGATAACTGATGTTGATCTTACTTCAATAATAGGAGGAGACCCCTTTCTTTTCCCTTTTTCTCTACGCCCAAATAGAAGAGACCTCAGTTTTCCTCTTTCTTTTCCCTCCTTCTTAAAAAAAACAGTCGCCTTTCTCCTTCTTCCGTAATGATTGCCCTTCTAGCTGGTTTCCCGAAGAAGTTCTCGTGATAGGATGGGTGCACACCTCCTTCCTTTTCCGCCACAACGTTTCTCCTCAACCGTCGAAAGCAACCTCCCCCTTCCGAATAAGATGAGGTATGCGACGTCCCTTTCTTCTCCTGTTCCTCCCGTTCTCCCATCCTTTTCTTAGACGAGGAGGGCCTCCCTTCTCGAGTTAGGACCCTTTCTTGTGTGCAGGAGGCGCCTTGTTCTCGTCTACCTGGCAGAAAGCAGACGTCCGGTTCCCCCCCTTTTTTTTCTCGCGGAAGCGTTGGACTCCTCGCCCCTTCTTTTCTTCTCCCCTCCCTTGAACACGAAACCACACCTTTCTCTCCATAGAGTAGGTCTTTCCTCCTCCTTCTCTTCGCGCAATCGAAGTTTCGTCGATCTCCTCCTCCTTTTTCTCCCCCCCGCTCTGCGTGAGCTTTGCAGGGGATTCCCCTCTTTGTGGAGAGATCTTTTCCCCCCTCCTCCCCCCCCTTTTCTTTGGCAACCATCAGCCTTACTTTTCCTTCCTTACTGGAGGCGTTTTTACTCAGCCCCCTCTCCTCCCCACCGAGGAGAAGGAGCAATGAATTCCCCTACGTGGGAAGATAAGCCTTTCCCTTCCTTTTTTGGAGATCGTGGTTGGACATTTCCTTTTTCCCCTTTCCCCTGTCAGGATGAAGAAAGAAGGGGAATTCTCCCCTCGTAGAAAAATGAAGAAAAAGAGGGCTCTCCTTCCTTCCATTTTCGTGGTCGACCCCTCTTATTTCCTCCCCTTCTTCCTCTCTTTTCCTTTCCCTCCCCCTCCTGGGAGGAGAGCAGGAGCTTGTCATGGTTAGAAGAGATGTTTAAGGAGATTCCCCTTCTCTCCTCATCTTTTCCTTCTTTTTATTTTGACATGGAGCACACCCCCTACCCAACCATTTTCTTCCCCTTCCCCCCCCCCCTTTCATCCGTAAAGAAGAGGGAATCCTGTTGGGGAGGATCCTCTTTCCCTTCTTCCCGCGGTAATTACCTTCTTTCTTCTTCCTCCCTTCGATGGGGTGCCAATATCTAGCAAAGAGATAAAAGGTTTTCTTCCCTCCCTTTCTCCCCCCTTCCCCCCCCTCACTCAGGTAGCGCGCATCTTCTTTTTTTTTTTCTTTCGAGAAATACTGCCTGGTCTTGCGAGGAAGCCACGTGAGGGATCCCTTTTTTTTTTCTCCCCTTCCTTTTCTTGTCTCTGCATTACTCCTCCCGTTTTCCCCCCCCCTTCCTTCCCCCTCGCATTAGAGCGAATGAAGCCGTGCGAACCACGGTATCGCTTCCTCCTTCTCTCTCCTCGAGGCGCTCCTCCCCCCCAACATCCTCTCTTCCCTTTCTCTCCCCCTCTCTACAAGCGGAACTCGGGCGCTTCTTTACGAACGCTTGGTAACGCTTCGTTTTTTTTCCTTTTCCCTCACGCCGACCGAGACTCTCATTTTTTCCCTTCCTCTGGGCGTGGCGGGACGACGCTAGGGCACCGGATAAACTTTTTTCCTTTTCTCGAGGATTTTTCCCCACTCCTCCCCTTTCTCCACGTAGGCTGCGCGAATGCAGGCTCTTTCTTTTTTCTTTCCTTCCGTAAATCGAATTCGTTCCCTCCTCTTTTCTTTCTTCTCGCACAATGATGGAAGGTCGATTCCCCCCTGGGTCAAATCTTGTCGCCAGCCGAGGGCTTCTTCCTTCTCGCAACATAATTTTAAAGTCCTTTTTTCTCTCCCCCTTTTTTTCCGAAGCCATGAGACTTATTACCGCGGCGCAGGAGCCACTTTCCTCTTCCTCCCCCCCCCTTTTTTTCCCCCCTTCCTCTGCATCATGGAGAGCCCGCTTTAAACGGAAAGGACACCCCCTTCTCCGACACGCCTATTATATATTCCCTTCCCCCCTTTATGCCGCGAGCGGTGAACGTGTTCCAGTGCGTAG
>Ga0179593_1613315_pt1 | contig 15013 bp, 21 predicted proteins | sample CZODoug2_1_08_16_FD_185931 | JGI IMG/M metagenome (GOLD analysis project Ga0179593, IMG submission 185931) | Vadose zone soil fungal communities from Angelo Coast Range Reserve, California, USA - CZODoug2_1_08_16fungal (PacBio error correction) | ecosystem: Environmental > Terrestrial > Soil >... | reverse complement strand
TCTCTCCGATTACTTTTCCCATCGTCGCCTTGGATGGATGTGGTGCCTTGTGTTATTGGGCGAAGGCGAGCATTCCCCCCTTTCGCGCGGTCCCCTGGGGAAGCAAAGCCGGTTCTCCTCCCGCAGTATTTCGTCCACCATATCACACCCCAACTCGTTCGTGCGTTTTTTGATCCCTCTTTCTTTGGTGCTGACGTTCCTTTCTTTGATCCCCTTCCGCCACTCCGGCCTAGGAAAAACGTAGAATCGGCTGGGAGGTACCCCCTCCCCTCTTTCCGTATTTGAGGCTTCTTCTCGACGAAGCGTTCATTTTTGCAATTTTTTTTCCGTCATTGGATTTTCCTGGGCCTCAGAGTGACATTCCTCCCGTATGTGACTTGGCGCCCCTGTTTTCGGATTGAGACCCTGAGAGCGCTTTCCTCCCTTCGTCGACACAGAACATTTTTCTCACAGTCGCCCCTCCCCCTAAAGGCTCAAAACCTTCCCATGATCCTTTTAGAGTCTCATCGGGATGTTAGGTTGATGTTCAACAGGACTGATTTTTTCTCGCACCCCCCTGTCTTTTTTGATATTGTGCGCCACAGCCTGTGCTCGTCTTCGCGTGTATGATCGCCAGAGCCTCCCCCTGCTGGACCCGTTTGCGATGCCATTGCCCTGTTTCTCCCAGACCACGCGACCCTCGTCCTTGAGGTTTCTCTTGGCCGCGCCACCATCAGCGCCATGATCGTTTTCATTCCCCGGCGATGACTTTGCTGTATCCCGTTCCCTAGGAGGGAGGGAAAGGCACTTTTTCCCCTGCACTGTCCTACTGGCAGTTTTTTTTTTCGCTCGACCAGGCCCTCCTTTTCCCGCCAGTCTCTTTCTTTTAGGTTGCAAAAAAAAACCCTTTTACCTTCAGCTGGCCGATGACAGTGTTTTTCTTTTCAATCAACCTGAGAAGCTTCCATCCTCCGCTTCCTTTGTCGAAGCCTTAGTGACCCTTCTAAGACATCAGCCTTTCTCTCCCCGGAGTAAGATCCTTTGTACCGCTCGCAAGTTCCCTCACCGTAAGGCGCCCTTGATCTCCTCCCGCCAGACCAATGATTTTTTTTTGTCTGATTCATGGTAATGCTCCCCCTCTCATTCTCTTTTCTCTAGGGGTTTCCCAGGGCTTTTTCCCCCCCCCCCAACTGTTCTCGTTTTCGGGTTAAAGCATGACTTTTCCTGGCGATGCCCGGGGAAAGTCCCCCCCCCATTTTTTGTTTCCCCCATCGGAACTTTTTCCATAGGTAAATTCCCCACCTCTCTCCTGGCTTTTCCTTTCTTATCCCCCGCAAGGCCCTTGCCCTGCGCGTCGCGACGGGCTTTGCTCGTCCTCTAAAACGCAAATTCCTTCCCTTGACCAGCCCCCCCTCCACACAGGAGCGGCTTCGGCGAGCCCACGCCTCCCCGCCCCACATCAATAACGAAGTGTCTTTTTACGGGAGACAGCAATGACATCCGATTCCGGCCCCCTTTTGGCAGCGCGCTTTTCCACTCGGGATTACTTCTGAGCTGAATCCCACCCTCTTGAAAAGAGATTTCTGCGGTTTTGAGTACCACGCATGCCCCCTTCTACGTGTGGCGGTCCTCTTCAGCCGACGCGTTATGGTGTGTTTTGGGGCGGGGACCCCGGTAGGGCTTGGCTTTTTGGCCCCGCCCCCCCCCGAAACCTATTACGACCCTGACACTTTCGCGTTTTCCTCTCCGAAGGGTTATTCCTTGAGTCAGCGTGCCATTCATATATTCTTCTATATCCCTCTCATTTTTTTGTTGTGCTATATGATTAGAGCTATCCCTAATGGGTCCGCTCCTTTTTTTTTGCCCACGCCCCATTTTAAAACCCCCCCCTTTCGGCGCAAACAGGCCAAGGGAGTAAAGGGGGAAAAAAGTTGGGGAGGGCTGGGGTTTTCGGGTTTTCATTGGGTGGGGACCTTTGTGGGGGAAGGGCTTTGCCTTAGCCCCGGGGGGTGGCACCCAAATCTCTTTTTGTTTCCCCCCCTTCAAAACCCATAATTGTACCCTCTCCGGCTGCCGCCCTTTTCCACAGTAGGCCGCCTTCCGCATCTTGTTTCCTGCCGTATGTGCTACAGACATTTGTTTGAATTCGTCCCACCGATGGAGGTCCTCCCGATTGGGACGAGGCCCTCCCTTGTCCCGAGAGGAAGGAGTGTTTCCGGGACCATGGATGTCCTTTGCGTATCACTCTTCCTTCCTTTGAGGATATGCTCGGAGGGACGGCTCCCCTTTGAGGGGAGAGAGAACCCGAGTTATGGTTCCCCCTCCGCTTTGGGAGATTTTTTTCAAGGGCCTCGGGGTTGGATTTTTGAGCCCGATTTTTTTGGATCAAGGCGTAGCGCCTCGTTGATTATGTGCTTTTGATGAGTTTTCAGGGGGAAGTCTGCGGTTTTGCGCCTTCTTAAAAGTCAGGTTCTCGCATGCCTGGGATTCTTTCCATGGGGGGTCCCCGGATTTTTTCCTTGAGACGCGTTCTCCTTGGGGTTGACTTGCCCCGGGCCCTTTTCAGTGTGTGCCCGGTAGTCTCTTGACCACTTTTTGGAAAAACGTCTCCCCCCCCTTTTTTTAAAGGTGGAAGGCCCCTGCCCCCCCAAGCGCCGATTTGAAGCAGGAATTCTGTTTTTGCAGCCCCTCACGTAAATAATCATTGTGGCTGGGCGTGCAGGCCGGTGGCTTGCGATCAGGGGGCTACTTCCTGGCTCGACTGGCTTTTGCGCGGTAACGGGGGTTCCCCCCCTCTCTAATCCTTGGCCGCTTTGCGGCTGGAACGGAATTCCTCGATTTTTCGGAAATTTTTTTCCCTTCGACCTTGGCGGAGCGGCTACGGCCCTCTTTTGCAGGTTGAATTCTCCCTTGGCCATTTTTTTTTTTTCAAAAAACGTTTTGGTGGCCCCGACCATGTCGGCCAACTTGAGCCCTTTTTTTTGGAAACGGCGCTGCTTTTGTTCGACCCTATCCATTTTTGGCTGCCGGTCTTTGACGACTTTTTTTTATAACAGAGCTTCGTTTCTTACCGTTGGCTCCGGGGCGATCAGAGGCGTTCCGGTCCAAGAATTCATTTCCTTGATTGGATTAGGAGTTACTTTCTGATTTCCCTTTTATATGGCTCCGTTCTCAGTGGCGTTTGAATGTTCTTTTTCTCCACAGTTTGGCCCAGTAAATTTGAACCCCCGTTGTATCTTGATGCTGCTTTTCTTCGGCTTTTTTGTCTCGTCCTCTACCCCAGTCTGACCGAACAGATGTTGTCCCCCTGCCGGGGGATGGTTGCTCCCCCTGATATAACCAATAAATGCTCGTTTTTCTTTATCCCGATTATGCGTGTGTCAACTCACTACATCCATCTTTCTCCCAGGCTTTCTCTACCTGGTCCTGGGTTGAAGCCTTGTGCTGGAGTTGTCTTGGTCGCACACGGTCCCCGATCCAGAGCTCCCTAGGGGAAAGCGTCTCCTTTCGGCCCGCTCCCTTAACGACCCACAGGGAATCCCGGTTAACCGCGTCCCCTGCATCGGAGGCCCATCAGAATGGACGGGTCCCTTTTCCCCCCTGCCTTCCGTCGAGCGCTTTTTTTAGAACTCAAATCCTTTCCTCGGTCTCTCTGGCCCTCCCTAATTGCGACCGGTGCCGAGGCGAAAAGCCCGGTTCCCTTTTTTCCCTGGATCCTCCTTCTAACATTTCTCAGTCACAGCAACAAGCTCTTCTGCTATTCACACGCGCCTTTTTTTGGCAGGCCTGTGTTTTGGCTTCGCCGGACGTTTTTCCGCCCTTTCCTAATGCCACTCTTTCAAGAGAGGGGGAAATGATCTCTCTCCAAATACCAAAGGCCCCTCCCCGCAAAGGACTACTCCTGCGTGGCCCAGGTAGAATAGGACTTTCCCCTACGTTGTTGTTTTTTTTTTGTTTCGCGAGATCCCTTCCCATCGTCGGATATCAATTCCTTTTTGCTGTTGGTGCTGTGGGTAATTTTTCTTCACGGGGCATTTTCCGATTCTTTTTTCTTTTTGGAAAAGCGGGTTGTTCATCACCCTCCGGTCCGGCTTACAGCGGATTCCCCCCCCCCAAAAGTGCATTCCCCCTTTTCCCCCCTGTCGCGGGTGAGATAGCTTCCTTGGAGACGCTGCTCCCATTTCTCAATGAAGGCTTTTCCTCTCTTCCACCCGTCAATCTTTTTTTTTTTACATGGAGGTCGCTTTTTTTGAGGCTGCGACACTCTCGACCTGCAGATGCAGCGCCCCACACCTTTTTGGTGAATGGTGACATCATTGTCAGTTTGTCCCGACGTTTTTTCAAACTGTCTGACCTGGTCGGTCTTTCCTTATCTCGTTCCGGTCCCTTCTTTTTTCCCGTTAGAAGCGCTTTCTTTCCGACACAATCACTTCCTTCCAAGCGGTTCGACCAACTCCCCGGCACTGCCTCAACCCATGATCAAAAAAAGTTTTCCCTCTCCTTCAGTGTTCCACTGACTTTTTTTTTTCTGCGGAGCCCCCCCGGCCCTCCCCCCAGCTCGATCCGAGAGACCCTGCGCAGGTCTGGGTAGATTCTTGACGCCGGTCGTGCCTTTGTTTCTTTTTCGATCGAAAACAAGGCTCTAAGCCATCATTCTTGGCTTTTGCGATTTCCCCCCCCCCCCCATTGCCCTGTGTAGGCTCTTTTCCCAATCGGGCTCTAGTTTTTTTTCAATAGGGAAGCGCATTTTTCATTTTTTTTTTCATCAGCGCCATGATCCTTCTTCATATCGCCCCCTTCTCCCGCACCGAAGGAGAGGGGCCTCTTCCCACAGTTCGGCACTTTCCTATACAGGGCAAGCTTTCTTTACTAATCGCCCCCCCTGCTAGACCCCTTTCCCCGCGTTCGGCTTTCATTGCCTCTTTTTCGTTTTTTCCAAAAAAAAAATCGTTTTACCCCTTTTTTCAGCTGGCATCCTTTTCTACCAGAACCCCGCGGCTGGGTCCGTTTCTTCCGCTGTGCTGCAGTCCCCCCAACGCTCGCCCGTCTAAGCAAGATGATTTATTCCCGTAGTAGTTTCTGGTTTGCCCCCCCACCCAGTACTTTTTTGCCACCGTCCCTTTTTTTTTCGCCCTGCCTCCCCACTTTTCCTTGACCTTTTCCGCCCCATGATTATGCTTTGTTATGCCTCCTTGCCTTCCGCCTTTCCCCCTTCTAGGGGGCGTTGTCCCCCCTTTTTTCAAACCAACTGTTTTTTTTTTCACATTGAAAGGGCCTTGCTTGTTCTGCCCATTGGTTTTCTTCAACACCCTTTTACCATTCCCCCTGACCTTTCCCTGAGTCATTAGGTTTTTTCTCCCCACGTTTTCGAGGGAAGGCGCCTTATTATCCCCGGGCCGACGAACCCCCCCCCCCCTCTTTTTTCCGAGGTCTCACTTTCTCACGGGCTTCTTCCCCCGCCCTCTAACCGTCCCCTTTTTTGAAGGCAGATCCGCCAAGATTCCAGGTAAAGCGTTTTGGTGGGGAGCTTGTCCCGCGCCTTTTTTTCGAAACCTTCCCAGTTTCCTTATCGGAGACGCCCCATCCGAGTCCCGTCCCCTTTGAGATCTTGCAGCTGGCCTCTCCTTCCCCCACATTCCATCAGGTCGCTTCCTTTATCAAGCCCCCCCTTTTTTTTTGGCGCTATCCGTGAGCCCAGTAGATTTTTTTTCGGGACGAGGATCTGGAGGCAGCCGCTCCCTTCCCCTATGGTGGTGATGCTGGACAAAGTCTCTTGCGCGGGTTTTTCCCGGACAGGCCCCCTCCCCGCCCTTTTCGAGGTCTTTTTTTTCAAAACGGTTCTTTTGGAAGCGGGCAATTTGGTCCTTCTCTCATCTCTTTTCATCCTTTTTTGTTTTTGTTTTTTTGATATATCCGGCATGCACCAGGTGGTGCTCGGGACCAGATTACCTTTTAGGCGAAGGGCCCGCACGAACTTTGCGTTTTTTTGATGAGGAGGCTGTCCGGCCGTCGCCGCTACCGCTCACCAATTCTTGCTCGGTTTTTGGTGCCCGGTCTCCCAGTAAGCTCCCTTTTTCTTTCCTCAGGGCAGGTCTCCACCGACTTATCCCTTTTTACTCTTTTCAAGGTCCTTTTTTCCCTTCTTTGTTTGTTTTGGTCATCCTGGCCGATGGGCCCGGCTTTTGGCCAGGGCGTCATCGGTTGGCCGTCTTTTTTCCCTTTTTCCTTTCCCCGATTTCCTACATTTTAGTGCTTCGTAGGCTGCTGGCGTGGGGGCGCCTTGCAGAGGCACAAGCCCCTCTGTTTCAGAGGCTTGTCGAGGCTTCTTCAAACGGTTTACGGGAAGTTTGGAAGGAGGTTCGGGGAGAGCAGGTTGGATGAGGGGGGTGATCGTTGTCGGATTTTCGCGGGGCAGTTTTTTTCGGCGTTCTAAGGCAACGGGCGTGCCTTTTCCCCGTGCGCCAAAGCTCGTTCAAGAGACCGTAGAAACGATTGGGGAACCCATTGGCCCAAAAAATTGTGTCTTTCCGGGCAGTCCTTTTTATAGCCTGGGTTTTCGCTGGACCCGAAGACCCTTCGGGACAGTCCTTCTCTTTTTCCCCCCTGCCCTGGGGAAGCAGAATCTTGCTTTTTCGGGTTTTTTGAGCAGACACTTCCCCTCATCATGGGGGTGTGCTTTTTCAATCCGGTTGCGATGGCGTTTTTGACGGACTGGTGGCCGGACATGGCTCTTTGCCGTATTTCCGGGGGTTTTCACCCTTTTTTTTATTCTCCCTCCTTGTTTTTTAAGAGGCAGTTTTCTTTCCGGAAGGGCATCTTTGGCGTCTCCCACGTGCGCAAGAAGGACCCTCACTTTTGAAACCCCCACTCTGAGCCGATTAAAGGCGTCGGAGTTCCTTCCCGGGTAGACTTCTCTCCATTATTCGTCCGTGTCGTATACCCCTCCTTTCGACCCCCTCTCCCCTCCCCCTTCCCGATCTCATACCCCTTTAGCCTATCCAATCTTACACCCCCACCTCTCTTTCCCTGCCGCACCCCTTTTTGCCCCCATCTCCACCCCCCCCCCCCCACACATCTTCGCCACTGCCTCCCTCCCACTCCTCCCCACAATCTCGTCCGCCTCCCTTCCCTCCGTCCTACTCTCCCTCTTACTCCTCCCTCACCCACATCCCCGTCCCCCCCTGCCAACACCCTGCACACGTACCCCCCCCTGTCTTTCTCCAATCGAAGCTTCTTACCCTCCCCCCACCCCACCCTCTCCTCACTACCTACTCCTCTTCGCCTTCCCCACCCCACCCCCCCCACTCCCCTTTGCGAACTTTATCCCCCCCCCTCTTTACTATTTTTCTTTACTATAATGGCCCCTGATCCACGCCCTCATCGTCCTCATCCCCCTCTGGCCCCCTACCCCCTTCCGTCTGCTGCACCCACCCACCGACCCTGGCCCCCATACTCTTTTGATCCGCTCCATTCTTCTACCTCCACGGCTATACTGCCCCCTGGCCACTAGCCCCTACCCCCTCCCACTCGGTCCCCCACCTTCCTTCCCTCTCCCATCCCCCCATCTTACCGCGACCCGCCCCCCTTCTCATTCCGTTCTGCCCCCTTCCCCCACCCCCCCCCTCCAAACCCCCCCCCTCCCCATCCCCGCCCCGTCCCCCCCGCAGAATTCCTGCCCGGGTCGGTTTCCTTCCTTTGCTCTCCCTCTCCAGGCTCCTCGCCTTTTGTATGGTCTCTCTGCTTCTACCACCTTCTCTCCCAGTTTCTTTTTTTCCCCCGTAGCCATCCCCCTCGCACCCACTCCCCCCCCTACGCCCTCCCTCGCCCCCCTGGCCCCACATACGCTACCCCACCCCCCCCCCTCCCCTTATCCGGTCTCCCTCGTTCCCCCCGCCCCCCGCGCTCCCCTCCGCCCCCTCCACCCTCTCACCCCACCACCTATTCGCTCACCTTACCGGCGCTACATATCCCTGAACCTAATCCCCCCTCCCCTGTCCCCCCCGCCCCTTTGCACCCCCCCCGCGCCCTTCCGTAAGGACTAAGGAGGTGAGCATTATCCAAAGTCCCCACGCCCGCTGTATTTTTAGGGGCTCTTGGAATGGAGTCGGTCCTTAAAAGAGGCCGGTGTAGGTGGTCCTGAAAGGCGTGCCGGCGCCCCCCGGACGCTGGTCGCTCACCGGGTCGGCTTCTTCCGGGGTCGCGCCGAGGCTACGTCCCCCAAGTTGGAGCGGTTTCCTGGCACAGGGTCGGGGACGGGAGTCCCCCTGAGCGGAAGGAAATTTGGTAGGCCGAGGGGCTAAAACTGAGTGGGGTGTGGGTCTGTTGAATACGGCCCGCGGTTCGGGGCGCACAGGTTGTTCGTTGTATTTGCCCTTTCCCTTTAATTTTCTTTGGAAAAACCCCCTTGTTTTCCCCGTAAAAACTCTGAAGGAATGAGCCCTTTTCCCTCCTTCGGCGGGACCTTTTCGTCTTTCTCCCAGCGTGCCCCCGGGTTTTTTTTCTCAGCTCCCTTTTTTCCCTTATGTTTTGTTTTCCCCCAAGAGGCTTCCTTCCCCGCCGTGCCGGGAGGAGTATCCTTTTTTTTGAAGAATGAAACCGATCATTGGCGGGCTGTCTTTGATCTTCCTTGTCCCAATGTCTCCTTTTCCCGGGATTCGCGCGTTATCTGGTCGCTTTCCAGTAGTACCTTTCCACAAAAACAACGGCCTACCCTCTCCTTCTTTCTTTGCTTCGACGGGGATTGTGTTGAGATTACTTCCCGAAACACCTTTTTTTTAACCGGCGTTTTCCTCTCCCTACCCATACCGTCTCCTCGATCGAGAGGGTTCCCTCCTTTTTGCTCGGACATCACCTCTTCCTTCGTTTTTCTCTACCTTGGGGTGATCATGGACTGGGTTTTAAAGCCCGTTTTCTGGCCCTTTTCTTTTTTTGGTCGAAACAACCCCCGCTTCCCCCCCCCTCTTTTTTGTTACGACGTTTGCTCGAGGGTAAAAGAGCTCTCAGCAACGTAACCCCCTCTCTTAAATACCTACCCGCGGTCACCAGGAGACGCGATTCCCCCTTTCCCCTCCCCTGATGTCCCACCCTTTTCCTTTTTTCACGCAAGGGGGCGCTGGCCTTACCAACATTTTCTTCGGATCGTCCTTTTTCGCCAAGTCCCCTCTTGTCGCGTCTACTCCATGTCCCCCCCCCCTCTTTTGCGACGGTGCCTTGAGGCGAAAGCCGGATCTTGGCGCCCTGGCTCCTCCAATGATTGAATTCATCACCAGCCTCCGCAACACACCGGCGTTTCCGCGGAAGGCCTGTGATATGTTTTTTGACGATAGGCTCCCGTCGTTTTTTTTTTTTCCCAAATTCCTTTCCTTTTGCAAGCGGGGAAAATTTGGCTCTCTTCTCCCCCCATAACCACCCTCCCCCCCCCGCAATTATATCGACCGATTCGGAACGGAAAAAAGGTTGACTCGTCCTATCCGTCTCCTTTTCCGTTGGGGTTTGTTTTTTTCTCAAAGAGTTTCTCCTTTCGAAATTCGTCGTCTTCCCCCTTCCTTTCTGTCTGTGGGGAATTTGTTTTTCCCTGCGAGCATTTCCAGGTCTTTTCGCTGGCTCGGGTGAAGAGTGTTGGAAGCACCCTCGGGTATTTTTTTTTTATTAAAATATCCACCGGTCCCCCCCCCCCTCGTTCACAAACTGTTTTTCCTTCGCCCGAGGACTTCTGTTTGCTTCCATGTAGTAAGATGAATCCACTGGCCCGGCCGCCGTTTCCCCACCGGTCTCCCTTTATTTTTCTGGTGAACCTCTTCTTCTTTTTTCTTCCTGTCTCCACCAGTAGCTTTTCTTTTTTCCATGCAGCGCCCCTTTTTCCCTGCTGATGGTGACACATGGGGCCCTAAACCCTTGTGGTTTTCTTTTCCCCCTTTGAACCCTCTTCCTTTTTTTTTTTTCTCCCTGGTCGGTTGAAGATTTTTTTTTCCGTTCTGAGAGAGGTTTCGCGCGTCGACACACCTCTTTTTTTTTTGCCAAAGCGTGTTCGACCCTCGCCACGCCCGCCAACCTTTCTCCCCCCCCCCAGTACCTTTTTTCCCTTAGAGGAAAGACTTGGCCCCTTTTCTTTCACTTTGCTTTCCGAGTCCCTTCCCCCCGCTCGATCGAGTCGCCACGCGGCAAGGTAGGTTTGGTAGATCCTTGTGTTCACCCCTCCTTCCCTCTTTCGTGTTCGGTTTTCTCCTTGCTGCAAACCAACGATTCTTCCTCCCTGAGCTGTTCTTTAGATTGACGGACCCTTTTTTGGTGTCGCCAGACACGCCCCGAAGGATCCCTTCGCCCCCGTCCCCTTAGTTTTTTTCCTCGAAAGGTAATTCTCCCCCCTTCTTTTTCATCGCAATTCTGGAGGCTTTGATCTTTTGGCCGGGGCGGTAGTTGACCGAAAGCCTTTTCTGACCTCGGAAATGGATGAAGGCAGTTTTTTGAGCCTTTCGCGGTTCTCGAACACTTTTCTCTTCAGTGTCCCCCAAAAAAATCTTGGCAGAGCTTTAGTACAAAAAAATCGTTTTTCCGACCTTCAGCTCTTTCCTCACAGCCCATTTTCCCCCCCTCAAGCGATGGTCCTCTCCCCGCCTTCCCAAGACGCCTTCGCAACCGCTCGCCGTGCTCACGCAAAAGAATGCTCGACCCTCTCTGATTTTTTTTTTTCTAAGGAGCCTTTTCCTCCCCAACGTCCGGTTCCCCCCCCCTGCAGAAAGAGTCCACCTTTTTGTAACGCAGAACCGATTCTTCTTGTTTTTATTTTCCTTTCCTCCCCCGAGACCATTCCCTTCCTAGGGGAAGGGCTTCCCCCCCCCCAGTATAGTTTTTTAAGCTTTTTTCCTTACAAAAGGGTCTTTCCTGCGATAGTCCCCCCTTGGAACCTCCCCCCAAATTTGTGGCCTTCCCCCCCCTTCTATAAACCCCATTACAGCTTTGGTTTAACGATAAAACGTTCGAGGAATCGTTTACCCCCGAAGTAAAAACTTTTTTTTCTCAATTGAAACAGCTTCCTCGCCCCCATTAATTATTCTGATAGCTTAACCCTTTCACCCATAATGACATTTGAAGGAAATCCCTTTTTCTCCCAGATCCCCCAGAGGACTCTGGAGGGTTTGGCTCCCGACGCCGCCGGGAACCCCTGAAGTTTTTTTTCTTCTGAGAACGCCCATTATCCTGGAAGTTCGGCCTTCTCCCCCCTCAGCGCCCCTTCTCCCTGTTTCGTCTTCTCCGCCTAATTTCTTCCCCTCGCTCTCCTCACCAAGCTGCTTTTGGGGGCGAACGCGCTTCCTTTTCTCCTTTCAGCTTGCCCCCTCTCAAATTCTCTTTTTAGAGTGTTCAAACTGTTTCCACCTTGGTTGTGTTTCCAGGAAAGCTCCTTTTCCCCGGGCATTAAGAAGGGTAATCGTTTTTTTTAAAAGGCTGGTCCATTTAGGATATATCTCCTCTCCCCCTTTTTGTGTTTTTTAGTCTAACTTTATAAGACTTCCTTTTCCTCCCCGGACCCTTCGGAGCCGTCGCGACATTACGTCTTTAGGCGAGTTTTTCCTGTTCTTTGCCTCCTGCCGCTAATGTCCCCCCCCCAGATTCTTTCCTTCTTTTCCTAACGCACTTCCGATTCCCCCACCCCCCCCTTTTGTGTTTGTTTTTTACTGAAGCCCCCCCTCAGTTATCCCGCATTTAGGATGGCTAAGGTTCAGTACCTTGATTGCTTTTTAGGGTATAATCACCAGATGGTTCCCTTCGGTCTCGAGGGACCTTCCTCGTGTTTCTTTAATCGGATTTTTTTGCTCTTTAGTAAAATTAGACTTATTCGGCGGGTTTCGTCGATAGGAGCCCCGATTCTGCGTACCAGAAGCTGGATCTTTCGGCTCCCCTCCCGGATGTGTGGCTTTTCTTTTTCCTTGAGGCCTTTGGAGGGACTCTTCCCGTACTCATTGTGTTTTTTCGATTCTTCTCGCTTGGCGCGCGGTTTCCGGCTTTCTTTTCGTCGGCGCTCCCTCTTCTTTCCGTCAAAATGCTTATGCCCCTTTACGAAACGTGGCCCCCTCCTTCCCCAGTCCGCTTTCGGATGCAGTCCACTTTGTGTGTGACTTTTTCGGACTCCCTCGAAGGGGCCATTTTTTTTCATCTTCTTTTTCCCCCGAAAAACATGTTGGTTTAAGGTCGGAGGCACTCCCCTACTTCGTGTCCTTCTCGCGGTTCGATTCCTTCCATAATTGAAGGCACCCCCCCCCTCCCCTTTTTGGGGGCTTCTTTCCCTTTCCAATGTTTTCTCTTTTCTTCTGATTAGGGCTTTCAGTTTTTTGACTGGAGGAACTTGCTTTGACTCTTGTACCGGGGTTCCTAACCGATCTTTTACATGGAAGTAGGTGATTTTCCTGATCGGCCGCTCGCCTTTCGGAAGGGCGGGTCTTCTGCCCCCTTAGAGGAGTGAGGCTCTAAACTTTGGAACTTTCTGTGGGGTTTGGGGGGGGTTTTATGTGCTTGTAGGTTTTTTGATACTGCCTGCGGAGCAGTTTTCCCTATCGGTCTCCCCTTTTCCCCTATGAAGGGTCCCCGATTTTTTTTTCACGAAATATTTCGGTTTCGGCCTTGACCCCCCCCGGGAGGAAAACCTTTTTTTTTTTCTTCTTGGGCTTTTTCCGGAGAGATTCCTTCGCTGCCTTTTTATTCGCGCCCAAACCCCCAGTGCTTTTCTTTTGTGTCTTCCCCTTTTTTTTCTTTAACGACGGGCCGTACGAGCTTTCCTGGAAGGGAACTTTCCGAATCATTGGCGCTTGCTTTTCAGTCCCCCCCTTTTCCCTTAAAGGATAGCGCCGTGCTCTTTTTTTGGCGACCAAGGGTCAAGTCCCTCTCAAAAAAAAACTTTAAAGCGCCTTCTTCTTATCGCCCTTCCGGTGGCGATCTCCCTCTAAAAGACCCCCGACTCCCACAAAGGGGCCGGGCGGTGTGCGACACCCCCCCCCTTCAAATGATAGGGGGTGGCTCTCCCCCTCGGGGTCTAAATAAGTTGGTTAGTCCCTATGGCCAATTCTTTTTTTTGTGGGTGATCATGGATGTTAGGGGGCCGTTTGGGTGGAGGACTTTCTTGCCCCCCACCGAGTTATGTGTCTCAATGGTCCCTCTCAGCACGGGGCCTTCCCTTCTTTCAATACCGGACCAGGGGGCCTCTTTTACGGACCCCTTCCTTTTTCCCCCCATGATGTCAAAAATCCTCATTGACGGCAAGGGGAAGCTTTGCCCATGGGACAAAACATCTTAGTTTTCTCTTTCCCCTTGTTTCCCCCAATAAGAGAGGTGTTCTACCTCTTTTCCTCTGCGAACGGTGGCCGAGGCTTCCCGTTCCGTGTTCTGGATCAGCTTCTCCCCTTCTTTTTTGAACGTCAGACACAAGTTTGAAGCCCCCTCCTTCCCCCTGGAGGGAATGGGGATATGTGTGCCCTTCCCCTTCCGACCGGCTGTGCTTCCCCCGCTTCGTCTCAGCTCCGGTCCCCCCCTTTAATGCTTCCGCCTTCGCCCCCACCTTCCAAAAGCCCCCCCTCCCCCGTTTTTTGATATTCGAAGATTCGGACACTTCCTCTTCTCTTTCCTCCCTTCTCTTTCTACATCATACGTGTTTTTTGTTTGGGAACTCGTTCTTCCCCTTTTTTTTTCAATCTCGATCTCCCCCCCTTTTTGTGTTTGTGCCTTTTTTATTGTGAGGAATTTCCCGCTTTCCGTCTTTTTTGTTTGAAGAGGGTGGGAAGTTAAGCCCCTTCTGAAAGCCCTCTCCCACATATCACAGGACGTTCCCATTTCGGCCTTTTTCCCTCTTCTGTATGGATTAATGTCATTTCTTTCTCCCCCTGGGCTACAATGCCGTCTTAGCCTTTTTCCCCCCTTTTCCCGAGGCATTTCTCACCGCTTCTATTTGAGGGGCCTCCCAGGTCGCTCCCCCCCTTTTCTTCCTATGCAAGCGCCCCCCCCCTCCCCCCCTTGCTTTTATGGTGGGACATTAAGGTTCGTTTTTGCTGGTGAACCTTCCTGGTCGGTATTTGAAGATTAGGTTCCTTTTTTGATCTTTTAGAGATCATCGAGCGGCTTTCCCCCCTAACTCGAGTGAAAACGCCGTGCCACGCCCCCCTTTACGGCTAAACCTGTCCATGACCCCCCCCCCCCTTTTTAAGAAAGGACTTTGGCAACTCTTTTTTCTTTGATGTCCCCGAGCCAAGCTCCTTTCTCGAGAAGGTCCCCCCCTGAGGTAGGGGTAAGATCTCTGCGGCGGGCCGTTTCCTTTCCCCCCTTTTTTGCCACAAGAAGGCGAGGTTTTTTTTCCCTCGCTGCGAAAAGTTTTAGATTGTTTTCCCTGGGTCCTCCCCAGCAACCCCCTCTGCGCGCTTTTCGGGTCCGCATCCCGATAAATCAAGAGGAAATGTTTCTTTTTTTCTTCCTCTCTTATCTCGCCCGTTTCCGGCGTGCCTTTGGTCGACCCTTACATTCGGCCAACTGTCTCTCCAGGAAGAGATGTTTTCCCTTTCTCCTTCGACAAGGCCCCCCCCGCCTTCCCCTTTGCCGAGCTTTCTTTTACCCCCACCTTTTTTCGAACTAAGCTGGTCTCAGATTTACCTCCCCCTCCCCCCCGGGGAGGGCGGCTGTTTTTTCCCTAGTGGTCTGCCACACCCTGCCGCTCTTCGTATCCGCTCCGTTCCCCCCTGGCTTCTTAAAGCTCTTACAACCCCCCCCTTACCTCCCTCGCCAGTGAAGACAACTCCCTTTTTTTTTATCGGCCGCCAGTCTCCCCTTGTTTCCCCCCCCCCCCCCCCCCCCCCTTTTTTCTTCATGTCCTTCTTTTCCTTAATCGGCGCTTTTCCCTGGGGGCAGGGCCCCCCCAAATTCCTTTTTTTTTCGGGGTTTCCCCTCTCAGGGGCTCGCTGCCCTTTTCCCGTAACCCCCCCCCCCCCCTTTCCCGGCAAAGCGCTTTTTCCTGTCCATAGTGTTTATTCCACGTTCGAGGTTTCGGCCTTTCCCCGAT